>Ga0226835_1000280_pt1 | contig 74666 bp, 55 predicted proteins | sample LAC_MetaG_1_FD_163627 | JGI IMG/M metagenome (GOLD analysis project Ga0226835, IMG submission 163627) | Anaerobic ammonium oxidizing microbial communities from anammox membrane bioreactor (MBR) in UC Berkley, California, United States -... | ecosystem: Engineered > Bioreactor > Anaerobic >... | reverse complement strand
CGCCGCGCTATCGCCGAATTCTTGCGCGGTGGCGAGCGCATGACGATAGGCGTTTTCCGCTTCCTGCGGCGATGCCGTTTGCTTTATATGGTCGGCTCGGTCGGCTGTGAGCTGAACCAATGCCGCGCGGATGCGCGTTGCCAGCGCGGGTTTGTTTAGGCCCTGCGCCAAGTCCAGCGCCGTGCGGTACTCTGTTTCTGCTTGCGCGAAATCGTTAGCTGCGCGCGCGCTTTCCGCCGCCGTCATGCTTGCTTGCTGCTTTGCTTCACGGCGCAATACATCGTCCACGCTTGCCAACTCGTGGTCCACATTCACCAGCGCGTCGCTGCGTTCGGCGACGACCAACAGCGGACGCGCTTGGGCATAATAATTTTTCGCGTCGCGCCATTCGCCCTGCTGCGCCGCGAGCGAACCGAGCGTGAAATAAAGGTCGGCTTGTTTATCCGTGTCGTCGAATTCTTGCGCCAGCGTCAAGGTCGTTTGCGCGACACGAGTTGCCGAAGCGGTATCGCCGCTGTCGCGCAGCGCTTGAAGGCGCTGCAAACCCAATGTGAGTAAATCGTTTTGCCGCGCCTTGACTTGGTTGGGCAATTGATGGGTGCGCGCCAGCGTCATGCTTTCTTGATACGCGTCCTGCGCCTCATCCCACATTTCAAGATTTTGCAGCGCGGCGGCTTTGGCGGCGTGTACGCTGACTAGCGCCTGCGCGGCGCGTTCGTACGTCGCCGCATCATCGAGGTCCTGCGACAGCGTCAATGCCGCGCGATATGCGGTTGCGGCGTCGTCCCATTGCGCCGTTTGCTGCGCGGCGGCGGCATGTGTCAGTTGCGCGTCGAGTTGCACGCGCGCCAGAGCGCGTTCTGCCAACGCCCGGTCATTTGCTACTGCCGCGCGCAAGGCGGTTTGGTCGCCCGGCGCGCGCGCTTCCGCCTGATGATAATAAGCGAGCGCGGGTTCCCACTGACCGAGCGTCGCATTGAGCAGACCGATGCGATACAGCGCTTGCGCCGCGCGTTCGGCGTCGTCCAATTCGTCGGCGGTTTGCAGCGCGGATGTGTAGGCGCCGGCTGCCGCGTCGAATTGACCTGCCGCGCGTTGCGCGTCGCCCCAATTTTGGAACGCGAGCGTTTGATAGCTCTTGACGTCGCGCCGATTCGCGGGTTCGACGTTTTCTAGCGCGAGCGCGTAATTGCCGAGCGCCTTGTCCCACGCGTTTGTATCCGCCGCCAGCGCGCCCAGTACAAAATACAATTCGCCCGCCGCCGCATGGTCGTTTCGTTCCAATGCGATATTCAAAGCGTGATTGTAATTGGTTTCGGCTTTGCTCCATGCGCCATCAATCCGTTGTTCATTCGCCAACGCGCGCCACGCGTCTTGCTGTGCGGCGAGAATTTGCGCGTGCAACTCCGACAATGCTTCGGCGTTCGCAAGCGCCAGCGCGCCGTCGAAATAGGATAACGCGGGCTGCCATTGAGCTTGGTTGGATTCCGCCTGTCCGAGATAATACAGCAGGTCCGCTTGCGCCGCGCGGTCGCCCAATTCTTGCGCGAGCGTATAACCTTCTTGATACGCGTGGGTCGCGTCAGACCATGCGGAACGTTCGGCGTGGGCGTTGCCGCTGGCGGTCAAGGTCGCGACGCGTTCGCGTTGGAGCAAATTCAAACCGGTCGTATCTTGCGCGTCAGCTAAACGCTGCGCGGCTTGGGCGTATTGCGTCAGCGCGGTTTCAAATTGACCGTTTGCGCGCGCCTGTCGCGCGAGTTCCGCAATCACAGCCGCTTCGCGTACCCAAACGACGCGTTGCGCTTGGGTTGCGTCCAGCGTTCCAAACATTCCCGCCGCGCGGCGATAAAATTCGAGCGCGGACGTCCATGCTTGATTGGCTTGCGCTTGGTCGCCCAGATTTTGCAGCGTTACGGCGGCAAGGCGCACCGCGTCTTGCCGCGGCGCGGTTTGTTCGGGGGCATCCAACAGCGCGATCGCTTGCTGATAATGCTCCAATGCCGTTTGCCAATCGCCGACATAGCCCGCGCGATTGCCGATTTCTTGCAACGTCGCGGCTTGCGCTTCAATCACGGCGCGGCGTTGCGCGGCGTGTTCCGACGCGTCGTACAGACTGGCGGCGGCGCGATAATGCGTGAGGGCGGCATCAAAATCTGTTTGCGCGTTTTCGACCGCGCCAAGTTTTGCAAACAGATCGGCTTGCGCGCGGCGATCCTGTAAATCCGTCGCCAAGTTTAACGCGGCGAGATATTCCGCGTGCGCGACATTCCATTCATCCGCCGCGTACGCCGCATCGCCGCGCGCTTGGGCGTCGGCTTGCTGAACGCGTTGACGCGCCCGGTGCGCGCGTTCGAGTTTAGCGTCAAGTTCCGACAATTGCGCTGGGTCCGCGTTCACGGCGCGCGCGTGGGTGTAGTATTCGAACGCCTCATCCCAACGCGCCTGCTGCGCCGTCACGTCGCCGAGCGCGGTGAAAAGGGTTGCGCGGGTGGCGGCGGCGGTTGGCGCGGGATGCAAAGCAAGCGCCTGGTTGTACGCCGTTTCGGCGTCTTGCCAATTTTGCGCGTCATATTCGGCGTCGCCCAACGCTTGATACGCGGCGGCTTGCGCGGTTTCGATTTCGACGCGTTGCGGGTCGTCGGCGGCACGCGCAGCGAGCGCATCGGCATAGAACGCGATGGCTTGATTCCAGCGCGTTTGTCCGGCGGCGACATCGCCGCGCGCTTGCAAAAGCTCGCTATGCAGCGCGCGGTCTGACAGCGTTTTTTCGAGTTCCAGCGCGTGCGTCAATGCTTGGTCTGCGTTTTCCCACGCTTGTTGTCGGCGCGCGTTAAAGCTGGTCTGAAGCAGCGCATGGATTTGCGCGCGCGTTAGCGCGCTGTGACGCTCCGTTTCTGCTGGCGCGAGTTTCGCGGCGGCTTGTTTGTAAAACTCTAACGCTTTGGGCCAATCGGCTTGCGCGGCGGCGAGCGCGCCGAGGCGTTCCAGCGCGACGCTTTCCTCTTGGGTGTCGGCGAGGTCGCGGGCAAGTTGCAAGGCGGCGTCAAGAGCTGTCGTTGCGCCACTCAAATCTTGCGCGCTTTCGCGTTCAGCGGCATTGGCAAACGCAAGCTCCAGTTGCTTGCGTTTGCTGCCGCGTTGCGCGCGTCCGATGTTCCAAATGACTTGGGGCTTGTTGGGCGCGTCGGGCATCAAATTGTAGATGCCGAGCGCGCGGCGCAAATCGAGCAGCGCGTCCTCCCAATTTTCTTGCTCAATCGCTAAAAGACCCAGCACATACAGGAAATCGGCTTCGCGTTCGGTTTCCTTTAACGTCTGCGCGTAGGTCAACGCGGAACGGTACGCTATGTCCGCTTGCGCAAGTTGATGCGCCGCGCGTTCGCGTTCGCCCAATTTTTCGTACGCCGCCATTTGATGGCGTTGAATCAAGGCGCGCGTTTCCGCGTGCGTCGTTTCGTCGGCGTACGTCAGCGCGGCATCGTAATACTGAATGGCGTCGTCCCACGCGGCGCGGTCGGCGGCGAGCAAGCCAAGATGATGCAAGGCGTCGCTTTTCAATGCGCTGTCTTGTAGTTCTTGCGCGAGGTCAAGTTGTTGCCGATACGCGGCGTCGGCTGCGACAAAATCACCTGCGCCGCGCCGCAGTTCGCCAAGTTGGCGTAAAACAGCGACTTGCTGTTGCGTCGCTTGCGTGCGCATTTCTTGGAGTTCTGGCGCATTCAAGCGCGCGCGCGCTTGATCGAAAAAGGCGAGCGCTTCTTGCAACCGATTTTGCGCGGCGGTGACAATGCCTAGCTGTGTCAAGAGCGTACCAGTCTCGGCGCCGCGCTCGAGTTGTTCCAGATTGCCGCGCGCTTGAAGATAAGCGATTTCCGCCGACGCCCATTCGTGCGCGTCACGCTGCGCGTCGCCGATGTGCGACAACGCAATAGCTTGCGCGGACAAGGCGGTGGCGCGCAGCGCTTGGGCATCCGGCGCGTCCAAGTAGCCAAGCGCCTGCGTAAAATATGCGTCGGCTTGGCGCCACTGCGTTTGGGCGTTGGAAATCATTCCGAGTTGATTTAGCATCGCGCCTTGTGCGGTGTGCGCGTCAAGTTCTTGATAAAGATTGTATGCTTCACGGTACGCATCGCCGGCTTGGGGATATGCTTGTTGCGCGAATTGCGCGTCGCCCAAATTTTGAAAAGCATTTGCCTGTGCGCGTAGTAGCGTAACGCGCAGGGACGCGTCTTGGGCGGTCAATTGTTCCAGCGCGAGATTGTTGGATTCGATAGCACGGTCCCACGCGGCGTTATCGGCGGCGAGCGCGCCGAGTGACGCGAAAATTTCGATGCGTTGTGTCCGTTCGCGATTGCCCTGTGCGTTCAAATCAAGCGCGGCGCGATAGGCGCGTTCAGCGTTTTCGGCATCGCCCGCGTCGCGCGCTTGGGCGGCGAGTTGCATTTGCGCATTGGCTTGCGCGTCGGCGAGCGCGAGACGCGTTTCCGCCGGGGCGTTCGGGTCGAGGTTAACGGCGGCTTGATGGAAAAAAACGAGCGCGTTCGTCCAATCGCCGCGCGCTGTCGCCAACTCGGCGAGTTTTTGCCACAAGACGACGGCATGTGGCATGTCGTCAATTTCCTGCGTGAGCGCGAGCGCGTTGTGATAATTCGCTTGCGCGGTTGCGTTGTCCGCAGCTTGGCGCGTCGCGTCGCCAAGCTGTTCGTACGCTGAAATTTCATCAGCGAGAATATCGCGGTACGTGGCGGCGTCGGGTTGCAATGCGGCGCGCGCGCGTTGAAATGCTTCAAGCGCGGCGTTCCAATCTTGAGCGTCGGCGGCGAGCAAGCCGCGTTGATGCAGCGCGAGCGCGGCGGCGTTGTTGTCTTGCAAGGTCTGCGCGAGTTTTTGCGCGGCGTCGAGCGCGTCCGCCGCTTGCGCCGCTTGATGATTTTGGCGATAGAGCGCGGCGACTTGAAGTTGGAGCTTTAATTCTTGGGCGGGGAGGTCCAATTCACGATAGAGCGCGCCCGCTTGTTCCAAATCGGCAAGCGCTTCGGCCAATTGACCTGCGCCGGCAAATGTGGCGCCGTACTCGGTCAGCGCGTTGGCGAGATCGCTCACGTAATTGTAAATCCACGCTTCCAGACGCGCGCGGGCGTCGGCGCGCAATTCTGACGTTTCGCTATAGACCCGTACAAAATCATTGCCTGCCAACGCGTTGGCGCGTTCAAAAAATTGTTGGACGCGCGTGTATTCGCCGACGTTCAAATGCAACAGGTCGAGCGGTGGACGAATGGAACGATAAATAACTGTACGCAGCCAACCGCCGCCGCGTTCGTCCGCTTGTTCCAACGCCGATGTGAAATCGTTTTCGGTTCCGGCAAAATAATTTGCGTTGGTCGCGCCGTCGTGTTCGGCGGTCAAAGAACCGAAATGCAACCAGCAAACGCCGATGAAAATATCGGTGAGCGCGACCGCCGATTGCGCGTCCGCAATATCCGCTGCGGTAGGCGTAATGAGTTCCAGCTCCAAGCCAAAGTGCGCGCGCGTGTGCGCGTTCATTTCTTGGACCAATTCCGTCAACAAGGCGCGTTCCGCTTGAACGTCTGAAGGCGTTGCCAACAAGACGCGTAAACGATTTTGGGCGCGTCGTTCGTTCGGCGCGGCAGATGGGGCTGCGGCGTTTTCGGGCAAGGGTGCAGTTGCTGATGACAAGGGGCTTATCGTCGGCGCTGTTTCGGCATCGCGCCATACCTTTTCGTTTGTCGGCGCGCGCGCGATGGGCGTTTCAGGCGCGGCGTGAACGGATTCCGGCAATGTGGATGGCGCGGCGCTTGAGATGCCAGAGGGCGTTGACGGCAGATTTGTGAGCGTGACGCCAAATTGGCGCGTCAAAAAGGCGGCGATGCTGGCGGTTAAAATCGAATCGTTCTGCGTCGCTTGATGCAGCGCGGCGGCAAATTCTTCGGGATGGTCGGCGATTACGCGTTTGAAGCGGACATGTGCGGAATCAAAAAGATTGAGCAGGATTTGACGATATTCATCGGTATAAAGATTTTGCTCATTTATCAAAATGAGGCGCTGCGCTTGGATGGCGCGCGCAAGTTCGGTGAGATACGCGCCGCTGCTCAAATCGTACGTAGAGAAAAGATTGCCCGCTGCGTCCAAATCGGCGGTCAGCGCTGTTTCTAATTCTGGCTGCGATGGCGTTAGCGTGGTGGCGCCGCTGTATGCGGAAAGATGCGGCAGCTCTTCGGCGAGCGCGTCTTGAGTCGCTTGCACGTACAAATCTTGCCAAGACGTACCGGCGACGCGCGTCCACGCGTGAATCAGGGCGGTACGCGCGTGCATTCCGGGAACATCGGCAAAAAAGTGTTGGTCAAGGAGTGCGAGCAATGCGGGCATAGATGCGCCTCTCAAATGTTTATCGAATGTAAAATTTGCTGAAGAATACAGAGCTGCTTGCGGCAGCTCTGTATGAAAATGGCCGGGGATGGCTTGGGACTGCGGAGCGTTATCAAAAGGTTGCGAAAATTCAAGGGCTTGACCGATTGATTGCGCGAAATGTCAACAGCCCCAAGCGCTTTTATTTGACCCAAACCGGGTCGAATTCGCTAAAAGAATTGTTGCTGATATTAATTTGATTTGAACCGTCTCGATTCATCACCCAGATTTGTTTGCGCCCGGAAACGCTCGACCAAAATGCAATCTGTTGGCTGTCGGGCGACCAGGTGGGTCGTTTGAACCATGGTTGTCCGCCGGGCGTTTTGACGAGAAGCGTGAGCTCATCGCTGCCCAAATCATAGAGGTAGATTTGATCGGCATTGTCCGATTCGGTAGCGACAAACACAATGGCGCTGCCATCGGGCGCCCAAGCGCCATCATAGGCGACGCCTTTGGTGAATTTTGTGAGAAAGCGAATGTCTCCGCTGGCGATGTCTTGAATCGCGATTTGCTGCACGCCGCGCGAATCATTTGGATAAATAATACGACGTTGTCGGTCAGGCGAATACTGCTCGCGTGCGGCTGCAAGGCGATAATACAAGTCGCCCGAAAGTTTGCCCAATTCCGTCCCATCCGGATTAATCATGATGGGATAGGGTTTCTCTCCGCCGTACCGGTTCGAGTACAACAAGATGCGGCCCTGACAATTGCATTTTTCGTAATCAATTGGCACGTCCACCAAATTTACATCGTCGGGGATTGGCGTCGCGGTTGCCAATTCGTCTGGCGCAATGACGACAGGCGTGAATGTCGGGAAAATAAAGATGACCCCTTTGGGAGTAGGCGTATAGGTGCCGGTGGTTCGCGCAATCGCCGTTGCTAATTGGGAGCGCGCCACTGCGGTGGCATCGTTGCCGGGCAGCGCGGTTTCAATTGGAATTTCGACTTGCTCCCCACCGGGCGTTGCGGTGGCGACGCCCGGCGAAAAAGGCGTCGGGGTCCCGTTGCGTTTTGCCGCATCGGTTCCGCGCACGACATACGCGGCGGCGGTCAAGACGTTGCGCGGCGGCGGCGTATTGGTGATGATGACATAATGACCCGGCACGGCGACGAGATGCAGCGTTGGAGCGTTCACTGCCGAACCGCCGACGCCGGATTCCCAGGCAAAGAGATTGTCGCCATCGGCGCGCGGCCCGCGAATTCGCAAAACCAAATTGCCGCTTTTGAATTGCTGCGCCAAAAGCTGCATTTGCGCTTCGTCAAAAAAGATTCGATTCAAAACGCCATTGCCGAGCGCGTTGGCTTGAAGCGTGCCGATCACGCCCAGAGATTTCGCCGAGGTGATTTGTTCCGGCGTGGCGGTACTCCAATCGGTCCCGATTGGATTTTCGATTACCTCAAATTGCCATTCGCCCGTCGCGCCCAATTTCGTGTCGTCGCGTCCGGTCAGCTCCAATACAGCAAAAAGGAGCCGCGTGTCGGTTGGCAAGTTTCGTAAATTGAATTGAAGGATGCCGGTGTATGCTTTGCCTTCGCTTGTGCCGGCAACCAGATTCGGGTCGGCGTAATTGACATTAGGGTTTCCTTCAGATACCCAACCGGATAAATTGCCGTTCGGCAAGAGACTAATTTGTTCGCCATCCGACGGCGGAGTGGGAATAATGAGCGGCGCGCTCGTGGCGGCGCCATTCGATTTTGTTGGCGCCTGAGTAGGCAAGCGCGTTGTGGTGGGCGACGACGCTTTGGTTGGCACGACGGCGATTTGCGCGGTTGCCGTCGCCGGACTTGAGCTGCTCGGATTGGAAAATAAATTCGGAAAAAATAATGGGACGACAAAGTACGCCGTTGCCGCGAGCAATAGCAGCGCGACCGCCCATAAAGCAATTTCCAATACGCGATTATGTTGTTTCGACGATGTAACGATGGGGGCAGAGCCAGTTTCAGCCGGTCGGTAAGGCAAGTTTGTCGCGGTCAAACCGCGCCCGCGCGCTGTCAGTTCGTCATGCGCTTCCGAAGGTACGCCAGGAATCAAGACGCGTGAATCGGACGCCGCTGTCTTGGTGGCGGCGGGAGTTGGCTCGGCGCTCGTAGAATGAGCTGTATCTGAAAACGCGGTCGTTGGAACAGGCGACGCGGCGGGCGCGAGCGGTTCTGCGTTTGAGAATGATTCGGCTGCCGGACGCGGTTCTGTTTGGATTTCGGATTCAAAGGCGGACGCAATTTCACTGGGAGCTTGATTTACGGCGTTTGGCGTGAATGTGACGTCTTGCGGCGCAGAGACCTGCCCGTCAATGGGTAAGGGCGCAGGTTCCGATGACGCGGCGATAGGCGCGCTAGTTTCGGCGGGAGTTGAAGGCGTCGCAGGTTTTGCGGCGCGTTTTAGATTGTCAGGAATAACCACGCGCTTGGACGTGATCGAACGCGTGGCCGGGCGCGATTCGGCGGTATGACCGTTCGCCGGTTTTGGAGTATTGTCTCCAGACGAGTTAATGGGATTTGGCGTAATCTCTGCCCCGGGCGTCTTGTTTATTTCATCCATTCAAGAAATCTGTTCCTCGCAAAGACTTGCGACGTCGAGTACAAAGATTGATGTTGGCGCCATGTGGATAGTAAGGGCCCGTAAATTTATAACTTCCTGACTCTGCGCGTGGGAGACTGCGTTGCAAGGGCGGCTCGCAGTGACAATCGGGAAGTTGATTTTTTATGAACCCCAAGGGGCGCGACGCGTCAGCTGCTTGTTTCAGAAGCGGGCGCGCTCGCGCGTCCTTTGCCTGATTCGCTCGTATCGTGAAAATATTTACTACTATAGGCATAGTTGGTATGGTCGCGCGCCACGCGATTGATAACGACGCCCAGAACGCGTGCGCCTGCCTGTTCCAGAGCTTCTTTGGCGCGCACAGCCGATTCGCGACGGGTTTGCCCGCTGTTGATAATGAGTAGTACTCCGTCAGAAACGCGCGCGAGAATCGAGGCGTCGGCAACCGCCAAAACGGGCGGACAATCCACAATTAATATGTCGGAATCTTTTTGCAGCGTTGCGAGTAATTCGTTCATGCTGCGCGAACCGAGCAGTTCGGCCGGGTTTGGAGGCAGAGGCCCCGAAGTAAGCAACCGTAAATTATCGGTCCGCGTCGGACGCGCAAAATTATTCAGATTCTCGTGCGAGAGTAGACAATTTGTCAGTCCCAGATCGTTCGAGACGCCAAAAATTTTTTGCTGTGAAGGTTTCCGTAAATCGCAGTCAATCAAAATGGTGCGATAACCGGCTTGCGCCATCGTCACAGCCAGATTTGCGGCAGTAATGCTCTTGCCTTCGCTCGACGTGGCGCTGGTGACCATGATGGTGCGCAGCGGCTTGTCAACGGCGGAAAAACTGATGTTGGTGCGTAGAATCCGATATGCTTCGGCGTTGGCGGAACGCGGATCGCTCGCCGTAACGAGCTTGTCCCCTTTGTTGCCGCGCAGCGTTCCAATTTCGCCGATGGTGGATAATGCCAAAACGCGGCTGACGTCTTCTTTGGTTTTGACCGTATCGTCAAGATATTCAATCAAAAAACCGACTGCCGCAGCCAACAGGATGCCAACGAGAATAGCAAGGCCTACATTCAAAAACAAGTTGGGCGCAAAGGGTATGGTCGGTTTTTCGGCTTGTTCCAAAATGGAAAGCCGATTTGGCGTTTGCGGCGTAATGAAATTGACGTATTGGGTATATTGTTGCTGCCAGCTAGCGATTTGCGCACGCAGCTGCTCCAGTTGGGCGCGTTTGTCAGCCGTTTCGCGGACGCCCGTCGCCGCATCGAGCGAATTTTCAAGTTCTTGGACTTGCTGGTCCGCGCCTTGGATTTTTCCTTCAAGGTCGTCAATTTGTGTTTGAATAAATTCGCGGCGTTTAACGAGTTCCGCGTCGCTGGTAGCAGGTCCGAGCAAACTCAATTGGTTCGCCACGCTGTTGGCAATCAGCGCCACGCGCTCACGATTGGTATCGGTGACGCGAATCTCGATGATTTGGGTGTTCTCGATACGATTGGCATTGACTACAAGACGCAAGGCGCGGGGCGTGGTATTGAGCCCCAATTCATCAATTACGCCCTGCAGCACGAGAGAAGTTTTGACCAGTTGAACATAGGTCTCTGCCAAAGCCGAAGAGGTTGCCATCTGGCCGGTGCTGGGATTCAATGATTGATAACTATCCCCAACCATAATTTTTGCAGTGGCTTCATATTGATTGGGCATTTGCGAGGTAGCATAAAAACTCGCTGCGCCGGCAATCAACGCGGCAAGAATAATCAGCCATAACCACTTGCGTAGAATCCGCAGATAATGTCGTAATTCCATCGTATTCCTCGAACCAAACCCTTACGCGACACGCGCCGCTGGATATTTCAATCCTGCGGGAACGGTGTCATACCGCTTTTTGCGTGCGAGAACTAGTGCGCGCAATGATGCGGCGCTGCCCGCGCAACGTCAAGATTATATGTCAAAATAAATAGGACGCAAAAGATTGGGCGAATTGGATTTAATATGCGCCGTGTCCGCGCAAGACAACCGGGATGGTGCGCCACAAAATAAAGAGGTCGAGCCAAATCGAATAATTGCGGATATAGTACATGTCCAGCCGCACGCGCTGCGCATAGGAAATATCGCTGCGTCCGCTGATTTGCCATAAACCGGTAATGCCCGGCTTGACGGTCAATAAATTCAGCCGCCATTTGCCGTACAGAGCCGTCTCTTCCATTGTAATCATGCGCGGCCCAACCAGACTCATCTGGCCGAGCAAGATATTAAACAACTGCGGCAATTCATCCAGCGAAGTGCGACGTAAAGTTGCGCCAAGCCGCGTGATGCGCGGGTCAGACTTGAGCTTGTGTTGAGTGTGCAGTTCCGTTTGCAAGTCGGGATGCTTGGCCAAGATTTCGTCGCCATTGACATACATGGTGCGAAACTTGAAGGCGTCAAAAACCTGTCCGCCGCGCCCGACCACACGCCGCCGGTGCAAAATGGGTCCTGGCGAATCGCGTTTAACGAGCAGCGCGAGCGCTAACAAAAGCGGCGCAAGCAAGACCAAAAGCGTCGCCGCAACTGCATAATCCACTATCGTTTTAACTGTATTTTCCCACAGCGCCAGCCGCGCCTTGTTCATGCTGACGAGCGGCACCGACCCAATTTCTCGAATATGTACGCCGGCGGTAAAAGTTTCAAATAATCCGGAAGAAAGCCGCACTTCGACATTGTTAGAGAATGCATATTCTTGAAAGATTTGGATGATTTGTTGGCGATGCAGCGCCGCGCTCGAAATAATGATGTCTTGGATACTCCATTGCGCGACCAAAGCTTGCAAGTGGTCAAGAGGTCCGAGGACCGGAGTGTTGGCGGCGAGCAATGCGCCGGGAGTTTGTTGGTCGGCGACAAAGCCCAACAGGTCTGCCCCACACGTTGGCATGGCGCGCAATTGTTCGGCAATGGCGACCGCTTCCGCGTCGGCGCCAACAATCAAAGTGCGGCGCGTCAAATAACCGCGCCGTCTCAATTGATAGGCGAGACGCCGCAAGCATAAACGCTCCACCAAGATCGCGCCGAGACCAAACAGCCAGCACAAGACCATCAACCCGCGCGAAACGCGGACGATGGGAAATACAAACGCAAGCACGATCGCCAACGTCACAATTACGGTCGTGGCATTGAACACGCGCGCAAATTCACTGGCGCCGCCCAACAGATATTGCCAATCGTACAACCGAAACAGAGCAAAGATGACGAGACAGATTGGAACCAAGAGCAGCATACTTTCCAGCGTTTCAATTCGATTCAACGCGGTATCGTCAAAAATAGCAAAGTTAAAATAAAAACGGGTAAGATATGCCGCCACAAAAGCCATAGCTAGCGCGAGTGTGTCGCCCAATACTAACGCGACCAGAAAAAGACGGCGTTGGGTTTGATAGCTGATTTTGGCGCGCGGGATTGCGCGAGATTTTTCGATATTATAGATGGACATATTCCCCCGGGGCCTTGTCTAGTTGCGCGCGCGGGCGCGGGCGAGCGCATAGACATCCAATAGTTTCGTGACAGCGCTTTCCCACGATAAATTTGTTTCGACAAAGGCGCGCCCGTTCGCGGCGAGCGCCATTTGTTGCGCGGGCGCAGAGAGCAAAGCCAAAATAGTATCCGAGAAATCTGTCGCCGATTCCGCCGTCAAGAGGTCGCGGCCGGGCTGCGCGTTCAACGGCGCCGCGACGTGCGCTGTAGTAATGACCGGCGTTTCCATTGCCATTGCTTCGATCACTTTGTGTTGCATCCCGGCGGCATAGACCATTGGCGCAACGGCGATGGTCGCGCGTTCCAAAAATGGACGAATATCCGGCACGGTGCCTGTAACGACAATTTTGCCCTGTGAGCTGTCGGCGCGCGTCTGTAATATGTTTGGCGGATTCGCGCCTACGATGAGGACACGAACCTCAGGTTGTTGCGCCCAAACGCGCGGCATAATTTCGTCCGCCAAATAGAGCGCGGCAGTGAGATTGGCGTGATAACTCATTTTGCCGCTAAATAGAATCGTCGCCGTTTCGCGCGCGGGCGTGCGCCGCGAAAAATAGACTGTATCCGTACCGATTGGTACAATTTGGATTTGCGCCGCTTTTGGCTCGCCGTTTGACGCTGCCAACGTCAACAGCGCGTTTCGTTCCGCTTCCGAAACCACGACCGTTTGCGGAAATTCTCGCACTAGCGCCGCCTCGTACGCGCGCGTGCGGCGATATTCCATGCGTGAAATAAAGCGATTCAAAAAACGCGCGCTGTGCGCGCGCGTTTGTTCAAACAACGCGCTGATGCAATCTACGCTATCCCAGACTAACGCATGGGCGGCGGTCGCCCTGACTGCACGCGCATAACGCGCGCCGCGCAAATGTTCCACATGAACAATATCGAAAGCCAATTGCTCAACCTCGCGCATCCAGCGCCGCGCGAGCGTTGGCTGCCACGAATACGATGCTTGCAGCGGAATTGACGTTGGCAATCCGCGCATCACATTCCAGAGCGTGCGTTGGGTGGAAAGCGGTTCGGCTGTAATTTGAATGCCCAGCGCCGCGAGATCTTGAAGCGCATCGCGTTCCGCCTGATTACTCCAGAGCGTGTAAAGGCGCACGCGATGTCCGTTTTGCGCCAGCGTTTTGAGAAAATATAAAGAGCGTGTACGGATGCGAGTCGGAGTATAAGGAACTAGAAAAGCAATGTTCAATGGTTACATTATTCCCGTGTCAATAGGAATTCAATACCAGAACAAGTATAGCGCGATGAATGAATCCGTCAAGTGATTTTTGGGGGTCGAGTTATCAATCGTCTTTCAGTTCTCGTTTTGGTGCGGATAGACCGCATCCCATGCTTGATAACGCGTGCGCCACGCATACGTGGTTTCAACCGTCGCGCGCCCCTGCCGCGCCAAGCGTTCTGCAAACGCGCTGTCGCCGAGCAGCGTATTCACGGCGCGGGCAAATGCCTCCGGCGTATCGGCAAGGAGCGCGTTCGCGCCGTCGTGGACGGCGATGCCTTCGCAGCCGATGGTGGTTGTGACCAGCGGCGCTGCGCGCGCCCACGCGTCCAAAATTTTGACGCGCATCCCGCCCCCCGCGCGCAGCGGCACAATGAACGCGGCGGTCTCTTGGAGAAAAGGCGTTGTATCCGCAACATAACCGGTGACGACAATGCGCGCTTCGTTCGCCGCGAGCTGTAACAGCTCGCGCGCGGGCCGCGCGCCAATGACAAAAAATTTCGTCTGCGGAAACCGTTCCCAAACGCGCGGCAAGACTGTGCGCGCAAACCACACAATGCCATCTACATTGGGTGGATAAAACATACTGCCGACGCAGGCAATATGCTGCGCGTGCGGATTGCGCGTCACGGGTTGAATTTCGGCGGGGTCAATGCAAATGGGAATAGTTAAAGTTGGCGCGCGCGGCGACGCATTGGGCAGTTCGAGCGCGCGGCGGTCTTGTTCAGTGACCGTAACAATTTGGTCAAAAGCCCGAATCATTTCCGCTTCGTGCCGTTGTAACAAGCGCGTCTCGCGTTTCAGCAGCCAGCGTTTCGGCGGCAAGGTTTCATTTTGCGCCAGACGGTGAACGATGGTCCAGACGGCGTTATGTTGATCCAAGACGCGGCGCGGCGCGCGGTACGCGAGCGCGTAATGCGCGGTGGATAATTGATCGGCATGAATAGCGTCAAAGTTTTGCCGCGCGGTGATTTGTTTTAACGTCGCGTGCATGGACGCGAGCTCGTCGCGGACAACCAAGAATGATTTTTGATAGAGCGCCGCAAGCGCCAAATAGCGCGCGTCGTGGAGCCGCGAGCGTGCGAGGGGGACCGTATGAACGGCGTGACAAAAGGAACGCAAATGCGTCACCGCCGCATCGGGATCATTGGCGCGCGTATGCGTGACCAAGGTGACGCGATGAAATTGCGCCAGATAGCGCAACACATAATAGCTGCGTACTTTGGGCCCCGCGTCCAAAGGATAGGGCAGCACATTGGATAGAAACAAAATGTCCATGCAATAAAAAAACAAACGGCGCGTCCGGCGCGCCGTTTGTTTTTAGCCGTGAAAAAATTTAGCGGCGCATTCGCAAGACGAAGGTAAATACGAGTACGATTACCAGCAAGAGGACGACCGGAACAATGGCTGCGATAAGCGGCGTCAAGGGATCTACTGTAGCGAGCGCGGCGGTATCGTCAGTTTTTTCAAGCGGAATCCGTGTGGCGGTGGGGCGTCGCGTCGGTTCGGCAGACGCCTCTATCGTCCGCGTGGCGGTTGGTTGCGGCGTAAGGGTTGGGAGAGGTACGCGTGTTGCGGCGGGCGCATCGGTAACCGCTTCGGTGTACCACACTTGATAGGATTCATCCGGCGCGCCGGACAATTGATTGCGGCTGCGTGTGGAAAATACGACGTGCAGCCGATTGCCGTTGGAAATAAACACGTCAGGGAATTCGATGAAATTGCCCGCTTGATACAATTCTTGCGGCGCGCTCCAGCGTGCGCCATCCCAAGTGAGATGATACAACCCGGGCGCGGGTTGGTCTTTGCTTTTGCGGCCCACGGCGACGAGATGCACGATGCCGGCGGAATCATTGGCGACGGCGAAATAATCGTTGCCGGTGGCGGGATTTGTAGCAAACAATCCGGGAATAGCTTGTTGCTCACTCCACGTTGCGCCCCGGTCGGTAGAGATTTGAAAAAAAGTTTCGTCCTTGACGCCAAAGTTATAAACCAACACGAGCGCGTTATTTTTGTCCACCGCCAACGCGGGCTGCAAAATATCGGCATCGGTCAACGCCAGGGCATTGGGCGTATCTTGCCAGATGTCGCCGTTGGATGTGGAAACATTTATTTCGATGCCATTGCTCTTGGTTTTGATAGACCGCGTGCCCCAGAGCGCATACAGCGTGCCATCCGCGCCGCGCGTCAAACGCGCGCGCGAATTCTCTAGGGCGTTTTCGCCGACGATGCGCGTCATATCCCACGTCGCGCCGCTGTCAACCGATTGATTGTAAATGACCTGGCCAGTTTTTTGCGTAGAATCTTGTTCTTGCCACAGCGCATGCAGATTTCCGTCGGCGCTCGTCAAAAATTCGCCAGTCACGGAGGGTAAGCGGCTGAGCTGCAGCGGTTCATTCCAATTATTGACTGTGGTGGCTTTTTCGACCGGGGCATCGCTTGCCCAAACTCCGCCGCCTGCGCCATACAGCAGATGCAAAAGATTTCGCCCATCCAATCGTAAATCGGCGTGTCTGCCGCCGATGAGAATATCAATCGGCCGACTCCACGCGACTGCATTTTTTTGCGTCAGAAAAATAGTATCTTGATTGTTCTGCGTCGAGGTCCAAACGACGGTAATAATGCCGTCATCGGTTACGGCAACGGAGGGATACCAAGAGCCGGGCAGCGCGCCCGAAATTGGCAGCGGGCGACTCCATTCTCCGGTCGCCGCGCCGCTTTGCGCGAGCGTTTGTTGAGGGCTTGCTATCAAGAGCAGCGCGCAAACGGCGCTGCATCCCGCCGTCAACGCCAAAGCAATGGCTGAACGAAACCGCATATTGAAAAATGAAACTCCTCAAATAGATTGCGCCAAGACGAAGCGCCCCGGCGCGGGTTGATTCGCGTGCCGATGAATTGGCGTCACGACGCTGTCGTCGGCGCGCAGCGTTGATAGATTTGAATGGTCTCGCGCGCGCAATTTGCCCATGAGTAACGCGCCGCCCACGCGGGACCACGCGCGCGATAGTCCGCCAAGCGCGCGGGATTGGTCAATAACGCGGCGAGGTTGCGCGCCAACTCGCGCGGGTCATTTACCTCTGACAAGAGCGCGGCGTCACCCAACACTTCGGGCAGACTCGCGCGATTCGAAGCGACCACTGCCGCGCCACACGCCAGCGCTTCTAGCGGCGGCAAGCCAAATCCTTCGTCTAACGATGGAAAGACAAAAACGGTCGCTAAATTTAGCAGCGCCGCCAAATCGGCATCTGTCACATTTTCCAACGAACGCACTTGCGCTTGCAAACCGCGCGCTTGGATATACTGCGCGAGTTGCGTTTGCCACAATCCATGCGTCCACACCAAGACGAGTTCGTAGGCGGCGCGCAATGAAGCGTCGAGCGCGGCATATGCCTCTACCAGACCGCGCGCGTTTTTGCGCGGCGACGTTGAAACGAGTCCCAACAAAAAGGGTTTGTGCAAATTGAATTTTGCGCGCGCCGCAATTTTTTCCGCTTCTGGCAAAGGACGGAACGTGTCAGCCAAACCGATATAGATGGCGCTGACGCGTTCCGGTGGGATGCCAAAGCGCGTTTCGATTTTTTGTTTTGAATAGCGCGATATCGTAATCAAATGGCGCGCGTGTTGCAGCGCCGCGCGCGCCGCCCACCGATTATAGAGATACATGCCGTAGCGTTTGAATTTTTCTGCCGCGCCGAGACCTTGCCATGATGGACGTTCGTCCCAAAAAATAATGTCGTGCATCGTAACGACCGCAGGACAGGGCAACCAACGCGCGCTGGTGTTGGCGGTGAAATGAATCACCGTCGCCGCCGCGCGTTTGGCGGATTGCGGTACGGCGCATTGTTCGCGCCAAATTACGCCGACGGCCGGCGCGCGCGTTGGCGTGATGATTGACTGGAATTGTGGGTTGCGGTCAAAAAAATCGCGCGTTGGCGCGCGGTCAAAATAGACAAGATACGAATGGGGCGCGTCCGTTTGCGCCAGCGCGCGCAGCAATTGTTCGGTATAGCGTTTGAATCCGCCGGGTTGTGGATGCGATGCCGGACGCGCGTCAATGGCGATACGCATGAATCAACGACAGGCGCGATAAACTTGGCGAAAACTTGCCGCTTGTTTCTCATAGCGCGCTTTGTCGGCTTGCTGCAATTTGGCGGCGACTGAATATAGGACCATTTTGCCGAACGCGGACGCGACGAAAATCCCTTTGAGCGCCGCATATTGCCACCGCGCGCGATGTTTTTCAAAAAAGAGTAATTTGCTTTTGTACAATTCGCTTTTCATTGTCGCCGATGCCTGCGCCGCGCTTGCGCCGCCATAATGGAGGACGCGCTGCGCCGGGCTGTAGCGGATTTGCCATTGCGCTTGGCGCGCGCGAAAACACCAATCGGTTTCTTCGGTGTACATGAAATAGCGTTCATCCAAGCCCCCAATTTGTTCCAACGCGTGCCGCCGTAGAGCCAGGCAAGCGCCGCCAACCCAATCCACATTTCCGCCGCTTGCATCGGGAGGATAGCTTGGATAATAACCGCGTCGCAAGCCGCGCGCTACGCCGAACGCCAACAGCGTTTCGTTCCGCAAATTGGGAAAATCGGTGCCGCCCGCTTGATAGGTCCCGTCGCGATTAAGAATCATGGGCCCGACTGCCGCCGCGTTGGAATAATTTTCCAATTCTTGAATCAGACCGTCGGCTGTGCCGGGGAGCAATTGCGCGTCGCTATTGAGCAGCAAAATATATTTGGCGGCGCATTTTGCGAAACCTTGATTGTTGGCGCGCGCAAAACCGACGTTGGTCGGATTCGCAATGAGTTGCGCGCTTGGAAATTGCCGCTGCACCATCAAGGGCGAGCCGTCGGTGGACGCGTTATCCACCACAATCACTTGGAGCGGCGCGGCGCGTACGGTATCTAATACAGATTGCAAACAGGCGCGCAGCAGTTCGCGCGTATTCCAGCTCACAATCACAATCGAGAGCGCGGCGGGAAAACTATTTACTGTCATGCGCGAGCGCCGCGGCGGGCTGTTTCATGTAACTGAGGGCAAGCATGGCGCCCGTCAACAGCCAACCGTGAACGGCAAAATCAAAACCGGGGATTCCGATGTTGTACACAAACGGAATATACCAATCGCCCAAACCCATCGCAAAGAGCGTGCCGGCGAAACCGCCCAACACGCCATAATTGAAACCGCGCAAAAAGCCCGAGGGCATTTGTTCGCGTTGTTCCCAACCCGTTCGGAAAACGCTGTACAAGAGCCATAGAAAAACGCTGATGCCGACAAGCCCCATCTCGGCAATAATATCAATGTAATTGTTGTGCGAAACCCATGCCGCGCCCGGATAATAAAATTGATAAAAAGGTAAATAGCCCGCGGGTCCTGCGCCAAAGATGATATTGGTTTTGGTGAGCGTCAGGTCAAAAATGATGATGCGCCAAATCTCGAACCGATTTGAATCTGAGGCGACTGCGTCGTTCCAAACATAACCGAAATAATAGTCTGCGCGTGCGAAAACGACTGCCGCGCCCACAATGAGCAAAACGAAAAATAATTTTCGCGAACGAAAAAAAGTCAAGAATAGGAGCGCCACGATTGCGGGCATCCATCCCGAAAACCACACGGTATTTTGTCCCGCATTAAAGAGGAACCATAACGCCGCAATGCTAATCAGCAAAGCGCGCTGCCACATTCGTAGCGACTGATTAAAATAAACTTGGCCAATAGTTAGCGCGACAACCCATAACGGATAGGACGCGCCCGTTTGCAGCCGAAAATCGCCAAGCGCAAGGCGCGTGCCCAAAATGCGCTGTAACACTTCGGGCAGCGCCACCAAGAGCATGAGCGCGAACACTAACTTGAACCATTTCTCCTCACGCAGCACGTTCGCAGTCATTAACATTACGGCGGGCAGCAAGATCATCAAAGTCACGCCGCCGATTTGGGCAAACGTAAAACCCAATTCTGTTTTCGCCCAAATGCCGCGCCCGAACAAATTGGGATTCAACAGCAACCAACTATACGGCACGGACAAAATGGCTAAAACGATAAACAAAAGAATCGGTAAAACATAACGGCCCGGCGCCAATTGCACATTGCGCTTGACCAACATGGAGAGCGCCCAAATCAGAACGACGATCGCCGATAGGATTAAACTTGCGGGGATATTGGTAAGGGTGCCGGTGGGGATGGTAAAACGCACAAATAACGATGTAAATAAAATTGCCACTACGCCCAATTCGAGGCGGTACATCACCAGCCCCACCATGATCACGAACAAGATGATCAGGATGCCCAGCTCGAGCAGGGTACGGCCGCGAAACGCTTGGTACACGCCGCGCAAGCCAATGGCTGCCGAAATTACAAGCGTCAAAAGGACCAGAACCCACTTGCTCCAATTGATGCGGCGCAAGCTGTCTATATCAATGCCAATGCGTTCCAAATTTTGCTCTAACATATTTGAGCGGATGCGGTTTGAACCACGACGCGATCGAGTTGTTCGCCGATAACAGTCCAATCGTATACGCGGCGCGCTTGGGCGTATGCATTCGCGGTCAAGGTCGCGCGCAGCGATGGATTTTGCAACAATTCCAAAATGGCGTCGGCAAACGCGCGCGGCGTGTCGGCAATCAATAAATGTTCCCGATGGCGCACTTGTAACCCTTCAGCGCCTTTGCTCGTCGCGACGACGGGCGTGTGTAAAGCCATGGCTTCTAAAATTTTCAAGCGCGTCCCGCCCCCTTGACGCAGCGGCACAATGCAAAGCGCGCTTGTCTTGACCAATGGCTTGACGTCCGGCACATATCCCGTGAACAAAACGATATTATCTGCGGATAACTCTTTTTGAGCAACTTGGTCTGCGCGTCCGGTGATTCGCAAGACCACGTTTGGCGCGTGGGCGCGCACCAAGGGCAGCATCTCGCGCACAAAAAAACGCATGGCATCCTGATTGGGCGCAAACGTCAGCGACCCGTTGTAAATCAACGTATTGGGTTCCGCCGCGCCTACGATGGCATCGGCGGCGGATACATCCACGCCATTTGGGACGATGTGAATTTGCTTTGCCCGAATTGCCATCGCTTGCAACAGTTTCTGTTCGCGTGCCGATACAACCGTTAGCGCGTCGAATTCGCTTGCCAGCGTCCGAATGTAATTTTGAAATTTCCACCACGTCAAACCGCGGCGGATGCGCCCAAATCCACGCGCTTGCTGAAAGGGGTCGGCAAAGACACTCGCTTCAATGTCATCCAAGATTTTGCGCGGTCCGCGTATTGCACGCGCATACGGCGCCATCGCCAACTCGCCGACCAGTATCGCATCGTACGCGGTTTGTGTGACGCTCGTTTGCACGCGTGCCGCCAGCTCGGCATCGAACGTATCGATCACCGAACGCGGCTGTGGCGACAAAAAAGCGCGCAGGGCGCGCGCGCGCTGCGGGATAAATATTTTGCGGGGCAGGGCGCTAATGTCGGCGCTGTAGGCGCGCAAGGCGTCCAACTGCGGCGGCGCTTGCTCCGCGTCGTACACCGCAATCAAAGAAACTTGATGCCGCGCCGCCAATGCGCGCAAAAGATAAAACGTTCGCTGCCGCGAGCCATTGTCGGCGGGAAAGGGAAACCAACTGGCAAGATAGAGAATCTCAAGACGTTTGTTCACGCGTTGTAACTTGGCGCCAAAACGGCGGCATGTTTTTTTCAACCTCGATGGCGTGAAAATTCTGGCTGGTGCGCGCGCCCACGCGTTTAGCCCACGCCGCCATTTCCGCGATACCCGCTGCGAGAGGCGTTTGCGGCAAATCGGGAAATAAACGATGCAGTTTGGAGTGGTCTGAATAGGCGAACTTGACTTCGTTGCGCGCGTCAACATGACGCACGCGCCCCGGCATGTCCATCGCTTGGCACACGACCTCTGCCAATTCATTGACGCTGTAATGGGTGTCCGCGCCGACATTAAAGATTTGATTCAATGCGGCGGGCGTTTGGACGCACCGCGCCAGCGCCGGAATGATGTCGTCCACAAGCGTAAACGCGCGCCGCTGTTCGCCGTCGCCAAAGATAATCAAGTCCTCGCCTTGCATCAAGCGATTCATGAAAATACCAATCACGTTGCGATATTTGTCGCCGATGTTTTGACGCGTGCCATACACATTATGCGGGCGAAAGATCACATAATCCAAACCGAACATTTCATGGGACGCGCGCAAGTCATTCTCGACCGCCAATTTCGCAATGCCGTAAGGGTCTTCGGGCTGCGGCGTCAACGTTTCGGTCATTGGCAATTGATTTGCGCCATAGACCGCAATCGAAGAGGTGAAAACAAAAACGCGCACGCCCGTATTCACCGCCAGATTAATCAGATTGACGCTGCCGATGAGATTATTGGTATAGTTAAAGCGTTTGATGAAATGGCTCAGCCCCTCGGCGGCGTAGGCGGCGAGATGATAGACGTATTCAAAACGCCGCGCGCGGAATAATGTTTCCAATAATTCATGATCTACAATTGAACCTTGAACAAATTCCGCGCGCGGGTGGAGATTTTCGCGGAAACCGCCGCTCAAATCGTCCAGGACGGTAACGTCAAAACCGAGTTGTTCAATTAAAAATGCGGTGAGATGCGAGCCGATAAATCCGGCGCCGCCGGTGACAAGAACACGCGTCATGGTAAAGTCCTCGAAATTTTCAGAACGGCGGCGCGCCAAAATGTCCGCGCGCAAAATCAAATAGACCGCGCGCCAACGCGTCCCGATGTGTTTTTTTGTGTTTCCAGCGCGGGCGAACACTCCAACTCGATAGGGTTCGCAGATGGCGCAGCCATGTCTTGGTCAGAGCGCGCCATCCCACCCGATGTTTTTGGAGCAAGAGCAGCTCGTTGCGCGCCGAGAGATAGGTCACGCGCGGCGAAGGTTGATAATCGCGCTGCACGCCTTTGTGCCACAAATGCGCGGCGGGCACAAAGATATTTTCGTAACCGGCTGCGCGCGCGCGGACGCACCAATCCACCTCTTCGCTGTAAATAAAAAATGCAGAGTCAATCAAGCCGATGTGTTCCAACACAGCGCGTCGTGCCAAGATGCCGCAGCCGCACAGCCACTCGACCGTTTCGATATTTTGATATTGGCCCGTGTCGTCTTGATTTTGTCCGCGATGATAAAAACGCCAATCCGCTGTCCGCAGCCCACCCGCCGATTGAATGACTGTCGGCTCGTCGAAATGATAGACCAATGGGCCGACAAAGCCGCTGTGCGGATGCGTTTGCGCTGCGCGCAGCAATTGTGAAACCATGTCGGGCGCAACGCGCGTGTCGTTATTCAAAATCAAAAGATAGTCGGCGCCATGCGCGAGCGCGTAACGCAATCCGACATTGTTGCCTTCTGCATAACCCAAGTTCGCGCCGTTTTGGAGATAGATGCACTGTGGATACGCGCTCCGTACACTGTTTTCCGTCCCATCCGCCGAGCCGTTGTCAACGACGACGATTTGTTGATTGGCGTAATCGGATGCGCTCAAAGATTGTAGACAATCCAACGTCACATCGCGCTGATTAAAAGTCAAGACAATGATATAAACGCGCGGCGCGTCAGACATTCTCGCTGTGTACCTTTCTTGGCGCGCCAATCTGATGATAAAGTCGAACCAATTCCTCCATATCTTGTTGAAAGGCGCGCGGCGGCTGCGTCTGTTCCGCCAAACGCGGCAGCAAAGTTGGCTCGTCCAACGCGCGGCGCATGACGCGCGCAAGATCGTTCACGTCGCCGCGCTCGAACAAGAGCCCGTTGCGTTCATCCGTCACCACTTCGGTAATGCCGCCAATGCGCGAACCCAGCGCCGGACGTTTCGCCGCGAACGCTTCAAAAATCACGCGCGGCACATTTTCGTGCCATACGGATGGCACAATTACCGCATCCAATTCGTTCAACAACTTTAGCGTATCGCGATGCGCGTATGCGCCGCGCAAAAAAATGTTGGGCGCTTGGGCGAGGCGTTTTAATTCTTGCGCGTAACGCGCTGTAGCGTTCAAATTGCCGTACACCGTCAAGGAAAATTTTTTCGCGCCGCGATAGGTTTGATTCAACTTTTGAAACGCGCGCAGTAAAACGTCCACGCCTTTGATGGGCGCGATTTGTCCGAGATAGCCAAATCTGATTTCATCGTCTGCGCGCGGTTGCGGCGTTGGCGTTGCAAAATCGGCAAGGTCAAAGAAATCCAATTTGTGTACGGGCAGCGTGTCGGATAAACCATTGCGTTTGTGCATTTCGACAACCCAATGCGTGAGCGGCGCGAGCGCGTCCACACGATTTAATGCTTCGATGCAAACCCGCTGTCGTTCGCGTAAAATGGATAAAGTATCCGGCACGTCGAAATACGCGCCGAGCGTCGGGTGCGCGGCTGCCGCATGCCAAAACGGTCGAGTAATGCGCGGCGCATTTTGGTCCAACAAGCGAAACGCGCGGCGCTCATCGGCTATACAGCGCATACATTCGACAGGTTCGGGACCCCAACACAACGCGCCATCGCCGCGCAAGAGTTGTAATGTCGGACAGAGAAACCAAAAATCGGTCAGCGTGACGACGGTTGGAATGTGATGCGCGAACGCAACATTCAATGGCGCGGTGCCCATCAGGTAGCCGCTGATGACATGGACGACATCCGGGCGAAACGTTTCCGTGAGCGCGTGTAGGTTATTTTCGAGCAGCGCGTTTTCAAAATGCAAGAGCGCCGTCCGCTGCGCCAAACTCAAAGCGTAACGACGCACCGCTACGCCTTGATATTCCTCATCGCGCCAGGTTAAATTATCGGGCGCGTCCGCGTGCAGGGTCTCGACGCATACGACTTGTACGGCGTGGCCCCGCGCGCCGAGCCACCGCGCAATGCGCAGGGCAATCAACTCTGCGCCGCCGATGCGCGTTGGCGGAAAATGATGTACCGCCAACAAAATTCTAAGCGGCATGATGCGCGCGTTTCCAGCGCGCGGCGGTTTCGGCGTAAAGGTCTGCTGACTGCCGCGCTACCACTTGGGTCGAATATTCTGTTTCGACGCGTCGCCGCGCATTTTCACCCCACGCGCGCGCTTGGATTGGATTTGCCAAAATTGTTTGCATGGCGCGCGCGAGCGCATCGGCGTCATCCGGCGGCACGAGTAAGCCCGTTTCTTCCGATTTTACGATTTCGGTAAAACCGCCCACATTCGTTGCAACGACCGGTTTGGCGCACGCCATCGCTTCCAGACAAACATTGCCAAACGGTTCATAGCGTGAAGGAAAGACGCAAAGCGTACTCGCCTGATAGTAGCGCGGAATTTCGTCGTAAGCGACATGCCCGACAAATTCGACATTGCGCGCGACGCCGGCGCGTTCGAGCATTGTTTGCAGTTGCGCCTTCATGCCGCTCGAATCGGCGCCGACCAAAACAAAACGCGCCTTTGGGTAAGTACGCATCACTTGCGGGATTGCCTCGACAAGTGTAGTAACGCCTTTGCGTGGTTCGATTCTACCCGAATAATAAATGACGGGGTCTGGCGAGACCGGTTTATCGCCCGGCGTAAAACGCGCCGTATTAACAGAATTTGGAATCACTCTAATTTTTTCGCGTGGTATGTGATATGCAGCGGCGACACGCCCAGCCAAATCCGCGCTCGGTGAGGTGAGCGTGTCGGCGCGCTGAGCCCATATACGGTCGGCGCGGTCAACCCACCGCCAATCGCGCGTTTCGGTTACGCTATTGAGTCTACGAATCAAACAGAGCGGCCCGCTAAACTTGACCACAATTGGCGCGCGGCGTTGAAACGAATACAACAATCCTTCGCCCCAAATCTCGACGCCTTCGATGCAATCAATTGCATACGTCCTGACGAGCCGCGCCAATGCCCCCCGTACCGAAAACATATATTCCCATTGATGTTTGGTCCACGGCAGCGCATTGAACCACAAACGGCGCAGCAGCGGTATTTGGAACTTCCATCGAGCAATACGATGGATATGGACCTTGTCCTCTACACGCGTGTACGCGCCTTGCGACGGCGCTACGGATGTCAACACATGCACTTGATGCCCCAGCCGCGCGAGCGCGTTCGCATTGTTGTACACGTACGTACCGATGCCGCCCCAGCCGGTATCGGGCGGATATTCTTGGGTCAAGAACAAAAAATTCATTATACGGCGGGTTTGGCAGGAGTTGGCGTGGCAGCGAAATAGGATTTTGCCCAGACAGATGCCAAGCCGCGATTGCCAAGCAAACGCGGGTCTTGGCGCCAGGCGCGTGAAATTTCCGCGCGCGCGCGGGCGTAATCGCGCTGCCCATACGCTTGAAACGCGTGAATGGCATAAATCCGTCCAATAATGCGCGATTCCAAATCGCGCAGCGGTTGCGCGTTAGCGGGCAGCGCGCGCAAAAATTCTCGGACCCACTGCGCGCCATCTTGCGCGTGCGTTTTGCCCCATGCGGTTTCTACATTATGCACAGCCGTATTCGCCGTTAGTTCAATCAGTTCGTCCGGTTGCTGCCAAAGGGTTGGACACTTGATCACGGTCTCTTGCCAAACTTGCAGACCCGCTTCACGTTGTCCCATTGCGAAACAAGCGAGCAGGGTGGTCATGTGCCAGTTGATTAAAGCTTGCGGTTCCAATTGACGCAGCGAAGCATCCAAAGCAGGATTGGCAAAAAAACGCGCCAGAATGATTCGAAGATCTTGGATAAACACAAACGGTTTGGCAAAAGACTTGCTGTCGGCGTGCGCGCGAAAATTTGCCAGCGGCAGATCCAGCGCGTCAATGCGCTGATGCAAGGCGATGCGAAGCCACAAATCATAATCCATCGCATGTCCCAATTCGACATTTAACATGCCTGTATGATCCAGCACGCGCCGCCGAATAAAAGCGGTGGGCTGCATAATGGCGTTGTGTAACAGCAGCGTGTGGATGTTGACGGGAATGGCGCGCAATGTGCCGACGCGCTCGCCATGTTCATTCACCTGATAGCAGTGTCCGTACACCATAGCGGTTTCAGGATGCTGCGCGAGATATTCTACCGCCGCGCGCACCGCGCCCGGTTCATACGTGTCATCTGAATTGAGATAGGCGATGATTTCGCCGGTGGCGCGGCGCCAACCCTTGTTAATGGCGTCGGCTTGGCCCGCATCTTGTTCGCTTACCCAATACGCGAGCCGATTTTCATATTTGCGAATAAGGTCAACGCTGCCGTCGGTAGAACCGCCATCAATGACAATGTATTCAATGTGCGGATAATTTTGCGTCAGGACCGAACGGATGGTTTCTTCAAGAAACGCAGCTTGATTAAAGGAAGGCGTGACGATGCTGACGCGCGGCAAATTTATCATGCGCGCCACCGCCGGACGCTTGCTTCCAATTCCTGCTCGGTATAAAAATGTCGGGCGTACCGCGTGCTGTGCATCTTGGCGATAAACGCTTGATCCAGTTTCAAATTGTTTTGAAACGCCTGATAGAGTTGATTGTACATTTTGGATTGGGTCTCGTTAAAACGCTGTAACGTAAAATGTTCCAGCCCCAAGAATTCGCGGAACGCCGGAACGGTGACGCGATTTGTATCTTCCAAACGCAGAATCAACAGGCGGACAGGCAAGCGCGTATAGATTTCATATCCGCGCGTCACGTCAAAGGGCGTCGCATACACATCAATCCCAAATGGGTCGCGCACTTGATCCTCAAACCAATTCAGCGGCGAAGTATCGTGAAATTGGGACAGGTATGCCTCTTGCAATTCGTCCAGACGAAGGGCGCCTTGCGCCGCGCGTTCCCAAATATCGGGAATAAAGGTGTGCGCGGTTTCAAAAAATTGAGAGATGCTGCGCGGAATCGGCGCGCGCACCAGACAAATTAAATCCCACCGCGTCCAGCGCGCGGAATCTATTTCGCGGCGAATGGCGCGTCCTTCGTTGATGGAGTTGAGGTACGTTTCGGGATTGGAAAATTGCGCGCGCACGGCAGTTTCGTATTCATCCAATTTTGCGAGAACGTGCGCATGATACACCGGCACATCGAGGTCGAGCGCGCGCAGCGAATGATAAAACGAGCTGGAACCGACTTTGCCCATCTGATAAATGATGATGGGCGCGGTGATGCCAAATTTCTTGTGGGCGCGCCGATACTTGAGCGCAAGCCGCGCGCGTTCCGCCGCCGCCATAATTTTTTGATTGCCGCTGCGGAGACGACGGCGAATGCCCAGCCCTCCCCAATTCCGCTGCGTGAATGATTTATGAACGGTCATGCAATTTCGGCTGCCGCTTGATACAGCGCGTGACCTACGGCGCGTACGCGTTCGGCTTGAGCAAGGCGCGCCGCTTGCTCTAATTCAAGCGCGGGCCCCGGCGCGCTCGTTTCCCAAATTTCTATCAGCGCGTTAGCCAGCGCGTCCGCGTCATGCGGGTCAACATAGGCGGCGACGGGCGCGTCCAATTCGCGATGCGCGGCTAAATCGCTCGCCAAAACGCGTTTGCCGATGGCGCGCGCTTCGGCGATGCTCATGCCATATCCTTCAAAGAGGGAAGGATTCAAGACGCAAATACTCTGCCGATGTAAAGCAAAAACATCGGCGCGCGGAATTTTGCCAAGCAAAATAAATTGCGCGTGCAAACCCAACCGCGCGACGGTTTCCAGAATTTCGCTCGCCAATTCGGCGTGACGATAATCGCCGATTGCGCCTGTGCAGACCACGTTGATGTTGCGCGCTTGCTTTTTGCATTGCGCCAGCGCGGCCAAAACAAGTTGATGATTTTTGTGCCGCCACAATTGGTTCGGCAGATAAAAAAATTTTTTAGGCAAGTGATATTTTTCCAGAACGTAACGCGGGTCGGTTGTATAAATTTCGGGAGGAATTACGGGTTCGGGCGGCAGCACGCGAATTTTGTCGCGCGCGGTTGGCGCCAATTGTTCCACATCCGCGCGCACTGCTTGCGAGATAACAATGATGCGCGTCGCGCGTTCGATTGTTCGCAGAAACATGGCGTGACGCGCCGCGCAATCCGCTTGCGAAAAAAAATCGGGCAAGCGCAGATGCTGCAAGTCCGGCACCAGCGCCATGCTTGGCAAACTGGTGCGGCGCAGGGGCGCATTGCAAAACAACACGTCAACCTGCTGCGCGCGCAAGATGCGGTCGGCGGTCATGGCGCTTTTTAGTAAAACGCGTTTGCCATACTCGATTGCCCATGCGCGGCTGCGCGGCGTGAAATTTGGATAGCGAATGACGCCTTTGGTTTGGGCGGTCAGCGCGGGCGCGGGCGCGGGCGCATCTTGACGCGCGGCAAGCCAACACGCGCTGTCGTACGCGTGCGTAAGCTTGAGCGCGCCGATTAAATTTTCAAACAGCGAGACGCCGCCTTGCCATAACGGACTGTCGGTTTCGGGCATTTGAAACGCAAAGGTGAGCATTACGAATTTATTTTGGGCTGAATCAAATTTGTCAAGCGTCGGCGCGCGCCTTGCGCTTTGCCGCGCGCAAGCGTTTCCAAACGATATTTTTGATCCGCAATCTGCTCGGCGACGCGCAAACTATAAAGCTGGAAAGAATAGAAACGCTGTTGGCGCGCGCGCGCTTGCGCCAGCAGCGTTGTGGCGTACGCGTGCAGTTCAAGGTCCGGCTCGAACGCGCGGCGTAAATCGCGCATGGCGGTTTCATCAAGGTAATCGCGCGCGCTGCCGCGTTTGGATTTGTTGAGGCGCGGTTGGATGAGCGCCGTAAAAGGCAAACCCAAACGTTGCCGCGCCAAAATCAAACTTTGGTCAAATTGTTCGGTGATGCCGACAAAATCCAATTGGTCCAGAACGCGCTTGGCTTGGTTCAAATCGCCGTTTGGGTCGAAATGACGGCATTGTGAATCTCCAAAGCGAGTGGCGCGCGCAATCTCGATAAATTCGGCGAGCGTTTTTTTGGAACGATGATTTGGGTCCGCCGCGTGAACGCGTTTCTCGTGAAAATATAGCGACACGACGCGTTCGACCGGTTCGCGCAAGATGGCGATATATTGATATTGCAGGCCTGCGACGGGCGGACAGGGAAAACGCAGCGCGTGGCTGGAGATGGCGCGCATATCCTGATGCGTTTGAATAAACAGACGCGCTTCGTCCAGAGTCAAAACTTGGCCGGGTTGAAAGATGCCTTCAAAAAATTTTCCGGGATACGCCTGGCGTAAAACGTAATTAAAGGTCGTTCCAGCCGTTTTGGGAACGTGTAAATGAACCAGCATTTTATTTATGAACCCGCGCGCCATGTAACAACGGAGCGAGCTTGGCAAGCAGTTGAGCGCGTGAAAAATTTTCGCGCATGGTTTCGCGCGCGGCGTTTCCCAAGCGGCGACACAAGGCGCGGTCATTCCACAATTCAGTGACGTAGGCGGCAAATTCGGCCGGCGTCGCGGCGACGAGCCCGTTTTCGCGGTGAATGATTGGCGAACCTTCGGCGGCGCGCGCGGTCGCAATCACCGGCACGCCATGCGCCATCGCTTCGGGAATTTTGATCAGTTGACCCGTTTTGGCAAGAATGGGACAAAGCAAAAAAGGCGCGGCGGAAAAAAGCGGCGTGAGGTCCGGCACATAATGGCGCAAGTTCACGTTTGCGGTTGGTTCGACCAATGCGGCAACGTGTCCGGTCACGTCCACTTGAAAATCAGGCGCGTGGGCGCGAATTTGCGGCAGCACGCGTCCGGCGAAATAGAGATAGCCCTGCACGTTAAAGGGATTTGGCCCGGTTGTAAAAAGCGCCGCCCCGTCGTACGTGTTGGCGATGTTCGGAATCGGAAAGGTCATCGGAATAACGGCTACGCGCGTTTGCGGCGCGTGTTTTTGGACCAGCGCGCCGTCTTGCGGCGTAATCGCAATCGTATCTGCATACTTGTTATAAATGGCGTATTCCTCTGCGGATGGTTCGCTGCCGATGGTATCCAGAAAGGTTTCGTCCAACAACGTCGGGTCAATTTGTTCCGGCGAGAACGGCGGGGGCGGCAGCGCATTTTCAAGCGCGATGCGTCTTGGTTGAAACTGCGTCGCGAAATCATACATGTCTATCGCGCAGCGCTGCCGCGTGTGAAGGCGCGCGCTGACGAGTTTGTCATAGAACGCGTAACTGTTCAACACAAATTCGGCTTGGGTCGTCTCGGCCAATCGCTCGAACCAAAGCGGCATGGATGGCAAAATATATTGGCGCGAGCTCAACGGCTGACGGCGGGGCAAATAGCGCTGCGCCAGCTGCGCGTAATGATTAAAACGCCAGTCGCCGCGCGTGGGCGTGTGAATTTCAAGGCGCGGACTCTGGGCGGCAAGCCAAGCCGATTCCGCGACAGAATGCCATTTGGTTTGGGTCGTATATTCGGAACTTGCGAGCGTGACAGTGTGTCCCAATTCGCGCAAACCCGCGAGCATTTCGATACAACGCCGATGCGCGCCCGAGCGCGGGGGAAATGGATTGTGCGGAAAAAAAACGAGGACGCGCATGGATTCTCAAATGATATGATCCCAATACACGCGACACGCCTCGGTTTGTGGGTCTAGATGAACGCGCAACGATTTTTCGCCGAGCCAGCGCGCGGCAAAGGGGAAACGTTTTTTCAGACGCTCACTCCAGCGCACGCGTCGCAGAGATGGGGGCGCCGGTTCGCCGTATCGTTGCAGCGTTTGCCGCGCTTCTTGCAGATACGTCTCATAACCGTCCGCCGATTTTTGCGCGCCATAATAACGGAAACCGCCGATGACGGCATTGGTTGTAGCGAGATGAGCATGTTCCCAAAAACGCGCCCATAAATCAAAATCGCCCGCCGATTTCATTTCAACCGCCATGCGCGCGCCGCTTTTTTCCCACAAACTGCGCCGCCAGTACGTCACCTCTTGCATGGTGTGAAACCGAAAATAGTGGTCGCGCTTGAGATTGCGCCCGCGATAAAACGAATTTCTCGAATAGCCGTCAATCTGCCAATAGTTGATGGGATAGCCCTTGGCGGACCAAAAAATTTGCGCCGCGCTGGTGAGCCATTCGATTTGCGGACACTGTTGCAAAATATGAACGACGGTGCGTATCCCCCACGGACAAATTTTATCGTCCGAATTGAGCCAGCCCATGATCTCGCCCGAACTGCGCGCGAATCCTTTTTGAATGGCGTCGTACTGCCCGCCATCTTTTTCACTGACCCAGTACGCCAGCCGCTGCGCGTACTTTTTGATAATGTCCACACTGCCATCGGTCGAACCGCCGTCAATGACAATGTATTCGATATTGGGATAATCTTGGTTGAGAATCGAGCAGAGCGTTTCTTCGAGGAACGGAGCTTGATTGTATGAGGGCGTGACGATGCTGACGCGCGGTAACATGGATTTATAGAAAGCTGCGTTAGACAATTGTGCGCCAATAGGCGACACAATCCTCCGCGTTAACTGTGAGACGGACGAATCGGGCGCGCGTGGCGAAACGCGGCGCGAGGCGTGGCGCAAGACGAAGCAAGCGCGCGCGCGCGTGGCAAAGCCAATTAATTCCGAAAGCGTTGTCGCGACGCAAAAAGCGCGCCGCCTCATTCCAATACTCTTTGTCCGGCGGAGGCGCATCGTTGGCGGCGCCGCCCAACGGCAATTTTAGCGTCACCAAATCCGAATGTTTCCAGAAGCGGGTCCACAGTTCAAAATCGCCCGCGTGCGCGAGCGATGTTTTGACGTTGGCGCCGCTTTGTTCCCACAACGCGCGCCGCCAAAAGATTCCGGCGCGTGGTAGTGCGTAACGATAGTCCGGTCCGGATTTGAGATTTCGCCCGCGTAGAAAAGTGTCATGCGAAAAACCATCTAGCGGATTTTGCGCAATCATGAATTGCGAACGGGTCCATTGAACGGGAATGCCGCCTGTCAGCCAACAAATGGAATGGCAATTTCTGAAAACTGTGGACACCGTATCACATGCCCAAGGGCACAAACGGTCTCCGGCGTCAAGCCACGCCATGATGTCGCCTTGCGTTTGGGTGAACACGCGATTCAGTGTTGCAACTTGCTGTTCCGTCGAGTCACAGAGATAAAGTTCGGCGCGCCCGGCGAATTCTTGCAGCGCCTCTTGACTGCCATCGGTCGAGCCGCCGTCAACGACATGACACCGGACGCGCGGACTGCTTTGGGCGAGAACGGACGCAATCGTCGCGCCAATCCATTGACGCTGATTGAGACAGGACACGACAATTTCGATGCTGGACGAATTAGCCATTGCTTGTTCGCAAATCGGAGCTCTGAAGGGGCGGTCTGGCGGCTGATGTCTGTGAGCGTGAACGGGACGCGACAATCTCTTGCATCCATTCTAAATAATCATTCGTCTGCCGCGCCAAGTCGTACTCTCTCTGCGCCACTTGGACCGCTTCTTGTCCGAACGCCGCCGCTTGCTCGGGATTGTCCAACAACGCGCGGACGCGCGCCGCCATTTGCTCTGCGTCTTGGTGCGGGACCAAGAAACCTGTCTCGCCGTCGCGGACCTGTTCGGGGATACCGCCAACGGCTGAAGCAACAACGGGAGCGCCGCACGCCATCGCTTCGAGTACGGTGTTGGGAAACGTATCCCAATGCGCGGCATGTAGAAAGACATCACTGGCTTGATAATATTGCGCGATGCGAGTGAGGTCTTGCTCGATGCCCACCGGACGAATTTCGGTTTGCCCAATCCACTCGCTCGCGCCCGGTTGGCCGAGCAGCAAAAAAACAAGCGGTTGTTCCGGTCGTTGCGCGGTAACTATTTCGACAGCGCGGCGCATAGAGGCATAATCTTTCCAGCGGTTGTGTTTGACCCGATTGCCGCTTGCCAAAAGGAATATTTTGTCTGGCTCTAAACCCAATGCTGCGCGCGCGCGCTGTTTGTCGGCAGGATAAAAAAGGTGCAGGTCAATCCCGTATGGAATCACGCGCGCTTGAACAATGGCGGGGCGAAGGATGGATTGTTCGACTTTGTTCATCAAGCCGCGCGACGGCGTTGCCACAAATAATTGGCTCCGGGCAAAAATGTTTTTCTTGCGTTGCCAATTCCACGCCGTCAAATCGCGCGGTACTGTCGGAGGCAGCGTCAAATCCGGGCAATGACCGCAGCCGGTCCGCCATCGTGTGCAATCCAAAGAATGAGCGCAATGTCCGCTCAGCAACCATGCGTCGTGCATTGTAATAATGATTGGCGCCGCGCGTCCGAGGTCTGGCAAAACGCGCAAATCAAAATAATTGCCGTGTAGATTGTGCAAATGCAAAACATCGGGGGGCAAAGGCAGCAGTTGGAGCAGACGACGACTGACCGGAAAATGAAAACTCTCCAAGCCGAGTTTTTGTTCGAAAGCTCTTCTGCCTCGCCCCAGGGCATCCAACCAAAATACGGCGCGGGAAAGCTTGTGCGCGCGACCAGCGTGCGGCGCGAGCCAGTCGCGCAATTGGAACATTGTAGATGCCCACGGCGGGCGCTCGGGCGGCGAACCAATTTCGATAACGTTCGGGTCTGTCGTAGTCTTGACGCCTACAGCCAGCGCGCTGTGGTGACCGCGCTGACGGTATCCTTGGAACAACAACCAGGCAATACGTTCTGCGCCGCCTGCTCGGTCGCTTGTATTGACGGTGAGAATTGAAAGGGGGCGCGTCATTGTGTAGGGTAATTTGCTGCCGCGCTAAAGATTGAATGCAAAACGGTTACGCGCTTTGCCCAAGTAGTGTCGCATTGTGCGTCGCCAAAAGTTTCGCCCAACGCGCTACCCGTTCCTCGATTTCATTGGAGGATACCACATCCTTTTCATAAACTGTTGTTGGCGGGTGAGGGGTTAACCGTTGCGCGCGTCCCCGAATGCGGCGCTTTTCAAAACGCATAAAAGAATGTAGACGATTGACTGAAGGATTCACCAGCGTGTGACGGGCGGGTATGGCCGGACGCTTGGCGTTACCTTGCAAAAGTTGCGCCAAATGATCGGCGAGATTTGAAATACTGTCGCCGTGCGCCATCATCGTGCGCCGCGCCCATGCGGCGAGACGATTTTCAAACGGCGTCGTGTCCAGACAAGCGCGTTCAAATTCAGCCAAAGTATTGATGCGTGGGACATGGGCGTGCCAATTGGCGCTCAAAGCATCGGGCAAGGGATACGGTTCGAGCATATATGCCGGTTTGCCTGCGACCGCCGCTTCAATCAGACTCGTGCTGTACGAAGACAAGACCACATCGCTCGCCAAAATCCACTCGCGCACACTCGCTTCTTTGTTCAAGTGCAGGTTAGCGGGCAGCGCGGGACACAGCGCGGCGACTGCCTCTTGAAACTCGACAAGCGACGTAGTCGGACGCGGGCGCAAAATGATTTCCACGTCGCCGCGCGCCGCGCGCGCGCCGCACCATTCAATAGCTTGACGAAACGAATCGCGTGAAAATAATTTCATGCGGTCCATCGTTTGCCTCTCCAAGCCCTCATGCTCCAAAGCATTAAAACGCCACTCTTTATAAAACGCCCAATTGTAATTTTCGGGAAAAAAGATCCAACGTTTGCGAGGGTCCAGCCCGTATCGTTTTGCCAGTGTTGCGCGGTCGTCAAAGAGAAATCGGTACGGCGCGTCGTACAGTGTGTATGTGGGATTGCCGTTTATAAAAATATGCTCGGGGAGGACCCCACGCGCCTGAATCAACGCGGCATATTCCGCGCTCCATGCGTGATGCAACACATGTTTGGTTTCAAAAATCCCGCGCGGCATTTTAGCTTCGCGATTGCCAGGGTACAGCAGCTCTTCCCAAGCCATATTAAAGTACGTCGCGCGTCGCCAATCGTACATAAAGGGATAGTGACGCGCGCTATCGGAATAGCAAAACGGAATCGCGACGAGACGCGGCGTCCAATGCGCAAGCGCGTAGGCGACGCCATGATACTGGTGCGCGATTTTGACTGTCAAGCCGTGACGCGTCTCGACAAAGTGTTTGACCAAACATGCCACGTCCAATTCGCGCGTAACATGTTCGTAAAAAAGTAACAGATCAATGTTTTGCATGACGTTACGCGTCGTGCGCGTGCAAAATGCGTTCCGCCAAACGCGCGCCAGACAGGCGATGGCGTTCTAATGCTTCCCACGGCGTCCCCATAGCGGGAAATCCTTCTACGCCGTATTTGGCAAAGACTTTGCCATCGAGCTGCTTGGTTGCCGCCAACTCGTTCAACAGGATATCGCCCAGCCCGCCCACTGGCGCATGGTCTTCGACCACATGCAAGAATTTGAAGGGCGTAACCATGTCCGCAAACCATTCGCGGTCAACTCGGTTTAGCCACGGCAAATTGATCACGCGCAGTCCAAACCCCAACGTGCGTAAATACTCTGCCGCAAGCAACGTTTCGTGCAGCATCACCGGTCCGTACGCAAAGCAAACTGCGTCCGTGCCGTCGTGTAGAATCGCGCCGCGTCCACGCTGCAAATGGTATGTGGCGGGCAGCGTTATTAAACGCGGCGAAGGCCCAATCACCAGACGCACCGCGCAATTTTCGGGCGCGGATGCGATACAGTATTCGGCAATCCATTTTGCTTCGACGCCGTTACATGGTTCTAGAATTTCCACATTGGGCAGCGCGCCGAATAAAGAAATATCGCGAATGCTTTGATGCGATTTGCCGGGCCCCGCGGGAATCAGTCCCGCGTAATGGCACGCATAGATGATTTTTGTGTGTTCGGTTGCGTTGTTATAGATTTGTTCGTTGGCGCGCGCGGCGAGAAAACTGGCAAACGAATTGACGACGGGCAGTAGTCCCATGCGCGCAATCCCGCCTGCCATCGAAACCATATCTTGTTCGGCGATGCCGTTTTCGATAAAACGGTCGGCGTGCGCTTGGGCGAAACCGCGAATGCGACAATCCGCGGCAAGGTCAGCGTCCAAGACCACCAATTCGGGATGTGCCGCGCCGAGCGCGGTCAACGCGTCGCCAAACGCGGTTGCCACATATTCATCGCTGACTGGACCGGATTGGGGCGCTGGTTGGCTTTCTTGTTCGCCAAACAATTGATTGTTGGTCCCGACGAAACCGGTGGGGCGCGCTTGGATTTCCGGCGGCACAAATTCTAACGTCACCGGCGCGAGCTGCAAGGACGCCAAACGCGCGTTGATGCCCGCGACAAGTTCCGCGTGCGCAGCGCGATACGCCGCATCGGCAGGCGCGCCCGCGTGCCAACGATACAGACCGTTGCCGTCTTGTAATGCCTGCGGGTGTTCCATAAAAGAAACGCCGCGCCCTTTGAGCGTATCGGCAATCAAGATTTTTGGTTGGTCTTGAATCGTCGCAAATTCTCGCAAAGCCGCGTCGAGCTGCGCGAAATCATGCCCATCGCAACGCGCGACGCGCCAGCCAAAATCCCGAAAAAGTTCGTCGAGTTTTCCCAACGGCATGATTTCCGAAACTAGCGTGTCGGTTTGCACTTTGTTGTGGTCGAGCAATACGTTTAGATTTCCGACACGTTGATGCGCTGCCGCGCGCAATGCCTCATAGTTTTGTCCCTCTTGCAATTCGCCGTCGCCAATCATCACATACACCTGTCCGCCGAGCGCGCGCTGTCGTTTGGCCCATGCCATACCGCGTCCTTTGGAAATACCCATGCCGAGCGAGCCGGAATTGGCTTCAAGTCCGCGGATGCCAATGTCGGGATGTCCATCGAGTCCGCCATAGCGGCGCAGTTTGAGCAGTTGCTCTTGGGATAGGACATCGAGCGCGTACAGTAGCGCATACAAACCCGGTACGTCGTGCCCTTTGGAGGAAAAGAAAATATCGCGCGCGGGATTTTCAAAACCAACGCGCAGGGTATTCAGGTGGCGATAGTACAGCGTGACGATTATATCCATCGCGCTGAAACTGGAGCCGAGGTGTCCGGATCCGGCGCGTTTCACGGCGGTCAATGCGTTAACGCGGCAGATGTCCGCAATCAGCGCGAGGCGCGCAGAGTCGGGGATGGACGCGTGGGCAATACGTTCGATTTCGGGGCGCGGGATGAGAAAGAGTTCGATCATATTTGACGTTTATCTCGTTGTCTTTCTGGTTCGATTGATGATTTCAAAATAGATGGAGCGCAGCGAGTCGTTGCTGTTCAGTGCCTTGAACGCGGAAGCGCGCGCGTGAAACGTGCGGGGCGCGGCGCGCAGCTGCTGAGCAAATAATTGTTTCGCAAAGGCATGCAATTCCATATCCAATTGGTTGTTTTCACGAATCAAATTCAACGTTGCGGTGTCGAGTGCGTCTGCCATAATTCGATTTGTGGTGACGTTTTTTTTCTGGTACCAGGGCGTTGTCCAGCCGAATGTATGTTGAGCGAGCAACATACTTTCGTCAAATTGTTCGACCAAGCCAACGACCGCACATTTTTTGCTTAGATTTTCTTTGGCGCATTCGAGAATGTCGCGCGTCAATTTTCCAAACGGAATATGACTCGCGCCTTTGGGCCCTCCACCCACAAAACGTGTTTGCCCGTTATCAGAGGCAACTTTGGACATGCCGCTGCGGACATAGGCATCCAAGCTCAGATTGTTTGCAATAATCGTCTGATGAAAGGGATGAATCGGCGTGCGCCGGACATAATAGTAATCCGAAATGACGCGTTCGATAGGGTCGCGCAGCATGGTGAAATAGGTTGATGGCTGGGGCAGTATTTCGTCAATCCCGAAACCAATGTGACCCTTGATGACACGAAATTTTTGTTTTTGGTCTTTGGGCATGGCCTGTAGTCGCTCAAGCGCGCCATCGTGCGGAGTGAGAAAAGAGTAAATCGCATCGGCGGGATACATGCGTTCAATGATGCTATGAACGGTGCTGCCCGCGACTTTGGGGATATGAACAAAGATGAGCGTGGTCATGGAGCTAGTACAAGCGCCTCCTCCTGAATGTGCGGGAGCTGCGCTTGTCCCGTGCGTAACAGTTCCTCGCCCAACAGCCAGTCCAGCGGCTGGTTAATATCAAAGCCCTCCAAGCCCTGCGTGAAAAAAGGCATCAACACGGTCCCCGAAATGGAATGTTGCTCAAGAACGACGCGCGTCCACGCGATTTCGAGACTTGCGTTTTGCGCGTACACCTCCGGCAAGCTTTGATATTGACTGCTGTGCCATGGCTGCTCGGCGGGCGAAAGCGGTAATAACGGCATCATGCGTTTTTCCCGCACCACCCACATTTTGCCCGGATGTTGTTTGCATTTTTCAACCGCGCGTAAAGAGTCAATTCCTTGTTCGGCGCGAAATTCTTGCCACGCGCGCTGAATCGTTTCGGGCTGTCGAAAGGGGCTTGTGGGACGCAGAATGCTAAAACAATCATACGCGCTGCCCAGCAGCTTGAGCTGTTGGAGGGTATATTCAACCCATTCGATGTCCGGCGATAAATCGCCGGCCAATGCGACGGGGCGCAAAAATGGAACCTGCGCGCCATAATGTCGCGCGAGTTCCGCATAGCGTGGTGAATCAGTGGATACGACAATGTCGGCAAAGATATTGCTCGCGCGGGCAGCGGCAATGGTATAAGCCAGAAGCGGATGACCGGCAAGCACACGGATGTTTTTGTCGGGAACGCGTTTGGAACCGGCTCGTGCGGGAATGAGAGCTATGATTTGAGGTTCACTCATGGTTAGTTGTCGGCTCGAGTTCGAGGCGGCGTGTATTGCGGCGTGGAATGAGCGCTAGACGAGGTTGGGGTTCACCGTGATGTAAACATCTTTGAGCGCCGAGTATATATCTAATGCTTCTGTGCCGGGTTCGCGCGTGCCGTTACCAGATTGTTTGACGCCCCCAAACGGCATGTGCGGTTCACTGCCGAATGTCCCAGCGTTAACGACGGCGACGCCCGCTTGGACTTGCTGGGTGAATTCGATGGCGCGGTGGATATTGCGCGTGTGAATGCTTGCCGTCAACCCATACGGCGAATCGTTCGCGAGCGCGAGCGCGTCAGCAAAATCGCGGGCGCGGTACAAACAGGTAATGGGACCAAACAATTCGGTGCGCGAAATTTCGGCATCCGCCGCGACGGCTTCGATAATCGTCGGCGCGAGATAGTATCCCGCGCGGTGCGCGTCATCGTCAAGGCGATAACCGCCCGTGACCAGTTGTGCGCCGCGCGCGCACGCGCCTTGAATTGCCGCAAGCATGTTGTCGAGTTGTTCGAGGTTAATCACCGGGCCGAAATCGTCGTCATCGCTCGTCCCCACGCGCAATGTGTCGGCGGCTTGAACGAGCCGGGCGCGCAATTCATCGTACACCGCATCAAACACGATAATGCGGCTGCCGGACGCGCAGCGTTGACCGGCATTGCTGAAGGCGGAAAGCAAAATCCATTTCACGGCGTTATCAAGGTCAGCGTCATCACATACGACTAGTGGATTTTTACCGCCCAATTCGAGCGAAACTTTGGCGAGACGCTCGCCTGCCGTGACTGCAATGAGTTTACCGACTGCGGTTGAACCGGTGAAACTAATCACGGCGACATCAGGGTGAGCCACTAGCGGCGCGCCGGCTTCTTCGCCATACCCATGCACAATGTTCAAGATGCCGGCAGGTAATCCCGCCGCGTGCGTAATTTGCGCAAAGAGCTGCGCGCTCAGCGGGGTGTCTTCGGCGGCTTTCAAGACGACGGTATTACCGCAAATCAGCGCGGGAAAAATCTTCCACGCGAGATTTGCAATCGGAGTATTTGCCGCAATAATCAATCCGGCGACGCCGAGGGGTTGACGTATTGTCATGGCGTACTTGTTGGGAACGCCGCTTGGCATGGTGCGCCCAAAAAGCCGTTGTCCCTCGCCAGCCATGAAGAGACCACATTCAATCGCGCCGTCCGTTTCGCCCAACGCATTTTTGAAACCTTTGCCGGTTTCCAATGCGACCACGCGCGCCATTTCCTCGCGTCGCGCCTTGAGCGCCATGACCACATCAAACAAAATGAGGCCGCGTTTCACCGGAGGCATTTTTGCCCACGCGGGTTGAGCCGCCTTTGCCGTCGCAACCGCTTGCGCGATATCCGCGGCGCGGGAACGCGCAACTTGACAAAGCGCTTGGCCATCGTGCGGATTGAATTTGGTAAACCGTTCGTTTTGCAGCGTTGTTTCGTGCTGCCCATCTATCCAATTCAGAACGACATTGGGAAAAGCTGCGTTTGGATCCATTTGTACTCTGTTATTCGCCACGACACGCTTTGAGCGCTTCAAGACTAATTTCGTAGTGAGTCGCGATTTGCTGGACAAATTCCGGGTCGAGCGTTTGGTCACATAACGCGCTGCGCTCGTCAAAGTTGGCGGGGACCAAGACCGGCAGCGGCAGCGAAAAATATACACGCGTTCCATTGACGACGACCAGCGCAATGACGAGCATAGTCATGAGCGCGCGGACACTCTGTTGCAGCTGGTTGCGCTTGAGGTGTGCGAGCGCGAGCGCTAATAGAACCAGCCATCCGTCGAGCGCAAGATAAAGGTTGCGGTAGCGAAAGTACGTAAAGTTGATGGCAGTTGTTGCAATGATTAACGCCGCCGCAAAGACCGCCATGCTCTTTTGTTGTTTCGTCCATTGCGAACGGTCAAGCATCCCGAAAAGGATGCCAATGGAAAGGACGCCTTGTAAGGCAAAGGCGAAGCCGACAAGATTAAAATTCAGCTGTCGCACCAAAAGGGGCAGCAAAAATCCCAGCGTAATGACCGCGGCGAGCAGACCGCCAATCGCCGTGTTTCGGCGTGTGCCTGTTAGGCGCGCCGCTTGCGCAATCAACCAAGCTTTGTACAACGAGAGGAGAACTATCGTCCCTGCGAGCGCGAGCAGCGCAATAAAACCCCACGCGTACTTGTCTCTCAAAAGCCCGTCGGGCAAAAACAGCGGCGTCATGCTGGTTAAAAGCGCAGCGCCAATCGAATAGGCGTAAAAGAAATAACGCGATGCCGCATCGAATGCTCTGATTTCCTCCGCTGAATAATGAGTGTAAAAAAGACCGCCGTCATTTCCAATCACGGAAGCATTGGGAAACAGCCCTACTACACTCGCGCGCATAGCAAAATAAACGCCAAGTCCGCCGATAACCGCCAACGCCAAGTACGCCGCGTCCCGTTTCGTCAGAGCTTTGCTCCAGGCGCAGTACAACGCATAGCACAAGATGGCAATTGCAATGCCCAATCCATTTTCGCGCGTCATGGGCGCGATGACGACCAGAAGCGCAATTAATCCATACCCGTACCATTTTCGGATGTCGCGGATGAGGAGCAACATGATAAACGCAGCGATGATATTGGTCACGCCAAATGTTTCAATTCCCCAAATCATCAAGTCGCTGATGTAAATGAACGTGGGAAAAAGGAATGCGGTTAAACCGGCAATCAGCGTGTCGCCAGTTATTTGATAAATAACATAGGCGAGTACGAGCGTCGCGACAATAACCAGCGCAATCTGCGCGATTTGATAGCCCGCATAATCTATGCCAAAGAGCTGATAATAAATCCAACCCTGCAATCCAACAAAGGGACGATAATAGACAAAAATATATTGAATCGGTTCAAAGAACGCTGCCAGCGGATTTCGATTGTAGGCATAGTTGACAATTTGCAGTTCAAAGGCGCCCAAAAGAGCATGGCGAAAAGTAGGCCAGTACGAAAAGCCCATATAAAGACCAAGCGCGATGGTGTACGCCGCCACAAGAATCCAACGGCGCTTGAGCCACACTGGACGCGTCTCTTGGACAAACCGTGTCAGCACGCCTAACGCGAGGAGACCAAGCAGGACAATGAATATCAATACGATCGGGAGCAGACGAACAGAAGAAGCGGTGGAAACACTGCTAAAGTAAAGCGCGCAGAGGTAAAGCGCCAGAATTCCAATTGGAGCAAGCGTCTTGCGGTTCAGGATGGCGCGGCCGAGATCCTCTGGTAATTTCAGCGTCGTGACAATGGCTTCGTAACCCAGCATCACAAGCCCGGCAAAGATGACGCTGATACCGATGAGAAATAATGGGTCGCTTAAAAACGCAAAGCGCCGTGAGCCGATAAACACTATCCAAGCTAGCGCTGCCGCTCCGGCGGAAACTGTAATTTCAACAAGCGCCGAAGGAATTTGTTTTGTGGCGAGAGGCAGGGCGCTCACTGTCCGGCGCCAACCAAGCGCAATGCCTCCACACAAGAGCGTCAACAGCCCCACTCCAGCCAAGAGTAAGGCATAGCTCGTTGAATAGCGTCCGAATATAGAGGCGTTGTCGCTACTGTGAGGGAGCAAGGCACAGAGGACAATCCCCAAGCCGAGTCCGAAAAACCCGAACGCACTTTGACGCCAAGAGAGCTGTGAGCGCAATTTGTTATCCTGGTTTGGAAGAGATAAAAAAGATGTGCGGGTAAGGAAGAATATCGCGCATGCGATGCAAGTACACAGGTGAGAATCCCGTCGCGCGCAGTTGTCCTTGCCATGCTGCCGCAGTGCGATAGGAATACGGATCGCGCGGCGACATGAGCAGATCGAGAAGATAGGTGAAAAGCAATTGGGGCTTGTCCGCTGCGTCAATGTCCTTGAGCAAGAATTTACCTCCTGGCTCAAGATGTTGGAACAAATCAAGCATTAAGCGATTTCCTGCGCTCAAGGGTATGTGGTGAAACACGTCAAGCGAATAAGCGGCGGTTACTTTTTGCTCCGGTTTCCATGCGGTCAGGTCCTCTGTGATGAAACGAATATTACCAAGCCCGAGTTTTTTCGCGGAATTTTCCGCTATTGCAATGCGTTCGCGGTTAATGTCCACGCCGATAACTCGAATATGCGGGCGACAGGATGCCATATAGAGCGCAAACAGTCCAAAGCCGCAGCCGAGGTCCAATACTTCGCCTTCGTCGGGAAGATACTGTTCGATCTCCTCCAAGAAATCAAGACGGATAATGCGAAAGCGAATTGCTGCGTACCACTTGACTTTGCCGGAATAGGTGGAAATGATATTGGCGATTGCATTGCGACGCGTTTCCGGTTTGACATAAGTTGTAGCGAGGACGCTGGTAATTGACTTGAACATATTGTTTTTACGAGCTCTTTTCTTTCAAACCCTTACCACGCGGTCCAGCCCCCATCCAACACCAGATTTGCGCCTGTCATGTACGATGCGGCGTCCGACACCAAAAAAATAATCGCGCCGTTGTATTCATCTTCACGCGCCATCCGGTTCAATGGCATTTTGGCGCAATAATTTTCGAGAAATTCCTTATCCTGGTTATTGAACACCCCCGCGAATGTGACCGTGTTGACGAGTACGTTCCGCTTTGCCCAATACGTCGCTAGATAACGGGTGAGATTCAGCAGCGCAGATTTGCTGACGGAATACGCAACCGGTTTGAAAAAAGGAGCTCCTGACTTGCGGCGATACTCGTACAAACGCTGGTCGGGGGAAACCAAGCCATAGATGGAACTAATGTTGACGATGCGACCGCGCCCGGCGGCTGCCATCGCGCCGCCGATGATTTGCGAACACAAAAATACACCCTTGACATTGACATCCATGATTTGCTCCCAGGAGGTCTCGGGGTAATTTTCAAACGGACCATTTTCCGCAGCAGGCGCGTTGGGAGGGGAATCCAATCCGGCGTTATTGATGAGGGCAAAGGGAACGCCCCAGTGGGATTCCACTTGCGCTAAACCAGAAGCAATCGAATCGCGGTTAGTTACATCGGCTTGGACAAAGAGTAAATTGGGGTTGCGGGTATGTTCACCGTATCGCGTATTGACGCGTTCCAGATCTGTCCAGAGGTCAAAGACGGCAACGCGCGCTCCGGCAGCGCATAGAGCTAATGTGAACTGACGCCCCAATTGCCCAAGTCCGCCGGTGACAATCACGATACGGTCGCGGACGTCAAACAGATTTGTTTCGGTTGTCATTTTGCTCCACGCGCGTCTCTTTTTTTACCGCGTAAAGCGCGCGCAAAGAGGTCGCAGACTTCACGTACCGCGCCCTGTCCGCCCGGTTTCGTGGTCCGATAATATGCTGTGGCAAAAACATCCGGGTGCGCGTCACGAACAATTATCGGCAAACCGACGCGCTGCAAACATTCCAGATCGTTCACGTCATTTCCCACGAACGCGACCTGTCGCCAATCGAGTTCGAGTTCGCCGATGATTTCGGTCAGGCGTTTGAGCTTGTCCTTACAGCCCTGTTCGCAACGAAGCTCCAATTTGCGCGCGCGGGCAGAAACGACCGGATTTAGCTCTGTCGAAAGAATTAGCGCGGCGACCCCCGCGCGTTCCAGTTTTCGCAAGCCGATGCCATCAGCGCGTGAACAGCGGACCGCTTCCGAGCCATCTTGAAAAACGTACACGGCATTATCAGTGAACACACCATCAAAGTCAAATACAATTAGGCGAATCGCGCGAATCTTGGCGTGCAGCGCGGCGATAGGTGTACGTTTACGGGACATTGCCATCGAGGAGGTCAAAGGAAATATTTTCGTCCTTTTGCAAAAAGACTTTGAGGCGTTTTCCCAACACCGCGTCGAGATGATATGGCGCCAGCCCGTCGCCCGGCGATTTGATTGCTACGTCCTCGCGCGTCAAGACGTGATGACTTGGCAAATCGCGCGCGGCGACCAATTTCTTGCCCATCTTGAGTAGAGGCGCTTTTTCGCTCGCGTACACGTTTTTCTCGCCATCGCCCATCGCCACGCGCGCGCGGCGCAAGTCGCGCACGAGTTTGCGTAGTCCCTCGCGTTCGAGCGAAAAGGCGTGATCGGTGCCTTTCAACGAACGATTTAGCGTAAAATGCTTTTCCACCACCCGCGCGCCCAGTACATATCCTGCCAGCGCCATAGCAATCCCGTTGTCATGCGCCGAGAAACCGATGACTGTATCTGGAAAGCGTTCGCGATAAGCTGAAATCACGCGCAAGTTTAGCTCGTCAAAGGAGGCGGGATAGCTTGCCGTGCATTGCATCAAACAAAATTGTGGGTTGATTGGCGTTATGATGTCGTACACGCGCTGTACATCTTCCAGCGTCCCGCCGCCGGTGCTAATAACCATTGGTTTACCGAATTGAGCGATGTGTTTCAAAAGTGGGATGTTGGTGAGATCTCCCGATGCGATTTTGAAAGCTGGCATCTCGAGTTCCGCGAGCAGGTCGGCGCTGGCAAAGTCAAACGCCGTGGCGAAAAACGTAATGTCGAGCTCGCGCGCGTATTTTTGCAGTTCGCGATATTCATCCGGTCCAAATTCGAGCGCCTCTCGATGCGCGCCGTACGTGGGGCCGAAACTGTTTTCGTTCTCGTAGGGCTTGTTGAATAATTCTTGGGTGTAGAGTGTACGATTGTCGCGCTTTTGCAGTTTTACGGCGTCTGCCCCGACTTGTTTTGCGGCGTGAAATAATTCTTTGGCGTTTTCGAGTTTTCCTTGGTGATTGTGCCCAATTTCGGCAATGACATAACAATCGCCATCGTCGTTAATGAGCTTTCCGTCAATACTCAGTTCTCGCATGTTGGTACCTTCTTGAAAGAGCGATAGCGGTCAAGCTTTGCTTTGCCAAGCGCCGCGTTGCAAACTTTATATATCGCGTGCAATGCGCCGCATTGCCGATTTTGGTAGTTTGAACTTGACGCCTATCGCGCGCTTGTTCAATACGCAATCTTGAATTCTACATTACGTCCGACACGCCAAGACTTGGTCGAGGGCGTGGTATGCGGTTTGTTTCAATTCTTGGTTTGGGGCGCCAGTAGGAAACGGGCGCAAGCACAATTCCAACGCGGCTGGAAACGAATGGGGATTGTCCAAATCCACGCGAATGCAGTACGGTTGAAGCGCTTTGGGTTGGCGCGCATAAAGTTCGGGCGGCATGAGGACATAGCACTGGTTTTGAATCGCGTCGAGAATCTTGGTCTTGAAACCATATCCGTACCTGGACAAAATTGCCAGCGCCCGGGATTGGTTCAGGATTCCCAAGGGTGAATCGAGAAAGCCGGTTTGTTGGATGCGCGGCGACGGCTCCAAGTCCAAGAGCGACTTGTCGCCGGTCAAAAAAAAGGACCACTCGGGCGCCTTTGTTCCCAAGCTCTGCACCGCGCGCTCGAAATTCCGCGCTCCGTCTCGCGTAAAAGGCGTCGGCACGGTGGACATGAGACAGACGCACCACAAATTTTTGTTGCGCGGCGGAACGATTGGCGCTTGATACGCGGCAGGCAGAAAATAAGGCAAGCTGATGACGCGCCGCGCGCGGGTTAGCCGTTTCCAATAATAGCGTGTCTCCCATTCCGTAATGCTGAGCAAGAAATCGGAATCGCGCGCGAACTGGCGGTCGAGGCGAAAGCGGCGCCAACCTTCCTTGAGAATTTTCCAGTTCGCGGCAAGCATCGCGCGCCGCGATTGTCCATCGTTTCGCAAGCCATTGGCGCGGAGAATATCCCAATGATGATACAGCTCGGCATTGTGTGCGCGCGTCAAGACCGGCGTGTGCGGGACTCGTTGTCGGAGATAGGAAAGGGTTTTGGGGTAGAGCGGATGTTCAATCAAAATCAAGGTGTACGTTTCCAGCGGCACATCTGGCAGGGTCGTGACGAGCCACTGATCCGAGCGTTGTTTGATAGGCAGTTCGTCAAAGGCAATCGCGCGTGTCTGAAAATATTCGGTCCGGCCGCGAATGTCTTTGGTGCTGCCCAGAAAATGATGACGCGGCATTGCCACACTGTCCGGTACCATGTGAAGCACGCGCATGATTCAACCCCAAAACGGGACCCAGGGATCCCAATGCAGTTGGTAATTCAAGTCCTGCGAACGCATTCGCACGAATCGCGCCGGATTTCCTCCCACCACGTGGAACGGCGGAACATCCTCTGTGACCACGCTGCCAGTCAACACGACTGCGCCGCGTCCGATTTTGACGCCGGGGAGAAGAATCGCGTTGGCGCACACCCAAACATAATCTTCGATAATTACCGGCGCGCCAACCGTGTGAAAATCCGGCGCGTCAATTGCGTGCCCTTTGGTGAGAATCAGCGTGCCATACGTGATAGACACATTGTTCCCAATCGTAATTGGAAAGCGGTTATCAAAACGGCAGCTGTTGTTGATGACCGTATGCTCTCCGATAACGAGATTGCGGCGCTGGGATAATTTGAAATCTACCAGGACCGATGACGCCGTCCCAATCTCTAGCCCCATCACTCGGCGATACCATGCCAAGCGCCAACCGCTAAAAATAATTCGCGCGATGATGTGGTTAGTGATATAGACCAGCCCCTTTTCAATATCATGGCGCAGCACATTTCTTGAAAAGGCGCGCAGGAATTTCCAGGACGAGGATATCATTGTTTTGCTATCACGCGCTCGCCGAAGTATTCTGCGGGATAAATAAAAGGGGTCCCGTTCAAGATGCCGTCGCATACCACATCCAGCCCATTCAAACGTCCCGGCGCGAGGTCCGTCAACGCTTCCAACTTGAATTCAAGTTTCCCTCCCGCGCCGGTTTGGATAAAGGGCAGCGGAATCATGCGACGAAAGAAAAAATGAAACGCATATTTGCGCGCGCGTTCGATTTCGGCGGCAGTCATGCGTTTTTGCAGAGGCAGACGCTCCAGAATTTCAATGTATTCTTGCGGCGACTGCGCGTCGAGCGAAAATCCTTTCCCGCGAATCCACGCTTCTCCGGCGACGACGACGGGAATGCCCATGCTCGCAATCTCAATTCCGGTTTTGGTGTTGTATATGAGCGCGCTGTCGCAGCGCTCGACCAGCGCATACGTGCTGGCTTGATGTTCGGGCGGCAGCACGAACACATTACGCGGCAGTTCGGGAAACGCGCGTTGGATTTCTTGCGCTAGCAATTGGCGCGAGGGATTGCCGCCGCGCACTTCGGCGGGATGAATACGAATCACTAACTGCAAATCCGGACGCTGCGCGAAATAGGCGATGGTTTGGCGCACCCACTCCAACATATTGGGAAACGCGTTCGAGCGATAGTGCAGCTGCGCGTCCCACATGACGCTAGTCAAGAGCGCGATAACCGGACGTGTAAAGTCAATGCCCAACTCGCGCGCGAGCGCTTGCATATCTTCGGCCGGCTCGTCGTGAAACCAAATCCAGTCTTGCGTGCCGTACCTACGGCTTGCTAAATAATCTAGGGTTTGCTTTTCGATTGCCGGAGACCAGGTTAGATTTTCCCACACGGCGGTCGGTTCGGAAATCATTGTGTGGTGATAGGTATCGCTATGACTGAAAACGAATGTTTGTTTGCGATACGCCGGATTCCAATTTACCACGCGCACGCCGCGCTGGCGCGCCACTTCGCCAATCAGCCCTTGCGGCACATACAAACCGTGATTAAAGCACGCGATCGAGTGTTTATTTTGGCGCAACAGGTTCTCTGTCACCGACACCGTAGCGAGCGCCGCTTCCACATAGCGCCGCGTAACTTGTTCCGCGTACGGTTCGCCGTCGAGGTCGCCGCGCGCGAAATAACGCAACGCGCCCGCTAGCGCATGTTCGCCGACTGCTAAATCCAGCGCGCCGTCATGGCGACGATATTCGCCCACGCGTTCAATGGGAATTTGCTGTGCGAGGGCGCGCGCGTCGGCGAGTTGTTTCGCCGTCGTCCATTGGCTGTAGCGGTGCGTTTTCAAACCCAACGGTTCAAACATGCTCTTGCCCATCGGTTCGCAAGAAGCGCAGCGCGGCTGCGGCGGCGCCGCGAGCACACGCTCTGGCGCGGTATGTTGAAATTCGGTCAGCTGACACGCGGACAGAAAACTATCGCAGAGCAAAATCTCGACATTTGCGCCGCGGAGGGTCAATGCGACAGCAAGCGCGCTTTCAAGGAAAGCCGCGTGCGGATAACCGCCCATGCTTGGCGCGAGTAAAACGCGCGGTCCGCGTTTGGCGGCGCGGATAGCGTCGCGCCATTGCCGATGCTGCGCCTTTAGCAAGGGCGTCCACGCGGATGCCGAGATTGACGGCGGGGTGCGTCGCCAGCGATTTTTGAGCGCACGCGGCGATGGTAGTTTAGGCAAAGCCATTGAATGATTATAGACCCGGCGCGAAATTATTTGCTATGAGAAGCTGCGTTTCCGAAAACTAAAGAATTGAAGAGCATTGGGACGAATCAAACAGCGCGGCATATTTATGGCGCGGGCAGACATACGCGTGTTTCGGAACCGACCAATTGCAACGCGTTCGGGCAGGAGGGTTGGTCTATGCTCACGTACTCGATTCCAAGCTGGTCAAAGCGCAAACGATTAGAAATGAAATTTGAAAAATAGACTGTGGCTGGCGCAGGGAGCGCGGCAACTTGAGTCAGTTGTGCGCGCAGGCGCGCAGTCTTGTTCGCCTGCGCGCCAAAATAGCGCGTTCCAATCAACGTGCAGTTCAAGAGCAAGAAAGCGCGCAAAGGGACCCTGCAAAACGACTTGCGTATGCGCCATTTGAATCTACCTGACCGAAGCGAATTGCAGCGCCGCGGCGGAATCGGTGCGTGGCGCCGCGCGGCCTGCGCAAAATTGATTTACCAGCTGCGCCAAATCTGAGGGATTCATTGCGCGCGTGCCCTGAAACATTCCGCGCACGTGAAATGCAAACGGCTGCCCGCGCCAAAAATATTCTTCCCAATCCAAGCCGCGCACATCCGGCAGCCCGAAATCGCGAAACGACATCGAGGTAGCATAATCCTTGCGCTTGGGCGTGAGAGAGAAATCATCGGGAATCAGCGCAGCCCAACGCGGGGACGTTTCCGGTTCGGCGCGCCACACAGGCATTAAACATTCCCGCGCATACTCGCGGCGCCGCGCAAAGTCACGATAAATCCGATACCCCAAATCGCGCTTGACAAAGCGCAATTTTTGCCCGGTCTGTTTTTGCATGCGCCAACCCAGTCGAATACGCAGCGCATAGCTCAACATCTCGCGCGTCGGCTCGAACGTGATTTGTTGTTCTGCGGGGCGCTTGCCGAGAATGAGCCAGCCCAGCAGCGCGCGGATGGACAATTCACGCAAGGCAAGGATTTCATACAATTCGGGCGTCCAATCCAGCGCCTCACGCGGCACGCGTGCCAAGTCCACCAAAAAACAGATGCCGCACGGAAAGTAGCGATATTTGGTCGGACGGTCAGGATAGTACGGCGCGCCCCAAAACGCCAGATTGCGCGCGGCGACGTATTCACACACGCGCGGAATCCATTCCGGCTGCACGATAAAAAAATCCGGGTCGAGAAAGAGGACATAGCGCGTCTCGATGAGTTCGAGCGCCTTGTTCAACGCGGCGGCGTGATGATAGCTGCCTTTGGCATGTCCGGAGTTGGCGCTTGCAACGCCCGGGATTACTACAAAGCGCGAATCATTTGGCGAAAGCGCTTGCTCGCGCGCATCATCTGTATTTTCGACGACGAGCCAGCGAATGTCACGCGTGTCGTTCAACCTTGTCGTGAGCTGCCAATTCAGGTCCAGCGCGAACTTGCTGCGAAAAGAGACTGAACACAGCGTAAGATTGTTTGAGGAACCGTTCACTTGTCTCGATCTATGTTTGCCGCCAAAATATATGTGCGTAGCTCGCGATTGTTTTCGACGCGCGTAGATACCATCTGAAACCCAAGATGCTCGTGCAGCGCGATAGAAGCTGCGTTCGTGGCAAAAATATCCGCTACCAGCGCGCGCCGTTCGGCTCGGGCAATTTGAATCAGCGTCGTCAAAATTGCTCGCCCGCGCCCGCGTCCGCGCAAGGCGCCCTCCACACATTCTGTCACCAACAATTGCTCGCCGCGCAATTGCAGCGCGCCGTATCCCACCGGTTTTTGCCGTTCGTCAAAAAAGAGATAAACGCGAAAAATTCCCGCGCGTCGTTCGCGCCGATATTGTTTCCAATACCAACGAATTTGTTGCCACACGCCAATCTGCGCCGAATAATTCGTCATGAATTCGGCGCACCCATTCCGCAATTTGCGGACAACCATTGCATCGGGCAATGAGGAGACCAATCTGTATTTCATCGGACCGATGCCGATTGGGTGGGACGGAGAATTGTTTGGTGAGGAGGCAAGCATGCGGAAACGACTTGTTCGATTTCTTTATCGGTCGCCTTGGTCAGTCCGTGAAACAGACCGCGCAAGTGAAACCCGAAAGGCGCATCGCGCCAAAAATACTCTTCCCATCCGCGCGCGCGGACATCCGGCAGCCCCATCGCGGCAAAGCGTCGTTGCGTCGTATAGTTTTTCTGTTTCGGATAGAGCGAAAAATTCTCTGGCGTCAATGTTCGGCGTAGAAATTTTTTCATTCGTCCAAAAAGCGCGGAATCCGGTGCATAGAATGGGTTGTCCCAAGATGGCTGCGCGCACTCGCTCATGTGCGCGGGATTGCGATAAAAAGCGCGATACACCCGATACCCCGTATCACGCGACCAACCTGCCGGCAGCGGCAAATAACGCGTCTTGCGCGACCATCCTACTTTTGGTTTGCGTTTTTCCGGTCTGGGCAGCACACTTGAAGCGCGGCACAAGAGGACATACCGCGCCATTTCCACATTCGCTTCGGGATGCAGCTCCGATTGCGTAGGCAGACGCCCGCCAAGCGCCCAACGCAGCAGCTCTTTTGTCCCCAACCCGCTCACTGCTTCCAACCCTTTCGCTTCGGGAGTCCAGTCCAACTCGGATTTGCGAACCCGTTCCAAATCTACAAAAATACATGCCGGTCCCGGAAAGTAACGATAGTACTTGGCGTAGGTTGGATACCACGGCGCGCCAAAAAAACTCTGCTGTTGCGCCTGCATGTGATTCAAAACGTCCCGAATCCAGTGCGGACGCACCAGAAAAAAATCCGGGTCGAGGAAAAGGACAAAGCGAGTTGTGACGTGCGCCAGCGCGCGATTCAGTCCCGCCGCATGATTGTAGCTTGCCCAATCCGGGGGCAGAATGCCCGGCAGGACCTCGAAACGCGCATCCTCTAGCTGCAAACCCTTGGTTGAATCCGACGGCGTATTTTCTACGACGAGCCAATGGAAATCACGCGCCTCATTCAGACTGCGCGTGAGCTGCCAGCTCTGCCCCAGACAAAATCCGCTATTGTACGAGACCGTGATAATGGTCAATGCTTGGGCAACGTCAGATGGTTGGCTCATTGACACAAGCGGATGACAGTGTCCGCGATATACTCGCGCTGCGCGTCCGTGAGCCACCAACCCACAGGAATCGAAACCTGGTCGGCGACGAAACGCGTTACGCCGGGCAGCACGCGTCGAAACTCGCGGAACATGGTGTGGGTATCATTGCGCGCATGCACCTGCGAGACGACGATGCCTGCGGCTTTCATGTCGTGCATAAAATCGAGACGTTCGCGCACCAGCATGGTAAAGAGCCAGTAGGAACCCACGCGGTCGTTCTTGTAATCCAACAAAGTCAAGCGCGGCAACCCTTTGAACCGTTCACGAAAATACGCGGCGTTCTCGCGATGGCGGCGCAGCACGTCCCCGACATAATTCAGCTGTTCCAAACCGATGGTGGCGCTCACGTCGTTCATGTGGAATTTGTAGCCCCACTCGCGCACGTCCTCTTCGCAGCGAAAATCTTTGCGTTCGCCTTCACGGTCAATTCCATACCAGCGCAGTAATTTGCCGCGCTTGTAGCTCTCGGTATCGCGGCACACCAATGCGCCGCCGTCCACCGTAGTCAGATGTTTGATAGCTTGAAAAGAGAAACAAGCGAAATCAGAATGGCTGCCAATCGGTTGGCCGTGATAGCTTGCGCCAAATGCATGCGCGGCATCTTCAATAATCTTGATGCCATACTTTTTGCCAATGTCATTCAGTTCGGCAAGTTCGCACGGGTATCCCCCCCAATGAACCGCGATTACTGCTTTCGTCCGTGGAGTAATCTTGCGTTCTACATCTAATGGGTCAATATTGCCGGTCAGTGGGTCAATGTCTGCCCACACAATTTTTGCCCCTGCCGCCATAATCGGTACATTGCTGGCGGTGCAGGTCATGGCGGTCGAAATTACTTCATCGTCTCGACCAACATCTGCCAAACGCAAGGCAAGCTGCAGCGCCGAAGTGCCCGAATTTAGCGTCAAGACATTTTCATTTCCGAACCACGGCGCGAGCGCGCGCTCGAATTCCTCTACGCGCGGTCCCTGTCCGATGTATCCGCTGAGCAGTGTGGCGACCATGCGTGGCGCAATGCTTTCCGGCATGTGCACTTTAAAGAGTGGAATCCCTTGCCCGCCTCCCGAAAGCAAATGCGTAACCGCCGGCGCCGGTATAGTTTCATGTGGCCAACGCGTTACCAGCTCGGTTGTGATATCAAGTTTTTCAGTCATCTTTGTCTCCTTCGGCAAATGTGTCCCTCTGATGGGACAGCTGGCTTGCCGCTGCCGTTGCATCTGCAATTGAATCGGGCGAATCAACAGTGGCGCTCGGCATCGGGGCGCCGCGCTGACCGATCACTCGAGCTGGCGCTCCCACGGCAATGCTGTACGCGGGGATATTGCTTGTGACGACCGCGCCCGCGCCAATAATAGATCCTCTGCCGATATGAACGCCGGGCGTAATTGTGCAATTCGCGCCAATCCAAACATCATCTTGAACGACAATATCTTTGCCGATAGTTTTTTGCAAAACCATCGGTCTACTCGGGGTCGTTCCATGTGTGAACGCGACGACCACGCTATTCGGTCCGACCATCACATAATCGCCAAACACAATGCGCCCTCCGCCGGAAGCGGCAAGAAAAACATTATTCGAAAGCGAACACCCATTCCCCATGATAATGTCGCCTTTGAATTTGACGCTTGATTGGATGGAACAACCCGCGCCAAATGAATAACCTTGTCGCTGCCACCACGCGAGTCGCCAGCGATTGAAAAGTGGGTCATTAGGCAAGAGCGTGAGGAATTGTCCGATGCATAACCGAATGAGTTGGCGGGCGCGCTGCCATTTTTTCTGCATTACAGGCCCCCTTGTTTTTCACGCTGGCGTTTCAAACTCCATGCCCAATGGGCATTACTAATTCCGTGTGCCATGGTAGCATTGGTCTCACTGCGCCCGGATAATCAGTAGTGATTCTCCCGCGCACGGAATCTCCTTCCATCGTGTCATACACTTCCAAACCCACAATCGCAGGTTCGAGGATATGATTGATTTGTGGGGTCGTGAGTTCGGACATGGCAAAATTCACGACAAAGCGCCCTTCCGCCAAAAAGTTGCCGGGAATGGTCACGCGGCTGCGGTATGCGCCCGGCTCGCGCGGACCCAATCCGCCGCCGAATTGGTCTGTGGTTAAAAAAACGGGCGCGCCTTCGTTATTAATAACGCCAACTTGCGCGACGACTCTTTTGATGGGCCGCAGGATGGAATACTCTGCTTCTATCGTAATCGGCATGCGAATATCAAAGCGGTCTTTGGGGGTACGACTCGCGTCGTACAAACGAATCGCGGTCAAGCGCATCGTGTCATCACCGGGAGCTCTAGCCAAATCAGTCCAGATTTTTTCGGAGGTTGTGGCATGTCCGGCGTACAAATAGCTGGAAATGACTTCGTGCGAATTTCCGATGCTCTTGATGCGCCCGTGTTCCAGATAGACCACACGCGGACACAGGCGTCCGATGGTATTCATGTTGTGCGAGACAAAGAGGATGGTGCGTCCCTCTTGCGAAACTTTTTCCATCTTGCCGAGACATTTCGTTTGAAACTCGGCGTCGCCCACCGCGAGCACCTCATCCACAATCAAGACTTCGGGTTCCAGATGCGCCGCGACCGCAAAGGCAAGGCGGACGTACATGCCGCTGGAATATCGTTTGACCGGGGTGTCCATGAACGCGGCGATGCCCGAGAACTCGACGATTTCATCGAATTTGCGGTCAATTTCCTGCTTTCGCATGCCGAGAATTGCGCCGTTCAGATACGTATTTTCACGTCCGGTTAGTTCGGGATGAAATCCGGTGCCGACCTCGAGTAGTGAACTGACGCGCCCTTGAATAAGGGCGCGTCCTTCGGTCGGCTCGGTGATGCGCGAAAGAATTTTCAACAGGGTGCTTTTGCCCGCGCCATTGCGCCCGATGATACCCAGCACCTCGCCGGACTCAACTTGAAAGGAAATGTTCCGAATTGCCCACAGCGTTTCGGCTTCGGTCATGGGGCGGAGCGATTGCCGCAAATATCGAAATGGCGCTCCGGCAAGCGAGAGAACTTGGCGGGCAGCGCCGACCGGGCGCGGTTCTTCCACTCCGATTCTGTACCGTTTACCTAAATTTTGAACATGGATCATAGTTGTGCGTGCGCGGATTCACTGTCCGGGGAGTTCATAGCCGTATTCCCGCATCGCGGGCGCGAAAAACTCGAAATAATTCACGCCGGTGTCTTGCTTCCAGCGGTCTATGGTTTTTGGATTGACCGGGATGCGCGCAAGGGGAATCTCGAGGAATTCTTCCAGTCGGCGGCACGTGTCATTGTGTCGCAGGACAAAGTCTTCGAAACGCACAAGGAGCCACATTCGCGGTTTGGGTGTCGCGCGCACCAAGTCGTCTTGATATTTCCATGAAATGGCGCGCATCCGTCGCGCATCATTTGTCGCTGGATACCGAATCCCAAAGCGAGCCAGGTCGTCCGTCAGATGGTCGCTGAGAATACAATCCCGCGGATTTCGCACCCAAAAAATATATTTTAGGTCTGGAAAGAGCCGAACAAGCCAAGGATAGGCCAGCGTCGTTTCGGGAAGCTTCCATCCCATTTGGGGAAGGTCTTTTTTCAAGAGTGGAAGAAGGTAATTGCGAACGAGTTGCGTAAATTGAGGCGGAATGGGCATTGTGTGGAGCGCGTCAAAGTTCCAAGCCAAGTCACCGTCCCAGCGAACATGCCGCGAAATCATTCGGCAGGCATCATACATTCTGTCAGGCGGCATCATGTCGCCGGTCGGATTGAGCAACTCGCCCATATAAACGCCGCTGGCATAAAGGGTCTGCGCGATGGCGCGGGTCCCCGAATGTCCGCGCCCGATGATGGTGAGCATTGACATGGTTTAGACGATATCCACAATGCTCCGTTCGGAACGGCGAAAAGTGAACATCCCCGTCACAAACAGGAACATTGAAATGACGAATGCGGTCACGATAGACCAGGTTGGCGGCGGAGGGGTTCCCACGAGCGCCCAACGAAAACCTTCGATAACTGCATACATTGGGTTCAGTTGATAGAGCGGCAGCCATTGTGGCGGCACAATCGTCGCTGCATATACAATTGGCGTAGCATAGAGCCAAACCCGAACGATATAGCCGAGAACGTTTCCAATGTCGCGATAGTGTACAATGGGTCCGGCAAACCAAAGCCCGACTCCCAACCCGGTCATTGCTGCAATTGCCAAGAACAAGGGCAACAGTACGACCGCCCAGGTTGGTTGGATTCTATAAAGCAACAGCATCACGATTAGGATGATAAAAGACAAGCCAAAGTCATAGAGACTGGAAAGCGTTTGCGAAAAGGGCAGAATCAAACGCGGGAAATATACTTTGGTGATTAACGCTTGGCTGCCCACCAGACTACCGGACCCGGCATTAACCGCGTCCGAGAAAAAGCCCCACGGCAATAACGCTACATAAGCAAATACCGGATAGGGCACTCCGTTTGATGGCAGTTGGGCGAGATATCCAAAAACCACCGTATAGACCAACATGTTCACTAATGGCTGAATGACCGACCACAGCGGACCTAATGCCATCTGACGATAGCGCCCCTTCAAGTTACGCCAAACGCTAAAGTACAGCAAATCTCGAAACTCCCACAATTCGCGGAAATTGGGGGCTGACCAACCTCTGGTTGGTTGAATAATGAGGACCGATTTGCCGTTCGGCGGCAATGCGCGGACTGCGTTGACGGTAGTTTGCTCTTGGTCGAGTTCCAACATTTTATTCTTGATTCTTACGGATTTTCACTGCAACGTCCGTAGCTAATGGCGCGGGGAGCGTGAGGGTTAGTATCCCTTTGTCCGTAACGCGCACGGTTTGGTTTTGGAGTGGAGCTTGCTCGGTGGTATTCCACCACGTCACTGTGTAACTGCCCGGTTTGAAATTCGCAATGGTAATTGTTCCTGAAATTGGCTGGATGGTTTGTCCGGCGATGATATTTGTCCAGGTATGGTTCGTATTTTGAATCCATAAATGCGCGCGTCCATTTTGGTCGTCGCGCTGACCCCATACGCGCAAACGCGGGTCGGATGCGACCGCGTTGGCGTCACGATACGCGCCATTGTTCAATGGAATGTCGCGCATGAAATCGGCAAAGCGCGCAAACACGCCAAACAAATTGCCATTGCGCCCCTTGGACGGATTGTCTTCGATCATGTACTCGCCCCACCAAAGCAAATCGTACATTCCGCCCGAATTGATTTGCCCCCACACAAAATTGTGCAGCCAAACGCCTTGTTGGTCTTGATTGACCTGAAACAAGCCATCGGGAAAATCTGAATTGTTCAAACCCGCTTCGCCGCGCACCAAAGGTTTATGTACGCCGACCGGACTTGTGACGCCGCGCAAAAGACTGTACGCGGCGGTGAACCATGCGGTATCTTGCGTAAAGTTTCGCGGTTCGAACGTGCCAAGCGTCGGCACGCGTTTGCCGGATGGACTGATAATTTGTACATCATCTATCCATGCCTCGCCGCGCGCCCCTTTCGCGTTTTGGAGATACAACATGAGTTCGTGCGGTCGCGTATCGGTTATGACTAACCGCTGTTCTAACGGTACCGTTTGTCCCGCGCGGTTTTGTTGCGACGAAAATTCACGCCACGCAAACGTACCGTCAGGCGTTGTACACAAGAAATCTTTGCCGTTCGTAGCTGCAGGCACGACTCCTTCCGCGCCGCCATAAAAAGCGCCGTCGTCGAGCATCCAACGCACGCGCAACATACTGCCTTGCGAATTCGCTTCGCAATCCGATTTGAAATCCTTGGCGCGCAGCCAATAACGGATCACCCATTCGCCGGGCTCGTCCAAAGCCAAGCCGCGCGGCGTGAGCGGCAGATTCATCTCTTGGACGGCGGGAATTCGCAGCGCACGCGAACCCGAATGAACAAATTGGCGGCGCGTTTCTAAATTCGCGGCTGGAAATTCGGCGGTGTCGCTGTCAATATTGTTAATCGTGTACGCGTGCAAGTCCGCATAATCTATCGCTTGAAATTCCGGGTTGTTCCAAAAGCGCGTCGCGGGGAACGAATGCCACATTGAAGTTGTGACCATGTGCTGCGCCGAATCGTTAGCGTCAAAATAGCGCGCCATTGCCGCCGCCGCGCGATAATGATTGCCGTTGTACGGGTCGCCCTCATTGACATATTCAAAAGAATGAATTGCCGTACTATAACCCCAGCGCGCAATCACGTAACGCCACCAAGCTTCTTGCAGCCAACGCACCGCCGTATTCGGCGCCGCATAGAAATTATTGTTGTCGCGCTGTCCAAACGTTCCGTCCGCTTGCAATATATTGCGAATCCAATCATTTTTTTCATCTATCACAAGTTTCAAATAAACGCCGTGTTGTTCCGCGCTGGCGATAATGGCATCCCATTTCGCCGCGTTTACAGAATCGAAATACAAATGACTCGAAGCGCGCCCGCGCCGCAGCAGATTGATTTGCATCGGGTCATCGCGTTCCGTAAGCGCGATGGAATCAATGTTGGCGCGTCCGCTCGCCGTATTTTGCAAAATAATGTACAGAAAATCTAGAAACGATTGATCCGCGCGCGTCGTCAACGTGCCGGTCGTCGTGTACCAATCCGTTGTGCCGACGCGCGGAATGACCAGCAGCCGCGAATTTATGCCCGCGCAACCTTTCGAGGGCCAGCCGCCTTCCATCACAGTTAAACCGGCGGAGGTAGCATTGGGCAGCGGTATGACATTGGTCAATTTCACATGCAGCGTGATGGAATAGGTCGTATTGGGTTTTACCGCAATCGGGCTTTCGCCAAAATAACCAAACATGCACGGCAATTTTTCGTCCAACCGATAGGAAAGCGGCTCGTCCGCAAAGGTTGTTTTCCAATCATAGAGTTCGTTTAGATTGCCGCCAAATTCATCTCGACGCGCAACTTGCCACGGCCGTTCTTGCGCGCCGTTGATGCCCGCGCTGCTCAACCACATGCGCGCAAAATTGAGTCCGTTCTGTTCCCATTCACGAAAAAGCGCATCAATCTCTTGCACCCGATATTTTTGGACGTTATAGCCCAGCCCGATAAAGGGCGCGCCATCTTGAAATTCAAAATAACGCGCGTCTTGGGCGCTCACGCGCAAAAAACCGTGATGGCTCGCAGGCAGCGCGTTCGCGTCAGCGCCTTGTTGCGCGTTCTCTGTCACGCGCAAAGCCAACGCGTCGTTTGCGGGATATACGGTTGTGCCATTGCGGTCCTGTACGCGGATGCGGAATTGCCAAATGCCGGCGGTTTGCGGCGTCCAACGCACGCGCCAACTGGGCGCGCCTTCGGGCAGCAAATAATTACGCCGCGTCGTCGGCGCAAATTTTACCGGTTGAAAAAAAAACGCCGGTTGAACAATCGTGGTTTTCCAATCGTCGGCTGAAAATAAAACGTCCACCGAAACGCCTTGACCGGGCGCGATACCGGGCGGCGGATTCGCATCATACGGCAAGTTGAGATACTTGGCTGCCGTTTCAACTTGAAACATGGCTTCAAATTTTTCAAAACGCGCCACCTGCGGCGTCAAGAGCGTGACCTCTGCCACGCGCGGCGCGTCTTGGGTTTGCGCGTATGGCGCCGCTGAAACGGTGGGCTCGCCGACGCCAAAGAAAAATTGCAGCAGCGCCAACAGCAACGCCACCTCGAACCATTGCTGCCGGGGCCAGATACACGCTAAAATTTTCGAGCCAAAGGTTGTCGCGCGCGCGGCATCCCGCGATATATTTTTCGACAATTTTATTTTGCCAAACGTTCGGCGCGCAGCTAGCGTTTTAACTGCTCCAGCATAGCAGCCGCTTTTTCCTCCAAATCGGGACGTTTTAACTTGCGCCATTTATCTTGCGCGTGAAAGAGCTCAATTTCGGCTTCGGGGATTTGCTTCAACAAGACTTGGGCTTTGTCCGGCTGCCCAAGCCACACATACGCCAAACCCAAACCTTTGATGGTCGCGCGATGGCGTGGGTCGGCTTCGTACGCCAATTCCAGCTCTTTTACCGCACGCGTAAAGTCCAACGTGTCCAGCGCAATCAATCCCAAACGCGCGTGCGCCAAGCGATTGCGCGGGTCAATGGACAGCGCCAATTCGTACAGCTCTTGCGCGTTTTGCAGATTGACTTGGCGCCGCACCTGCGCGGGCGGCATATCGTCAAATTTCACGAACGGCAATTCAAGCGCCGCTTGCGCGAGCGCGCCGCGATTGGCTTCCAATTCCGCGTGGAACGCATTCGGACGCTGCATTTCAAAAATGAAAAATCCGATGCCGATGACCGCGATGACGCCGAGCGCGACAAGATTCATTCGGCGCGCGGCGAGCGCGGCGCGCGGATTTTGCGCCTTGAACGGTTGCAGCGCCGCAAGCGTTAGCCCGAACGGAACAAACATGAGCGGAATCACGCGGCTGAAATAAATAGGCACATCCACCAGACCGTGTAAAAGCATCATGCACACGGCGGCAAGCCCCGCTAACGCAATCCAATTCATCCGATTGCGGCGCTGCAAGACCCAGAGAAAAAACGCTCCCAAGACCCACAAAAAGACGATAAAGCCGAGAATGCCTTGTTCGAACCAAATCTGTAAAAAGAGATTATGCGAATGTGCTAAAAATGGTACGTCAAGCAATAACAGATACGTCGAGAACATTGGCGAAAAAGTTTCCAACCCCGCGCCGGTCCAAAAATAATCCTGAATGAGCTGCCAGACCTGAGTGTACAATTCAAGGCGCGGGACATTGCCGACCGAACCAAAGACTGAATCCAGAAAACGCGAGACTTGGCTGCCGCCGAGAGCGACGCCCAATAAAACGGTCAACAAGATCAAATTTACCAAGACTGCAATGCCGAGATTGGAGGAATATCCCAAACGCCGCGCCAAGCGCAGCGCGCCGTACCCCAGCGCGCCCAAGAGCGCCACCGCCGCTGCCGCAAACCATGCGCCGCGTGAAGTCGTCATAAACAATGCAAACAAGCTAAAAAGAGTTACGAACGCAAATACGCCAAAGGCGCCCCACTGTTTATGACGCGCCGCGTTAAAAGTTTCGCCGAGCGCAAAGGGCAAGCCCAACAACAAAATGCCCGCTATCAAATTAGGGTGCGGCGTATGCAAGCCCAGCTGGGGCGTGAACCGATGCAGCGTCAAACCGATTTGATTGGCAAGGTCAAATTTGGCGGGTTCCGCGACAAAATCGGTTTGTGTGACGTAATAAAAACCCACTCCGACGCAAATGAGCAGCAGCCCCCAAATCACGATGCGTATCGCCAAAATTGTTTTGAGCGTTACCAGAACAAAATACAAAGCGATGCCGGCAAAAATCAACCAGAGCTTGTGCCGCGCGGCGATGGGGTCAAACGCGATGCCCGCGCTTATTGCCGTCGTCAATAAAAAAGCGAGCCATGGCAATCCGAGCGGCGTCTTGATACTGCGCGCGCGATACTGCGCCGCGCGTATGCCCAAGCCCGCGAGGATCAAGCTCAGCGCCAAGAGCGTGACCTCTAACCGCGCGGCGAGCATTGCGCCAGCCGCCGCGACCAATCCGACCGCCGCGAGATCCAAGGCGAGTTGCTGCGCGTTTGATTGTGGGGTAGAAACGGAATCGGCCTGACGCATTACGGTTCCGCCAGAACTTGGGGCGGGAGGATGATTTCTGGTTCCGATTCAACGAGGTCGCGCTGGGTCGAGGCATGACGCCGCGTCAACTCGTCCAAGACGCGAATCACCACATATGAAACGCCAAGTTGCACGCCGACCATAATGAGCAAAGCGCCGAGCAAGAACCAGAGCCAAAGTTGAGACAGTCCCATCCCTTGCAGCGACATGATGAACGCGGCGACGCTTACGCCAATGCCCGCGACGGCGGTCAACATGCCGAGCCAGCCAAATGAATAGTCCAACGGTGGGTCAAAAATTACGCGTCCGAACATGCCGCGCCGCACGGGCTTGTCGGTAAAAATCGCAATCAAATAGCTAAACATGACGCCGAGCGAAAAAATGCTCGCGCCCAAAACGCCAAATACCAGCATGAGGAACGCGGCGAACGGCGCAAACGCGCCCAGCGTTTGGTTGCCCGTCAATCCATCCACCGCGAGCAAGCTTGCCAGCGCGAACGCCACCGCGCCCATCGCCAAACCGAGACCGCCCCACACGCGCACCGGATTGTAGGTCATGGTCGTCCATACAATCGTGTTGGTAAAACGCATACCGTCGCGCACCACCGAAAGTTTCGAGCGTCCGATGCGTTCGGCATACGCAATCGGAACTTCGATGATTTTCAAATCTTCGTGCAGCGCGCGCGTCGTCATTGCCGGCGTCAAATTCAAACCGTCGGGCAGGGGATAAATCTGCGGCAAAATTTCGCGGCGAAAAACGCGCATCCCGCTCGCGCTGTCGCGCACGCGCACGCCGCTCAACACGCTCAACATACCCGCAAAGACTAGATTGCCGATGCGGCGCATCAGCGGCATTTGACTCGCCGCGCCGCTCATGCGCGAGCCGACGACAATATCCGCGTTTTGCGTTTCCAACGCGCGACACAATTCGGGAAACGCTTCCGGCGGATACGTGCCGTCCGCGTCGAGAAAGCCGACGTATTCGCCGCGCGCGTGACGAAAGCCCGTTTTGAGCGCCGCGCCGTAGCCGCGATTTTGGGTGTGGCGAATGACGCGCGTTCCCGCGCATTGCGCCGCGCGCGCGCCCGTATTGTCGCGCGAGCCATCGTCCACGACGAGCAATTCCAACAACATATTTTGCGCCGCCAACGCGGGTACCAGCGCGCGCACCCGTTCGATGATTTGGACGATGCCTGCTTGTTCATTGAACGCTGGAATAACAATAGAGAGTGTTTTCATGAATAAAGGACGGCAGTTTTTAGGCAAGCTCCGCCGCACTGCCAACGCTGCGCGCGGCAGTTTGTAGCAATTTAGCTATGGAATTGCGGTAAATACCGTACAACAACATTTTCGCCGCCCGGATCAACACGATTGACCTTTGGCAAGCGAAAATGGATTTCGTGCGGCTCTTGAATTGGCTTGCTCCAGCCCGAAAAGTATATCAAATTCAAAATCCTTGTCAAAGATTTTTTTGTGTATTGACTATTGGCGTTTGCTTTATCGCACAACATAAAAACATAAAATTTTTGGACGTATGGTATAATTTTTCCGATTCTGTGTTTTGACTCGTCGGCATGCCAAAATATGCGCGCTACACGCGGTGAATTTTATTTGCGTACAAGGAGGTAGGATGCAAGTCCGAAATCGCCGAAACAGCATGGCGCTGGTTTTTTTTATCAGCGGTTTAATCGCTTTTCTCACGTTAGCGCTCGTTAGTACAACGTGGGCAGCGCCGAACGCGCAAGGCACCGTTCCCACGCCGCCTAATCCGACCGCGCAGCCAACGACAACTGGCGGCGGCAACAATGGCGGCGGTAGCCAAGATAATAGCGGGGGACAAAATAGCGGAACGGATGCGATTTTGCCGACTGCGTCCGCGCCGGGCGACGGGACCGTGTGCGCGATTGGCGACGAGGGCGCTCAGTGTACAGTAGAAAATTTGATTATCGTTGTCGGCGCGGGCGCCGCGCCTTCGGGTTCGGCGTTGACGATTGAGGGTTCTTTTGGTCAACCCCCCTGTCCTCCATCGCCCGAAGCTAATCTTTTTTTGAATCGCTGCTATCGTTATGCGTGGATTGGCACGGCGGCAGAGCTGCTTCCAAAAATTAATGCCCCGGTGCAATACTGTTTCAATTTCGGACCTGAACAATTGGCGGCGGTGGATAACAAACCCGAAACCTTTTTAGTTGGTTTTGCGGACATGCGCGCGCAATGGACGATTGTCAAGCCGACGATTGATCCCGCCGCAAACCGCGTATGCGCGACGACCAATCAAGGGATTGTCTGGAGTGCATTATTTGCGCCCAAACCCGCTGCGCCATTACTGCCGACTGTGGGCGGCGCGCTGAACGCATGGTGGATGTTGCCGTTGGCAGGACTGGGTATTGTAATGATGTTTGTTGCAGTACGTTTTGCGCGTCAAGGCGCGCGCTAAATTTAAAAATGAAAACATGGCGCATCCATCGGCGCAATAGCATGGCGCTGGTTTTTTTTATCAGCGGTTTAATCGCTTTCCTCACGTTAGCGCTCGTTAGTACAACGTGGGCAGCGCCGAACGCGCAAGGCACCGTTCCCACGCCGCCTAATCCGACCGCGCAGCCAACGACAACTGGCGGCGGCAACAACGGCGGCGGACAAAATAATGGCGGCGACAACAATGGCGGCGACAACAATGGCGGCGACAACAATGGTGGGAGCCAAGATAATGGCGACGACCAAAATTCTGACGAACCCGTGTCCGTGCCAACTGCCGTCGCGCCCGCCGTTCCTACGCCGCACAGCGGTGCAGAATGCATGATTGCAGAAAATGGCGCGCAGTGTACGGCAGAGAATTTGATCGTTGTCGTCAGCGCGGGCGCGGCGCCTGCCGGTTCAAGCTTGACGATTGAGGGTCCGCTCGCGCAGCCGCCCTGTCCCGCGTCGCCGAACGCCTTTATCTTTTTGAGTCGCTGCTATCGCTATGCGTGGCAGAGTCCGAATCACGAACCGTTGGCGAAACTCGACGCGCCCGTGCAGTATTGTTTTGTGATTGGTCCTGAGCAGCTTGTTCTAGTCGGCAACAAGTCCGATACGATTTTGGTTGGCTTGGCGGACACGGGCGCGGCATGGACGCTGGTCAAACCCATGTTCGACGCCGCAACCCGACGGGTGTGCGCGACGACAAATCAAAAAGTGGAATGGAGCGCCTTGTTTGCGCCCCCAACTGCGCCGATTTTGCTGCCCACGACCGGCAGCGCACGCACGCGCGGCGGATATTCCCGTTCACAAATTTGGACGCCAAAATAATGCGGCTCGCGGTACAATTCCCATGCATGTTCCAAGTAAAATTGTATGTTCGTCTGGCTGTTGGTATCCTGGCGTTGAGCGCGCTGTGGGCGTTCAGCGCGTGTTCTGTTCCCGGCGGCGGACGCGTCATTGGCGGACAGCTGGTGCAAATCGGCGAAATCCCAACGTATCCGGGCGCGACGTTGTTGGACCCGGGTACAAGTCAAATCATTGACCCGCTGTTTAGAGTCGCGCAGCGAGAACCGCCGCCATTTATCGGTCTCGGCATCGAGGTTGAGAAAGCGTATCGTATTTTTCAAACGCCGCGCGAAACGACGTTTGAGGATGTCAAAACGTTTTACGCGGACAAGTTGCAAGCGGCGGGATGGCGCCAAGATGGCGGCATGCGCGTATTGACCGACCAGCTCAATGCGACCAGTCCAAATTTGCAAGGCGGCATTTGGGTGCGGGTGGACCAAACCTTGATGCTCGTCTTGGCAACCGACCCGCAAACGGGCAACAAAGAATTGATGACGTCGTTAGCGACGCACTAGGCGTTGCGTTTATAAATTTACACTTGCAAAATTTCTTCGCCCAGTTGATGCAAAATCGTGAATAGGCGCTGCGGCGAAACTTGCTCGAATTTTGGCAAGAGGTAATGCACTTCGAGATTTGGCGCCGCGCGCCGCACAATCAAGCGCGTCAAGGTCATGCCTTCCAACGTCGTTTGGACAATCAAACGATTGACCGTATAAGGGGAAAGGGCGCCGCGCAGATCCGCGTTCATTGCATTTGCCAGACCGCCTTGCACCGCGCTCCATTGGCCCACGCCGTGCCGTTTCAATTGTTCGTCGGCGGGTACGCGCGGGCTGTGCGATACCAAATCAAAACCCGGCGCATGATGCAGCTGCGCGCGCAAAATCAGCAGGTCGTGCGTCGGCGCGCGCGGCTGCCAGAACCACCAAAACGGAAGTTCGCGCGGCTTGAGTTGAATCAATACATCGGCGGAGCGAAAGGGTTCTTTGGCTTGCGCGATGTGGATTTGGACTTGACTGACGCCGCTCCAATTCAACGCGGCTTTTTCGCCAATGACCGGCAGCCCCTGTTCAATCCATTTCAAGGCGCGGCGCCCGCGTCGAATATTGTATTGCATGCCGACGAGGTACCAGCACAGCAGCAACAAACTCACGACGAGCGCGGCAGTCAGTAACGGCGAGTCAGACATGGCGGGCGAAAATTATACTACAGATATAGCTTGAGGATTCTGACAAATCGAAAAAGGAAAAGGAACAAGTATGGCATCCCAACCGACCCCCGCGCCGGCAGCCAATGACAATGCCGCGCGCGAAACTTTGAGTATCACCGATAATCGCACCGGCAAAACCTATCAAGTGCCGATTCGGGACGGGACGATTCGCGCGATGGATTTGCGCCAAATCAAAACCGACGCCGAAGATTTTGGCTTGATGACGTACGACCCCGCGTTCATGAATACGGCATCCACGCGCAGCAGCATCACTTTTATTGACGGCGACAAGGGCATCTTGCGCTATCGCGGTTATCCCATCGAACAACTCGCGGAAAAAAGCAATTTTCTTGAAACGGCTTATCTGATTTTGTACGGCGAACTGCCCACCGAAGCGCAGTACAAAGATTGGGAATATAAAATTCTCCATCGCACTTTTTTGCATGAAAATATCAAGATGGTGATGCAAGCGTTTCGCTATGACGCGCATCCGATGGGCATGTTCATCAGCACCGTCGCCGCGCTTTCGACGTACTATCCCGAAAGCGCCCAAGTCGGCGACCCCGAAGTGCGTTTCAAACAAATTACGCGGCTCATTGCCAAAGTGCCGACCATCGCCGCGTTTTCGTATCGGCATATTCGCGGCTTGCCGTATGTGTATCCCGATAACGACCTTTCGTACACCGGCAACTTTTTACGCATGTTGGATATGATGACGCAGGTCAAGTATGAACCCGACCCCGTCAAGGCGCACGCGCTCGACGTTCTTTTTATCTTGCACGCCGACCACGAACAGAATTGCGGCACGAACGCGATGCGCGCGATTGGTTCGTCGCAGGTAGATCCGTATTCCGCCATGGCGGGCGCGGCGGCGGCGTTGTATGGTCCCTTGCACGGCGGCGCGAACGAAGAAGTTTTGAAAATGTTGACGCAAATCGAACACGTGAAAAACGTTCCCGCGTTTATCGAAAAAGTGAAAAAGGGCGAAGGGCGTTTGATGGGTTTCGGGCATCGCGTGTACAAAAATTATGACCCGCGCGCGAAAATTATCAAACGCACCGCCGACCAAGTATTTCAAACGACCGGCGTCAATCCGCTTTTGGAAATCGCGTTGGAACTGGAACGCATCGCGCTGCAAGACGATTATTTTGTGTCGCGCAAATTGTATCCGAACGTGGATTTTTATTCGGGCTTGATTTATCAAGCGATGGGTTTTCCGGTGGCGTTCTTTCCGGTGCTATTTGCCATTCCGCGCACGGTCGGCTGGCTCGCGCAGTGGGTGGAAATGTTGAACGATGCGGACCAGAAAATCGCGCGCCCGCGTCAAATTTATACGGGCTATGCCGAGCGCGCCTACGTGCCGCTGTATGCGCGGGCGAATAGCCACGCTGCATAATCCTGCCTCGTACTGGTTTGGCGCTATAGCTTGCGCAAGCATTAGAGGCGCAACCTTTGCCGCGCGGTTCGCTATTGGCGAGCCACGCCCGCGAAGGTTGCGCCTCTTTTTTACGGCAAACTCTTGTCGTGCGCGGTCAAGCGTTCTACGCCGTCGCGCGTAAGCAGCAGCGCATCTTCTAGACGCACGCCCGTTTCGCTCGGAAAATAAATGCCGGGTTCGAGCATAACGACCATATTCTCCTGCAAAATCATTTTATTGTACGGTACAATGCGCGGGTCTTGGTGCGCCGTCACGCCGAGCGAGTGACCGCTGTGATGCGGATAGACCGGATACCCGGCGCGCCGCATAAACTCGCGCATTTGCGCGTCAATTTCGCACGCCACCGCGCCGGGTTTCAAAAGCGAAATGCCAAATTCCAACGCGCGTTCCGTCGTTTGGTGCATGGCGCGCTGTTTGGGCGACGGTTCGCCCGCGTAATAGGTGGCGCAGGAATCGCTCCAATAGCCGTATAAAAGCGTGGACAAATCCACAATCACCGAAGAATCGGCGCGAATTTCAAAATCTAGCGGCGCGCCGCCGCTATTTTCTTGGCGATAGCCGACGACGCAATCGTTGCCGAACGGCACGCGCTGTCCCGCCGCTTGTTCTATCGCGGCATGGGCGGCGTTCCACACCTCAATTTCGCGGCGTCCCACCTGAACCGCCGCGCGCGCGGCGGCGTGTCCGATGTCGGTGAGTCGAAAGTTGGCGCGCATTTTTTGTAATTCTTCCGGCGTCTTGATTTGACGAAACGCGTCGAGCCATGTATCCACCGCGACGAGTTGTATGCGTTTGGTTTCGTATAGCGATAACGCTATGTCCGCCGGCGCATCGCGCAACTCAAGACCGATTTTGCCCGCCAAATTTTTACCCATGACGCGCCGCAGCGTCGCGCGCAAACGCGCCGCGCCGCGCAAAGGTTTTTCAATCGCATAGCCCTCATACGGCACGCAGCGACAGTTGGGCTGCGCGCCAAAATCGTCGCTGTACGGAACATGCCAAGCGAAAAGAATCAAGGTCCACGCGCCATTCTCGTACCACACCATCGGCGGCCCGCCGAGAAACGGACTGGGGCCCGTTTGAATGGGCGGATTGAATCCGGTCAACCATTTTACGCTGGCGAGATTGGCAAAGAGGGCGCGCGCAATGCCGCGTTTTTGCAGCAGGGCATGGGTTTGCGCGCGTTGAATTTCGTGAGGCATAATTTTCCTTTGTGACAAATCGAGCGCGAAATTTCCGCGCCGCCGCGCGGTTGGCGTAGAAAAAAAAACAGCCCGTCGCATAAACGGGCTGTGTCAATTTATTCGGAGCAGCGCCGACCGGCGCCTATCCTTTCAGCGAACCCGCCATCAACCCGCGAATAAAGTAACGTCCCAGAATGATATAGCACAATAGCGGCGGCAGCGCGGTGAGCAGCGCGGCTGCCATTTGCACATTATACGGCACGTGAAAACTGCCGGCAATGTTATTGAGCGAAACGGTGATGGGATACACTTTGGGCGTATTGGCGAGCGTGATGCCAAACAAAAAATCATTCCAGATGGACGTGAATTGCCAAATGACGACGACGACAAATGCCGGTTGCGACAGCGGCAAGAGGATGCGCCGATAGATGCTAAAGAAATTCGCGCCGTCAATGCGCGCGGCTTCAATCATCTCTGTCGGAATCTGCGCGTAATAATTCCGAAAGATAAGCGTGCAGATTGGGATGCCGTAAATCACATGCGCCACAACCAAGCCGGGGATGGTGGCAAAGAGTTGGATGCCGGTCAGGCGAGCGAAATTTTGATACGTCACGACGAGCGGAATCAAAATACTTTGATACGGCAGGAACATGCCAAAGAGCATCAGCGTAAAGAGAAAATCGGCGCCGCGAAATTTCCATTTGGACAGCACATAACCGTTAATCGAACCGATGAAACAGGAAATGATGGTCGCAGGAATGACCAACATGAGACTGTTGTAAAAACCTTGTTCCAGTCCCAACGTCGCCGGCGGTTCGGTAGAGCCGAACCACGCGATTTGGAAACTCTTGAAACCGATTACGCGCGGCGGCAGCCACATGTTTTGAATTTGCAGCGCTTCCGCTTGGCTCTTGAAACTCGCCATCAACAGAATATAAATTGGCATCAAGTACCAGATGGCGAAAAGAATCAGAACCGCGTAAATCAGGATGCGCGTCCAATGCCAGCGGCGCTGGGGACGGCGTTGGGTTGCGGCAGCCATTATTGCGCCTCCTGTCGCGTTTGCCAGACGAGATAAGGAATAATCAATACCCCGACCATCAGCAATAGGATAATGGCGATGCTCGCGCCCTGCGCGAATTTCGTCGCGTCAAAGGTCGTCTTCCACATATTGAGCGCCGGCACATCCGTTGCAAACCCCGCGCTCACGCCGCCTGTCATTGAATACACCAAATCGAAAATTTTCAGCGCAATGTGCGCGAGGATGATAACGACCGTCAACGTAACGGGTTTGAGCAAGGGAATAATCACATGCCGATAAATTTCCCATTCGCTCGCGCCGTCCACGCGCGCGGCTTCGCGCAAATCATCGGGAATGCTGCGAATCCCGGCGAGATACAGCGCCATCGTGTAACCGGACATTTGCCATCCTGCGGCAATGACAATCGAAGTAATCGCCGCCGCGTAACCGAGCGCCGGAACCGTGATAAAACCGAGACCGATGGAATGGAGAAATTCGCCAAGCGGCGTGGTGGGTTGGATATAAAATACGGTAGGGTCGGTGAACCATGCCGAACGCAGTCCGCCGAGACCGAGATTGGTCAATAAAAGATTCACGCCGACCCAACCGGTCTCTTCTGTGCCGGGGGTGAGAATCCAGCGCCAGGCGACGCCCGTGACGATGAACGAAATCGCCATCGGAAAAAGAAAAATGCTGCGGAAAATAGATTCGCCGCGAATTTTGCGGTCGAGCAGCGTCGCCAATAAAAAGCCGGTCACCAGACAACCGCCGACGAATAGGACGAGAAAGCCGACTTCATTACGAATGTCGTAATGAAAGCGCGTCATGTCCGTGCCGCCGCCGATAAAGAGGCGCGCGTAATTTTGCAAACCGACAAACGTGAAATCGGGCGCCGCGCTATTCCACGCCGTGAGAGAGATAAAACCGGTCCACCCGATAAAGGCGTAAATGAAAATACCGAGCGCGATAATGGAAGGTAAAAGAATTAAAATGGAAACGATGCGTTCCCAATTTTGGCGGCTGAGGCGGCGCTTGCGCGGCGCAGCCAGAATTGGGGCGCGTGCGGCAGATTGAGTCATGCGCGACTGGCTCCGAAAAGATTTGACGAACGTGTGGGGCGACAGCGAATGTGAAATTTGCAAGCGCGGCGGGCAGTTTTCTGCCCGCCGCGCCGGTTAGCGATTCGAGAATTTTATTGCGGATAACCTGCATCCGTTGCGGCTTGGACCAGCGCGGTTTGTGCGGCGGCTACGTCGCCGCTGGTCGCAAAGAGCGTGACCGCGTCGGCATACCCCTTGGTCGCCCACGACGGTTTCGCGGCGGCGCCGTGCGTTACGCTCGGCACAATCGCGTCCACTTTCCAATCCGCCGCGGCGGATTGCAAATAACCGTTGTAGGTCGAGTAATCGCAGTCGGTGCGCGCGCAGATTGAACCCTTGAGTTTATTGAATGCTTCTTGCGCGGGTTTACTGCCGGCAAGGTCGAGCCACAAGTTCGCGTTTTCGACGTTCGGCGCTTTGGCGGGGAGCGCAAAGGAATCTGAGAGCGCGACAAACGTGCCTTTGGTGCCGGGCACGGGCGCCCATCCATAGTCCGTAAAATTGCCGGAAATGAATTGACCGTTTGCCCAGTCGCCCATGATGTTCATGGCGGCTTTGCCGTCAATCAACAACTGGGTGGCGGCAGCCCAAGTGAGCGCGTCGCGGTCGGCGTTCGCATACGTGAGATATTTCTTGAACGTGTTGAGCGCGTTCGTAACTTTTTCGCTCTTCCACGAAGTCTTGCCCGTCCAAAGTCCCGCATATTCTTCCGCGCTCATCGAGCCGGCGAGAATTGTTTCAAACGTGTGTTGCAGTTCAAAACCGTCCTTGCCGCCCAACGCGACGGGTTGAATGCCCGCGGCTTTGAGTTTATCGGCGGCGGCAAAAAATTCATCCCATGTGGTTGGCGGCGCGGTGATGCCCGCTTTTTCAAACAGGGCTTTGTTGTACCACAACACATTCGAGCGATGGATATTGACCGGCACACCCCAGTAGTGGTCTTTGAATTTCAACATATTGAGGAGCGTCGGCGGAAAGACGGATTCGAGTTTGTTGCGCGCATACACATCGTCCACGTTCACGATGAGCGTTCCGGGGTCATAGGTATCCGCTTCCCATCCCGCGTGCAGTTGGAACGTATCGGGCGCGACGCCGCCGAGCAATTGCGAAAGCAATTGACCTTTGAAATTGGTGCCTGCGCCGCCGGCGATGGCGGCGTTGACGATTTCGACATCGGGATTCGCCGCTTTGAATTGCTTGAACATTTCATTCAGACCGGCAAATTCGCCGCCGTTGGTCCACCACGACGCGACAATGAGTTGACCTTTGGCGCCTTTGCCGAACAACATCGAAACGCCCGCGGGCGTATTCGGGCCGGGGAATTCGGCGAGGAACGCTTTGGCATCGTCCGCGCTCGGAATACAAAGTTTCCAACCGGGTTCGATGAGGTCGGGATTTTCGATGTGGGCAAACGAAGAATCCTCTTTGTTTTTCAAATTGGTGCCAGCCATGATGGGCCAGTATGCTTTGACGCTGCCGTACTCTTTATCCGCAATGCCGGACAAGGTGTCGCCGGCGGAAACGGTGTACGTCTTGGAGCATGTGAGCGCGCTAGCTGGCGCGGCTTGCGCGGAACCCGTTGGCAAGAGCGTCGCCAACAGCGCGAGCGCGACGATTGCATAAATCCACTTGAGCTTATTCATTCCGTATAACCTCCATTGGTTAGTCGCAAAATCAGTTCGCGACGGTTTGATATTGGCTTGATTAAAAAGAGAAATGGCGTTTGGTTGCGAGTCGAACCTCCTTTTATGTATCAAATTGGAAAGCGCCAATTGCGAACCGCGGCGGTCCCGGATTTGCAATTGGCGTTTTCAATACAGGCGTTGTTTTGCGCGGTCTATTGCGCGCAACGAAAACCTACGTCGTCATTGGCGGCGGTGACGATGTTGGAATCGCGGAAAAATGCGGTGAGCCGTTCGGGCGTGGCAAACCAACCGCCGCCGCGTTGAATAAATAAATTGGCGCCGTACAATTTTGAATCCGTCGTATTGCCGGGATAATGTTCCGCGACGCTCGCGGTCCACTCTTGGACATTGCCTGCCATGTCTTGAATGTCAAACGGACTCGCGCCGCCGGGGAATGAACCGACGGCGGCGGTGGCGCGCAGACCGGAATCTTTGCCATTCACATTCTTGGCGTTGAATTCATTGCCCCAAGGATATGCGCGGCCATCCGTGCCGCGCGCGGCATATTCCCATTCGGCTTCGGTGGGCAATCGTTTGCCCGCCCACTCACAAAATGCTTTCGCGTCATTCCATGATACCTTGACCACCGGATGGTCGTCCTTGTCTTGCGCGTACGTCAACCATGTGTCGGCTTGTTTATCTTTTTCCGCGTCGGTTTGATATTTGACCGCATCCACGAATAATTTGAAATTGGCGTTCGTCACCTCAAACTGGTCGAGTTTGAATGGTTTGACCTCGACCTCATGCGGCGGTTTAGCGTCGGCGTTACCCGCATCGCTGCCCATCATAAATTTGCCGCCGGGAATTTCAATCATTGGCGCGTCGAGCGTTGGCGCGGCGGGTTCAGTTGGCGCGGCGGTGGCGCCCGCTTGAGTTGGTTCTGGCGGTAGCGTTGGCGCTTCGGTTGGTTTGGGGCGCGGCGTGGGCGTGGGTGGCGGCGGGACCGGCGTGTTTGTCGGCGCAAGCGCAATCGGCGTGAACGGTTCCGTTGGCGCCGGAACTGCGGTCGGCGTTATATCGGTGACGCCTTCGACGCCACACCCGGCTATCAAGCCGACGCAGAGGATAACGAGACAGGTGAACAACAAACGCATTAGACGCGCTCCTTGATGAAAATAAAATTGCCCGGCGTAACAATCGTATCGTCGCCTCACATGCGTCGCGCAAAAAATATCCCCTGCGCGTGGCGCGGTTGCGTCGAAACGAGAACTATAGTTGTTCAGAAAATGTTTTGGACAATGGCCCTCGAGTCCTTTCGGGTTTCCGGAAACTCGAAAGGACTAGCAATCCGAAACCTTATCTGAATGTCTATAGCTTGGCTGCTTGCTCGTTCGCTATCATAGCACTAACGCATCTACCGCGCAACGCGCATAATTTGA
>Ga0226835_1000278_pt1 | contig 75061 bp, 71 predicted proteins | sample LAC_MetaG_1_FD_163627 | JGI IMG/M metagenome (GOLD analysis project Ga0226835, IMG submission 163627) | Anaerobic ammonium oxidizing microbial communities from anammox membrane bioreactor (MBR) in UC Berkley, California, United States -... | ecosystem: Engineered > Bioreactor > Anaerobic >... | reverse complement strand
ACTCCTCGTCCTCTTCCTTCATGCCCTTCGGCTTCTGGTGGGCGATGCCCTTGTGGCAGTCGATGCAGGTGTTCTTGTCGCGCTGCGCCATCTCGTGCTGCTTTCTCGCCCGCTGCTTCTGCGCCTCCGGGTTCATGCCCTCGAAACCGTGGCAGTTGCGGCACTCGCGCGAGTCCGAACCCTTCATGCGCGCCCACTCGTTCTGCGCCAGCTCCAGGCGCTTGGCCTCGAACTTCTCCGGCGTGTCGATGGTACCCATCAGCTTGCCGTAGAGTTCCTTCGAGGCCTGCACCTTCCTCGCCACCTTGTGCACCCAGTCCTTCGGCACGTGGCAGTCCGAGCAGATGGCGCGCACGCCGGTGCGGTTCGAATAGTGGATGGTCTTCTGGTATTCCTGATAGACGGTGTCGCGCATCTCGTGGCAGGAGACGCAGAACTCCAGCGTGTTGGTGGCTTCCATGGCGGTGTTGAAGCCGCCCCAGAAGACGATGCCGGAGACGAAGCCGACCACCAGCAGCGTCAGCAGGGAGTATTTGGCGCTGGGTTGGCGCAGCACGCGCCAGCAGCAGCCTGCCTTGGATGAAACCGTGTCGGGCATGTGTGCTTTCTCTTGAAGACCCGTAACTACAAACATCCGGGGGCGCCAGGCCCCCGGGATGTCGTGCTGCCGATGTTGCTCAGTAGATGTCTTTCACCGTGTTGTAGACGTTGAACTTGCCGGTCGGGGTGATCATCTTCGGATCGGTGATCACCTTCTTGACCTTGAGCGTCTTGTCGTCATACACCACGATGGCCGACTGGTCCGTCTTGCCGCCCCACAGCGAGACCCACACTTCCGTGCCGTCCTGGCTGAACTCCTGGTGCACCGCACGGCGCAGCGCCTTGGTCATCGGCAGGCCCGAATCCTTGGCCACGTCGATCTTGACCGGCGGCTTGGTCAGGTCGTTCATATTGAACACCACCATCGACTCGGCGTTCTCGCGCTCGGGGTTCATCGGCATGTCGGCCCACAGGTGCTTCGACTTCGGGTGGGTCTTGACGAACAGGTTGCCGGCGCCGGGCATCGGCAGTTCCTGGACAACCTTCCAGTTCTTGCTCTTGTACTTGGCGAACTTGGGATTGTCATGCGGCGTCGAGATCAGCGTGACGACGGCATCGCCGAGGTGGCCGGTCGCCCAGACGGGACCATGCTCCGGATGAACGAAGTTGGCGCCGCGACCCGGGTGGGGAATCTTCTTCGTATCCACCAGGGCGGCCAGCTTGCCGGTCTTGGTGTCGACGGCGGCGATCTTGTTCGAGGCGTTGGCGGCCACGAGGAAGTAGCGCTTGGTCATGTCCCAGCCGCCGTCGTGCAGGAACTTGGCGGAGTCGATGGTGGTGGTCTTCAGGTTCTTGATGTCACTGTAGTCCACCAGCGTGATCATGCCGGTTTCCTTGATGTTGATGACCCACTCCGGCTTGATGTGCGAGGCCACGATGGAGGCCACGCGCGGCTCGGGGTGATATTCGCCATCGACGGTCGCGCCACGGGTCGAAACGACCTTCAGCGGCTCGAGCGTGAAGCCGTCCATGATCGAATACTGGGGCGGCCAGTAGGAACCGCCGACCAGGTACTTGTCCTCGTAGCCCTTGAACTTGGAAGTGTCCACCGAGCGGGCGTCGGAACCGATCTTGATCGTCGCCACGGTGGTGGGCTTCTCGAACCAGAGGTCGATCAGGGTAACCAGGCCGTCGCGGCCGACGGTGTAGACGTAGCGGCCGGAAGCCGACAGGCGGGAGATATGCACCGCGTAGCCGGTCTTCAGTATCTGCCAGATCTGCTTGGTGTCGCCGTCGATCAGGGCCAGCTCGCCGGTATCGCGCAGCGTGGTGGCGAAGACGTTGTTGAGGTTGATCTTGTTCATCTGCTTGGTCGGACGATCCTTGACCGGGATGATCAGCTTCCAGGAATCCCGCATGTCCTTCAGGCTGAACTCGGGCGGCACATCCGGCGTGTTCTGGATGTAGCGCGCCATGATGTTGATTTCTTCCTTGGTCAGGATGTCGTCGTAGTTGACCATGCCGCCTTCGGTGCCGAGGGCAATGATCTTCTCGAGGCGGTTGGTGCCCAGCTTCAGCGTGCCGCCCGAGGTTTCCTTGCCGTCCTTGTCCTTCTTGGACCAGCTCGGCTCCAGGTTCTTGCCGGTGGCACCCTTGCGCAGCACGCCGTGACAGCCGGCGCAACGCTCGAAGTAGATTTTCTTGCCTGTCGCCTTTTCCTCCGCCGTCATGGCCGGGGGCGCGGCGTCCTGGGCATAGGCGCTGCTGAAAATGCCGGCCAGCGCAAGCGGCAATGCGGCCAGGCCCAGGGCGCCGAATTTCGAATTACGTTTTTGCATGCGTTTCTCCCTCAACGAAGAATACAGACAATGAAAAGAGCCCAAAGATGATGCTTTTTGTGCTGATGCGAGATTCTACCGATTGCCGTGTTCATTCCTTGATTATTATCAAACTAATGATGCGGTGTTGCAAAAAAGCAACCCGCCACAGCATAGAACAAATCGAGACGGGATGCGATCGAACTCGCCACGCAGGGATGGTGCCGGGAGGGGGAGTCGAACCCCCACACTGTTTCCAGCGGCGGATTTTGGCTGCGGCCGCCGCTACGCGGCTTAACCTGCCAGCAGGTTAGCCTGCGCCGCAACAAGCCGCTGCGCGGCGTGTTGTGAGTCCGCTTGAACCATGGTGCCGGGAGGGGGAGTCGAACCCCCACACTGTTTCCAGCGGCGGATTTTGAGTCCGCTGCGTCTACCGATTCCGCCATCCCGGCCGGGAGGCGCCTTCAGGCGCTTGGATGCGAACCCGCGTAGAATCGCGTTCGCGCGAAGAAGCTGCATTATCCCGCATCCGGCGCCACCGAATCAAACTTAAATGCCGCTTACCCTGGCCGACTTCGACTACGACCTGCCACAGGAACTGATCGCCCAGTTTCCCCTGCCGGAGCGCACGGCCAGCCGGCTGCTGGTCGTCGATGGCGCGAAGCTGGAAGATCGGCGTTTTTCCGACATCACGCAGCTTTTGCGAGCGGGCGATCTGCTGGTCTTCAACGACACGCGCGTCCTGCATGCCCGCCTTCACGGCATCAAGGACAGCGGCGGCCGGGTGGAGGTGCTGATCGAGAGGCCGATCGGCCGCCACGAGGCGCTGGCCCAGATCCGCGCCAGCCATGCCCCGTGGCCCGGCAGCCGTCTGGTCCTGGAAGGGACGCTGGAGATCCGGGTGGTGGCGCGCGAAGGCGCCTTCTACCTGCTGCGCTTTCCCGGCCCGGAGGACCTGGTCGAGCTGCTCGAACGGCATGGCAAGCTGCCCCTGCCGCCCTACATCCAGCGCCATGCGGAAGATGCCGACGAAGCGCGCTACCAGACGGTGTATGCGCGCAACCGCGGATCGGTGGCGGCGCCCACGGCCGGCCTGCATTTCGACGCGGCGCTGATGGAGGCCTTGCGCGCGCGCGGCATCGACTTCGCCTGGCTGACGCTGCACGTCGGCGCCGGCACTTTCCAGCCGGTGCGGGTCGAGAATCTGGCGCAGCACCGCATGCACCGCGAGCGCTATGTCATCCCGGCCGACACCGTCGCCGCCCTCGCCGGGGCCCGCGCGCGCGGCGGGCGCATCGTCGCCGTCGGCACCACCTCGCTGCGCGCGCTGGAGGCGGCCGCCCAGGAAGGCGAGATCCACGCCGGCCCCGGCGAAACGGAGCTGTTCATCCTGCCCGGCTTCCGCTTCCGCGCCGCCGACGCCCTCATCACCAATTTCCACCTGCCGAAGTCGACCCTGCTGATGCTGGTGTCGGCCTTCGGCGGCCTGGAGAACCTGCGGCGGGCCTACGCCCATGCGGTCGCGGAACGCTACCGCTTCTTCAGCTACGGCGACGCCATGTTCATCTCCCGCCACGACAGGCCATGAAATTCGAGACGCTCGCCCGCGACGGCGCCGCCCGCCGCGGCCGCCTCACCCTCGCCCACGGCGTGGTGGACACGCCGGCCTTCATGCCGGTCGGCACCTATGGCGCGGTGAAGGCCATGGCGCCCGACGAAGTCGAGGCGCTCGGCGCGCAGATCGTGCTCGGCAACACTTTCCACCTGTGGCTGCGGCCGGGGCTCGACGTCATTGCCGCCCACGGCGGCCTGCACCGCTTCATGGGCTGGGCGGGGCCGATCCTCACCGATTCCGGCGGCTTTCAGGTCTTCAGCCTGGGCGCGCTGCGCAAGATCAGCGAGGAAGGCGTCAAGTTCGCTTCTCCGGTCAACGGCGACCGCCTGTTCCTGACGCCGGAAGAGTCGATGCGCATCCAGCGCGTCCTGAATGCCGACATCGTCATGATTTTCGACGAATGCACGCCCTACCCCGCCACGCACGCCGAGGCGGCGAAGTCGATGCGCCTGTCCCTGCGCTGGGCCGAGCGCTCGAAGCGCGCGCATGAGGGAAACGCGAATGCCCTGTTCGGCATCGTCCAGGGCGGCATGCACGAGGACCTGCGCGACGCGTCGCTCGCCGGCCTACAGGACATCGGCTTCGACGGCTACGCCATCGGCGGCCTCTCGGTCGGCGAGCCGAAGGCCGACCTGCGGCGCATCCTCGCCCATACCGCGCCGCGCCTGCCGCGGGAGCGGCCGCGCTATCTGATGGGCGTCGGCACACCGGAAGACCTGGTGCATGCCGTGCAGCAGGGCATCGACATGTTCGATTGCGTCCTGCCGACCCGCAATGCCCGCAACGGCTGGCTGTTCACGCGCCACGGCACGGTGAAGATCCGCAATGCCGTTCACGCCACCGACACGCGCCCGCTCGACGAAGCCTGTCCCTGCGCCACCTGCCGCAATTTCACCCGTGCCTACCTGCATCACCTGCAGCGGGTCAACGAGATCCTCGGCGCGCGGCTCAACACCCTGCACAACCTGTTCTACTACCAGCAGCTGATGGCCGAACTGCGCGAAGCCATCGCCAGCGGCCGCCTGGACGAGTATGTCGCCGCCTTTCGGGCGGCGAGGCAAAAATAAGACGGGCCGAACAGCCGGACTGTTATAATTTCACGTTTTTTTAAACCATACATACGGAGACCAGCGTGTTGATTTCCAATGCTTGGGCGCAAGCCGCCCCCGCCGCCGATTCGGCCGGCCTGATGGGCCTGCTGCCCATCCTCCTGATGTTCGTCGTCCTCTGGTTCCTCATGATCCGCCCGCAGATGAAGCGCGCCAAGGAACACAAGGCGATGGTGGAAGCCATGCAGAAGGGCGACGAAGTGCTCACCAACGGCGGCATCGCCGGCCGCATCACCAAGGTGGGCGAGACCTATCTCGGCCTGGAGATTGCCGAAAACGTCGAGATCTCGATCCAGAAGAACGCCGTCACCGCCATCCTGCCGAAGGGCACCCTGAAGACGCTCTGATTCCTCCCACGCCGCGCACCGGGGCGGTTCCGCCGCCCCGCATCGAGCCATGAACCGCTACCCGCTCTGGAAATATCTTCTCATCGCCCTGGCGCTGACCCTCGGCCTGCTCTACACCCTGCCCAACTTCTTCGGCGAGGCGCCGGCGGTGCAGGTCTCCAGCGTCAAGGCCACGGTCAAGGTCGACGTCAAGCTGCTCGAACGCGTCGAGGAAACGCTGAAGTCGGCGAACATCGCGCACCAGGGCCTCTTCGCCGACCAGAACAGCGTGCGCGCACGCTTCGGCGACACCGAGACGCAGATCAAGGCGAAGGACGCCATCGAGCGCGCGCTCAACCCCGATGCGGGCAATGCCGCCTACGTGGTGGCGCTCAACCTCATCTCCCGTTCGCCGGCCTGGCTGACGGCGATCCATGCGCTGCCGATGTACCTCGGCCTCGACCTGCGCGGCGGCGTGCATTTCCTGCTGCAGGTGGACATGAAGGGGGCGCTGACCAAGCGGCTCGACGCCACCGCCGCCGACCTGCGCTCCCTGATGCGCGACAAGAGCCTGCGCCACACCGGCATCGTGCGCGAGCGCGACCAGCTCGCCATCCGCTTCCGCGACGCCGAGACGCGCAACAAGGCGCGCGCCGCCATCGAGAACGCCCAGCCCGACCTCCTGCTGGCCGAAGTGCAGGACGGCGCCGACTACAAGCTGAGCGCCAGCCTCAAGCCGGAGGCGCAAAAGCGCATCCAGGAATTCGCCCTCAAGCAGAACATCACCACCCTGCACAATCGCATCAACGAGCTGGGCGTGGCCGAGCCGGTGATCCAGCAGCAGGGCGCCGACCGCATCGTCGTGCAGCTGCCCGGCGTGCAGGACACGGCCAAGGCCAAGGACATCCTCGGCCGCACCGCCACCCTCGAGGTGCGACTGGTCGACGACGAGAACAGCCAGAACCCGGCGGTGATGGAAGAAGCCGCCCGCGGCCAGCCGCCGGTCGGCACGGAATACTACGTCGAGCGCAGCGGCGCGCCGCTGCTGGTGAAGAAGCAGGTCGTCCTTACCGGCGACCGGCTGACGGACGCCCAGCCCGGCTTCGACAACCAGACCCACGAGCCGGCGGTGCATCTCACCCTGGATTCGGCCGGCGCACGCATCTTCAAGGACATCACGCGCGATAACGTCGGCAAGCGCATGGCCATCCTGCTCATCGAGAAGGGCAAGGGCGAGGTCATCACGGCGCCGGTGATCCGCACCGAGATCGGCGGCGGCCGCGTGCAGATCTCCGGCCGCATGAGCACCGTCGAGGCCAACGACGTCGCCCTGCTGCTGCGCGCCGGCAGCCTGGCGGCGCCGATGGAGATCGTCGAGGAGCGCACCATCGGCCCGAGCCTGGGCGCCGAGAACATCGAGCGCGGCTTCAAGTCCACCCTCTACGGCTTCGTCGCCATCGTCGTGTTCATGACGGCCTACTATCTGCTGTTCGGCCTGATTTCCTCGATCGCCCTGACGGTCAACCTGCTGCTGCTGATCGCCCTGCTGTCGATGCTGCAGGCCACGCTCACCCTGCCCGGCATCGCCGCCATCGCCCTGACGCTGGGCATGGCCATCGACGCCAACGTGCTGATCAACGAGCGCATCCGCGAGGAAATCCGCAATGGCGCCTCGCCGCAGGCGGCCATCGCCGCCGGCTACGAGCGCGCCTTCGACACCATTCTCGACTCCAACGTCACCTCGCTCATCGCCGGCCTGGCGCTGCTGATTTTCGGCTCGGGCCCGGTGCGCGGCTTCGCCGTGGTGCATTGCCTCGGCATCCTGACCTCGATGTTCAGCGCCGTGGTCGTCTCGCGCGGCATCGTCAATCTCATCTACGGCAGCCGGCGCAAGCTGACCGGCCTGTCGATCGGCAACGTGGCCTGGAAGTAAGGCCAAGGGGAAAGCAAATGGAATTCTTCAAGATCCGCAAAGACCTCCCCTTCATGCGCCATGCGCTGGTGTTCAACGTCATCTCGCTGATCACCTTCCTCGCCGCGGTGTTCTTCCTCGCCACGCGCGGGCTGCATTTCAGCGTCGAATTCACCGGCGGCACGCTGATCGAGGTGAGCTATCCGCACGCCGCCGACACGCAGAAAATCCGCGACACGCTCACCGCTGCCGGCTATGTCGACACGCAGGTGGCGAATTTCGGCAGCAGCCGCGAGGTGCTCATCCGCATGCCGCTCAAGCCCGGCCAGGACTCGGCCAAGCTCGGCACGGAAGTCATGGTCGCGCTGGACAAGGCGGATGCCGGCGCGCAACTGAAGCGCGTCGAGTTCGTCGGTCCGCAGGTCGGCAAGGAGCTCGCCGAAAACGGCGCCATCGCCCTGCTGCTGGTGGTGTTCGGCATCATCGTCTATCTGGCGCTGCGCTTCGAATGGCGCTTCGCCGTCTCGGCCATCATCGCCAACCTGCACGACGTGGTGATCATTCTCGGCTGCTTCGCCTTCTTCCAGTGGGAGTTCTCGCTGCCGGTGCTGGCCGCCGTGCTGGCGGTGCTGGGCTATTCGGTGAACGAGTCGGTGGTCATCTTCGACCGCGTGCGCGAGAACCTGCGCAAGATGCGCAAGGCCACCATACCGGAAATCCTCGACAACGCGATTACCCGCAACATCAGCCGCACCATCATCACCCACGGCAGCACCCAGATGGCCGTGCTGTCGATGCTGATCTTCGGCGGCGAGGTGCTGCACTACTTCGCCATGGCCCTGACCATCGGCATCCTGTTCGGCATCTATTCCTCGGTGCTGGTGGCCTGCCCGCTGGTGATGTGGCTCGGCGTCTCGCGCGAGCAGTTCGTCAAGCCGCAGAAGCCGAAGGAGGAAGCGGTGGTGTAAAAGTCAGTCCCCGCAGGACGGCGAAGGCCCGCTCCGGCGGGCCTTTTTCATGGCCGGTTCAGACGAAAAAGACGTGCTTGACGCGCAGGGTGCGACCGCCCTCGGCCAACTCCAGCAGGCGGTCGACGTGGGGATGCTTGCCCGGATTGGCGCGCGCCTCCTCGGTGTGCTCGGCATACAGTTCCAGCCCGGCGCGCGCCGCCTCCGGCGTGATGGCGCCATAGGTCTGCGCCAGATGGTTGTACAGCGCCAGCGAGCCGACCTGGCCGGACTTGTGCTCGATGGTGGCGACGACCTCCTCGCCGTCGAGCAGGCGGATCGCCTCGAGGTGGGCGATGCCCGGCATTTTCTTCAGGTTGTCGGCAAACCCCATGGTTCAGATTCTCTTGGCCAATTCCGCCGCCTTGCCGACGTAGCTCCACGGCGTCATGGCGAGCAGGCGGCTCTTCTCGACCTCGGGGATCTTCAGGCCCCGGATGAAGGCATGCAGTCCCTCGCGCGTGATGCCCTTGCCGCGCGTCAGCTCCTTCAGCTGCTCGTAGGGATTCTCGACGCCGTAGCGGCGCATCACCGTCTGCACCGGCTCGGCCAGCACCTCCCAGCAGTCGGCGAGGTCGGCGCGCAGGCGCGCCGGGTCGGCCTCCAGTTTGCCCAGTCCCTTCAGGCAGGAATCCCAGGCCAGCAGCGTGTAGCCGAAGGCCACGCCCATGTTGCGCAGCACCGTCGAGTCGGTCAGGTCGCGCTGCAGGCGCGAAACCGGCAGCTTGTCGGCGAGATGGCGCAGGACGGCGTTGGCCAGGCCGAGGTTGCCCTCGGCATTCTCGAAGTCGATCGGGTTCACCTTGTGCGGCATGGTGGAGGAGCCGATCTCGCCGGCCTTCGGCTTCTGCCGGAAATAGCCGAGCGAAATGTACAGCCAGACATCGCGGTTCAGGTCGAGCAGGATGGTGTTGGCGCGGGAGATGGCGTCGAACAGCTCGGCCATGGCGTCGTGCGGCTCGATCTGGATGGTGTAGGGGTTGAACTCCAGGCCGAAGGACTCGATGAAACGGCGCGCGAAACCCTCCCAGTCGAAACCCGGGTAGGCGGCCAGATGGGCGTTGTAGTTGCCGACGGCGCCGTTGAACTTGGCGGTAAGGGAAACCGCGGCGATGCGCGCGCGGGCGCGCCGCAGGCGCGCCGCGACGTTGGCCATCTCCTTGCCGAGCGTGGTCGGGCTGGCCGGCTGGCCGTGGGTGCGCGAGAGCATCGGCAGCTCGGCGTGCTGGTGCGCCAGCTCGACCAGGCGGGCGATGACCGCGTCCAGCGCCGGCAGCAGGTTGGCCTCGCGGGCGTCCCTCAGCATCAGCGCGTGCGAGAGGTTGTTGATGTCTTCCGAGGTGCAGCCGAAGTGGATGAATTCCGCCACCGCCATCACCTCGGCGTTGTCGGAGAGGCGCTCCTTGAGCCAGTACTCCATGGCCTTGACGTCGTGGTTGGTGCGCGCCTCGATGGCCTTGATGGCCTCGCCGTCGGCGGCGGAGAACGACGACGCCACCGCGTCGAGTTCGGCCTGCGTCTCGCCGGAAAAGGCCGGAATCTCGGCGAAGTGCGCCTCGGCGGCGAGCGCCTTCAGCCAGGCCGCCTCGACGCGCACGCGGTTGCGGATCAGGCCGAATTCCGAAAAATGCGCGCGCAGCGCCTCGACCTTGCCGGCATAGCGGCCGTCGAGCGGGGACAGGGCGGTCAGCGGAGTCAGGGTCATGGACGTAAACCTGTTGGATGGCAGGCGAATTTTATCATGCGCAGGATCATGCCCGAGGCGCCGGCGTGACGCGCATCGCGCCGGCGCTGCGCCGCCGCGATGTTATAATTTCGCGGAATTCAAACAGCAGCTCAAAATGAAACTGATCGGTTCCCTGACCAGCCCCTACGTGCGCAAGACGCGCATCGCCCTCGCAGAGAAAAAGATCGAGTACGAGTTCGTCCTCGACAATCCCTGGAGCGCCGACACCGGCGTGGCCCGGCTCAATCCGCTCGGCAAGGTGCCGGTGCTGGTGCTCGACGACGACAGCACCCTCTTCGACTCGCGCGTCATCGTCGAATACATCGACGGCATGACGCCGAACAACCGGCTGATGCCCGCCGCCGGGCGCGAACGCATCCGCATCAAGCGCTGGGAAGCGCTCGCCGACGGGGTCATGGATGCCTCCGTGGCGGCGTTTCTCGAGGCCAGGCGGCCGAAGAAGGAACAGAGCGCCAGCTGGGTCTCGCGCCAGCGCGAGAAGATCGACCGCTGCCTGGAAATGATGGCCGAGGAACTCGGCGAGCAGCCCTGGTGCAGCGGCACGATCTTTTCCCTCGCCGACATCGCCGTCGGCTGCGCGCTGGGCTACCTGGATTTCCGCCTGGCCGACATCCAGTGGCGCGAGCGGCATCCGAATCTGGCTCGCCTGTTCGGCGAGCTGATGGAGCGGCCGTCCTTCGCCGAAACCGTGCCGCAGGGATAAAAGTCAGCCGCCGCGACACGGCGGCACAGCACAGCTAGGCGATGATGCCGCCGCCCAGGCAGATCTTCGAATCGTAGAGCACCACGCTCTGGCCGGGCGTCACCGCCCATTGCGGCTGGGCGAAGATCACCTCGCAGCGTTCGGCATCCACGCTTTCCACCTCGCAGGGCGCATCCGGCTGGCGATAGCGCGTCTTGGCCGTATACACCCAGTGCGGGTGCGGCGCCTTGCCATTGACCCACGAGAGGTCGATGGCCTGCAGGCGGTCCGACTGCAGCGCCGGATGGTCATGGCCCTGCACGACGTAGAGGATGTTCTTCTCCAGATCCTTGCCGGCGACGTACCAGGCGTCGGCGTCGCCGTCCTTCTGCCCCCCGATGCCGAGGCCCTTGCGCTGGCCCAGCGTGTGGTACATCAGGCCGTGGTGCTCGCCCACCCGCCTGTCGCCGTCCAGGGTGCGGATCTCGCCGGGCCGGCGCGGGATGTAGCGCTCGAGGAATGCCTTGAACGGCCGCTCGCCGATGAAGCAGATGCCGGTCGAGTCCTTCTTGGCGAAGTTGGGCAGGCCGGCCTGCTGCGCCATTTTCCGCACCTCGCGCTTGTAGATCTGCCCGAGCGGAAACAGCGTCTTCGCCAGCTGCGCCTGATTGAGGCGGTAGAGGAAGTAGCTCTGGTCCTTGGTGCCGTCCTCGGCCTTGAGCAGCTGGAACTCGCTGCCCATTTCGGTCGGCACTTCGCGCACCTGGGCGTAATGGCCGGTGGCGATCTTTTCCGCGCCGAGTGCCAGGGCGTGGTCGAGGAAGGCCCTGAACTTGATCTCGGCGTTGCACAGCACGTCGGGATTGGGCGTCCTACCGGCCTGGTATTCGCGCAGGAATTCGGCGAAGACGCGCTCCTTGTACTCGGCGGAGAAGTTCACCACCTCGAGGTCGATGCCGAGAATGTCGCACACCGCGGCGACGTCGATGAGGTCCTGGCGCGAGGAACAGTATTCCTCGTCGTCGTCGTCCTCCCAGTTCTTCATGAACAGGCCGACGACCTTCCAGCCCTGCTGCTTGAGGAGCATCGCCGCGACGGAGGAGTCCACCCCGCCGGACATGCCGACCACGACTGTTTTGCTCATAGTTCGTAATGGGTAATCAAATCGAGGCTGAAGCGGCGACCGGCGAGGTAGTCGCGGATGCACTGCATCACCAGCGGGCTGCGGTGGCGGTCGCGTTCCGCCGCGATCTCCTCCGGCGTCAGCCACAGCGCGCGCAGGATGCCGTGGTCGAGCGCCCGCTCCGCCTCCACGCCGAGCAGCCGTCCGCCGAAGGCGAAGCGCAGGTAGGTCGCCTTGCCGTCCGGCCGGCGCCACTGGTAGATGCCGACCAGGTACTCGGGCATGAAGCGGTGCGCCGTCTCCTCCAGCGCCTCGCGCGCCGCCGCATCGACGAGCGACTCGCCCTCGTCGAGGTGGCCGGCCGGCTGGTTGAAGCGGGTGCCGTCGTCGGTCTCCTCCTCGACCAGCAGGAAGCGGCCTTCGCGCTCGACGATGGCCGCGACGGTGACGTTGGGTTTCCAGATGCGCTCCATGCGTCGATTTTACCGCGCTCCCCGCCTGAGATAAAATTCGATTTTCCTTCCAAAGAAGCTGGAGAACATCATGTCCATGGCCGACCGCGACGGCTTCATCTGGTACGACGGCAAGCTGGTGCCCTGGCGCGAAGCGACAACGCACGTGCTGACCCACTCCCTGCACTACGGCCTGGCCGTGTTCGAGGGCGTGCGCGCCTACAAGACCGTCGACGGCACTGCCATCTTCCGCCTCAAGGAGCACACCGACCGGCTCTACAATTCGGCGCACATCTACATGATGAAGATGCCGTACGACAAGGAAACGCTGATGGAGGCGCACACGGAAGTGGTGCGCGCCAACAACCTGGAGTCCTGCTACCTGCGGCCGATCGCCTTCTACGGCTCGGAGAAGATGGGCGTCTCGCCGAAGGGCGCCCAGGTGCACGTCTCCATCGCCGCCTGGCCCTGGGGCGCCTATCTCGGCGAGGACGGCCTGGCCAACGGCATCCGCGTCAAGACCTCCTCGTATGCGCGCCACCACGTCAACGTCTCGATGTGCCGCGCCAAGTACTCCGGCACCTACGCCAACTCGATCCTCGCCAACATGGAGGCCACCGAGCACGGCTACGACGAGGCGCTGCTGCTCGACGTCGACGGCTTCGTCGCCGAGGGCGCCGGCGAGAACCTGTTCGTCGTCAAGGACGGCCAGATCTACGAGCCGGAGATCGCCTCGGCCCTGGTCGGCATCACGCGCGCCACGGTGATTCAGCTGGCCAAGGAGCTCGGCTTCGAGGTGCGCGCCAAGCGCCTGACCCGCGACGACCTCTACATCGCCGACGAGGCCTTCTTCACCGGTACCGCCGCCGAGGTGACGCCGATCCGCGAGGTGGACGGCCGCGTCATCGGCAGCGGCAAGCGCGGGCCGATCACGCACCAGATCCAGAACCTGTTCTTCGACGTGGTGAACGGCCGCTCGCCCTTCCACAAGGGCTGGCTGACGCCGGTCAAATAGGAGCCGTCATGAGCGAAGTGAAAGACACCGCCCGCATCGTCGCCGTCACCGCGCACGACCTGCCGCTGCACTGCCCGCTGCCGGACGCGCCGCTGTGGGCGCGCCATCCGCGCGTCTTCCTCGATCCGCTGAAGGGCGGCGAGGCGACCTGCCCGTACTGCGGCACGCGCTACACCTTCACGGGCGAGGCGCCGAAGGGACACCATTAAAATCCGGAGGGCAAACCGGTGAGGAAAGCCCTCATCGTCGCCCCCTCCTGGATCGGCGACGCCATCCTCGCGCAGCCGCTGTTCGCACGGCTGCACGCCCGCCATCCCGGCCTGGTGCTCGACGCCTTCGCGCCGGCCTGGGCGGCGCCGGTGCTGTCGCGCATGCGCGAAGTGCGGCGTGTCGTTCCCAACCCTTTCGCCCACGGCGAGTTCAACCTCGCTGGCCGCTGGCGCGCCGGGCGCGAACTCGCCCGCGAAGGCTATGACGCGGCGATCGTCCTGCCGAATTCCTGGAAGTCGGCCCTGCTGCCGTTCTTCGCCGGCATTCCCGAGCGCATCGGCTTCACGGGCGAGGCGCGCCACGTCCTGCTCAACCGCATCCACCGCCTCGACGCGGCGGCGCTGCCGCAGCTGGCGCAGCGCTACGCCCTGCTCGCCGAGGACGTCGGCGCGGCGGCGCCCGCCCCGCTTGCCGAACCGCATCTCGCGGTCGATGCGCAGAGCGCAAGCGCCGCCCTGGCGGCGCTCGGGCTCGACGCGTCGCCGGCGCCGGTCGCCTTCTGTCCCGGCGCCGAATACGGCCCGGCCAAGCGCTGGCCGGCGCGGCATTTCGCCGAGCTGGCACGCCGTCTTGCGGCGACTGACTTTCCGGTGTGGATCGTCGGCTCGGCCAAGGACGCCCCCATCGGCGCGGAGATCGAGCACTTGTCCGGCGGCGCGGCGCGCAACCTGTGCGGCAAGACCGGCCTCGGCCAGGCCATCGACCTCCTCTCCTGCGCGCGCCTGGTGGTGAGCAACGACTCCGGCCTGATGCACGTCGCCGCCGCCCTCGACCGCCCGCTGGTGGCGCTGTACGGCTCGTCCAGCACGGCCTACACGCCGCCGCTGTCGCGGCGGGCGCGCCTGCTCAGCCTGGGCCTCGCCTGCAGCCCCTGTTTCCAGCGCGAGTGCCCGCTCGGGCATTTCCAGTGCCTCAACGACCTGGGGCCAGAACGGGTCCATGCAGAAATCCTGGAGGTCTTGCCATGACCATGCGCTTTTTCGCCACGCCGCAGGACGCCGAAGCGGCCTTCTACGACGCGCTCGAGCGCGCCGACCTCGACGCCATGATGGCCATCTGGGCCGAGGACGAGGAAGTGCTGTGCGTCCATCCGAACGGCGAGCGCATCGCCGGCTTCGCCGCCGTGCGCGAGAGCTGGCGGCAGATCTTCGCCAGCGGCCGGCGCGCCAGCGTGCGCCTCTCCGACGCGGTGCGCCGCCAGGGCATCCTGCTTGCCCTGCTCAGTGCCCACGAGCACTACTCGGTGCCGGGGGAGGAAATGCCGCGCCCGCCGGTGATCGCCAGCACCGTCTATGTGCGCGGCGCCCAGGGCTGGCACCTGCTGTCGCGTCACGCCTCCGGCGCGCCGGCGCAAATCAGCGCCGACATCGCCGCCACCCTGCATTGACGGCCTTTCCTTCCCGTCGCGCCCCCGCCCGGCTGCCGCAACGGCCGCCGGCTTACTTCGGCAACCGGGGTTGATGGGATAATGGCGAATATCGAACGAGGTGTCGACATGCAAATACCCGCTCCCGAAATCTTCAAGGCCTACGACATCCGCGGCATCGTCGGCAAGACGCTGACGCGCGCCTCGGTGCTTTCCATCGGCCGCGCCATCGGCGCCGAGGCGCGCCAGCGGAAAGTCAAGACCGTCGTCGTCGGCCGCGACGGACGGCTGTCCGGCCCGGAACTCTCGCGCGCCCTGATGGAAGGCATCTGCGCCAGCGGCGTCGACGTCGCCGACATCGGCATGGTGCCGACGCCGCTGGCCTATTTCGCCGCGCATCACCTTAAGACCGGCAGCGCGGTGATGGTCACCGGCAGCCACAACCCGCCCGACTACAACGGCTTCAAGATCATGCTCGCCGGCGATACCCTGCACAGCACCGCCATCACGGCGCTGCGCAAGCGGATCGTCGAAGGCCGCCTCGCCGAGGGCACGGGCCGGATCAAGGCGGTGGACGTGCGCGCCGACTATCTCGCGCGCATCGTCTCCGACGTGAAGCTGTCCAGAAAAATGAAGGTCGTCGTCGACTGCGGCAACGGCGTCGCCGGCGCCGTGGCGCCGGAACTCTTCCGCCGCATGGGCTGCGAACTGGTCGAGCTCTACTGCGACGTCGATGGCAACTTCCCCAACCACCACCCCGATCCCTCCAAGCCGGACAACCTGAAGGACGTCATCCGCGCCCTGCGCGAGACCGACGCCGAGCTGGGGCTGGCCTTCGACGGCGACGGCGACCGCCTCGGCGTGGTGACCAAGGACGGCGAGATCATCTATCCGGACCGCCAGCTGATGCTCTTCGCCGCCGACGTGCTCACGCGCAACCCCGGCGCGCAGATCCTCTACGACGTGAAGTGCTCGCGCAACCTGGCGCGCTCGATCCGCCACCAGGGCGGCAGGCCGCTGATGTGGATGACCGGCCACGCCCTGATCAAGGCCAAGCTGAAGGAAACCGGCGCCCCGCTCGCCGGCGAGATGAGCGGCCATACCTTCTTCAAGGAGCGCTGGTACGGCTTCGACGACGGCCTCTACGCCGGCGCGCGGCTGCTGGAGATCGTCTCGCGCTGGAAGGACGCCAACTGGCCGCTGAAGCACCTGCCCAACGCGGTGTCCACGCCGGAGCTGAACCTGAAGATGCGCGAAGGCGAGCCGCACGCCCTCGTCGCCGAACTGCAGAAGACGGCGAAGTTCGAAGGCGCCCTCGAGGTGATCACCCTCGACGGCCTGCGCGTGGAATACGCCGACGGCTTCGGCCTGATGCGCGCCTCCAACACCACGCCGGTGCTGGTGCTGCGCTTCGAGGCCGACGACGCCGCGGCGCTCTCGCGCATCCAGGCGGATTTCCGCCGCGTGCTGCGCCAGGCGCGGCCCGACCTGCTGCAGGCCTTCTAAAGATCCCCGCCGCGGGGCCGATAACAGGGGAATGTCCGCCCAGGAAATCTTCATCGGCCGCCAGCCGATCCTCGACCGCGAGCAGCAGCTCTACGCCTACGAGCTGCTGTTCCGCAGCGGCGCGCAGAACCGCGCGCAGGTCACCGACGACCTCGCCGCCACGGCCACCGTCCTCAGCCATGTCTTCTCGGAACTCGGCCTGGAGGCGGCGCTCGGCCCCTATCTCGGCTTCGTCAACCTCGACGCGCGCATGCTGGCGAGCGACGCCATCGAACTGCTGCCGCGCGAGAAATTCGTCCTCGAAGTCCTCGAAACCGTCGACATCACGCCCGAAGTCGTCAGCCGCTGCCGCGAACTGAAGGAGAAGGGCTTCACCCTGGCGCTGGACGACTTCGTCGCCTTCGAGGAGCGGCACAAGCCGCTGCTCGAACTGGCCGACATCGTCAAGGTGGACCTGATGGGCATGGAGGCCGCCGCGCTGCATCGCACGGTGGCCGCGCTGCGCCCCTGGAAAGTCAGGCTGCTGGCCGAAAAGGTGGACGACGAGGCGCAGGTAAAGGTCTGCCGCGAGCTCGGCTTCGAGCTGTTCCAGGGCTATTACTTCGCCAAGCCGGCCATCATCGCCGGCAAGAAGCTGTCGCATTCCGAACTGGTGCTGATGCGGCTGCTCGGCCTGGTGCTCGACGACGCCGACACGCCGCAGATCGAGGATGTCTTCAAGCAGGCGCCCGGGCTGACGCTGAATCTGATGCGCCTGACCAACTCGGCGGCCTCGGGCCTGCGCCAGAAGATCGCCTCGCTGCGCCACGCCATCACCGTGCTCGGCCGCCGCCAGCTGCAGCGCTGGCTGCAACTGCTGCTGTTCACCAATCCGTCCGGCGGCGGCGCCAACCCGCTGCTGCAGCTGGCCGCCACGCGCGGGCGCTTCCTGGAATTGCTGGCCGGCGAACTGACGGGCGCCAACCGCGACTTCGAGGACCGCGCCTTCATGACCGGCATCATGTCGATGATGCCGGCCCTGCTGCAGGTGCCGATCGGCGAGATCGTCGCCAGCCTCAGCGTCGCGCCGGATGTGCGCGAGGCGCTGGAGCGGCATGAGGGCGTGCTGGGCAGGATGCTGCAGCTGGCCGTGCGGCAGGAAGAAGGCGACATGGCGGCCTGCTTCGCCCTCGTCGCCGAACTGCCCGGCGTCGACAACGCGCGCGTCAACGCCCTCCTGGCCCAGGCGCTCGCCTGGGCCAACGGCATCGGCCAGCAGGCCGCCTGACCGTCACTCCCGCGCCGGCGGGCAAGGCGCTACCCCGCCGCCTTGCGGATCAGCGGCTGCGCCGTCTCGGGGAGACTGACTTTTCCGGCGAGGACGAATTCGCGCGCCCCGGGCGACATCTTCTGCCAGGTCTTGCGCAGAATGTCGAGCCACTTCCCTTCGCTGTAGTCGGCATGCCGGGCCATGAAGCCGGCGAGATAGTGCTCGAGAAAGACGAGGTCGGCGGTGTCTTCCAGCAGCTGCGTGTCGGCGTTCAGCTTGAGCGCCTTCTTGCCGACGGCCGCCTGGACGCGCTCGGTGGTCTCGGCGTCGTAGCCGTTTTCCCGCAGGATGCGGCCGGCGGTCTCGGCGTGGAACCGGTAGAGGCCGCTGCGCCACTGCAGGTAGCCCTGGCGGTCCGCGGGATAGCTCGTGCGCGGCGTCTTCCAGCGCTGGAGGTGCTGGGCGCGCGCGGCGAGGCGCACGGCCTCCGGGGCGTCGGGGGCGAAGCGTGCCAGCATGGCGCTCATGCGCCGCGCGTAGAGCAGTTCCTTGGGCTGGCCCTCGTCGCGGTTGGGGTCTTCGGCGTTGGCGGCGTCGAAGGCGGCGATAGTCGCGTCGAAGCGTTGCTTGTCCGCGATCATGCCGTTCTGCGCGCCAGCCAGTCGCGGATCGCCAGGCCCGTGCCGAAATCCCAGGGGCGCAGCTTCTCCGGCGGGATGAGGCGGAACTCGGCGAGTTCCTCGTTCAAGACGATCTCGCCCTCGGCCACGGCATGATAGGCGAGGATGAGTTCGTTCTTGCGCTGGAAAGGGTAGAGGCCGATCAGGCTGGCGGAGCGCACGACGAGGCCGAGCTCCTCGCGCACTTCGCGCGCCACGCCCTCCTCGGGCGTCTCGTCGCGTTCCATGAAGCCGGTGACGAGGCCGAACATCTTCTCCGGCCAGGCATGGTTGCGCGCCAGCACCACCAGCCCGTCGCGCTCGACCAGGCCGGCCAGCACCGGCAGCGGATTGTCCCAGAAGACGTAAGCGCAGGCGGAATTCGGACAGGCCAGGCGCGCGCGCCCGGCCATCTCGCACTCGACAAGCGGGGAGGCGCAGCGCGGGCAAAAGCGCATCAGAGCTTGGCTTCGACCCAGGCCTGCACCGAGGCCAGCGCCTTGCCGAGGTGTTCCGGCTGCGTGCCGCCGGCCTGCGCCATGTCGGGCCGGCCGCCGCCCTTGCCGCCGACCTGCCGGGCGACGTAGTTCACCAGTTCGCCGGCCTTCAGCTTGCCGGTGAGGTCGGCGCTGACGCCGGCGATGAGCGAAGCCTTGCCGTCGGCGGCGGCGCCGAGCACGACGACGCAGGACTTCAGCTTGTCCTTCAGCTTGTCGAGGGTTTCGCGCAGCGCCCTGGCGTCGGCGCCTTCGAGCGCGGCGGCGAGCACCCTGATGCCCTTCACCTCGGCGGCCCGGGCGGCGAGGTCGTCGCCCTGGCTGGCGGCGGCCTTCGATTTCAGCCGCGCCAGTTCCTTTTCCAGCGCCTTGACCTGGTCGAGCACCTGCCCGACCTTGGCGGCGATCTCCTGCGGCTGCGCCTTCACCGCGGCGGCCACCTCGGCGAGCGCCTGCTCCTGCTGCTGGACGAGTTCCAGCGCGTTCTCGCCGGTGACGGCCTCGACGCGGCGGATGCCGGCGGCGACGCCGCCCTCGGCGACGATCTTGAAGAAGCCGATGTCGCCGCTGCGCGCGACGTGGGTGCCGCCGCACAGCTCACGCGAGCTGCCGATGTCGACCACGCGCACGCTGTCGCCGTATTTCTCGCCGAACAGCGCCATGGCGCCGGACTTCACGGCGTCGTCGAAGGGCATCACCTGCGCGCAGGCCTCGGCGTTGGCGAGGATCTCGCGGTTGACCAGGCGCTCGACCTGGCGGATCTCGTCGTCCGTCAGCGGCGCCGGGTGGGCGAAGTCGAAGCGCGTGCGCGCCGGATTCACCAGCGAGCCCTTCTGCTGCACATGGCCGCCGAGCACTTCGCGCAGCGCCTTGTGCATCAGGTGGGTGGCGGAATGGTTGCGCACCGTGGCGGCGCGCGAAGCCAGGTCGACCTTGGCCTGCACGGTGTTGCCGACGGTCAGCCGGCCGAGCTTCACCGTGCCCTGGTGGCCGAAGACGTCGGCCTGGATCTTCTGCGTGTCGTCCACCGCGAAGGCGCCATGGGCGGATTCGAGCAGGCCGCGGTCGCCGACCTGGCCGCCGGATTCGGCGTAGAACGGCGTGTGGTCGAGCACCACCACGCCGGCCTCGCCCGAAGTCAGTTCGTTCACCTCGGCGCCGTCCTTGTAGAGGGCGACGACGCTGCCTTCATGCACCAGGGTGTCGTAGCCGTGGAAGGCGGTGGCCACGCCCGAGTATTCCAGCGCGCCCTTCATGACGAACTTCGAGGCGGCGCGCGCCTGCTCGCGCTGGCGCGCCATGGCGGCGTCGAAGCCGGCCTGGTCGAGGGTGAAGCCGCGCTCGCGGCAGATGTCGGCGGTGAGGTCGAGCGGAAAGCCGAAGGTGTCGTAGAGCTTGAAGGCGGTCTCGCCGTCGAGTTTTTTCGAGGGCGAGGCCAGCGCCGCTTCCAGCAAGGCCATGCCGTGCTCCAGCGTCTCGGCGAAACGTTCCTCCTCGGCCTTGAGCACCTCGGCGACGCGCCCGGCCGCCGCCGGCAGTTCCGGATAGGCCTTGCCCATGGCGTGCGAGAGATCGGCCACCAGGCGATGGAAGAAGGGTTTCTTCTGGCCGAGCTTGTAGCCGTGGCGGATGGCGCGGCGGATGATGCGGCGGAGCACGTAGCCGCGGCCGTCCGAGCCGGGGATGACGCCGTCGACGACGAGGAAGGCGCAGGCGCGAATGTGGTCGGCGATGACGCGCAGGCTGGGATTCGAGAGGTCCTTGGCGCCGGTTTCACGGGCCGCGGCGCGGATCAGGTCCTGGAACAGGTCGATCTCGTAGTTGCTGTGCACGTGCTGCAGCACGGCGGCGAGCCGCTCGAGGCCCATGCCGGTGTCGACGCTGGGCTTCGGCAGCGGATGCAGCACGCCGTGCTCGTCGCGGTTGAACTGCATGAACACCAGGTTCCAGATCTCGATGTAGCGGTCGCCGTCGGCATCCGGCGAGCCGGGCGGGCCGCCCTCGATCCCTGCGCCGTGGTCGTAGAAGATCTCGCTGCAGGGGCCGCAGGGGCCGGTGTCGGCCATCTGCCAGAAGTTGTCGGAGGTGAACTTCGGCGCGCCCGGCTTGTCGCCGATGCGGATGCAGCGCTCGGCCGGCACGCCGATCTCGCGCGTCCAGATTTCGTACGCCTCGTCGTCCTCGTGGTAGACGGTGGTCCACAGCTTGTCCTTGGGGATGCCGTAGACCTCGGTGATCAGCTCCCAGGCGAAGCGGATGGCGTCGCGCTTGAAGTAGTCGCCGAAGCTGAAGTTGCCGAGCATCTCGAAGAAGGTGTGGTGGCGCGCCGTGTAGCCGACGTTCTCCAGGTCGTTGTGCTTGCCGCCGGCGCGCACGCAGCGCTGCGAAGTGGTGGCGCGCGCGTAGGGCCGCTTGTCGTGGCCGAGGAAGACGTCCTTGAACTGCACCATGCCGGCGTTGGTGAACAGCAGCGTCGGGTCGTTGCCGGGCACCAGCGGGCTGGAAGCGACGATGGCATGGCCCTTCGAGGCGAAGTAGTCGAGGAATTTCTGGCGGATTTCAGCGCTTTTCATGGCAAACGGAACGGGTCGCGCACGGGGGCGCAAAGCTGAAATTTTAGCATCGAAGCCGTGTCAGCTCGCCAGCGGCAGGGTGAAGTGGAAGGTGGCGCCCTGCCCGGGCGCGCTTTCGGCCCAGACCCGCCCGCCGTGGCGCTCCACGATGCGGGCGACGATGGCCAGGCCGACGCCGGTGCCCTCGAAGTCGGCCTCGCGGTGCAGGCGCTGGAAGACGCGGAACAGCTTGTCGGCATAGGCCATGTCGAAGCCGGCGCCGTTGTCGCGCACGAAATAGTGCGCCTCGCCCCTCTCTTCGCGGCCGCCGGCCTCGATGAGGGCGGCATCGCAGCGGCGCGTGTACTTCAGCGCATTGGACAGCAGGTTCGCCCAGATTTGCCGCACCAGGCTGCGGTCCGCGTTGGCCATCGGCATGGCCCCGATGCGCACCTCGAGCTGCCGCCCGCCGGCGGCCTCGGGCAGCTCGGCGAGCACCTCGCGCGCCAGGCCCGCCATGTCGATGGGCGCGCGCTTCAGCTCGGCGCGGCCGATGCGCGCGAAATCGAGCAGGTCGTCGATCAGCTCGCCCATGCGGACCGCCCCGCCGGCGATGCGCTCGAGCAGGCGCCGGCCCTCGGCGTCGAACTGCGCCGCGTAATCCTCGTCGATGATCTTGGCGTAGCCGGCGATGGCGCGCAGCGGCGCGCGCAGGTCGTGCGAGATGGAATAGCTGAAGCTCTCCATCTCGCGCACGCTTTCCTCCAGTTTGGCGGTGCGCTCCTGCACGCGATGCTCGAGGGCGACGTTGATGTTGCGGATTTCTTCTTCGGCGCGGCGCAGCTCGGTGACGTCGCGCACGATGGAGATCAGGCAGGGCGCGCCGCCGATGTCGATGGCCACGGCGGAGACCATGCAATGCCGCAGTTCGCCGTCCTTGCGGCGAATGTCGTGCTCGAAGCCGCTCACCTGGCCCCGCTCCTTCAGGATGGCGATGAACCGCAGGCGCAGGGCGGGATCGTTCCAGATGTGCAGCGTGCCGGCGAGCGAGCCGCCAAGGACCTCGTCGGGGCCGTATCCGGTCAGCTGGCAAAAACTTTCGTTGGCTTCGATCACCCGGCCGTCCTGCGGCCGCGTGATGAGGATGGCGTCGGGGCTGGCATGGAACACCTTGCTGAATTTCTCCTCCGAGAGGCGCAGGGCTTCCTGGGTGCGCAACTGCCCGGTGATGTCGCGCGCGATGGCGATCAGGCAGGGCTCGCCGCCGATGTCGATGCGCACGGCCGAGCCGAGCACGGTGCGTACTTCTCCGGACCGGGTGCGGAAATGATGCACGGCATCGTGCTCGGCGCCGTCCCGCATGATCCTCGACACCATCTCGGCGCGCTCGACCGGGTCGGCCCACAGCCCGATGTCGACGAAGCTGCGGCCGACGATCTCGGCCGCCGTGTAGCCCGTCAGCTTCTCGAAGCCCTCGTTCACGTCGAGCACCAGCCCGTCGCGCAGCCGGGTGATGGAGACGAAGTCGGGAATGGCATGGAAGGCCTTGGTGAATTTTTCCTCCGACTGGCGCAGGGCGTCCTCGGCGCGTTGCACCTCGGTGATGTCGCGCGCGATGCCGATGATATGCTGCTCGCCGGCGATCTCGGTCAGCACGCAGGAGCCCTCGATCAGAACGAGTTCGCCGGATTTCTTGCGGAAATCAACCTTGAAACCCTTCCACTCGCCATCCGACCTGAGCCGGCGCACCAGCTCCTGCCGCTCGGCGGGCTCGGCCCAGAGGTCGATCTCCAGCGCCGTACGGCCGAGCACCTCCTGCGCCTTCCATCCTGTCAGACGCTCGAAGCCCTGATTGACGGCAACGAAGCGGCCGTCCTCCAGCCGGCTGATGGTGGCGTAGTTGGGGTTGGCGTTGAAGGCCTTGGCGAAGCGTTCCTCGGAGGCCTTCAGCACGAGCTGGTCGAGTTGCTGCTGGGTGATGTCGCGAACGATGGAGATCAGGCAGGACTCGCCGCCGAGATGGATGGACACGGAGGACACCGAGCAATGGCGGATTTCACCATCCTTCCTGCGAATGTCGTGACCGAAGGCGCTGACCCAGCCGCGCGCCCTGAGCAGCGCGACGAATTCCTCCCGTTGCTGCGGACACACCCAGACGTTCAGCGAGCGGATGAGCGAGTGTCCGGTCGCTTCTGCGACGCTGAAACCGGTCAGCTGCTCGAAGCCTTCGTTGGCATCGATCACCACACCGTCCTCGAGCCGTGTGATCACGATGGCATCGGGACTGGTATGGAACACCTTGCCGAACTTTTCTTCCGAGGCGCGCAGGCTGTTCTCGCGTTCGCGCAGCTCGGCCAGCAGGCCGTTGAAGGACATCGCCAGGGCGCCGATCTCGTCGTTGCGCAGGGGCAGCTGATGCACGACCGTCTGCGGCCGCTCGCGCAGCACGCCGACGTGGCGGGTCAGGCGCTCCAGCGGGCGCACCAGCAGGCCGGCGAGCAGCCAGGCACAGGCGGCGCAGGCCAGCAGGACCAGCACGTTGATAAGGATGACGCGGCGGCCCGCCTCGCGCAGCGGCGCGTAGGCTTCCTCCAGCGGATACACGGCGGCGACGAACCAGTTGGCCGCCCGCAGCTGCCTGACGCTCATCAGGGCGCGCACGCCGGCGCTGTTCTCGCCTTCCTCGGTGCCCTCGAAGCCGTCGCCGGCCTTGCCGGCCGGCGCGTTGGCGCCGCCACTGGTCGCCTCGGCAAGGATGCGCGCGCGGTCGGGATGCAGCAGGATCTGGCCTTCCCGCGTGGCGACGTAGAGGTAGCCCGACCGGCCGATGCGCGCGCTCTGCACCTCGCCGAAGATGCGCTCGTGATCCAGGCTGAAGCTGCACTGCAGCACCAGCTCGACGGCGCCGTCCGTGCCAATCCGCGGCACGGCGATGGCCACCACGGGCAGGTGGCTGATGGTGCCGAGGAAGGGCCGGGATATCACCGCCTGGCGCTCCGCCATCGCCCGCCGGAAATATTCCCGCCCGGCAAAGCTCTGGTTGCCGATCGGCGGCTGCTCGGGCTGCTGGGCCAGGGGCCGTCCGTCCGGGGCAATCGCGATGCAGCGCTCGAAACCGCCCATCGGCATGGGCAGCCGGCCCATGTGCCGCGCCAGGGCCGCCGGCGACCCGACTGCCTCTGCCGGCACGCTCTGGGCGACGGCGCGCACCGTGTCGGTGGCGAGGCGCAAATCGTTGTCCATGCCCTGGGCGGCATAGCTGACGAGGGAGAACAGCTGCTTGGCGACCCCCGCGCGGATTTCGTCGCGCACGCCGAGCCAGGACAGCCAGGCCATCGCCAGCACCAGCACGGCCAGCATGGCCGTCAGGCCGAGCGCGAGCTTCGCCCTCAGGCGCATGCCGAGAACGCTCCGCCGCTGTCCGGACCCGTCTTCCCCATGAATCCTTTCCTTGCCTCCGCCCGGCCAAGGTTACCATAGCGTCAACGGCAATCCCGCCGCTTCATTGAGCCGATCCATGGCCTGTCTGCTCGCCCTCGACCAAGGCACCACCAGCTCCCGCGCCATCGTCTTCGATGCCGAAGGCAGCGAGCGGGCCATCGCCCAGAAGGAATTGCGCCAGATCTATCCGCAGCCGGGCTGGGTCGAGCACGATCCCGAAGAAATATGGCGCGACCAGCTGGACGTTGCGCGGCAGGCGCTGGCGAAAGCCGGCCTGCAGGCGCAGGACATCGCCGCCATTGGCATCACCAACCAGCGCGAAACCACCGTCCTGTGGGAACGCGCCACGGGACGACCGCTGCACAATGCGCTCGTATGGCAGGACCGGCGCACTGCGGGAGCCTGCGAAAACCTGAAAGCAGCAGGAGCGGAAACCCTGGTGCGTGGAAAAACCGGCCTGGTGCTGGATCCGTACTTCTCGGCGACCAAGCTCGCCTGGCTGCTCGATCGTGTGCCCGGCGCGCGCGATCGTGCGCGCCGCGGCGAACTGGCCTTCGGCACCGTCGACAGCTGGATCGCCTGGAATCTCAGCGGCGGCCGGCTTCATGTCACCGATCCCTCGAACGCCTCGCGCACCTCGCTCTTCGGCATCCACACGGGCGAGTGGGACGAGGAACTGCTGGCGCTGTTCGACATTCCGCGCGAACTGCTGCCGCGCATCGTGCGCTCCAGCGCGTTGTGCGGCGAGACGACACCCGATCTGTTCGGCGCCGCCGTTCCCATCGGCGGCATGGCCGGCGACCAGCAGGCGGCGCTGTTCGGCCAGGCCTGCCACGGCGCGGGCATGGCGAAGAACACCTACGGCACCGGCTGCTTCCTGCTCATGCACACCGGCGACCAGGCGGTCGTCTCGAACAACGGCCTGCTCGCCACCTGCGCCGCACAGTCCGGCGAAGCGCTGGAATATGCCCTGGAAGGCAGCGTCTTCGTCGGTGGCGCGGTCGTGCAATGGCTGCGCGACGGGCTCGGCCTGATCAAGTCGGCGGCGGACATCGAGCCGCTCGCCGCCAGCGTGCCGGATACCGGCGGCGTGGTCTTCGTGCCGGCCTTCGCCGGCCTCGGCGCACCGCACTGGAATCCGCACGTGCGCGGCACGCTGCTCGGCCTGACGCGCGGCAGCACCGCTGCCCACATCGCCCGCGCGGCGCTGGAGGCCATCGCCTTCCAGTCGGCCGAACTGATGCAGGCGATGGCGGCCGACTGCGGCCGGCCGCTCGCCGAACTGCGCGTCGACGGCGGCGCCGCCGCCAACAACCTGCTCATGCAGTTCCAGGCCGACCTGCTCGGTGCGCCGGTCGTCCGGCCGCGCGTCCTGGAGACCACCGCGCTGGGGGCGGCCTACCTGGCCGGCCTGGCCGCCGGCGTGTGGAAGAACCGCGAGGAAATCGCCTCGCACTGGGCGCGCGAACGCAGTTTCGCGCCAAACCTGCCGCAGGCGGCAGCCGCAGCACGCATGGCGGAGTGGCAGCGCGCCGTGCGCTGCGCACTGACTTTTGCCGAATGAAAAACGGCGCCTGCTGGCGCCGTTTTTGCACTGCCCGGCCGATTATTTCCTGCGGGCGGGGCGATCCATCCTTCCGTCGTGGTTGAAGTCATGCTGGCGGTCATGCTTCTGGCGGTAGACGCGCTTGCTTTGAACGTCCTGCGCATGTTCGATGCGCGCGCGCTCTTTCGCCGTCACCTTGCCGTCGGCCGTCGCCTTGTTTTCAATATTCTGAACATGCTCCTGGCCGTGCTGCAGTCTGGCGGCTTCCTGCTGCGTCAGCGCGCCCGACTGCACACCCTGTTCGATGCGCTGCTGCTGGTTGGCCTGGCGCTGGTCGATGCGCGGCGTGGACGCCACCTGCGCCAGCGCCGGCAGGGCCAGAGCGGAAAACAGCAGGGCGGTGGAAAGGGTCTTGATCTTCATGTTTGCCTCCTTGAGCAGATGTTGAAGGTATGGGTCGGTCCCATGCGCAGAATAACGCCCGGCCCCCGGCGCCGATTACGGCGCGGATGTAACTTTTGTAAGGAATCGTTTCAGCCGGCCCGGGCCGGCAGGAGGTCGGGCCGGTCGGTGAACAGCGCCGCCACGCCCAGGTGCAGCAGCTCCCCGGCGTCGTCGGGATCGTCGATGGTGTACAGCAGCAGCGGAATGCGCGCCGCCCGTGCCTCGGCCAGCAGCGGCGGAGTGAAATGCCGGCGGCTGCAGTGCAGGGAGAAGCATGCCAGGCGCCGGAAGGTCTCCGGCCAGTCGTCCGGCGGCGCCACGAACAGCAGGCCGCGCGGCAATTCCGGCGCGGCGGCACGGGCCGCGGCCAGCGCCTCGGCGGAAAAGGAAGACAGCAGCGGCGGCGGCTGGCCGGCCCACAGCGCGCGCGCCGCCAGCGCCACCTTGCGGCCGGTTTCGGCCTCGCGGCCGGCCGAAGGCTTGATCTCGACGTTGGCCCACAGGCCGAGTGCGATGCACAGCTCGGCCGCATCGCCGAACGACGGCAGCGGCTCGCCGGCGAACTGCGCGCCGAACCGGCTGCCGGCGTCCAGCCGGGCCAGCTCGGCATCGCTGGCGTCGGCGACGCGGCCGCGCCCGTCGGTGGTGCGTTCGAGGGTTTCGTCGTGGATGAGCACGGGCGTGCCGTCGCCCGAGAGCATGACGTCGAACTCGACGGCGCGGTAGCCGAGTTCGAACGCCTTGCGCAGGCCGGCCAGGGTGTTCTCCGGCGCCAGCGCGCCGCCGCAGCGGTGGGCGATCAGGCGCGGATGGGGCCAATCCACGGTTTATCGGGAGACCGTGCCGTCCGTCGGCTGGGGCTGCAGCGCGCTGTTGCCGCGCCGGACCGCCGTGTCGAGCGCCTCCTTGGCCGGCTTGAGGTTGGCCCAGACGGCCTCCAGTTCCTCGCTCAGGATGGCGCGCACGCGGCCCATGCCGAACACGGCTTTCGGCCGGGCGGCGGAGGCGAAGCGCTTGTCGGACAGGCGCTCCACCGCCTTGCGCAGCAGTTCCGGCGGCGCGCCCTCGGCGGCCAGCGCATCCATCGCCGCGGCCGTCATCGGCAGGAAGCCGGTGCTCCTCACCCACAGCCTTTGCTCCTCGGGCCGCATCAGGAAGGCGATGAAATGCGCCGCCAGCGCGTACTCCGGCTTCTTCTTGCCGGCCAGCGCCCAGAGGGCCGGCCCGTCCGGCAGCAGGCGGCCCGGCACCGCGCCGCGCACGTCGTCGTAGTGCGGCAGGGCGGCGACGCCGAAATCGAAGGGCTTGCGGCGCAGCAGCCGCAGATACAGCGAGGAGTCGCTGGTGAGCATGCTGCATTCGCCCGACAGGAACTTCTCGTCGGCTTCGCGGCCCGGGCCGAAATAGCGGAAGTAGAAGCTCTTGTGCCAGCTCGAGAGCAGCGCGACGTGCTTCACCTCCACCAGGTTGTTGAGCGCCAGCCCGGCCTTGCCGCCCTGCTCGCCGTGGGCAACCGGCTCGCCGTGCTGGGTGGCGACGTTTTCCATCAGCACCCAGGCGGAATTGGACGAGGTGAACGGGCAGCGGCGGTCGACGTCGAAGACCTTGCCCGCCGCCGTCTGCACCTCCCACCAGGTGACGGGCGGCTTGGCCGGATCGAGCCTGGCCTTGCGGAAGGTGTCCTTGTTGTAATACAGCAGCGGCAGCGAGAGCGCCAGCGGCAGCGCCTGGATGCGGCCCTTGTTGTCGTCGACGACGTCGGCAAGGACAGGGAACAGGGCGGCGGCGTCGAACTTCACCTTCGCGCCGTCCATCACCTTGTAGAGGGGCAGCATGCGCGGATGGCCGCCGAAGAACTTCTGCTGCTCGTCGTCGGCGAGCAGCGCGAGGTGCGGCAGCTGGTGCGGGTCGTCGACCATGCCGACATGCTGCAGGAGCACCTTGCCTTCCTTGCTTTCGGCGTTGAAGCGGCCGACCAGCTCCACCAGCGCGGCGGCGGCCTCGCCGGTGAGGGCGTGGCGCAGGGCGATCTCGGGCGGCGCCGGCGGCGCGGCCGCCAGCGCAAGCGGGGACAGCCCGAGGAGAAGTGCGGCAAGCGATTTGGGGAGCATGCGGAATCCGGCGTTGCGGGTGAAGTTGGTATATTACACCGCTCCAATTCGATCCGATCCGACCCCGACCCCATGTCCGGCGCCCTCTCCCATCTTCGCATCCTCGACCTTTCCCGCGTGCTGGCGGGGCCCTGGTGCACGCAGAACCTCGCCGACCTCGGCGCCGAGGTCATCAAGATCGAAAAGCCCGACGGCGGCGACGACACCCGCGGCTGGGGGCCGCCCTACCTGAAGGACGAAGCGGGGCAGGACACGAGCGAGTCGGCCTATTACCTCTCCTGCAACCGCGGCAAGAAATCCCTCGCCGTGGACATCGCGCAGCCCGAGGGCAGCCGCATCGTGCGCGAACTGGCGCGCCATTGCGACGTGGTGGTGGAAAACTTCAAGGTCGGCGGCCTGGCGAAATACGGCCTCGACTGGGACAGCCTGCGCGTCATCAATCCGCGCCTGGTGTACTGCTCGATCACCGGCTTCGGCCAGGACGGCCCCTACGCCGCGCGCGCCGGCTACGATTTCATCGTGCAGGGCATGGGCGGCCTGATGAGCGTCACCGGCGAGGCCGACGGCGTGCCCGGCGGCGGGCCGCAGAAGGCCGGCGTGGCGGTGGCGGATCTCTTCACCGGCATGTACGCCACCGTCGCCGTGCTGGCGGCACTGACTTTTCGAGAGCGCACCGGGCAGGGCCAGCACATCGACCTGGCGCTGCTCGATGCGCAGGTGGCGATGCTCGCCAACCAGAACATGAACTTCCTCGCCACCGGCGAGCCGCCGGCGCGGCGCGGCAACGCCCATCCCAACATCGTGCCCTACCAGACCTTCGCCACCGCCGACGGCCACGTCATTCTCGCCGTCGGCAACGACGCCCAGTTCCGCCGCTTCTGCGAGCTGGCCGGCTGCGCCGGACTCGCTGACGACGCGCGCTTCGCCAGCAACCGCGCCCGCGTCGCCCATCGCGAGGCGCTGATTCCCCTGCTCGAACCGCTGCTGCGCGGCCGCACGACGCGCGCCTGGGTCGAGGCGCTCGAGGCGGCCGGCGTGCCCTGCGGGCCGATCAACCGGCTGAACGAGGTCTTCGCCGACCCGCAGGTGCGGCACCGGAACATGAAAATCGACCTGCCGCATGCGGCGGCCGGGCGGGTACCCCTCGTGGCGAACCCGATCCGCCTCTCCGCCACGCCGCTCGAATACGCCGTGCCGCCCCCGCTGCTCGGGCAGCACACGAATGAAATCCTGCACGATCTGCTCGGCTTCACGGCCGAGGAAACCGCGCGGCTGCTGCGCGCGGGCGTGATCGGCGCCGGAGTGTGAAATACTGCCTTGCTGGCTCCCGGGGCTTCCAGTAATATCGTCGAAATTTCAGCCGGGGATCCCCCGGCCATAAACATAATCGACTGGCACGCCAGCCCCGCCGCACCGGACGGCGCGGGGCGGATTCGAGAAAAATGAACAAGTACCAGAGAGTCGTGGTCATCGTCGCGGCGGCCAACATCGCCCTGATGCTGCTCTTCCCGCCCTTCCTCGACAACCCGCTGCGCCGCGGCGTGCTGCCCAATTTCGAGGGTTTCTACCCCCTGCTCACCGCCTATGGCGTCAAGCGCATCCACAACGAGCTGCTCACCCTGCAGATCATGTTCGTGGTCATCAATGCCCTGATTGCCTGGCTCGTCCTCGACCGGCGGACGGCGAAGGGCGAACTGCCCGAATTCCGCTACACCCGGGCGATCGCCCTGTTCCTGTTCGGCAACCTGGCCCTGATCTTCGCCTTTCCGCCCTTCGAGACGTATGCCTCCCTCTACAAGTTCGACACCCCGGGATTCGACAGCTTCTATTTCGTCCTCGGCGACAAGCGGCAGCGGCATTTCTACATTCCGATCCTCTATCTCGAGGTCAACCTGGTGGTCATCAATGCGCTGGTGGTGTGGCTGCTGTTCAACACGCTGCGGCGCGCGGAAGTGTTCGCCAGGGACAGGATTCTCGAACTGGCCGAGGCCCTGCCGGCCACGCAGCTGGCGGAAGTGTCGAAGACCCTCGCCTACAAGGCGGTGCACCCGGCCGCGGCCACCGAGTCGCCGGAGCCGCACCTCGGCGCCGGCCGCGACCGGCGCAAATACCAGGATCCGCGCTTTCGCGGGCCGGAACGCCGCAAGGGCGGAGACCGCCGCCTCAAGCCGCGCACGGCCTGACCTTCCACCCCGTGCCGCCGATTGATTCGGGCGGCGAAGTCCTCTACGCTTGCCGCAGTACAGGTCATCGTCCGGCGGCAACGCCGGCGGAGGGTTCCGCATGAACCGACAGCAAGCCATCGCAGTGGGGTTCGCCGCCGCCAACCTGGCGCTGGTGCTCGCCTTCCCGCCCTACGACTACGTCTCGATGGCGACGGGCTACGTGCCCACTTTCAGCGGCTTCCATTTCATCGGCGCGGTGCCGCCCAACAGCCTGCTCAACTCCCAGTTCCTCGCCCTCGAGGAAATCGTCATCCTCATCAACGCCGGCATCGCCTGGCTGCTGCTGCGCGGGGGGGACGCAAAGAAGGGCCGGCGCATCGGCCGCGGCCAGCGCGGCGTGCTCTGGCTGATGGCCGTCAACCTGGTGCTGATCCTGCTGTTCCCGCCCTTCGAGAACTACTACGCCATCACCAAGGCGGTGCTGCCGTCCTTCGACGGCTTTTATTTCATCTTCGGCGACAACGCCCAGCGCCAGATCGTCGCTTCGCTGCTCTACATCGAGGCGGCGCTGATCCTGATCAACGGCGGCCTGCTCTGGCTGCTGTTCGCGGAACGCCGCGACGACGGGGAACTCACCGCCGAGGAAAAGCGGGCGCTGGCGAAGGCGCTGCGCGATCGCCAGCGGGGAGATTGACCCCCTCAGTGCCGGACCGGCTGCCAGCCCGGATGGTCGAAATGGGCGGCGTATTTCTCCAGCGCGCCGAGCACCCTCTCCGCACCGGCCCGGCGCTTGACCTTTTTCGCCTTGCCTTCCATTGCCTCGACGCCTTCCAGGACGTCGGCGATGACCAGGTGCAGCTGGGCATCGGCCTTCGGCTCCAGCTTGCAGTTGGCGACGATGCCGTTGACTTCGCCGTTCACCTTCTTCGCCAGCGCGCCGTACTGCGCGGCGGAATATTTTTTGTCGTGGATGCCATGCCGCGCCGCCTCCATGGCGCCGCGGATGTTCTCCATGCCCTGGCGCAGCGGCGCATCGGTCTCCCACTTCTTGCCGTTGTTCAGCTCCAGCCTGGCCGGCGCCGCGCCGTGGTCGTGCTCGTGCCTGTGGGCGTCCGCCGCCAGGCTGCCGCCGGCGGCGAGGCCCAGCGCCAGGCCGGCCGCGGCCAGCAGTTTCCAGATTCCCTTCGTTGCGTTCATGGTGATGCCTCCTTGATGGTCGATTGCCCGAATCGGCAATTGAAGTATCTCGGATGCACCTTAAAGCAAACTTAAGGCGCGCTCACGACGCGGCGGGAAAGCGCACCTCGACCTTCAGGCCGCGGCCGTTCGGCCCGTCGGCGAGGGAAACGGCGGCGCGGTGCAGGTCGGCGATGCGGCGGACGATGGACAGGCCCAGCCCGCTGCCCTCCTCGCCCGTGCCGAGGACGCGGTGGAAGCGGTCGAACACGCGCTCGCGCTCGGCCGCCGGAATGCCCGGTCCGCTGTCGGCGACCGAGAGCGACACGCCGCCGGCCTCGCGCCGCACCGCGACCTCGACCTCGCCGCCGGCGGAGGCATAACGCACGGCATTGTCGAGCAGGTTGCGCAGCAGCACCGCCAGCAGCACGGCGTCGCCCGCCACCCACGCCGGCTCGCCCGGCGCCAGGCCCGCCTCGACGCCCTTGGCGGCGGCGGCCGGCGCGATCTCGGCGACGCCCTGCTGCGCCAGTTCGCGCAGGTCCACTCGCTGCCCGGGCGGCAGCGCCTTCTGCGGATCGAGGCGCGCCAGCACCAGCAGCTGCTCGACGAGGCGCGAGGCGCGGTCGGTGCCGGCGACGACGTTGGCCAGGGCGCGGCCGCGTTCCGCCTCGTCGCGCGCGCCGAGCGCCACCTGGGCCTGGGTCTTCACGGCGGCCAGCGGCGTGCGCAGCTCGTGCGCGGCGTCGGCGGTGAAACGCCGCTCCTGCTCGAGCGAGACGCGCAGGCGGTCGAAAAGGGCATTCAGCGCGGCGATCAGCGGGGAAATCTCGCGCGGCGCGCTGTCCGCGTCGAGGTGGGCGAGGTTGTCCGGCGCGCGCCGCGCCACCTCGCGCGCGACGCCCGAGAGCGGCGCCAGGCCGGCGCCGACGCCGAGCCAGATCAGCAGGGCCAGCGCCGGCACGGCGACGTACAGCGGATGCATCAGGTGGCTGGCGACGCTTTGCGCCAGCTCTTCGCGCAGTTCGTAGCGCTCGGCGACCTGCACCAGGTAATGGCGGCTCTCGTCCCAGCGGCTGAAGGTGCGCCAGCGCTTGCCGTCCAGCACCGCATCGCCGTATCCCTCGGACTGACTTTGCAGGCGCGTCTCCGGCGCGCTGGCCGAGCGCAGGCGCAGGCGGCCCTTTTTGTCCCACACCTGGAAGGCGATCTTGCGCTCGTGCTTGTACTGGCGCGGCAGCGTCGAGCCATGGTCGTCGTCGAGATCGTGCTCGAGCTGGGCGGCGACGAGCCCGGCCGACTGGGCGAGGTGGGCGTCGAGCATCTGGCCGATTTCCTTGCGCGCATCGAAAAAGGTGAACACCGCGGTGGCCACCCAGGCGGCCAGCACCGTGCCCAGCAGCAGGACCAGCAGCCGGCGGCGCAGGGAAGGTTTCATTCGGCCGCTTTCGGAATCAGGTAGCCGACGCCGCGCACGGTGCGGATCAGCTCCGGCGCCAGCTTGCGGCGCAGGTGATGCACGAAGACCTCGACGGCGTTGCTCTCGATCTCCTCGCCCCAGCCGTAGAGCTTCTCTTCCAGCTGCGCCTTCGACAGCACGCGGCCGGCGTTCGCCAGCAGCGCGTGCAGCACGGCGTATTCGCGCGCCGACAGCTCGACCGGCTGCCCCGCCCAGCTGACGCTGCGCGCGGCCGGGTCGAGCCGCAGCGCGCCATGCTCGAGCAGCGGCTCGGCCTGGTTGCGCCCGCGGCGCAGCAGCGCGCGCAGCCGCGCCTGCAGCTCGCCCAGGTCGAAGGGCTTCACCAGGTAATCGTCGGCGCCGGCATCCAGCCCGGCGATGCGGTCGGGCACGGTGTCGCGCGCCGTCAGGATCAGCACCGGCACGGCGTTGTGCGCCGCGCGCGCGCGCGCCAGCACCTCCATGCCGGACAGGCGCGGCAGGCCGAGGTCGAGCACGACGGCGTCGTAGGCTTCGCCGCCGAGCGCCAGCTCCGCCGCGCGGCCGTCCTGCGCCCAGTCGACGGCGAAGCCGGCCTGCTGGAGGCCGGCGCGGATGCCGTCGCCGAGCAGCCGGTCGTCTTCGACGAGGAGGATTCTCATGCGGACATGTTAACGCGGTTCAGCACGCCGTATTGCGGAGACTGACTTTTGCGGGCGGCATCAGCGCGCCAGCCACCAGGCGCCGACCGCCGTCCACAGCAGCAGCATGAAAGCGGCGACGAGGCGCTGGCCGCGGATCGCTTCCGCCGGCTCGCCCAGCTTGCGGCCGGTGACCATGGCCCACACCAGGTTCTCGCGGTGGGCGAGGCTGCCGACCAGCACGCCGAGCAGGTGCACGCCGACCACGGCCAGCATCAGGCCGGTGAGGAACTCGTGCAATTCCTCCAGCCATTCGCCGCCGATCTCCTGATAGGTCAGCCAGCCGCTGGCGCCGCTCGCCAGCGCCAGCGCCAGCAGCAGCACGATGGCCCAGCCGGCGGCCGGATTGTGGCCGGCATAGTGCGGCGGGCGCGCCCGCAGCAGGCTCTTCAGATAGGCGACCGCCTGCCGCGGCCCGCGCACGAATTCGGCAAAGCGGGCGTAACGGCTGCCGACCAGGCCCCACAGCAGGCGGTAGGCGGCCACCGCCATCACCGTGCTGCCGGCGAAGACATGCACCAGGCGCCACGATTCGCTGTCGCCGGTGGCCCAGGCCAGTGCGAAGCCGCCCGCCATCAGCCAGTGGCCGAGGCGCACCGGCAGGTCCCACACCAGTATCTTTTTCATGTCCGTGCCCCTTTCAGTCATGCTTGCGCTTGCGCAATTCCGGCAGCGCCAGTTCGCGACCGCGGAAGCTGCCCGCTTCGGCGCGGCCGTGGCAGGCGCCGCAATTGGCGGCGCTGCTCACCCGCGCATCGCGCCAGAGCGCGTCCGGCACCTTGCGATGCTCGCGGCGGAACCACTCGGTCTGCGTCAGTCGCGGCGGGTCGCCGGCACCGGCCAGGCGGCTGCGGGTCGCGGCGTGGCGGACGAGGAAGGCCTCGATCTCGCGCCGCGTCTTCTCGTCGAGGCTGGCGTTGTCGCCGTAGTGCCTGTCGAGGCCGGCCATCACGCGCCGCCAGTCCGGCGCCGTCAGCAGTTGCGGCGGGAACGCCAGGTGGCAGCTGCCGCACTCGGCCTTGAACGACGGCGGCGCATCGGCCGGCAGGGGCAGGCGGTCGGCGCGCGCCGGCAACGGAAGCACCAAGGCCAGGAGGAGTCCAATCACCGGAAGCCGCATTCTTCGCGGCTGAACCATCGTCACCCCTTTCCTCGGGAAAGGGGGCGGGGGACAGGCGCTCATAAAGCCGCCGATGCGAACAGAATGAAATCGGCCTTTTCGGCGGCGCTGCATTCGCGCCCGACCACCTCGGTGCAGTTGCGGCGGAACCACTTCTCCACCTTGGCCGGGTCGGAGAAGCGCGCCGCCTCGGCGCGCGGCGCCAGCGGCTTGATGGCCTTGCCGGTGACGGCATGGCGGCCCGGCTGCAACGGCGATTCGCTATGGCAGGCGCTGCAGGCGGGCATTTTTTCCGACACGGCGAAGCGGCGGGCATAGAACTCGGCGCCGCGCCTGGCGGAAGGCTGGAAGCCGGGAGCCTGCCGGGCCGCCTCGGCGGCGTAAGCCGCGCCCAGCTCCTGCGGGCTCGCCGCCGCGGCAAGGCCGGAGGCCAAGGACAAAACGAGCAAAACCTGTTTCATGGTCGTTCCTCTCCTGTGACAACGATACGGAGAGGAGTCTCGGCCGAGCGTCTTAAGCCGGCCTTAACGGGCGGTCGGCGGCCTGCAAGCCGGGCTTGATTTGGCTCAAAGGCGGAGGGGGCGGAAATGCGTAATATTCATATCTAAATATTATCGTTCCTTGATATTCCCGGTGAATTATCGCCGAGCGGCTTGCGCTACCCGGCCATTAATATTTAAACTTAAAATAATCCGGCAATGACCGGAAACGACCAACCGAGAGGAAAGGGAAACTGGATATGCGTATCGCGTGCATCGGCGGCGGACCGGCGGGGCTCTACCTCGCCATCCTCATGAAGAAGGCCGACCCGGCCCACGACATCACCGTCTACGAGCGCAACCGCCCCGACGACACCTTCGGCTGGGGCGTCGTCTTCTCCGATGCCACGCTGGGCAATTTCCAGCTGGCCGACCCGGAGAGCTACGCCGAAATCACGCGGAATTTCCACCACTGGGACGACTGCGACGTCTTCTTCAGGGGCCGCAGGATCACCTCCGGCGGCCACGGCTACTGCGGCATCGGCCGCCAGAAGCTGCTCAATATCCTGCAGGCGCGCGCCGCCGCGCTCGGCGTCCGGCAGGTCTTCGAAACGGAGGTCGACGACGAGGCCCGCTTCGACGACGCCGACCTGATCGTCGCCGCCGACGGCGTGAACAGCCGGGTGCGCAACAAGTACGCCGAGCACTTCCAGCCCGACATCGACGTGCGCAAGTGCCGCTACATCTGGCTCGGCACCCACCTCAAGCTGAACGCCTTCACCTTCATCACCGAGCCCTCCGAGTGGGGCTGGTTCCAGGTGCACGCCTACCAGTTCGACCGCGACACCAGCACCTTCATCGTCGAGTGCCGCGAGGAGACCTGGCAGGCCGCCGGGCTGGACCGCCTCGACCAGGCCGGCTCGATCGCCTTCTGCGAGAAGCTCTTCGAAAAGCACCTGCAGGGCAACAAGCTGATGAGCAACGCCCGCCACCTGCGCGGCTCGGCCTGGCTCAACTTCAACCGCGTGCTGTGCCGCAAGTGGCACCACGAGAACATCGTGTTGATCGGCGACGCGGCGCATACCGCGCACTTCTCCATCGGCTCCGGCACCAAGCTGGCGATGGAGGATGCCATCGCCCTCTCGAAGTCCCTCACTGCCCATCCCGGCGACGTCGGGCGGGCGCTGGCGCTCTACCAGGAGGAGCGCGAGGTCGAGGCGCTCAAATTGCAGAGCTCGGCGCGCAACCGCATGGAGTGGTTCGAGAACGTGGCGCGCTACGCCCACCTCGAGCCGGAGCAGTTCGCCTACACGCTGCTCACCGGCAGCCAGCGCATCGGCCACGAGAACCTGCGCCTGCGCGACCAGGCCTATGTCGACGGCGTGGAAACCTGGTTCGCGCAGAAGAGCGGCCTGCCGGCGCGGCCGCTGCCGCCGATGTTCACCCCCTTCAGGCTGCGCAAGCTGACCCTGAAGAACCGCGTCGTCGTCTCGCCGATGGCCATGTATTCCTGCCAGGACGGCCTGCCCTCCGATTTTCTCCTCGTGCACCTCGGCGGCCGCGCGCTGGGCGGCGCCGGCCTGGTGATGACCGAGATGACCTGTGTCGCGCCGGACGCCCGCATCACGCCGGGCTGCGCCGGCCTGTGGAACGACGAACAAACGGCAGGCTGGCAACGCATCGTCGACTTCGTGCATGCCCACAGCGACGCGGCCATCGGGCTGCAACTCGGCCACGCCGGACCGAAGGGCTCGACCCGGGTCGGCTGGGAGGGCACCGACGCGCCGCTGCCCGCCGGCAACTGGCCGCTGCTGTCCGCATCGGCGATTGCCTACGGCCCGCAGAACCAGATGCCGAAGGCCATGACGCGCGCCGACATGGACGCCGTGCGCGAGCAGTTCGTGGCGGCGGCCAAACGCGGCGCGGCGGCCGGCTTCGATCTGCTGGAACTGCATTGCGCCCACGGCTACCTGCTGTCGGCCTTCCTTTGCCCATTGACCAACCGGCGCACCGACGAATACGGCGGCTCGCTGGAAAACCGCCTGCGCTATCCGCTCGAGGTGTTCCGCGCCCTGCGCGCCGCCTGGCCGGAAGGCCGGCCGATGACGGTGCGCATCTCGGCGCACGACTGGGCGCCGGGCGGCAACACGCCGGAAGACGCGGTGGCGATGGCGCGCGCCTTCCAGGCCGCCGGCGCCGACATGATCGACGTCTCGTCGGGCCAGACCACACGCGAGGCGCAGCCGGTCTACGGCCGCATGTACCAGACGCCGTTCTCCGACCAGATCCGCAACGAGACCGGCATCGCCACCATCGCCGTGGGCAACATCTTCGAGGCCGACCACGTCAACTCGATCATCGCCGCCGGACGCGCCGACCTCTGCGCCATCGCCCGGCCGCACCTGGCCGACCCGGCGTGGACCCTGCACGCGGCGGCGCAGCTCGGCTACGGCGAGGCGGCCTGGCCGAAGCAATACCTGACCGGCAAGGCGCAGCTCGAGCGCAACCTGGCGCGCGCCGCCCAGCTGGCGATCCGCGCTTGAATCCTTTTCAAAACCAGACGCCGCAAGGCGGGAGAGCATGAAATGAGCAAACCGAGCAAGGCGGCACAGCAGCGCTCCGACCACGAGACCCGCGTCACCGAGGAGCACCACGATTCCCTGCGCCTGTGGCTGCGCATGCTGGCCTGCACCAACCTGATCGAAGCCCATGTCCGCAGCCAGCTGCGGCTGAAATTCCAGACCACGCTGCCGCGCTTCGACCTGATGTCGCAGCTCGAGCGCAATCCGGACGGCCTCAAGATGGGCGAGCTGTCGCGGCGCATGATGGTCACCGGCGGCAACGTCACCGGCATCACCGACCAGCTCGTCGCCGAAGGCCTGGTGGTGCGCGAGGACAACCCGCAGGACCGCCGCGCCTACATCGTCAAGCTGACCAAGGAGGGCCGCCGCGTCTTCCGCGAATGGGCCGACGAGCACGAGGACTGGATCATCCGGCTCTTCGAGGGGCTCGGCGAGAAAGACCGGGGCCAGCTCTACGCCCTGCTCGCCCGCCTCAAGCAGCACGTGCTGGAACAGCATCCGGAAGGCTGAGATGGCTGCCACGGCCCACATCGACACCTTCGCGAGGGACAACCTCCCCCCGCGCGCGCAATGGCCGAAGCTGGTCTTCGAGCGCCCCGAGCTGCAGTACCCCGGGCGCCTGAACTGCGCCGCCGAGCTGCTCGACCGCATGGTCGCCGCCGGCCACGGCGACCGACCCGCCATCTGGGCGCCGGTGGACGGCAAGCCGGTGCGGTGCACCTACCGCCAGCTGCTGGCGCAGGCCAACCGCATCGCCCGCGCCCTGCGCGAGGACCTCGGCCTGGTGCCGGGCAACCGCGTGCTGCTGCGCGGCCCGAACAACCCGATGATGGCCGCCTGCTGGCTCGGCATCGTCAAGGCCGGCGGCATCGTCGTCGCCACCATGCCCCTGCTGCGCGCCAAGGAGCTGACGCAGATCGCCGCCAAGGCGCGCTGCGGCCTCGCCCTGTGCGACGCACGCCTGCTGGACGAACTGGAAGAAGCCCGGCAGAGCTGCCCCGACCTGAAGCGCATCGTCGCCTTCAACGACGACCATCCCCCCGCCCCCCTTCCCACGGAAGGGGGTGACGGTGGCTCGCTTCGCTCGCAGTCGCACACTCGCCCCGCCTTGGGGCGGCCCGGCGGCGGGGCCGGCTCGCTCGAAGCCCTGCTGGAAGGCAAGCCCGACAGCTTCGACAACGTCGACACGGCGGCCGACGACGTCGCCCTGATCGCCTTCACCTCCGGCACCACCGGCCAGCCCAAGGGCACGATGCATTTCCACCGCGACGTGCTGGCGATGTGCGACGCCTTCCCGCGCTCGGTGCTGAAGCCCGGCCCGGACGACATCTTCTGCGGCACGCCGCCGCTCGCCTTCACCTTCGGCCTCGGCGGCATGCTGTGCTTCCCGCTGCGCTTCGGCGCGTCCACGGTGCTGGTGGAGAAGCTGATGCCGGACACGCTGATGCAGACGATCCGCGACTTCAAGGCCACCATCTGCTTCACCGCGCCGACCTTCTGGCGCCTGATGGCGCCGCTGGCGCGGCAGGACGGCGTCGGCCGCCTGAAGAAATGCGTCTCGGCGGGCGAGGCCCTGCCCGACGCCACGCGCCAGCTGTGGAAGCAGGCCAGCGGCATCGAGATCATCGACGGCATCGGCGCCACCGAGATGATCCACATCTTCATCTCCTCGCCGCCGGAGGCAGTCCGCCGTGGCGCCATCGGCAAGGCGGTGCCGGGCTACCGCGCCCGCATCGTCGACGAGGACGGCGGGCCGCTGCCGCCCGGCCGCGTCGGCCGCCTCGCCGTGATCGGACCGACCGGCTGCCGCTATCTCGCCGACCCGCGCCAAAGTCAGTACGTGCAGCACGGCTGGAACCTCACCGGCGACGCCTTCAGCATGGACGCCGACGGCTATTTCTTCTACCAGGCGCGCACCGACGACATGATCATCTCGGCCGGCTACAACATCGCCGGCCCCGAGGTGGAAAGCGCCCTCCTGCAGCACCCGGCCGTGGCCGAGTGCGGCGTCGTCGGCGTCCCCGACGATGAACGCGGCCAGATCGTCAAGGCGGTCGTCGTGCTGCGCGAGGGCCACGCCCCCGGCGAGGCGATGGCGAAGGCGCTGCAGGACTTCGTCAAGCAGGCCATCGCTCCCTACAAATATCCGCGCGCCGTCGAGTTCGCCGACGCGCTGCCCAGAACCGAAACCGGCAAGCTGCAACGCTTCAAGCTCAGGCAACAGCCATGACAGAGACCACCCGCATCCTCGGAGACACCTTCTACAGCGACATGCTGGTGCGCTTCTCGCACTGCGATCCGGCCGGCATCGTCTTCTATCCGCAGTATTTCATCATGTTCAACGGCCTGGTCGAGGACTGGTTCAACCAGGGCCTGTGCCTGAACTACGCCCACACCATCACCGAGCGCCGCCTCGGCTTTCCCATCGTCCGGCTCGAGTGCGACTTCGTCGCGCCCTCCAAGATCGGCGAGATCATCACCTTCGGGCTGAAGCTGGAGCGGCTCGGCCGCAGTTCCATGGCGTTCACCGTGCATTGCCGGCACGACCGGGAAGAGCGGCTGCGCGCGCGCTTCGTGCTGGTCGCCATGGACCTCGAGCGGCAGCGCGCGCAGGCGGTGCCCGACGACCTGCGCGGGCTGATGGAAGCCTTCCAGCAGGGACAATTCGACATCAACAACCACCAACGGAGAGACTCATGATCCAAATGCTCAACCCGTCCGACTGGACCCGGCCGAAGGGCTACTCCAACGGCGTCACCGCCCAGGGCCAGATGATCTTCGTCGCCGGCCAGGTCGGCTGGGACGGCAACGAAGTGTTCCAGACCGACGACCTGGTCGGCCAGGTGCGCCAGGCCCTCGCCAACATCGTCGCCATCCTCGCCGAGGCCGGCGCCAGGCCCGAGCACATCGTGCGCATGAACTGGTATCTCGCCGACAAGGACGAGTACAACGCCAGGCTGGCCGAGATCGGCGCCGCCTACCGCGAGCTGATCGGCCGCCACTTCCCCGCCATGACCGCCCTGCAGGTCGCCGGCTTCGTCGAGGACGGCGCCAAGATCGAGATCGAAGTCACGGCGATGCTGCCCTAGGGCCTGTCCACTGCGGTTCGTCCGCTGCGGCTTGCCATGCCGCGGGCCCGAGGGCATCATCCTGCGGGGGACGAAATGGACGCCGAAGAGAGAACCGGACGCGACGAGCGGTCGCTGCGACGCGGCTTCATCCTGACACTGCTCGCCTGGTGCACGCTGGTGGCGGGTTCCTTTTCCTGGTACTTCTGGCAGGAAAACCAGGGCGTCGCCGACACGGCCAGGAAGGAAGCACGGGCCATCCTCGATCGCGACAACGCCTACCGCCACTGGCTGGTCGACCAGGGCGGCGTCTATGTCAGGCCAACCGAGAAACTGCCCGGCGACCCCTATCTGGTGCATCCGCATAAGGATGTCGTGACGCAGGACGGCATGCGCCTGACGCTGCTCAATCCCGCCTTCGTCCTGCGCGAAGTGCAATTGCGGCAGGCGGACTTGAACCGCGGGCGCTCGCGCGTGGTCTCGCTTGCGCCGCTGAATCCCGCCAATGCCGCCGATGCCTGGGAAAGCCGGGCGCTGGACGTTTTGTCGGGCGGGCTCGACCGCTTCGAGATCGTCCGCTCCGGAGATGGCGAGGAGTTGCGCGCCATGCGGCCCTTCTTCGCCTCGGCGCCCTGCCTCGGCTGCCATGCGGCCTTCCAGGACGGCCAACTGGCGGGCGCCATCACCACCCGCGTGCCGCTCGCCCCTTACCGCGAAACCAGCCGCAACACGCTCGGCGCCGTGGCGCTCGGCCATGGCGTTATCTGGATCGCCGGCGTCGCGGGCATCGGCTTCGCCCACCGCCGGCGCCGCCAGCATGCCGCCGAGCAGCGCGCCTGGACGCGCTCGGTCGAGACCATGAATGCCGAGCTGGAGCAGCGCGTCGCCGCGCGCACGGAGGAACTGACAGGCGCCTTGCGCGAGCTGGAATCCTTTTCCTATTCGGTCTCCCACGACTTGCGCGCGCCCCTGCGCGCGCTCAACGGCTACGCGCACCTGCTCCAGGAAGCGCTGGGCGAGCGACTCGACGACGAGCAACGGCGCATGCTCGAGCGCATCGCCCGCAACGCCGAGAAAATGGGGCAGCTCATCGACGACATCCTCGAATACGCCCGCGCCGGACGCGAGCCGCTCAAGCGCAGCGCCGTCGACCTCGATGGGCTGGCGCGGGAAATCGCCAGCGAACAGGCCGAGCATTACCCCGCCGCGCACGTCGAGGTCGCGCCCCTGCCGTCCGTCCAGGGCGATGCCGTCATGCTGCGCCAGGTGTTCGCCAACCTGATCGCCAATGCCCTGAAATTCACGGCTGGCCGCGCGCAGCCTCGCGTCGAAATCGGCGCGTGCGTCGAGGACGGCGCTGTCCACTGCTTCGTGCGCGACAACGGCGCCGGTTTCGACATGGCCTACGCCGACAAGCTGTTCAACCTGTTCCAGCGCCTGCACAGGGAATCCGAATTTCCCGGCACCGGTGTCGGACTGGCCATCGTCAAGCGCATCGTCGAACGGCATGGCGGCAAGGTTTGGGTGGAAGCCACCCCGGACACCGGCGCCACCTTCCATTTCGCCCTCCCGCTCTGACGCGCCCGGCGGGGGTAGAATCGCGGCATATCGAAGCCGCGAATCGTGAACGCATCCCCCCCATCTGTCCTGATCGTAGACGACGATCCGACACTGCTCCGCCTGCTCGGCATCCTGCTGCGCGAGGAGGGCTATCGCGTGCTCAGCGCCGACGGCGCCGAGCGCGCGCTTGCCCTGCTCGCCGCGGAAAAGCCAAATCTCCTGCTCACCGACCTGCGCATGGGGAGTATGGACGGCCTGGCACTGTTCGACGCGGTGCGCCGCACCTATCCCATGCTGCCGGTCATTATCCTCACCGCGCACGGCACCATCCCCGAAGCGGTGGAAGCGACCCGGCGCGGCGTGTTCGGCTTCATCACCAAGCCTTACGAGGCACAAGCGCTGCTAGCCGAAGTGCGCAAGGCGCTGGCCGCGGACGCCTCTTCGCCAGACCTAACGGAATCGCAGATCGTCACCCGCAGCCCGCTCATGCTGTCGGTGCTCGACGAGGCGCGCATTGTCGCCGCCACCGATGCCAGCGTGCTCATTTTCGGCGACACCGGCAGCGGCAAGGAACTGCTGGCCCAGACTCTGCACGACTGGAGCCCGCGCCGCGACGCCGCCTTCGTCGCCATCAACTGCGGCGCGATTCCCGAGCAACTGCTCGAGTCGGAACTGTTCGGCCACGTCAAGGGCTCCTTCACCGGTGCCACGCGCGACCACCGCGGCCTGTTCCAGGAGGCCGTGGGCGGCACCGTCTTCCTCGACGAGATCGGCGACATGCCGTTGTCGCTGCAGGTGAAGCTGCTGCGCGTGTTGCAGGAGCGCGAAGTGCGACCGGTCGGCGCCGCGCGCAGCGTGCCGGTGGACGTACGCATCGTCTCGGCGACGCACCGCGACCTCGACGCGGAGATCGCTGCGGGACGCTTCCGCGAAGACCTGTATTACCGCGTCAACGTGGTGAACCTCAACCTGCCACCGCTGGCCGAGCGGCGCGAGGACATTCCGCTGCTGGCGCAGCACTTCCTCGCCGCGCTGGCTGAGAAGTACCGCAAGAAGGTGAACGGCTACGCTTCCGACGCGATGGAAGTCCTGCTCAAGGCGGCCTGGCCAGGTAACGTGCGCCAGCTCTTCAACGTCGTCGAGAAGTGCGTGGCGCTGTCCACCACGCCGATCGTCCCCCTCGCCCTGGTCGAGCGCGCCCTCAACCGCCCCGGCGAGGACATGGGTTCATTTGACGAGGCGCGCCGCGCCTTCGAACGCGACTACCTCGTGCAACTGCTGAAGATGTCGGCCGGCAACGTCACCCACGCCGCGCGCATCGCCAAGCGCAACCGCAGCGACTTCTATACCCTGCTCAACCGGCACCAGATCGATCCCAGCCGCTTCAAGGCTTGAGCCTGCCGGCTTATGCCACGATCCGGATCGTGGAACCGGAGCGGGTGTTGGCAATGTCCGACGCACGCGATTCGATGCCGATCCCGCCCGACTTCCCAAGTCCATGATTCAGTAGCCAAAGGAATGCCTGGCACGGTTGTTGCGATTTCCCCGGCGTCCCATCGAATCATCCACATTCAGGAGAATTGACGCCATGGACAAGCATGAAATCGAAATCGTCCGCAACGATTGGGCCCGCCTGCGACCGAACGGACGCCTGCTGGCGCGGCTTTTCTATACCCGGCTGTTCCTCGCCGAACCCGCGCTGCGCCAGCGGTTCGGCAGCTCGGCGGAAGCGCAGACGCAGCGCCTGATACAGTCCATTGACATCGTCGTGTACGGCCTGCGCCAGCCGCGCGTGCTGCTGCCCCTGCTGGCCCAGCTCGGCCGTTGTCACAAGGCCGGCGGCATCGGTCCGGCGCACTACGAGATGATCGGCGATGCGCTGTTGTGGACACTGAAGATCGCACTGGCGAAATCCTTCACAGCAGCCTCGCAGCGGGCCTGGTCGAACCTGCTCGGCATGCTCGCCGGCATCCTGCAGGATGCTGCGCGCCCGCTGCCCGAAGCCGCCTGAGCCCCGCCATGCCGGCACAATTCTGGAGCATGCGGCCGATGCGGCTGGCCGCGCCGAACTTTACCCGCAGCCGGGCATTCCTCGCCATGGTGGAAGCTAGCCCCGATCTGATCGCCGTCCTCGACGCGGGCGGCCGCCGCCTGTACGCCAATCCGGCGCTATGCAGCCTGCTGCCCGCCGCCGTCGCCTTGACGGGCAGCGATTCCTTCTCGCACATCCACCCCGACGATCGCTCCGCCGTTCGCAAGCTGTTCATGCGCGTGTTGACCGACCGCCAGGGGCGCGACACCCGTTACCGCATCTTCGACCGCCACGGCCGCCTGCGCCGCCTCGAATCGCGTTCCATTCTCGTGCAAGACGAAGCGACCGGCTCGCCGCGGCTGATGGTGGTGTCGCGCGAGAGCCCGGCCGCCGCCTGAACCGGGCCATCCTCCCTCAACGCCCCTGCGGTCGTGGTTTTCCGTCGGGGTGCTTTTTTCCGTCCGGTCTTTGCGTTGGTGTACGCCAACACTGTAATTCGTTGTTTTTGAGTGATTTTCCAAGAAAAATCGGGGCACTGTCGGCATTCGCCAACGCACGTGCAGCAGGCGTAATCGCAACTTAATTCCATCTTATTGTTTTAACAATATTTTTCTTGATGGCACGACGATTGCCTGTGGAATGGCCAGTCCCGCCCGTAGCGGGGCCCAACTCAACGAAAGGAGTCATGCCATGAAAACACGCATCGCTGCCGCCACGCTGATCGCCGCACTCTCGCAATCCGCCCTCGCCGGCGAACCGTACTGGAACAATGTCGAGAACGGCTTCGACAAGATGATCTACGCACAGAAGGACAACGCCGCCTACTGGGATGGCGTGCTGACGAGCTTCGCCAACCTGCTCGAGCATGCGCCTTATGCCGGCCCCACCGCCGTCACCGTCGTACGCGGCGAGCCGGATGCCGCCGAGAAGCTGATCCACGCCAGCCTGCGCGGCGAAGGCCGCAGCGCCATGGCGGCGCAGGAACCCGGCGACGACACCGTCGCCGCATCCTTCGAGCGCATGCTCAACCACGCACCGCACTTCGGTGGCACCGGCGTCACCGTCTCGCGCACCCTGGACCACCGCGTCGACCGCCTCGTCGCCGAGATGCGTCAGGATCTCGCCCCCGCCATGTTCGTCGCGGCCGTCGCCGGGAGCGCGGCAAAATGACGCCGCTCTCACCGGCCGGACGGGACGATATCGCGCTCACCTGGTTGTGCGCGGCGGCGGCTTATCTGCTGGTCGCCGTCGCGTACGACGTCATGATGGGTGCACGCGGGAGCTTCTCTTAGGATCGGGCGCCATGGCTGAATACGCAACCGTGACCATCGTCGGCACGGAGCGGGTGCGCTACCGCCAGACCCGGCGCGCTTGCACCGAAGAGACGACCACGGCCCCTGAAAGTCAGTCGCCTCGGGACGGCGGGTCGAGCAGGCGGTCCAGCACGGCGCGCATCTCGGCCAGTTCGAAAGGCTTGCACAGGTAGGCGTCGGCGCCCAGGGCAAGGCCGCTCCGGCGCGTGGCCTTTTCAGCGCTGGCGGTGAGGAAGCAGAAGGCGACGTGGCGCGTGGCCGGATCGTTGCGCACCTCCCTCAGCACGGCAAAGCCGTCCAGTTCCGGCATCATCAGATCGCAGATGATCAGGTCGGGCGGCCGCGCGCGCGCCGCCTCGACGCCGGCGCGGCCATCGGCTGCCTCGATCACCTCGTGGGCCTCCAGACGCAGGAAACGGCGCAGGTTGGCGCGGATGGCCTCCTCATCCTCGATGACCAGTATTCGGCTCACCGAAGCGCCCTCCGTCCGGCCCCCTGCTCAAGACAGGGGGTGACGGTCGTTCGCCGCTGCGCGACACCGGATCTTGTCCGGCGCCTCTTCGGGCGGGCGTGCCGGGCGCTCATGATTTTCTTTCCAGGGTGACGATGAAGCGGCTGCCCACGCCAAGCGCACTTTGCACTTCGACACGGCCGCCGTGCAGCTCGACCGCCTTCTTCACGATGGCCAACCCCAGGCCGGTGCCGGAAACATTTCCGACGTTGCGAGCGCGGTGGAAAGTCTCGAACAGACGCGGCAAGTCTTGCGGCGGAATGCCGATGCCCTCGTCGGAGACGGTGAAACGCAGACTGGCCGCGTCAGCCTCGACGGCGAGGACGACTGGCCTGTCGTCAGGAGAGTATTTCAGCGCATTGGAGAGCAGGTTGCCGAGAATGTGGCGCATCAGCTTCTCGTCGAGCAAGGCCTCGATCTCGCCGTCGGCCATCCTGAGTACGATGCGCTCGCCGCGCATGCCGTCAACCTGCGCGGCAAGCGCCGCCTCGTCGACGACCTTGGCACAGATACCGCGCAGATCGAGCGGCGCCGGCGCGAAGCCGAGCCGGTCCGCCTCGGCGCGACCGATCACCAGGATGTCGTCGAGCATGTGCGTCATGCGCCGCACCGCCTGGCCGATGCTTCCGGCCAGCTCCAACTTCTCCTCCGCCGGCAGCCGCTCGCCGTAGTGCTGGAGCAGCTCGGCCGAGGAGAGGATCGCCGCCAGCGGCGTTCGAAATTCGTGCGAGGTCATCGAGACGAAGCGCGTCTTCAGCTCGCTCAGCTCCTTCTGCCTCTCCAGCGCGGCGCGGATCTCCGCCTCGGCCTGCTTGCGCGAGGTGATGTCCACCAGCGTCCAGATCGATCCCTGCGCCGGGTCGCGCGGGATCACGCTCTGGCCGAAGATGTGCGTCCAGAAGCGCGTACCGTCCCGGCGCACCATCTCCCATTCCGACGAAAAGGCCTCGCCCGTGGCCAGCACGGCATAGGCCTCCTCGCCGAAGCGGCGCCAGCTCGCCTCGTCGGGGAAGTGCAGCCGGCTCGGCTGGCCGATGATTTCCTCCTGGCGGTAGCCGACCATTTCGGCGAAAGCGCGGTTCACCCACTGGTGGCAACGATCCTTCGAGTGGATGATGCCGACCAGCGCGCTCTGCAAGATGGTCTCCCGCTCCGCCAGCGTCTGCCGGAGATCTTCCTCAAGCCGGCGCCGCTCGGTGACGTCGTGGATGAAGGAAAGCGTCGCCGGCTTGCCCTCCCATTCCACCTGCACGGTGTTCCCCTCCACCCAGACGACGCGGCCGCCTGGGGTGAGGACGCGAAAGTTCACCACGGCCTTGCCGCCCTCCGGCTCGCGGGCGATGTGCTCGGCGTGATCCTGCATCATGGGCCGATCGTCCTCGTGCACGAGCGAGAGGAAGCTCGATCTGTCGAGGAGGTCGGACTCGGTTTCCTCGAGCATCCGGCAAAGGGCCCTGTTGGCCAGCACCATGCCGTTGCCGCGAATGATGGTGATGCCGACGGGCGAGTTCTCGATGACGTGGCGGTAGTTCTCCTCCGAACGGCGCAGATCATCCTCCGCGCGCTTGCGCTCGGTGATGTCGATGAGGAAGGAGAGAACCGCCGGCCGGCCTTCCCATACGACGTCGACGCCGCTGTACTCGATCCAGACTGTCTCGCCATCGGGACGCAGCAGCCGGAACACCTCGTGCTGTGGCACGGCTTCGCCGCGCTGGCGCCGCCGGTAGCGCTCGAAGAGGGTTGGATGGTCGTCGGGATGGACGAAACGCAGCAGAGGCTGCCCGGCCAGCTCGGAGGCCTCGCGCCCGGCCAGTTCGGCGATACGCGGGTTGATGAATCTCAGAATACCTTGCTGCGAGATGAGGATGCCCTCGCTGGCGTTGTCCACCAGCAGGCGGTAGCGCTCTTCGGAATGGCGCAGCGCCGCTTCGGCTTGCTTGCGTTCATCGACATCGGATATGAAATAAAGGCTGGCCGGGCGCCCGTTCCACTGGATCACCACGCCGGAGAGCTGGGCCCAGATCGCTGCGCCTCCCTTCTTCAGGATGCGGAACTCGTAGCGCGGATCGAGCGGCTCCCCGGCGAGGCGCCGGCGATAGCGCTCGGCCACCATCGCCAGATCCTCCGCATGGACGAAGTCGGCGAAAGGCCTACCGCGCATTTCCTCCGGCTCATAGCCGGTCAGGCTCGCAGCGGCCGGATTGGTGAACACGAACGCCTCGTCCTGCACGACGATGATGCCTTCGCTGACGTTGTCCACCACCTCGCGGTAGCGCTGCTCGGAGCTTCGCAGCGCCGCGTCGGCCCGCATCTGGTTCGTGATGTCGGACACCGACACCAGGGTTGCCGGCCGGCCCTGCCAGAGGATGGCCGAGCGGCCAATCCGCACCCAGGTCTCCTTCTCGCCCGTCTCGATGCGCAGCGGCTGCGACAAGTCGGTCTGCTCGTCCAAGCGAGCAAAATCCGCCAGCTGCGCACCGACGAGTTGGTCGGGCCGACGGCCTACGAGTGCCGCCGCCGCCTGGTTGGCATAGCGGATCGCGCCGTTCTGGATGATGGTGACGCCCTCGGCCAGCGCATCGATCGCCACGGAGCGCCATTCCACCTGCCAGCGATATTCGTAGATGCGCCGCAGCAGCCGGTCGATCATGACGTGGCCGGCGACCGTGATGCCGCAGGCCGGCACGAGGATGGCATTCAGCCGCAGAAGATCCATTTCCGGCAGCAGGCCGGCGGGTCCGGCGAGCAGGCTGGAACCCGCCAGCACGGCGAGGTTGCCAAGGATGTTCGCACGCAGCGGCAGAATGAAGCTCATCAGGGGCGGCACGATGAACCAGAACATGAAACCGGCCATCCCATACACGGAGCCGCCGTCGAGCCGCCGCAGGATCAGCAGGAACACCGCCTCCAGCCAGACCAGCATGGCGTAGAAGACGAGCGGCAGCCAGCGGCGCACGCCGGCCATCAGGGCCAGGGGATAGGTCAGGATGGAAACGGAGAGCAGGATGCGCAGCCAGAAGGTTTCGGGGGCGTGGCGCGCGTCGATGGCCCAGTCCCAGATCCACAAGGAGAAGACCAGCACGACGCCCGCGAAGCCGATGACCGTGGTCGGGCGGCGAAAGTCCTCGTACTTGACCTGCCGAAACGCCGCTTCGTCGAGCGCCGTGAGCGGCGCCGCAGCGACCAGGTGCTGGAGATCCACCCTGCCCATCGTGAGCCCGTGTCCTTGCTGTCGGAAGGGACCAGTTTAAAGCCATTCCATGCGAATGAGCGGCCGGGCTGGCCGTCTGCGCTATAATGCCCATGGTTTGCCGTTCTGCCGGTTAGCGCTCGCAAACCCCGTCCGGTCGATCCCGACCCCGCTGCCCAAACCCGATCTCGTGTCCTGAACCGGTATGCTGCAAAGCACAGGCCGAACAGGAACCATCATGAAATTCGAAGAACTCGGGCTGCTGCCCGAACTGCTCAAGGCGGTGGCCGAAGCCGGCTACACCGAACCCACCCCCATCCAGGCCCAGGCCATTCCCGTCGTCCTCGACGGCAAGGACGTCATGGGCGGCGCCCAGACCGGCACCGGCAAGACCGCCGGCTTCGTGCTGCCGCTGCTGCAGCGCCTCGCCCGCCACGCCAGCACCAGCCCGTCGCCGGCGCGTCATCCGGTGCGCGCGCTGATCCTCACGCCGACGCGCGAGCTCGCCATGCAGGTGCACGAGAGCGTGCAGGCCTACGGCAAGTACGTCCCGCTGCGCGACCTCGTCGTTTACGGCGGCGTGGATATCAAGCCGCAGACCGAGGCGCTGCGAAAGGGCGTCGAGATCGTCGTCGCCACGCCGGGACGGCTGCTCGACCACGTCGAGCAGAAGAGCGTGAGCTTCAACTTCGTCGAGGTGCTGGTGCTCGACGAAGCCGACCGCATGCTCGACATGGGCTTCATCCCCGACATCAAGCGCATCCTCGCCATGCTGCCGAAGGAGCGCCAGAGCCTGCTTTTCTCGGCCACTTTCTCGGAGGAGATCAAGCGGCTCGCCGACAGCATGCTGCGCCAGCCGGTGCTGATCGAGGTGGCGCGCAGGAACGCCCTCACCGACACCGTTACCCACCGCATCCACCCGGTGGCGCAGGACGACAAGCGGGCGCTGCTCGCCCACCTGCTCAAGCGCGGCGACCTCAGCCAGGTGCTGGTCTTCGTCGGCACCAAGTTCGGCGCCAGCCGGCTGGCCCACTACCTCGAGCGCCAGGGCATCGACGCCACCGCCATCCACGGCGACAAGAGCCAGCAGCAGCGCACCGAGGCGCTGGAGGCCTTCAAGAGCGGCAAGGTGCGCGTGCTGGTGGCCACCGACGTCGCCGCGCGCGGCCTCGACATCGACGACCTGCCGCATGTCATCAACTACGAGCTGCCGCACGTGCCGGAGGACTACGTGCACCGCATCGGCCGCACCGGCCGCGCCGGCCGCTCGGGCGACGCCACCTCGCTGGTCTGCGCCGAGGAGCGCGGCAAGCTGGCGGAGATCGAGAAGCTCATCAAGCGCACCATCGAGCAGGTGACGATCGAGGGCTTCGAGCCGGATTCGGAATTCCACGGCGCCGCCGAGAAGGGCCGGCGCGGCCGCGGCGGCCGCAAGGAAGATCCGCGCCGCGAAAAGGAATCCTCGCGCCGCGAGCCGCGCGAGAAGCGCGAGCGGCCAGAGCGGCGCGAGCCGCGCCGCGTCGAACCGGCGCAGCCGAAGCTGCCCAAGCTCGACTTCGACCCGAGCCAGCCCTACGAGCCGAAAGTCAGTCCCGGCGGGACGGCGGCGGCCGAGCCGAAGCGCTCGTCGCACCGCCCGAAGCGGCCGGTGCCGGCGCTGCTGGGTGGTCTGCCCAAGCCCGAGCCGGAGAAGTAGGTCGGGCTTCAGCCCGACAGCGGCCTGACGTCGGCCTGAAGGCCGACCTACAAAGAACCGAGCGGAGAACGCATGGCGCAGTGGATCGAAGGCCGCGTGATCGAACGCATCGACTGGAGCGGGCGCCTGCATTCGCTGCGCGTCGAGGCGAAGATCGCGCCCTTCCGCGCCGGCCAGTTCACCAAGCTCGGCCTGCCGATCGGCGACGAGATCGTCGGCCGGCCCTACTCCTTCGTCAACGCCCCGGGCGAGCCGCTGCTCGAATTCTATTTTTCGACGCTGCCGGAGGGCCCGCTCTCGCCGCGGCTGGCCGCGCTGCGGCCGGGCGACGCCGTGCAGGTGGCGCCGAACCCGAACGGCTTCCTCGTCCTCGACGAGGTGCCGCCGGCGATCCATCTCTGGCTGCTCGCGACCGGCACCGGCATCGGCCCCTTTCTGTCGATCCTGAAGACCGAAGAGCCGTGGCAGCGCTTCCAGCGCGTCGTGCTGGTGCACGCCGCGCGCACGGCCGGCGAGCTTGCCTACCGCCGCGCCATCGCCCGCATCGCCGAGGCGCAGCCGAAGCGCTTCGCCTACATCCCCTTCCTCAGCCGCGAGGCGGCCGACTACGCCCTGCGCGGCCGCATCCCGGCGGCCATCGCCGACGGCCGCCTGGAGGCGCGCGCCGGCCTCGCCCTCGAGCCGGCGCTGGCCCACGTCATGCTCTGCGGCAACCCGGCGATGGTGACGGATGCCACCGCGGCGCTCGCCGCGCGCGGCCTGCGCAAGCACCGCCGCCAGGAGCCGGGACAGATCAGCACGGAATCCTACTGGTAGGGCCGCCGCCGCGGCCGTCCGCCGCGCTTGCCATGCGTTATATCCGGTTGTATATTGCGCTTCACCGAGGGCTTTTCAGGACGGGACGATGCCGCTTCGATTCGACAAATGGCTGCTGGCGGCCGCGATGGCGCTGTTCGGCGCGTCGGTCTGGGCGGCGGAGCTCACCGTCTCGGCGGCGGCCAGCCTGACCGACGCCTTCCGCGAGATCGCCCGCGGCTACGAGGCGCAGCATCCCGGCGCCAGGGTGCTGCTGAACTTCGGCGCCTCCGGGGCGCTGCTGCAGCAGATCGCCAAGGGCGCGCCGGTCGATGTCTTCGCCTCGGCCGACCAGGAGACCATGGACCAGGCGCAGCAGCAGGACCTGATCGCCGAGCGCCGGGATTTCACGCGCAACGCATTGGTGCTGATCCTGCCGGCGGACAGCCGGCTCGCGCCCGGCGCGCTCGGCGACCTCGCGCAGGACGGCGTGAAGCGCATCGCCATCGGCAATCCGGCCGTCGCGCCGATCGGGCGCTATGCCCGGCGCGCCCTGGAGAACGCGAAGCTGTGGACCGCCGTCGAGTCCAAAATCATCCACGCGCAGAACGTGCGCCAGGCGCTCGACTATGTCGCGCGCAGCGAGGTCGACGCCGGCTTCGTCTTCGCCACCGACGCGGCCGTCATGAAGGACAAGGTCAAGGTCGCCTTCAAGGTGGCGCCGGATGTGCCGATGCGCTACCCGATCGCCCGCATCGCCGCCTCGCCGAACGCCGGGGAGGCGAAGCGCTTCGTCGCCTACGTGCTGTCGCCGGCCGGACAGGCCGTCCTCGCCAGGCACGGCTTCCTTCAACCGTAGGCGGCGCGGACGACCGCGATGGACATGGCCTGGTCCGCCCTCGGGCTCTCGCTGAAGGTGGCCGGCTGGGCCACGGCGCTCAACCTGCTGCTCGGCGTCGGCGTCGGCTTCCTGCTGGCGCGCGCGCGCTTCCCCGGCCGCGACCTGCTCGACAGCCTGCTGACCCTGCCGATGGTGATGCCGCCGACGGTGCTCGGCTACTACCTGCTGGTGGTGCTCGGCCGCCGCGGCTGGCTCGGCAGCTGGCTGCAGGAGAGCTTCGGCATCAACCTGATCTTCACCTGGCAGGGCGCGGTGATCGCCGCTACCATCGTCGCCTTTCCGCTGGTGTTCAAGCCGGCGCGCGCCGCCTTCGAGGCGGTCGACGGCCAGCTGGAGCAGGCGGCGCGCGTGCTCGGCGTCGCGGAGATCGGCATCTTCTTCCGCGTCACCCTGCCGCTCGCCTGGCGCGGCATCCTCGCCGGCGTGCTGCTGGCCTTCGCCCGCGCGCTGGGAGAATTCGGCGCCACCCTGATGATCGCCGGCAGCATTCCCGGCAAGACGCAGACGCTTTCCGTGGCGGTGTATGAGGCGGTGCAGGCGGGGCAGGACGAGGTGGCCAGCACCCTCGTGCTGGTCACCTCGGCCGTCTGCATCGCGGTGCTGATGGCGGCGGGGCGCCTGGCGCCGGGCCGCATCGCCAACCGCTGAGGGCATGGAACTCGAGATCGACATCCGCAAGACGCTGCGCTCCGGCAAGCGCAGCTTCCATCTCGACGTGCGGCTGCGTTCGAGCGGCCAGCGCATCGTCATCTACGGCCCCTCGGGTTCCGGCAAGAGCCTGACCCTGAAGGCGGTGGCCGGCCTGATGCGGCCGGACAGCGGCCGCATCCGCCTGGGCGAACGCATCCTCTTCGACAGCCGGGCCGGCATCGATCTCGCGCCGCAGGCGCGCCAGGTGGCGTATCTGTTCCAGGACTACGCGCTGTTCCCCCATCTCACCGTGCGGCAGAACATCGGCTTCGGGCTCGCCGCCGGCTGGCTGAATCCGCGCCGGGACATGCGCCACGAGGCCGTCGATTATTGGCTCGGCGCTTTCCATCTCGAACACCTCGCCCATCAGTTTCCCGACGAGCTGTCCGGCGGCCAGCGCCAGCGCACGGCGCTGGCGCGGGCCTTGGCGTCCCGCCCGCAGGCGCTGCTGCTCGACGAGCCGTTCGCGGCGCTCGATTCGGCCTTGCGCGCGCGCATGCGCGCCGAACTCGACGCCCTGCAGCGGCGGCTCGGGGTACCGATGATCCTGATCACCCATGACGAGGACGATGTGGCCGCCTTCGGCGAGCATGTCATCGGCCTGCGCGGCGGTCAGGTCGTCGCGGAGCCGGCGGCGTGCCAGGCCGTCGAAATGGCGGACTGAGGCGGCGCGGCGCCAGGAGGCGACAGCATGGCAAGGAAACGCAAACCCATCGAATTGCGCGGATCGGTCTGGATGACCGTCGGCGGCGAAAACCTCGGCGGTCCCGGCCGCATCGAACTGCTGTCGAAAGTGGCCGAATCCGGTTCCATCACGCAGGCCGCCAAGGCCATCGGCATGAGCTACAAGGCCGCCTGGGACGCCATCGACAGCATGAACAACCTCGCCGGCGAGCCGCTGGTGGAGCGTCTCGCCGGCGGCAAGGGCGGCGGCGGCACGCGCCTGACGCGGCGCGGCGAGCAGCTCGTGGCGAACTTCCGCCTCATCGAGCGCGAGCACCGCCAGTTCGTCGAGCAGCTCGGCCGGCAGGCGAGCGGCATCGCCGACGACCTGGTCCTGATCAGGAGGATGAAGATGAACACCAGCGCGCGCAACCAGTTCCTCGGCAAGGTGACGGCCGTCAAAGCGGGCGCGGTCAACGACGAGATCGAGCTGGAAATCCTCGGCGGCCAGACGATCGTCGCCATCATCACGCACGAGAGCACGGACAGCCTCGGCCTGAAGCCGGGCGCCGAGGCCTTCGCCCTGATCAAGGCCTCGTCCGTCATCGTCATGAGCGACGGCGAAGGCGCCAGGCTCTCGGCGCGCAACCGGCTGGCCGGCACGGTGGCCCGCGTCCAGACCGGCGCCGTGAACAGCGAGGTCGTCATCGAGCTGCCCGGCGGCGGCACCATCGCCTCGATCATCACCAACGAAAGCGCCGGCCGGCTCGGACTGAAGCCCGGCGCCAGGGCGAGCGCGCTGTTCAAGGCCTCCAGCGTCATCGTCGGCGTGCCGGGCTAGGCGAAAATGCAGTAGCATGGACGGACGACATCATCGAGCGGCGGAGGCCAGCCATGCGCATCCTCGAAAAGATTCTCGGGCCGAAATCGAAATACGACCGCAGCCTGCCCTACGCCTACGAGGCGCGCATCCGCATCTTCGAGGACGACTCGGAGCACAAGCGCTACCTCTCCGACACCATCTGCGGCCTGATCGAGCACCTGCACCGCAATGGCATCGCGCCGGAGGAGGCGCAGATCTTCGAGCTCTACGAAGGGCGGGAGACGCGCGTCGACACCCGGCTGTTCGCGCCGGACGGCCGGCAGTGGCTGTTCAAGCCCGAGCTTTGCCGCGCCTTCGAGGCGCATTATCCCGGCCACATCCGGGAGGACGACTGTTCCTTCGGCGACCGCGGTCGCGGCTGCCTGGGGCCCTGATCCCGCGCCGTCCCGCCGGGACTGACTTTTGGGCAGCCATGAACCCGCCCGGCAGGGATTGCCTCTTCAGATCACCCATTCGTTGCCGCACTTGCGGCAACGCGCCCTGAGCCAGACCTCCTCGGGATTTTCGATGTTGGCGGGTTCCTCGTGCAGGGCCCTGCCGGCCTCCACCACGCTGAATTTGGCGTAGGCGCCGCAAGCTGGGCAGTGGGCATGGTCGCCGATATGCTCGGCCACCAGCATGATGCGCCTGTAGCGCCGCCAGCCGAACAGGCCCGCCCAGAGTCCGCCGAGTCCGATCGCCAGCGCCAGCATCGCGCCGCCGAATCCCTTGCGCGCGCCGAACAGCTCGAGGGAAGCCGCCACGGCGATGATGCCGAGGAAACAGCTCGTCAGGTAAAGGTGGCTCTCGACGAGCTGGCGCTCGTACCATTTCCTGAAGCCGAGGACACGCATCCTGCCGAGGGCATCCATGAATCCATTTTGGTCCTTGATGCCTCAAATAACAAGGCCGGGCGGGGCCCGGCCTGGCATGCCTCGGCAAGCCCGCCGCTCAGGCCTTCAGCGCCACCAGCACCTCGTCGAGCATCTTCTTGGCGTCGCCGAACAGCATGCGGTTGTTGTCCTTGTAGAAGAGCGGATTGTCGACGCCGGCGTAGCCGGAGGCCATCGAGCGCTTCATGACGATGGAGGTCTTCGCCTTCCACACTTCCAGCACCGGCATGCCGGCGATGGGACTCGTCGGGTCGTCCTGCGCCGCCGGGTTCACGATGTCGTTGGCGCCGATCACCATGGCGACGTCGGTGTCGGGGAAGTCCGCGTTGATCTCGTCCATCTCGAGCACGATGTCGTAGGGCACTTTCGCTTCCGCCAGCAGCACGTTCATGTGGCCGGGCATGCGGCCGGCCACCGGATGGATGCCGAAACGCACGTTGACGCCCTTCTCGCGCAGGTGCCGGGTGATCTCGAACACCGTGTGCTGGGCCTGCGCCACCGCCATGCCGTAACCCGGCACGATGATGACGTTCCTGGCCTCGCGCAGGAGTTCCGCCGTCTCCGCCGCACTGACGGGAGTGACTTCTCCGGCCGGCTGGCTTCCACTCGCCGCCGCCGGTGCCCCCCCACCTGTACCAAACCCGCCGGCAATGACGCTGATGAAGTTGCGGTTCATGGCGCGGCACATGATGTAGGAGAGGATCGCGCCGCTCGATCCCACCAGCGCGCCGGTGACGATGAGCAGGTCGTTCGACAGCATGAAACCGGTGGCCGCCGCCGCCCAGCCGGAGTAGCTGTTGAGCATCGACACCACCACCGGCATGTCGGCGCCGCCGATGGCCATCACCATGTGGATGCCGAAGAGGAGCGAGATGACGGTCATGACGATCAGCGGCGTCATGCCGGCCTCGATGGAGGGCGCCATGACGAACTCGCGGCCGTACCAGAGCACCACCAGCAGGCCGGCGAGGTTGAGCCAGTGGCGGCCGGGCAGCAGCAGCGGCTTGCCGCCGATCTTGCCGGAGAGCTTGCCGAAGGCGATCACCGAGCCGGAGAAGGTCACCGCGCCGATGAGGATGCCGACGTAGATCTCGATCTCGTGGATGGCCTTCTCGGCGCCGCTGAAGGCGATCGAGGTGTCGACGTAGCTGGCGAAGCCGACCAGGCAGGCGGCGAGGCCGACCAGGCTGTGCATGATCGCCACCAGTTCCGGCATCTGCGTCATCTGCACGGCGCGCGCGGCGTACAGGCCGATGGCGCCGCCGACCACCATGGCGGCGACGATCCAGGGGATGCCGGCGGCGGCGACGCGCGGGCCGAGCACAGTGGCGAGCACGGCGATGGTCATGCCGATGATGCCGTAGAGGTTGCCGCGCCGCGAGGTCTCCGGGTTGGAGAGGCCGCCGAGGCTGAGGATGAAGAGGATGGTCGCGCCGAGGTAAGCGACGGTGGTGAGGCTGGAAGTCATGTCTCGTCGCTCCTTACTTGCGGAACATCGCCAGCATGCGGCGGGTGACGGCGAAGCCGCCGAACATGTTGATGGCGGTGAGCGCGATGCCCACTACCGCCAGCCAGCGGATCAGCGTATCCGGCCGCCCGGCCCCGCCATCGACCAGCGGCGGCGCGATCTGCACCAGCGCGCCGATGGCGATGATGCTGGAGATGGCGTTGGTGACGCTCATCAGCGGCGTGTGCAGCGAGGGCGTGACGTTCCAGATCACCATGTAGCCGATGAAGCAGGCCAGCACGAACACCGTGAAGTGGCCGAGGAAGGAGGCTGGCGCGTAGGCGCCGATCAGCCAGAACAGCGCGGCGGCGACGCCGAACATGATCGCCAGCGTGCTGCCGGCCATCGGCTCCCCCGCGCCGTGGCCGTGGCCGCCCTTGGCGGCGGGCGCGGCGGCGGGCTTGCTCGCCGGCGGCGCGGCGGGCAGCTTGGGCGGCGGCGCCGGCCAGGTGATGCTGCCTTCCTTGATCACGGTGAGGCCGCGGATGGCGTCGTCGTCCATGTTGACGTCGATGGTGCCGTCCTTGGCCTTGCACAGTTCCTCCATCAGGCGGAACAGGTTGGTGGCGTACAGCGTCGAGGACTGCTTGGCCAGGCGCGAATTGAGGTCGGTGTAGCCGATGAGGGTGACGCCGTGCTTCACCACCGCCTGGCCCGGCTCGGTCAGCTCGCAGTTGCCGCCGCGCTCGGCGGCCATGTCGACGATGACGCTGCCCGGGCGCATCGACTGCACCATCTCGGCGGTGATCAGCCGCGGCGCCGGCTTGCCGGGAATCAGCGCGGTGGTGATGATGATGTCCACCTCGCGGGCCTGTTTGGCGTACATCTCGCGCTGGGCCTGCTGGAAGCCTTCGCTCATCACCTTGGCGTAGCCGCCCCCGCCGGAGCCTTCCTCCTCGTAGTCGACCTTGACGAATTCGCCGCCCAGCGAAACGACCTGGTCGGCCACTTCGGCGCGGGTGTCGTTGGCGCGCACGATGGCGCCGAGGCCGGCGGCGGTACCGATGGCGGCGAGGCCGGCGACGCCGGCGCCGGCGATGAAGACCTTGGCCGGCGGCACCTTGCCGGCGGCGGTGATCTGGCCGTTGAAGAAGCGGCCGAAGGCGTTGGCGGCCTCGATCACGGCGCGGTAGCCGGCGACGCCGGCCTGGGAAGTCAGCGCGTCCATCTTCTGGGCACGCGAGAGTTGCCGCGGCAGGGCGTCGATGGCCAGCACGGTGGCTTTCCTGGCGGCGAGCTGCTGCATCAGCTCGGGGTTCTGCGCCGGCCAGACGAAGCCGACGAGGACGCCGCCTTCGCGCATCAGGCCGACTTCCTCGGCGGTCGGCACGGCGACCTTGAAGACGATGTCGGCCTTCGCCCACAGCGCGGCGGCGTCGCCCACCACCTCGGCGCCGGCGGCGCGGTAGCTGTCGTCGCTGCAATTGGCGGCATCGCCGGCGCCGGACTGCACGGCGACGGCAAACCCCAGCTTGATGAGCTTTTCAACGACCTCCGGAACGCTGGCAACGCGCTTCTCGCCCGCTGCCGTTTCCTTCGGCACGCCTATGACCAGCGGCATGGCACTTCCCCCCTTGTTCGCGACAATTTTGGTATGGGCGGCCGCCCGGGCCGCGGCCCTTGACGGCAAACGGCAATCATACTTAAATCCGGTGCGCCGTGGGTAGGTTGCCGGCGCCCCTTGGAGGAGTTTCCAGCATGAAAAAAAACCGCAAGCTCCGTTCGCAAAAAACCGGCCTGGCGCCCGGGGCGCTGGTGCACCTCGGCGAGAAGCGCACGGCGCGCCCTGACATCACCCTGTTCGAGTTCGACGCCGGCGCGCTGCGGGAAAACCGCTTCGCCTCGATCGCGGAATCGCGCGATCACGCGCGGGCGCCGGGCACGCTGTGGCTGAACGTGCACGGCCTGCACGAACCCGAGGTAATGGCGGAAATCGGCCACCGCTTCAGGCTGCATCCGCTGGTGCTGGAGGACATCCTCAACACCGACCAGCGGCCGAAGGTGGACGACTACGGCGACTATCTCTACATCGTCGCGCGCTTCTTCGACTACGACGCCGCGAAGGGGGTCATCGGCTCGGACCAGCTGAGCATCGTCCTCGGCCCGGACTTCGTGCTGACCTTCCAGGAGCGGCCGACCGGCACCTTCGATCCGCTGCGCGAGCGCCTGCGCGCCGACAAGGGACAGATCCGCAGGCTCGGCGCCGATTACCTCGCCTATTCGATGCTCGACATCCTGGTCGACCGCTATTTCACCGTGCTGGAGCAGCTCACCGAGCGCACCGAGGCGCTGGAGGACAGGCTGCTGCAGCAGGCCACGCCGGCCCTGCTCAAGGAAATCCACGAGATCAAGCGCGAAGCGCTGTCGCTGCGTCGCGCCATCTGGCCGCTGCGCGAGGTCATCAACAGCCTGACGCGCGCCGACCAGCGTTTCTTCAAGCCGGAAACGCAGCCCTACCTGCGCGACATCTACGACCACGCCGTGCATGTCATCGAATCGCTGGAAGGCATCCGCGACCTCATCGCCGGCATGCTCGACATCTATCTGTCCAGCGTCTCCAACCGGGTGAACATGGAGGTGCGCATCCTCACCGTGATCACCACCCTGTTCATGCCGGCGGCGCTGATCGCCGGCATTTTCGGCATGAATTTCCGCAACATGCCCCTGATTGCCGACAGCGGGGGCTTTCTCGTCGCGCTCGGCATGATGGGCGCGATCGCCCTGGTGATGGTGACGATTTTCTGGCGCCGGCGCTGGCTGGGTTAAGAACTGCTTGCAAGCATTCCGGCCCGTATCATAAGCACCTCCCAAAAAAACTATGATCGGCTTGCCGCGAAAATCCCCGCGCTTTCTTCTGTAAGATTCCCGTCACCAACAAGCGGGGCCGGGCAGCGATTCGAAGCCGCGATCCCTGACACGAAGCATTCCGGCAACGTCCCGAAAGACGGCATCGCCGGCCAGGGAGGAATTTTGCAGTCGTCTTCGCCCCAGCGCAGCGCCTTTGCCGCGGAAACCGCCGTCGAGCGCCAGTTGCGCGAGCTGCGCGCCCTGCACGCCCTGGCCGAAACCATCAACCAGTGTCCCGCCGTCGAGGCCGTCTTCCCCGAGGCCCTGCAGGCCCTGCGCTGGATCTGCGGCGCCGATCGCGCCGCCGTGCTGCTCTTCGACGCCGGCGGCACCATGCGCTTCGCCGCCTGGGAAAACCTCTCCGATCGCTACCGTGCCGCCGTCGAGGGCCATTCGCCGTGGGCGGCCAACGACGGCGACGCCCAGCCCATCCTCGCCTTCGATCCGCGGCAGGAGCCGAGTCTCCATGCCCTGTTGCCGCTGCTGGGCGAGGAAGGCATCGCCTCGCTGGCCTTCATCCCGATCGCCCACCAGGGGCGCCTGCTCGGCAAGTTCATGCTGTATTTCGACGCCCCGCACGCAATGCAGCCGGACGAGGTTCGCCTGGCCCTGACCGTCGCCGAATACCTCGCGCTGGCCCTCTCGCGCCAGGCCGCCGTCGACGAGACGCGCCGGCTCAACGCCGAGCTGGAAGTCCGGGTGCGGCAGCGCACGCAGCAGCTGGAGGAGGCCAACCGGGAAATGGAATCGTTCTGCTATGCGGTGTCGCACGACCTGCGGGCGCCGCTGCGGGCGCTCGACGGCTTCTCCCGCATCCTGCTCGAGGATGCCGGCGCCATCCTCGACGATGACGACAAGGACAAGCTGCAGCGCATCATCGCCGCCAGCGAACGCATGGGCCGCCTGATGGACGACCTGCTCAGGCTCTCGCGCATCTGCCGCGCCGGCATGCGGCTGGCGGAAACCGACCTGGGCGCCATCGCCCGCGACGCCATCGGGCGCCTGCGCGGCCAAGAGCCGCAGCGGGGCATCATCGCCGGGGTGGCTTCCGGCCTGACGGTGAAGGCCGATGCCGGCCTGATGCGGATTGTCCTGGAAGACCTGCTCGGCAATGCCTGGAAGTACACGCGCAGGATCTCCGAACCCCGCATCGAATTCGGCCGGCGGGAAAGGGACGGCAAGGCCTTCTTCTACGTGCAGGACAACGGCGTCGGCTTCGACATGCGCTACGCGGCGAAGCTGTTCTCGCCCTTCCAGCGCATGCACTCGCCGAGCGATTTCGAGGGCAACGGCATCGGCCTCGCCATCGTGCAGCGCATCGTGCAGCGCCACGGCGGACGCGTCTGGGCGGAGTCGGAGCCCGGCCGCGGCGCGACCTTCTGCTTCACGCTCTGGACGGAGGGGGTGCCGGCCGAGCCGCGCTAGCCCCGGCCGGCGCCGCTTTCGCCTCGGCCTTTTTTTCCACCAGCTTGACGATCACCAGCGAGCAGTTGTCGCCGTGGCCCTGGGCCCGCTCGCGCGCGCGCCGGATGAGGATTTCCGCCGCGCCGCGCGGCGGATGGGCGGCCAGCACGCCGCCCAGCTCGGCATCCGTGAAGTAGGCCCACAGGCCGTCGGAACAGAGCAGGAAGATGTCGTCCGCCTGCGGCGGCACGGCTTCCCCGTAATCGATGGTCGGTTCGCGCTCCGAGCCGAGGCAGCCGAGCAGGACATTCTTCTGCGGATGGTGCTCGGCCTGCTCCGGCGTGAGATAGCCCTTCTTCAGCATCTCGTTCACGTAGGAGTGGTCGGAGCTGCGGCTGACCAGCTTGTCGCCGCGGAAATGGTAGATGCGCGAATCGCCGCAGTGCGCCCAGTCGACGCGGCCGGGCTGGAACAGCAGCACGCAGGCGGTGGTGTGCGGATCCTGCTCGCTGGTGAAGCGCGTCAGCTTGACGACGACATGGGCCTCGTCGATGATCGAGCGCAGCAGTTCCTGCGGCGTCTCGTCGGCCGGTCCGTAGTTGTCGAAATTCTGCCGCGCCTTGAGGATGACCTGCTCGGCGGCCATGGCGCCGCCGCTGTGGCCGCCCATGCCGTCGGCCAGCACGGCGATGAGCATGCCGGGCCGCTTCGGATTGGGCAGCAGCCCGACCCGATCCTGCTGTTCCTGGCGGTCGCCGATGTGCTGGGCGGCGCAGGTTTCGACGCTGAAAGCCATGGGGCAGCAACTTTGATGTTTTGTCTGGCCCGAATGTAGCACGTCCCACCACCCGCAGGTCGGCCTTCAGGCCGACCTACGGCCGATCCTTGAATTTTTCCTCTTCCCGCAGGCGCAGCACGCGCCGCTGGACCTTGCCGGTGGTGGTCATCGGCAGGCTGTCGACGAACTCGATGGCCTTCGGGTACTCGTAAGGGGCGAGATACTGCCGCACGTGGGCGGCGAGCTCCGCCTCCAGTTCGCCCGAGGGCTGCCGGCCCGGCTGCAGCACGATGAAGGCCTTGACGATGGTGCCGCGCGTCTCGTCGGGCGCGCCGACCACGGCGGCGTTGGCCACCGCCGGGTGCTTGACCAGGCAGTTCTCGATCTCCGAGGGGCCGATGCGATAGCCGGCGCTCTTGAAGACGTCGTCGGCGCGGCCCTGGTACCAGAGGTAGCCGTCCTCGTCCATCTTCGCCAGGTCGCCGGTGCGGCCCCAGGCGTTGAGTCCCTCGCCGATGTATTTCTCCGCCGTCGCCTGCGGGTTCTTCCAGTATTCGAGCATGAACACCGGATCGGGCTCGCCGTTGCAGGCGCGCTGCACGCAGACCTCGCCGACCTCGCCCGGCGGCAGCAGGTTTCCCGCATCGTCGAGCACGGCGACGCGGTGGCCGGGATAGGGCCGCCCCATGGCGCCGGGCCTGGCCGGATACGCCGCGGCGCAGCCGCCGACGACGTAGTTCATCTCGGTCTGGCCGAAGATTTCGTTGATGCTGACGCCGAGCTGCTCCTGGGCCCAGCGGAACACCGTCTCGCCCACCGCCTCGCCGCCGCTCATGATGGTGCGGAGGTTCACGTCGTAGCGCGCCTTCGGCTCCGGCACCGCCTTCATCATCATCTTCAGCGCGGTGGGGAAGAGGAAGGCATTGCGCACGCCGTACTTCTCGATCAGCCAGAAGGCCTTCTCCGGGTCGAAGCGGCCGCGGTAGCCGAGGATCGGCATGCCGTAGTGCCAGGTCGGCAGCAGCGCGTCGAAGAGGCCCCCGGTCCACGCCCAGTCGGCGGGCGACCAGAACATGTCGCCCGGCTGCGGGAAGAAGTCGTGCGAGCAGGCGAAGCCGGACAGGTTGCCGAGCAGGGTGCGCTGCGCCATCAGCGCGCCCTTCGGGTTGCCCGTCGTGCCGCTGGTGTAGATGATCACGGCCGGGTCGTCGGCGGCGGTGTCGACGCACTGGAAGCGGCGCGAGGCGCGCGCGAGCAGCGTGTCCCAGTCGTGCACGCCGGCCTCTTTCGCCCCGCCGACGCCGATGATGTGGCGCAGGTGCGGCAGCCTGTCCTTCACCGCCCACAGCTTGGGCAGGGTGGATTCGTCGACGATGGCGACGCAGGCCTCGGAATTCGCCAGCCGGTACTCCAGCGCGTCGGGGCCGAACAAGTGGGAGAGCGGCAGCGCGATGGCGTCCATCTGGTAGCAGGCGATGTGACTGACCCCGGTCTGCGGCCGCTGCGGCAGGACGATGGCGACGCGGTCGCGCCGCATGACGCCCAGCGCATGCAGCACGTTGGAGAGGCGATTGGCCGCCGTCTGGATGTCCCAGAAGCTCCAGGCTTGCGTGTGGCCGGCCTCGTCCTCGTAGTAGAGGGCGAAGCGCGAGCGGTCCTCCGCCCAGCGGCCGCAGCAGGCCCGCGCCATGTTGAAGCGTGCCGGCGCGTTCCAGCGGAAGGTGTTGAAGAGATCGTCGTAGTTCTTCGCCTGCGCGTTCAGCTCCATCTCAGCTCTCCAGTCGTTGATCCAGCAATTCTATCCAGTGCGACACCGGCGTCGACGTGCCGGATTGCAGATGCGCGATGCAGCCGATGTTGGCGCTGGCGACGGCCGCCGGCGCGCCGGCCGAAAGACAGGCGAGCTTGTTGTCGCGCAGCTTCAGCGAAAGTTCCGGCTGCAGGACGGAATAGGTGCCGGCCGAGCCGCAGCACAGATGCGCATCCGCCACCGGCGTCAACTCGAAGCCGGCCGCCTGCAGAAGGGATTCCACGGCGCCGCGCACGCGCATGCCGTGCTGCAGCGAGCAGGGGGAATGGAAGGCGACCTTGCGCCGTGTCGCCGGGACTGACTTTCGCAGCAGCGCCGCCAGCGCCGCCTGCTCGCCCGCCAGCACCTCGGCGATGTCGCGCGCGAGCAGCGTGACCCGTGCTGCCTTGGCCGCATAGGCCGGGTCGTGCGCGAGCAGATGGGCGTAGTCGCGCACGTGGGCGCCGCAGCCGGAGGCGGTGACGACGATCGCCTCGGCACCTGCCGAGAGGTGCGGCCACCAGGCGTCGATGTTGCGCCGCGCATCCGCGCGCGCGCCCGCGTGGTCGTCGAGGTGCAGGCGCACGGCGCCGCAGCAGCCGGCGCCCTCCGCCTCGATCGTCGCGATGCCGAGCCGGTCGAGCACGCGCGCCGTCGCGCCGTTGATGTTCGGCGACATGGCGGGCTGCACGCAGCCGGCCAGCATGAGCATCCTGCGCGGGTGCGTGCGCCGTGCCGCCGCGACTGACTTTTTTCGCGGCAGCAGCTTGGCCTTCAAGGATGCCGGCAGCAGCGGGCGGAAGAACTGGCCGAGCCGGTAGGCCGGGCCGAACAGCCAGGCGCGGGTGAGACCCTCGCGCAGGGCGAAGCGCAAGAAGCGTGTGCCGAGCGGACGCGCCACGCGCGCCGCCGCCACGGCGCGGCCGATGTCGGCCAGGCGGTGGTACTCGACGCCGGAGGGGCAGGTCGTCTCGCAGGAGCGGCAGGTCAGGCAGCGGTCGAGGTGGCGCTGGGTCTTCTCGGTGACGGCGGCGCCTTCCAGCATCTGCTTGATGAGGTAGATGCGGCCGCGCGGACCGTCGAGCTCGTCGCCGAGCAGCTGGTAGGTCGGGCAGGTGGCGGTGCAGAAGCCGCAGTGCACGCACTTTCGCAGGATGGCGTCGGCGGTGTCGCCGTCCGGCGTGCCGCGGATGAAGTCGGCGAGATTCGTCTGCATGGCTTAGAACTCTTTGTACAGACGGCCGGGGTTGAACAGGCCCTGCGGGTCGAAGGCGCGCTTGAGGTTGCGGTGGATCGCCATCAGCGGCGCCGGCAGCGGATGGAACGCGCCCTCGCTGCGGTCGCCGCCGCGAAACAGCGTGGCATGCCCGCCGGCCCGCGCCGCCGCCTCGCGCACGGCCGCGGCCGGGCCGTCGCAAGCCAGCCAGCGCAGGGCGCCGCCCCACTCGATGAGCGGTTCGCCCGGCAATGAGAGCGGCGCGGTCTTCGCCGGCAGCGACAGGCGCCACAGCGCGGCCGCGTTGGAGAAGAAGCCGTCCTCCTGCTCGCGCACGCCGCGCCAGAAGGCCTCCGCATCGGCGACGGCTTCGCCGCCGATCTTCTCCTTCGCCGCCGCCACCGCCGCGCGCGCGCCGGACAGGCGCACGGTGAGCTGGCCGTCGCTCCAGCAGGTGGCGGAGAGCGGCAGCGGCTGGCCGCCCCAGCGGTTCATCGTCTCGATGGCCTTGTTCTGCGGCAGTTCCAGGCGCAGCGTGGCTTCCGCCGGCGGCTTCGGCAGCACCTTGAGCGAGACTTCCAGCAGCAGGCCGAGCGTGCCCATCGCCCCGGCCATCAGGCGCGAGACGTCGTAGCCGGCGACGTTCTTCATGACCTGGCCGCCGAAGTTGAGGATTTCTCCCTTGCCGTCGAGCAGCTTCACGCCGAGGACGAAGTCGCGCACCGCGCCGGCCGCGGCGCGTCTGGGGCCGGAAAGGCCGGCGGCAACGCAGCCGCCGACGGTGGCGCCATGTAGGTCGGCCTTCAGGCCGACATCGGCCGTGGCTTGTCGGGCTGAAGCCCGACCTACAGGGTGGTCCGAGAAGTGCGGCGGCTCGAAGGCGAGCATCTGGCCTTTTTCGCTCAGGGCGGCTTCGAGTTCCGCCAGCCGCGTGCCGGCGCGCACCGTCACCACCAACTCGGTCGGCTCGTAGGCGACGAGGCCGGCGTGGCCCGTTGTGTCGAGCAACTCGCCCGCCGGCGCATTGCCGTAGAAATCCTTCGTGCCGCCGCCGCGAATGCGCAGCGGCGCCTTGTCCACCGCCGCGGCGAGCACGCGCTCGCGGAATTGTTCGGTCAGATCACTCATTCAATAAAACCTTTTTCACCACAGAGACACAGAGGCACAGAGAAAATCAGGACCTTGGGCTTCTCTGTGTCTCTGTGCCTCTGTGGTTAATGGCTTTGCGTTCATTTGGCCGAGCCCGTCAGACGGTATTCCGAGCAGCGCCGCGGCGTCGGCACGGCCTTGCCGGGATTCAGCAGGGTGTGCGCGTCGAAGGCGGCCTTGACGCCGTGGAAGGCGGCCAGTTCCTCCTTCGTAAACTGCACGCACATCTGGCCGACCTTCTCGATGCCGACGCCATGCTCGCCGGTGATGGTGCCGCCGACCTCGACCGACAGTTCGAGGATCTTGCCGCCGTAGCCGGTGGCGCGCTCCACTTCGCCCGGCTTGTTGGCGTCGAACATGATGAGCGGGTGCAGGTTGCCGTCGCCGGCATGGAAGACGTTGGCGCAGCGGAGATCGTATTCCCGCGACAGCTCGGCGATGCGGGTGAGCACGCGCGCCAGGTGCTTGCGCGGGATGGTGCCGTCCATGCAGAGATAGTCCGGCGTGATGCGGCCCACCGCCGGAAAGGCCGCCTTCCTTCCGGCCCAGAACTTCAGCCGCTCGGCCTCGTCGCGCGAGACGCGGATCTCGGTGGCGCCGCTCTTCTCGAGCACGGCGCGCATGGCGGCGATCTCCTCGGCCACCTCCTCCGGCGTGCCGTCGGATTCGGCGAGCAGGATGGCCTCGGCATTCAGGTCGTAGCCGGCATGCACGTAGTCCTCGACTGCGGCCGTGGCGGGCTTGTCCATCATCTCGAGGCCGGCCGGGATGATGCCGGCGGCGATGATCTCGGCCACCGCGTTGCCGGCCTTCACCACGTCGTCGAAGGAGGCCATCGCCACCTGGGCCAGCTGCGGCTTCGGCGTCAGTTTCACCGTCGCCTCGAGCACGATGCCGAGCATGCCTTCCGAGCCGATCATCAGGGCGAGCAGGTCGTAGCCGGGGGAATCCAGCGCCTCGCTGCCGATCTCCACCAGCGTGCCGTCGATCAGCGCCACGCGCAGGCGCAGCACGTTGTGCACGGTGAGGCCGTACTTCAGGCAGTGCACGCCGCCGGAGTTCTCGGCGACGTTGCCGCCGATGGTGCAGGCGATCTGGCTGGAGGGATCGGGCGCGTAGTAGAGGCCGTAGGGCGCCACCGCTTCCGAGATGGCGAGGTTGCGCACGCCCGGCTGCACGCGCGCAGTGCGCGCCATCGGGTCGATGTCGAGGATGCGCATGAACTTCGCCAGCGACAGCACGACGCCGTGCGCCACCGGCGTGGCCCCGCCGGAGAGGCCGGTGCCGGCGCCGCGCGCCACCACCGGCACGCGCAGCGCGTGGCAGAGCCTGAGCACTTCGACGACCTGCTCCTCGTTGGTCGGCAGCGCCACCAGCAGCGGCAGCTGGCGATAGGCGGTGAGGCCGTCGCACTCGTAGGGCACGAGGTCCTCCTGCGCGACGAGCAAAGAGTCAGTCGCCAGGATACGGCGCAGCCCGGCGACGAGGCGCGCGATCCCGGCCTCGTCGAGCTGACGGTGTTCCTCAAGTGAGCCCATGTTTCCTCCAGTTCGTATCGTACTGCCTGCGCCGGCCCGCGGCCATGCGGGTTAGCGCGAACTCCCCTCGATGTAGATGGCGCGGAAATCGTTGACGTTGGTGCGCGTCGGCCCGGTGACGACGAGATCGTTCAGCGCCGCGAAGAAGCCGTAGCCGTCGTTGTCGGCCAGCCTTGCCTTGGCATCCAGCCCGGCGGCGCGGGCGCGCGCCAGGGTGTCGTCGGTCATCACCGCGCCGGCATTGTCCTCCGTGCCGTCGATGCCGTCGGTGTCGCAGGCGAGGGCATGGATGCCCGGCAGGCCGTCGAGCGCCAGCGCCAGGGCCAGCAGGAATTCCGCGTTGCGGCCGCCGCGTCCCTGCCCCTTGACCGTCACCGTCGTCTCGCCGCCGGAGAGCAGCACGCAGGGCGGCCGCAGCGGCGCGCCGTGGCGGCCGCAGGACTTCGCCATGCCGGCCAGCGCCTTCGCCACCTCGCGCGCTTCGCCCTCGATGGCATCGCCGAGGATCAGCGGCGTCACGCCGGCGGCGCGTGCCGCGGCGGCCGCCGCTTCGAGCGAGGCCTGCGCCGTGGCGACGACGCGCGTCTCGCCATGGACGAAGCGCAGGTCGCCCGGCTTCGGCGTTTCACCGGCGCCGGATGCGAGCAGCGCCCGCACCCTGGGCGGCACGGCGATGCGGTACTTTTCCAGGACCGCCAGCGCATCGGCGCAGGTGGTGGAATCGGCCACGGTCGGGCCGGAGGCGACCACCGCCGGGTCGTCGCCCGGCACGTCGGAAATCGCCAGGGTCAGCACGCGCGCCGGGTAAGCCGCCGCCGCCAGCCGCCCGCCCTTGATGGCGGAAAGGTGCTTCCTCACGCAATTCATCTCGCCGATGCCGGCGCCGCTCTTCAGCAGGGCGCGGCTCACCTGCTGCTTGTCGGCCAGGGTGATGCCCTCGTGGGGCAGGGCCAGCAGGGCCGAGCCGCCGCCGGAAATCAGCACCAGCAGCAAGTCGTCGGAAGTCAGTCCCTGGGCGACGGCGAGGATGCGCCCGGCGGCGGCGCGGCCGGCCTCGTCCGGCAGCGGATGCGCCGCCTCGACCACTTCGATGCGCGCGCAGGGCACGCCATGGCCGTAGCGGGTCACCACCAGGCCGGACAATTCGCCTGGCCAGTGGTCTTCGACGACCCGCGCCATGGCCGCGGCGGCCTTGCCGGCGCCGACCACCACGGTGCGCCCGCGCGGCGGCGGCGGCAAATGGCGTGGCAGGCAGGCGGCCGGGGCGGCGGCGGCGACGGCAGCCTTGAACAGGGTCTGCAGGAACGCTGCCGGAGAGGGTTTGGCGTGGCTGTCCATCGGGTTCTTCGGGATAGGCCGTGCTTGCAAGAATACCGCAGCGAAGGCCCGGCCATGACCGCTTCCCGCGCCCCCCATGCCGGCCCGGGGAGATCGCCATGTAGGAAAAACCCCTACATGCGATTCATCTTCCGGCCTATTCATGTTTCATGGCCCGTGTCGTTAAATCAGGCAAACACGGCAGCAAAAGGGAATGGCTCATGAACCACCACGACGAACGTCGCAAGAACCACAAGCTGCGGGCTTTGTTCGACGAAGCCTACCAGCGCGTCGAAACCTGCTTCGCGGCCCGGCCGCCGCAAGGCCTGCCGGTGGAATGGCTGGTGTTCCGCACGACACGGACAGCCTATCCGCAATTATCGACGCTGGACCTGTTCCAGTTCGCCATGGCGTCCTCGCGGGTTCATCGCAGCCGCCAATCCGCATCCGGCCTGGCGGGCAAACCGGCCTGCTGAGGCCACCGACTACTCCTCACCGCCCAACCCCCCTCCTGGGCGGCTCAAAGCCGGCGCTTGTCGCCGGCTTGTTTTTTTCTGCGCCGGCGCGGCATGATGGCGCACCATGCGCACCGCCCTGCTCGCCGACATCCACAGCAACCTCGAGGCCCTGCAGGCCTGCCTGGCGCACGCCCGCCGCGAGGGCGTGGATCGTTTCGCCTTCCTCGGCGACCTGATCGGCTACGGCGCCGACCCGCTCGCCTGCCTCGACATCATCGCCGGCCTGGTCGACGCGGGCGCGCCGGCCGTCCTCGGCAACCACGACGAAGCCTGCCTGGGCGGCCAGCTGGACGCCATGCACTTCGCGGCGCGCGACGCCATCTACTGGACGCGCGAGCGGCTCGGCCCGCACGAGCGGGCGTTCCTCGCCGGCCTGCCGCTCGCCGTGGCGGAGACGGACCGGCTGCTGGTGCACGCCAGCGCCGAGCGGCCGGAAGCATGGACCTACATCACCGGCCCGCGGGAGGCCGCGCAGGCCTTCGCCGCCACCCCCGCGCGCGTCGTCCTGGTCGGCCATGTGCACCATCCCCAGCTCTACTTCACGATGCCCGGCGGGGCGATCCGCGACTTCGCGCCGGTGCCGGGCGTGCCGCTGCCGCTCAGCGACTTTCGCCGCTGGCTGGCCATCGTCGGTTCCGTCGGCCAGCCGCGCGACGGCAATCCCGCCGCCTGCTACGCCCTCCACGATGCGGGCGCCGGCACGCTCACGCATTTCCGCGTGCCTTATGATGTCCAGGCGGCGGCGAGGAAGATTCTCGATGCCGGATTGCCGGAGAGGCTGGCATGGCGACTGCTGGAGGGAGAGTGAGCCTGGGAGAAGGCCCGCTGCCGGCGGGGACGGCGGTTGGCGGCTTCCGCATCCGCGGCCTGCTGCACGAAGGCGGCATGGCCCGCCTCTACGCGGTCGATGCGGCGGACGCCGCGGCGCCGGTGCCCTTTCCCCTCCTGATGAAAGTGCCCAAGCTGGGCTTCGGCTGCCACCCCGGCTGCCTGGTCGGCTTCGAGGTGGAACGCATGATCCTCGGCCGGCTGCGGGGCCCGCATGCGCCGGCGCTGGTCGCCAGCGGCGACGAGGAAGGCGCGCCGTGGCTGGTCATGGAACGCATCGAAGGCGAGGCGCTGGCCGACCGCGCGGCGCGCGCGCCCCTGGAGGCCGGCGAAGTCGCCCGGCTGACCGGCGCGGTCGCCGCGGCCGTGCACGACCTGCACCGGCAGAACGTCATCCACTTCGACCTGAAGCCGGCCAACGTGCTGTTCCGCGCCGACGGCACGGCCGTGCCGATCGATTTCGGCCTGGCCCGCCACGGCGAACTGCCCGACCTGGTCGAGGAAGAATTCGCCCTGCCGGCGGGCACCGGCGCGACGATCTCGCCCGAGCAGCTGGCGGGAAACCGCCGCGATCCGCGCAGCGACCTGTTCGCGCTCGGCGTCATCGCCTATCAGCTGGCGACCGGAAAGCTGCCCTTCGGCGCGCCGACGACGCGCGGCGGGATGCGGCGGCGCCTCTACGTCGATCCGCCGCCGCCGCGCGCGCTCAAGCCCGGATTGCCGCCCTGGCTGCAGGAAGTCATCCTGCGCTGCCTGGAAGTCCGCCCGGAGGCCCGCTATGCCACCGCCGCGCAGCTCGCCCACGACCTCGCCCACCCCGAGCAGATTCCCCTCTCCCTGCGCGCCGGCCGGCTGCATCGCGCCGGCCCGCTCGCCATCGCGCGGCGCTGGCTGCGGGCGCTGCGGGCGCCGCCGCGCGCCGCCCCCACCCCGGCCCTGCATCTGTCGCGCGCGCCCCACGTGCTGGTGGCCGTCGATCCCGGCGACCGGCGCGAAGCCCTCGACGAGGCGATGCGAACCGCCCTGCGCCGGGCGCTGGCCGCCGAGCCGGACCTGCGCCTCACCCTCGTCGCCGTGCTGCCGCCGCAGCCCTTCGGCGAGGAATCGGCGCCGGACATCGCGCACGGCCAGCAGACCGCCGCCCGGATCGGGCTGCGCCACTGGGCGCATCCTCTCGGCCTGAGCGCGGAACAGCTGCGCATCCATGTGGAGGAAAATGCCGACGCCGCCGGCGCCCTGCTCGCCTACGCCGCGGCGCACCATGTCGACCGCATCGTCATCGGCGCGCGCGGCCATTCCGCCCTGCGCCGCTACCTCGGCAGCGTCTCGGCCCGGGTGGTGGCCGAAGCGGCGTGCAGCGTGAGCGTCGTGCGCCCGCCGCAAGATCATCCATAGAATTTTTTCATCGCCTTATTCAATCGATCAGGTTGTGGCGCTCGCCTGCGAGTTGTAGAAATAGGCCCCAACAATAAGAAGAATCGTCATCGAACGACCACTCAAGAGGAGGAAAGCATGATCTACAGTCACAAATCCCCGGCCTTGCTGATCATCGGCATCGTCATGCTGCTGTGGGGCTGGATGAACAACGCCGGCACCCTCGACGGCATGCAGGGCTGGCTGCATCCCGGCGCCTACAAGGAGCACAAGCAGGCCGTCGAGAAGCATGCCGCCGACGCCAAGGCCGCCGCCGAGAAAGCCGCCGCCGAAGGCCAGCCGGCGCCCGAGGCAAAACCGATGAAGCCCTCCAAGTTCGACGGCACCAAGGCCGGGCAGGCGCAGCTCGCCTACATTCTCGGCGGCCTCTTCGCCGCCGTCGGCATCCTGGTCCTGGTGCTGCCGAAGAAGGAAGGCCACCTCGACTACTACGCCGGCGTCGTGCCGGGCATGGCCTTCATCATCGGCATCGCCTGCGCCGTGCGCTGGATCCTCGACCCGATGTTCGCCAACTGGGGCAAGGCGGCGCAGCCGACGCTGGGCTGGGATTTCGCCAAGATCATGAACCTCAACTACGTCGTGCTCGGCATCGTCCTCGGCATGATCATCGTGAACCTGCTGCGCATCCCGGCCTGGGCCGCCAACGGCGTGCGCACGGCGCGGCTGTTCCTGAAGACCGGCGTGGTGCTGCTCGGCACGCTCTACTCGGCGGCGGAGCTGGCGCAGCTCGGCGCCCTCTCGGTGGTGATGATCGGCATCTTCGTGCTCGGCTCGGTCTGGCTGGTGCTGCTGGCCGGCCCGCGCATGGGCGCCAGCAACTCGATGACCGGCGTGCTCTCCTCCGGCGTCGGCGTCTGCGGCGTCTCGGCGGCGGTGGCGGCCTCCCCGGTGGTGAACGCCAAGGCGGTGGACATCGCCTTCACCCTCGGCACCATCCTGCTCTGGGGCGTGCTGTGCATGTTCACCTTCCCGACCGTCGGCCAGCTGCTCGGCATGGGCCCGGTGCAGTTCGGCGCCTGGGCCGGCACCGGCATCCTCAACTCGGCGCAGGTGGCCGGCGCCGCGCTGGCCTTCGACCCGCAAGGCATCGAGACGCTGAAGGTGGCCGAGATCTTCAACATCACGCGGGTGCTGTTCCTGCCCATCATCGTGGTGTGGCTGGCCGCCTGGTACGTCAAGCGCGAGGCCGGCGCGCAGAAGGTCGACCTGGGCAAGGTGCTGGTGGCGAAGTTCCCGGTGTTCGTGCTCGGCTTCCTCTTCATGTTCCTGCTGTCGACCCTGGGCATGTTCGCCCCGCCCGGCCACTACCAGGGCAAGTACTTCTCCAGCGAGCAGGTGAAGGAGGACAAGCTGCTCAAGGAGAAGGAGATTGCCGCCCTGCAGGCGTACCTGCCGAAGCTGACCAAGCCGGAGGAGACGAAGGCGCTGCAGGACCTCATCGCGAACAGGAAGCTCACCTCGCGCGAGCAGGATCATGTCCTCAAGGGGGTGTCCAAGGCGGCGAAGGACGACAAGGCGGTGAAGGACGCCGTCGGCGCCGCCAACAAGGCGGCCTGGCACGACTCGAAAATCATCCGCGCCTTCCGCGACTGGATCGCCTGGCTGTTCGCCATCGGGCTGACCGGGCTGGGCATGCAGATCACCGTGGCCTCGATCAAGCAGGCCGGCGGCAAGCCGCTGATCATCGGCTCGGTGGTCGGCATCATCAAGGCGGTCGGCTCGCTGATCGTCGTCCTGCTGTTCGTCAAGGAATTCGTCTGAGGAGAACCGTCATGGCTGAAGAAGAGAAGAAGTTCGACCGCGGCACCCAGCTGTCGATTTTCGTCAGCGACCGAAGGGAGGACATCGGCGCCCTGGTGTTCGCGCTGGCCATCGCCATCGGCATCCTCGTCGTCGTCGGCAAGTGAGCGCAGTC
>Ga0226835_1000277_pt1 | contig 75299 bp, 68 predicted proteins | sample LAC_MetaG_1_FD_163627 | JGI IMG/M metagenome (GOLD analysis project Ga0226835, IMG submission 163627) | Anaerobic ammonium oxidizing microbial communities from anammox membrane bioreactor (MBR) in UC Berkley, California, United States -... | ecosystem: Engineered > Bioreactor > Anaerobic >... | reverse complement strand
GGCGTAGGGGCGAGAGTAGCGAGGCGGTCCCGGCGGTCCGCGGATGGAACGCACGGGTGGTACGGCCGGCCCGGAGCGGAGCGCGGGAGCGCCGGCGGCCGGGGCCCCGACCCGGGGACCGGGGTGCGGAAGGGGTCGGGAGCGCGGTCGGGCGATGCGGTTCAGGCCACCCGGAAGCCGCGCTCGCCGACCGGCGACTCGACCGAGACGTCGACCGCGTCCACCCGGGCCCCGGAGGGTCCGCTTCGGCACCACTCCACGACCCGCTCCACCGCCGCCGGCGGACCCTCGAACGCGGCCTCCACCGTGCCGTCGGAGAGGTTGCGCACCCAGCCCGCGACGCCGGCCGCCACGGCCTCCCGCCGGCACGAGTCGCGGAACCACACGCCCTGCACACGACCTCTCACCACGACGCGGCGCCGGACGGGAACGGTCAGATCTGGCACGTCTCGCAGAAGTAGGTGGAGCGGCCCGACACCTTGCGGCGCACGATCGGACGCCGGCAGCGGCGGCACGCCTCGCCCTCGCGGGCGTACACCTGGTGGTGCTCCTGGTAGCCGCCCGGGTTGCCGAACAGGTCGACGTAGGCCTCGTCGGCGAGGGTCGACCCGCGGTGCTTCACGGCGTCCTGGAGGATCTCCGAGAGGGACCGGTACAGGCGCCGCACCTCCTCCTGAGTGAGGCTGTCGCTCATGCGGTCCCAGCGCAGGCCGGCCGCGAAGAGGATCTCGTCGCTGTAGATGTTGCCGATCCCGGCCAGGAACGTCTGGTCCATCAGCGCGTTCTTCAGCTTCATCCGGCGCGACGCGACCAGGCGCCCGAACGCGTCCCACGACATGGCCGTCTCGAGGGGGTCGAGGCCGAGGTGGGCGAGCTCCTCGACCCGATCCTCGAGGCCGTCGAGCTCCGTCACGAACATCTCCCCGAAGGTGCGGGGGTCGACGAAGCGGAGCTGGCCGCCCTGGGTGAACGTGATCACGACGTGGGTGTGGCGCTCCAGCGGCTCCTTGGCGCTCTTGGTGCGGACGAGGCGGCCCGACATGCCCAGGTGCACCACCAGCACCTGGCCGCCGTCGAGACGGCACAGGAGGTACTTGCCCCGCCGCGAGACGGATCCGACCTTGCGGCCCTCGAGCGCGGCGACGAACTCCTTGCGCTGGCGGTGCCGGCGCACCGAGCGGGCCCCGTGGACCTCCACCGACTTGACCTTCTTGCCCCCGATCTCGCGATCGAGGTCGCGCCGGATGACCTCCACCTCGGGCAGCTCGGGCATGCCCTCCTCCACTTCCCTGGTCGCGGCGGCCATCACTCCTCCTCCTCCTCCTGGGCCAGGAGCCACGACCAGGCCGCTCGCGCCGCGGCCTGCTCGGCGTGCTTCTTGGAGCGCCCCTCCCCCGAACCCCGCACGGCGCCGTCGAGCTTCACGTCGGCGAAGAACCGCTTTGCGTGGTCGGGACCGTCGGAGGTGACCACGTAGCGCGGGGGGCGCCGGAAGTGGCGCGCCGCGAGCTCCTGGAGCCGGGTCTTGAAGTCGTCGCCACCGGGGCCGAGCGCGGAATCACGGACCCGGTCGGAGAAGAGCCGTTCGATGAGGCCCTCCGCCGCCGGCATCCCACCGTCGAGGTACACCGCGGCGATCACGGCCTCCATGGCGTCGGCGAGGATCGAGGTCTTGGACCGCCCTCCGGTCGACTCCTCCCCCTTGCCCAGGCGCAGCGCCGCGCCGAGCCCGACGCCGGCCGCGACCTCGGCCAGCGTCGCGGTGTTGACCACCGAGGAGCGCAGCTTCGCCAGCTCCCCCTCGGGGAGCTCGGGGAAGCGCCGGTAGACGGCGTCGGTGACGATCAGCCCGAGCACCGCGTCGCCGAGGAACTCGAGGCGCTCGTTCGACTCCACGCCCCCGTTCTCGGAGCAGTAGGAGCGGTGCGACAGCGCGCACGCCAGCAATTCGGCGTCGGCGAAGCGGTGACCCAGCGCGTCGGAGAGCGCCGCCGCCGGATCGTCGCCGGCCGGGGCGGTGGCGGTCACGCCTCCACCGCCCCGAGCCGGGCGGCCACGTAGTCGGCCAGGTCCCCGACCGTCCGCAGCTCGACCAGGTCGGCGTCGTCGAGGGAGAAGCCGACCATCCGCTCGCCCAGGTCCTCCTCCACGAGCGCGGCGATCTCGTAGACGGCGGGGTCGCCGGCGCCCAGGTCGCCGCCGAGCTCGGCCCCGGGCGGGATCGGCGTGTCGTCAGGGAGGCCGAGCACCTCGGCGATCGCGGCCCGTACCACGGCGAGCACCTCGTCGGGCCCGATCGGGCCCCGCACGACGTTGGTCTCAGCCGGCATCGCCCACCGCCTCCGCGACCCGCTCGACGGCCCGTTCCCTGGCGCACTCGGCCGCGACCCCCACCGCGTTGACTATCGCCCGCGCCGACGACGAGCCGTGGGAGATGACGCACACGCCGCGGACGCCCAGCAGCAGGGCGCCTCCGACGGTGTCGGGGTCGAGGTCGGCCGCGGCATCGAGCAGCAGAGGAGCGACGGTGCGACCGGCGTCGCCGGCGTCGTCGGAGCCCAGCACGCCGAACACGAGGCCGGCCACGGCCCGGACCGATCCCTCGATCGTCTTGAGGACCACGTTGCCCGTGAAGCCGTCGGTGACCACCACGTCGACGCGATCGCTCACGACGTCGCGGCCCTCGATGTTGCCTATGAACCCCGGTACGCCCTCGAGCAGGCCGTGGGCCTTCTTGCGCAGGTCGTCGCCCTTGCCGGGCTCCTCACCGTTGGAGAGCAGCCCCACGCGGGGCTCGTCGACGCCGAGGCGGATCCGGGCGTACTCACGGCCCATCCGCGCGAACTGCTCGAGCCACTCGGGCGCGCAGTCGACGGTCGCCCCGGCGTCGAGGAGGATCTGCGGGCGCCCGCCGGGGACCGGCACGGGCACCGCGATGGCGGGACGGGCGACGCCCGGCAGCCGCCCGAAGCGGAACAGGGCGGCCGCCATGGCCGCGCCCGTGTTCCCGGCGCTGACCATGGCGTGGGCGTGGCCGTCGCGGACGGCCTCGGCGGCCCGGACGACCGACGAGTCCTTGCGGGTACGCACCGCGGCGGCCGGGTCGTCGGCCATGCCGACGACCTCGGACGCGGCCAGCAGCTCGACGCCGTCGGGGACCCCGCCGGCCGGTAGGAGCGGTTCGATCTCGTCGGGGCGCCCGACCAGCAGGACCCCCACCCCGAGCTCGTCGGCGGCCCGGAGTCCGCCGGCCACCAGCTCGCCGGGCGCCCGATCACCGCCCATGGCGTCGACGGCGACGGTGAGCCGTTGGGGCGAGGCGGTCACGACCGCGTCCTAGTCGACGGCGACGGCCGGCCGGCCCTTGTACCAACCGCAGTTGGCGCAGACCACGTGGGGCACCTTCGAGTCGCCGCAGTTGGAGCAGACCGAGTGCGCCGGCGTTCCGACCCGGCGGTTGGCGGAACGGCGGCTGTGGGTCTTGCTCCGGGGGGTCTTCCTCTTGGGGACGGCCATGGACGGCTCCTGTCTCGGGGTCCGGACTTCTCAGAGGTGCAGTTCGCGCAGGGCGTCCCAGCGCGGGTCGGGCTCGTCGGGGTCGCACGAGCACGACGCCACGTTCAGGTCCGCGCCGCATCGGGGGCAGAGGCCCCGGCAGTCGTCGCGGCAGTGCGGTGCCGCGGGCAGCTCCACGAGGAGGTTGTCGCGCACTACGGGCTCGAGGTCGATGTGGTCGCCCTCGATGGCGTAGGTCTCGCCCTCGACCGGGCGCTCCTCGAAGAGCTCGTCGACGCGGACGGAGATCGCGCGTTCGATCGGCACCAGGCACCGGCTGCACGCGGCGCGCCAAGAGCCCGACACCGTCCCTCGCGCCACTATCCCCTCTCCTACCCGCTCGAGGGAGAAGTCGACCCGGAGGTCGGCGCCGGGGGCCATCTGCACCGGGCCGGCGGACAGGTCCCCGGCGAGCTCGCCGGTCGGGGCCGAGAGGTGGACCTCGCGGCGACCGCCCCCGTGGCGGAGGAGGTCGGCGACGTCGACACGCAGGGCGCTGGATGTGGTCACGATCATCGGATTCCGTACGAGGTGCCGCACGGTGGGCGGTGGGCGATCCCGCACCGCGGGCGGGCCCCGGACCCGTTCCGGTGCCGGGCCGGCCCGAAGGGCCTGGTGGTTGGTGCCGGTGGGCGGTGCCCGGGACCGGTACCGGTGCCGGACCCGTGGGGCATAGTAGCAGGTCACGGCCGTTTCCCAGCTGCTGCCAGCCACCGGGCCCGCGTCCACCCCCCGTCGGGATCGCCGCCCCGCCGACCCCGGGGGGGTCGCGACGTCAGACGGAGTCCTGGTCGAAGAAGGTGCTCTCCGCGCCGATCCGCTCGTCGCCGGGCGACGACTCCTCGGGGGGGAGCTCGATGACCACCTGCAGCCGCTCCCGCCCCTTCTGGACCTGCTGCATGACCCGGTCGAGGACCACCTCGAACGCCGCGAGCTTCTGGTCGATGTAGTCCTCGGCCTCGTGCCGGAGCGCCCGGGCTTGGGCCTCGGCGTCGGAGGTCACCTTCTCCGCCCGGCGCCGGGCCTCGCGCATCATCTCCGTCCGCTCGACCATCCGCTGGACCTGGATCCGCCCCGACTCGACGATCTCCTCGGCGTCGCGGCGGGCCTGGCCGAGGAACTCCTCGCGCTCCTTGAGCAGCCAGCGCGCCCGGCGCAGCTCCTCGGGCAGGCCTTCGATGGTCATCTCGAGCAGGTCCAGGACGTCGTCGCGGTTGACCAGGACCGACGACGACATCGGCATCGACCGGCTCGACTCCACGATGTCGCGCAGCCGGAGGAGCATGGCCTCGGTGTCGGGCCGGTCGTCGTGGTGGAGGTGCCCGCCGGCGTCGTCGGCGCCGTCGGCGTCGGGGAGGTCGAGGTCGTCGCCGTTCACCGGCTCGCCCCCTCGGGGCCGTAACGGGTCTCCAGCCGCTTCGCGACCGGGGGCGGGACCATGCTCGACACGTCGCCCCCGAAGCGGGCGACCTCCTTGACGAGGCTCGACGACAGGAAGGAGTGCTGGGGGCTCGTCGACACGAAGAACGTGTCGACCCCGCTGAGGCGCTGGTTCATCTGGGCCATCTGCAGCTCGTAGTCGAAGTCGGAGATGGCACGGAGACCCTTGACGATCACCTCCGCGCCGCAGTCCCTCGCGAAGTCGACGAGCAGGCCCTTGAAGAACCGGATCGACACGTTGGGCAGGTGCGCGGTGACCTCGTGCAGGAGCTCCTGGCGCTCCTCCAGCCCGAAGAGGGCCTGGGCCTTCTGGGGGTTTCGGATCACGGCGACCACGACGTTCTCGAAGTGGCGGGCGGTGCGCTCGATGATGTCGATGTGGCCGTAGGTGACCGGGTCGAACGACCCCGGGCAGATCGCGGTGGGCACGGGCTGGGCTCCCCGGTGCTCGGTCGGGTCAGGATCGGGTGCTGACGGTCGAACGGGTCGGACGCCGCCCGTCACGTGGAGGGGGCGACGACCCGCACGAGCGTATCCCCGTAGGTGCGCTCCCACGCGATTCCCCAGCCGGAGGGGACCCATCCCGCGGCGGCCGGGCCCCGATGCCCGGGGGCGGTGGCGGCCCGGAGCTCCATCATCACCCGGGCGTCCGCGTCCACCCACCCGGGGCGGGCCAGGCCGGCCAGGACGGGCTCCAGGTCCTGCTCGGCCTGCTCGTAGGGCGGATCGAGGAACACGAGGCCGAACGGGGCCTCCGGCGGCGGCGGCGAAGAGAGGAAGGACCGGATCGGCCGCACCACCACCCGGGCCCGCGCCGCCAACCCCATCCGGGAGAGGTTGGCCCGCGCCACCTCGGCAGCCCGGCGATCGCGCTCCACGAGCACGGCGCGGCTCGCCCCCCGCGACAGCGCTTCGACCGCGAGGGAGCCGCTGCCGGCGTACACGTCGAGGACCGACATCCCCTCGACCCGGTCCGGCCCGAGCGCCGCGAAGAGCGCCTCCTTCACGCGGTCGGTGGTCGGCCGGGTGCGCATCCCGTGCGGCGCGGCCAGCCGCCGCCCGCCCAGCTCACCGCCGACGACCCTGGGGCCGCGGCCGCGCCTCGGTTCCGGCCCGCTCATGCACCCATCGTGACCGCCGGCGACGCGGCGGTCAGATCGCGCCGGGACCGGCCCGGGACGGCGACGCGCTCAGAGCACCCCGGCCTGCTGCATGCGGGCCTCGACCACGTCGGCCATCCCCTGCTCACCGGCGGCGTTGGGGTGGACGGGTGCGGCGTCGGTGAGCGGCACGATGGGCTCGACCCACCGGGTGCCGGGCGCCCGGCAGGCGTCGTGCCCGATGCTCGGCGCGTAGGTGTCGACGAACTCCGCCCCGTGGGCCGCGGCCGTCGCGGCCAGCATCGCGTTCAGCGCCTTCTCGACGCCGCGCAGGTAGTCGATGTCGTCCCAGGCCAGGGGCAGGACGGGCCAGCAGCCGTGGCCGTCCTCGGGCAGGATGGCGGGGTAGCCGACGACGAAGACGCGTGCGTTCGGGGCCCGGTCACGGATGCCGTCGAGCACGGAGGCCACCTTCGGGGCCGTGGCGGCGATGCGCTCCGCCAGGACGTCGTGACCACCCCCGGTGTAGAGGTCGGTGCACGGGGACCCGAACGGCAGCAGCGCGACGCAGTCCTCGATGATGCCGCTGAAGCCGATGTCGTTGCCGCCGATCCCGAGGGTGACGATCGCGGTGGACGCGTCGAGGGCGTCGAACTGCGGGGCGTTCGGGCCCGGCGTGACGCCCTGGGGCTCGGTCATGTCGTCGGTGGTCGCGCCGCTGCAGCTCACGTCACGCAGCTCCATTCCCGTGGCCGGCGCGACCAGGTGGGGGTAGTTGCGCCCGGAGCGCAGACAACCCAGGGGGTCGAGCGACTGCGGCAGGATGAGCGGCCCGGCGGTGTAGGAGTCGCCGAGCGCCACGTAGTTGGGCGGGTTGACGGGCGGGTCGACGGTGCCGCAGGCCGCCCCCAGGGCCACGAGGGCCACCGCCGCGAGCAGGGCCGCCGGGCGCCGGGCGCGGCGGCGCCGGGCCGCGGCCGCGCCGGGAAGGCCCGACCACCCGGATCCCGGTCCGCTGGATGTCGGTGTGTCGGGCATGGTCCCCCGTCTCCCCTCTGGCCCACGTCGCCGGTGTGGCTCGTTCCGGCCCCGGCCTCCGTCTCCCTCCGGCTCCACGGTCCGGCTCCACGGTCCGGCTACACGGGCGCCCGCCGGCGCCCCCGACCGGTGCGGATCCGGCCGGCGACGGTACCAGGATCGGTGCATCATGCCCTTGAGCTTCCCAACCGGTCAAGCATCCCGGAGCAGGACAACACGGTTCAGCTCTTGAACAGGAACTCCACGTCGTCGCCCAGCAGGTCCTCGACCTCCTCGGCGAGCGCCCGGTGGCGGGCGAGCGAGGGATCCGCGTCGAGGATGCCCTCGGCCGTGGTCCGGGCGAACTCCACGTAACGGGCGTCGCGGGGCAGGCGACCGAGCTTGAGGTCGCCCATGCCGGCCTGGCGCTCGCCGAACACCTCGCCCGCCCCGCGGATCTCGAGGTCGCGCTCGGCGAGCATGAACCCGTCGCCGGACTGGGCCATGGCCTCCATGCGGGCCTCCGACCCCGGCGTGGTGGAGTCCGCGACGAGGAAGCACCAGGAGGACCCCCCTCCACGCCCCACGCGGCCGCGGAGCTGGTGGAGCTGCGACAGGCCGAAGCGGTGGGCGTCCTCGACGACCATCACGGTGGCGTTCGGGACGTCGACGCCCACCTCGATCACGGTCGTCGCCACGAGCACGTCGACGGACCCGGCCCGGAACTCGGCCATGGCCCTCTCCTTGTCGGCGGCCGCCATCTGGCCGTGCAGGAGCCCCACCCGCAGCCCGGCCAGCTCCTCGGCGCCGAGGCGCTCGTACTCCTCGACGGCGGCCCGGGCCTCGATCCGCTCGCTGCCCTCGACCAGCGGGCAGACCACGTACGCCTGGTGCCCCGCCTCGACCTCGGCACGCAGCCGTTCGTAGGCCTCGGCGCGGCCCCGGTCGTCGGCGGTGACCACCCGGGTCGTGACGGGCGTGCGCCCCGGCGGCAGCTCGCGCAGCTCGGACCGGTCGAGGTCGCCGTAGACGAGCATGGCCGCGGTGCGCGGGATGGGCGTCGCCGTCATAACCAGGACGTCGGGGATTCCGCCGTCCCCGCCTCCGTCCCGGGCGCCGTCCCCGGTCACCTCCCCGTCCCCGGCGGTGGCGGCACCGCCCCGGAGCAGCGCCCGCTGCTCGACCCCGAAGCGGTGCTGCTCGTCGATGACCGCGATCCCGAGGTCGCGGAAGGGTGCGTCGCCGTAGAGGAGCGCGTGGGTACCCACGACGACGTCGACCGTCCCGTTGCGGAGGCCCTCGGCCAGGCGGCGACGCTCGGCCGCCGGGGTGCGGTTGGTCAGCAGGGCCACCGCGAGCGGACGCTCCCCGGTCAGCGTGTCGGCGCAGGCCACGGTGAGGTCACCGAGCAGCTCGCGGGCCACGCCGTGGATCTGCTCGGCGAGGACCTCGGTGGGGGCCATCAGCGCGCCCTGATGGCCACCCTGGACCGCGATCAGCAGCGCGGCCAGGGCGACGAGGGTCTTCCCCGACCCCACCTCGCCCTGGAGCAGGCGGTGCATCGGCACGGGGCGCGCCATGTCGGCGGAGACGGCGTCTACGGCGCGGCGCTGGTCGCCGGTCAGGTCGAAGGGCAGGGAGGCGAGGAAGCGCGCCACGAGCGGCCCGTCGACGTCGTGGGCGATGCCGCCACCCGCGGCCTCCACGGAGCGCTTGCCGGCCACCAGGCCGATCTGCATGCGGAGGAACTCGTCGAAGCGCAGGCGACGGCGGGCCCGGCGGGCGTCGTCGGGCGCGGCCGGCCGGTGGACGTCGTGGTAGGCGGCGGTCCGCCCGACCAGCTTGAGCTCCCCGAGGATCGCGGCCGGGAGCGGTTCGACGAGCGGGCCGGCCCACTCCAGCGCCGCGGCGACCACCGGTTGGATCTCCCAGGTGGAGACGTCGGCCTTGCCCGACTGGGGGTAGATGGGCACGACCACGCCGGTGCGGGCCTGGCCGGCTCGGCCCAGCACGTCGACGACGGGGTTGGTGAAGCGCAGGCGGCCCCGGAAGAGGTCGACCTTGCCGAACAGGGCGACCTCGGTGCCCTCGGGGAGCTGCTTCTCCCGCCAGGCCTGGTTGAAGAAGGCCACGTCGACCGCGGCCGCATCCTCCCCGACGACGGCCTCGACCAGGACCCGCCGGTTGCGGGTGCGGCGCGCCGCGATCCGGCGGACCTCGCCCACCACCGTGACCTCGTCGCCGGGGCGCAGCGACGCGATCTCAGCCGAGCGGGTCCGGTCGTGGTACCGCCGGGGATAGTGCTGGAGGACGTCGAGCACGCTGACGAGGCCCATCGCCTCGAGGCGGGGTCGCAGCTTCGGCGCGACACCGATCTCCGCGATCGGGACCGCGGCGAGTTCCCTGAGCGTCCGCTCGCGAGCCAAGGGACGGCGGGCGGAGAGCTACTCCACCCCGACGAGGTAGGGGTAGAGGGGCTGGTCGCCCTGGTGCACCTCGATCTCCACGTGGGGATGGGCGAACGCCACGTGCTCCTCCACGCGCGACGTGTCGGCGGGGCGGGCGTCGGCGCCGACCACCACGGTCACGAGCTCGGAGTCGGCGTGGACCAGCCGGTTGACCAGCTCGATCGCCGCCTCGCACGCCGAATCGCTGCGGGCGACGATCCCCTCCCGGGTGATGGAAAGCCAGTCGCCGGCGGCGATCGGACCGCACTCGGCGACGCTGTCGCGCACGGCCTGCGTCACCTCCCCCGAGCGGACGTTCGAGACGGCCTCCTCCATGGCCTCCACGTTGGAGTCGAGAAGAGCGGCCGGGTCGTAGGCGACGAGCGACGCCAGGCCCTCGGCGACGGCCGTGGTGGGCACCACGGCGACCCGCTTGTCGGTGAGCGCGTCGACCTGGCGAGCGACGGGGACGATGTTCTTGTTGTTCGGGAGGACGACCACGGCGCGCGAGGGGCAGGACTCCACCGCCTCGAGGATCTGCGCGGTCGACGGGTTCATCGACTGACCCCCGGCCACGAGGGCCGTCACCCCCATGCTCTGGAACAGGCGCCGCAGGCCGGCCCCGACGGCCACCGCGACCACCGCGGTGGTCGGCGGCGCCGCGGCCGGGCCCGGGAGCGGAGGTGCGCCCGGCGGCGAGGTCACCGGGGCCGCGGCACCGCCCAGGCCTCCGGCGACGGCGACCCCGGTCTGCTCCCGGACCCAGCTCTCCTCCTCGACCTGCTCCATGAGGTCGGTGACCCGGATCTTGTGGGGGCGGCCGGCCTCGATCCCCGCCTCGATGGCGGCGCCGATGTCGTCGGTGTGGACGTGGCAGTTCCACAGGCCGTCGCCCCCGACGACCACGATCGAGTCGCCGATGGCGGCCCACGCCTCCTTGAACCCGTCGATCGTCGGGTCCTCGGCGTCGAGGAGGTACATCACCTCGTAGCGCAGCGAGGACACGTCGCCTTCGCGCAGGTGGGCCTCGACCGCGGCCGGCGTCGAGACGATCTCGGGCTCGGGCAGCGGCCGGCCGTCGACGACCTCCAGGAACGCGTCGAGCAGCAGGGTGAAGCCCCGGCCGCCCGCGTCGACGACGCCCGCCTCGGCGAGGACCGGCAGGAGCTCGGGGGTGCGGGCGACCGCGTCGTGGGCCGCCGCCAGGGTGGGATCGAGGAGGTCGACGAGCCCCGAGGCGCCGTTCTCGCGCGCGTGCTCGGCGGCATCGGCGGCGGCCCGGACCACGGTGAGGATCGTCCCTTCGACGGGTCGCATCACGGCCCGGTACGCCGCCTCGGAGCCGCGTCGCAGCCCGGCCACGAGCTCGCCGGCGGTCACCGCCTCCGAGGCCACGAAGGTCTCGGCCAGACCCCGCAGGATCTGGGACAGGATCACCCCGGAGTTGCCCCGGGCCCCCATCAGCGACCCGTGGGAGATCGCCTGGCACACCTCGGGCATCGAGGCGGCGTGCTCGAGCTCGGCCACGACCGACTCCAGGGTCAGCGCCATGTTGGTCCCGGTGTCGCCGTCGGGGACCGGGTAGACGTTCAGCCGGTTGAGCTCCTCCTGGTGGAGGCGCAGGGCGTCGCGGAAGCGGACGATCGACCGCCGTAGCGCCGGGGCGTCGAGCCGGTCGAGGGCAGCCATGGGCGTGGATCGTACCGCCGGGCCCCGCCGCCGGGGACCCCCGGGCCGGGGCGCCACGGGCCCCGATCGGTCGGAACCGGGACCCGGGCCGGTGCGGAGCCCTCACGGCCCGAGACCGGGCGGCGCCCGCGGCGCTGGTAACCTCCTGGGCCCGTCCGGCTGCGCCGGTCGCCCGCTCGACACGGCGCCCCCGGCGCCCCGAACCCGAGGTCTCCCGATGGCATCCGTCTGCCAGGTATGCGGCAAGCACCCGCGCTTCGGCATGCGCCTCAGCCACTCCCACCGCCGGAGCAAGCGCCGCTGGAACCCCAACGTGCAGAAGGTCCGGGCCGTCGTGAACGGCTCCCCCACGCGGCTGCACGTGTGCACGTCGTGCCTGAAGGCCGGCAAGGTCGCCAAGCCGTGAGCAGCCCGAGCCGCCCCGCCGCCGGATCGGCCCCGGAGGTCCCGCCGTGCAGGGCGTGATCAGGGTCTACGACCCGGAGTCCGGCGAGGGGCTCGTCGTCTCCGACACCGACCGCAGCGAGTACGCCATCGCGCCGGGAGCCCTCGACGGCTCCATCTTCCGGACCCTGCGCCAGGGCCAGCGGGTCGTCTTCGACCTCGACCCCGACGGCCGGGCCGCCGGGCTGCGCACCGGCTCCGAGGCCGACATGGGCGTGCCGGGCGCCGACGTCTGACCGCCTGAGCGCGCCGGCCGGCGGGGCGTCCCCGGCCGGCGCGGCGCCGGCCGGGGACGGCGGCTCAGCCGGCCCGGACCTCGGCGCTGACGGTCCTGGTGCCCGCGTGGCGGAACCGGAGCGTGAGCTCGACCCTCTGGCCGGGCCGCAGCGGCTTCCTCAGCCCGAGGATCATCACGTGCAGCCCGCCGGGCCTGAGGTGCAGCGTCCCGTGCCGGGGCACGGCGACCGTCCTCACATGGTGCATCCTCGCCGCCGGCGCCCGCCCCCTGGTCGTGGGGACGGACGGGCGGTGGGCACGCGTGGGCGGGGGCGACTCGACGTGATGGGTCGTCGGCGGTGTCCGCCGCGCGTGGTGGGTGGACGGCGGGGCCTCGACGTGGTGCGTGGTCGCCGGAGTCCGGACGTGGTGCGTGGTGGGTGGCGGGTCGTGGTGCGTCGACGGCGGGGTGTGGTCGTCATGGCCCGGCTCCGGCTCGTGGCCGCGGCCCCGGGCCGTGCCCGGGCCACCCACCCCCGCGACGACGGTCTCGTGGATCTCGGCCCGCTCGGCCACCTCGTCCGGCACACTCACCCCGACGAGCTCGTCGGCGGCGGCGCCGGTGTTGCGGAGCTCCAGGTACGCGCTCGTGGTGTCGGTCCCCGGGATCGACGCCCGGACCCAGGCTCCGCTCACCTCGATACCCGTGGTCGACCTCCCGGCCGAGAAGCCCCCGCCGCACGCGCCCGCCAGCGCGACGACGAAGGCGCCCGCGAGGATCCGGGTTCGTGTCGTCATGGTCACCTCCGTGCTCTCCTGCCGTCCGGCCTGCACGCCTTCCGTGCGCCACGGGCGGACCGTCACCCGGGGCGCGCCTGACACGCATCCCCGATACGTATCGTGTCGGGAACGGCATTCATATCGTGTTCTGCGCCCCGCCCAGCGTCGATCGCGACGGCCCGCGGTTCCAGGGACGAACGTCACCGACCGGCGGGGCGGGAGCCCCGGGGCGGCTCCGGGAGCCCGGCGGCCCCGATGCCCCTGGGCCGCAGCACTCCCCGCGCGAACACGGCGGGAGCGGGACGGGTGGCCGGGGTGACGGGCGGGCGCGCCCGGTCAGCCGGTCCGGACCTCGGCGGTGACGGTCACGGTGCCGGCGTGACGGAAGCGCAGCTCGACCTCGACCTTCCGGCCCGCCTCGAGCGGCTCCTTCACCCCGAAGATCATGAGGTGGTACCCGCCCGGCTCGAGGCGCACAGCCTTCCCCTTGGGGAGCTCGATCCCGGAGACACGGCGCATCTCCATGACGGGTGGGGTCGATCCGTCCGTGGTGCCCGTCATGTGGTCACCGTGGCCCATGGTCGCCGGCGACCCGTCCTCGACGGCGACGCTCTCGTGGATCTCGGTCCGCTCGGCCACCCCCGACGGCAGGCTCGCGCCGACGAGCTCGTCGGTCGCGTCGCCCGTGTTGCGCAGGGTCATGTACCCCGCCGTCATGTCCTTGCCCGGGATCGAGGCCCGGATCCACGCCCCGTCGACCTCGACTCCCCGGGCGTTGCCGCCCGAACCCCCACCGCACGCGGCGAGCACCGCCACCGCCAGGGAGACCGCGCCGATTCGTATCGTGTTCATCATGCGGCCATGTGTAGCGCCGCCGCGCTCGGGGACTCCAAGCGGGACAGGCGCGAGGCGGGTGACCCTGGTCACCCCGTCACCTCGGCGACCGGCTCCGTCCCGCCCCCGGCCACCGGCATCATCACCGTCTGGGGCGGGGAGCGCCGGAACGTGAGCCGTACCGGAACCCGGGAACCGGGAACGAGGGTGCCCTCCACCCCCGTGAGCACGAGGCCCACGCCGCCGGGCCCCACCGCGGCGTCGGCCCGAGGGGGCAACGCCACCGGGCCGGCCAGCTCGGCACGCTCGGCTACGCCGACCGCGACACGGGCTCCGGTGAGCTCGTCGGCGCGGGTCCCGGCGTTGTGCAGGATCATCGACGCGGTGGCGGTCCGCGACCCGGGAGGGGGAGGGGACAGCGACGCGTCGCGCACCACGATCCCCGTCACGCCGGCCGGGTCGGCCACCCGGCGCAGGAGGACCCGGATCGCCTCCGCGATCTCCGACGGCTCCATGCCCGTCAGCCACATGACCTGGACGCGCCCGCCCGCGTCGACCGGGAAGAGCGCCGACGTGTGGTCGACGGCGTACTCGCCGTTGCGGTCGGGGGGCTTGCGCGTCACCCGCACGCCGAAGGCGGCCTGCACCGCCTCCTGGAGCTGCTCGTCGTCGGTGCGCAACGCGTGCGCTCCGTCGAAGAAGTGACCGACGTACCGGCGCAGGACCTCCGGGGTGTCACGGCGGGGGTCGACCGTCACCAACGCGACCTGCACCTTGGCCCTCTCGGCCGGCTTCAGCAGCGCCGTGGCGGCACTCAGGTCGGCGAGGGCGGTCGGGCAGACGTCGGGGCAGTTGGTGTAGCCGAAGTACACGACGAGGAGCCGGCCGGGTTCGGCGTGGAACCCGAGGTCGGCGGGAGGCTCCGCGCTCACGTCGGGAAGGCCGAGGGCGCCGACGACGATCGGCGGGTCGGGGACCATGTTCGGCAGCGGCCGGGAGGTGGACGACCCGGAGCCGTCACGGCCGGAGCGGGGATCGGTGCCGCCGCCCCCGCACGCGGTGGTCAGCGCGAACGCGGCGACGGCGGCGACCACACCGACCGCCGCGGCCGCCCGGCGCCTCACGGGGCCCTGCCCTCGGTGGCGTCCCCCCCGGCCGGCGCCGACCGCTCGGCCCGCCGCAACATGGCCCGCAGGCCCCGGGCGAGGTCCTCGGGCTCCATCCCGGTCGGCCACATGACCGGCACCCGGCCCGACGGGTCGACCGCGAACAGCGCCGAGGTGTGCCCCACCGCGTAGTTCCCCTGCGCGTCCGGCGGCTCCTTCTCGATGACCACGTCGAAGGCCTTGGTCACCTCCGCCAGCCGGGCCTCGTCGTCGGTGCGCAGGGGATGCGCCCCGTCGAAGAAGTGCCCCAGGTACTTCACCATCACCTCGGCGGTGTCGCGCTCGGGGTCGCCGGTGACGAAGGCCACCTGCACCCGGGACCGCTCGGCCGGGGTCAGGACGTCGAGCGCGGCGCTCAGCTCGCCGAGCGTCGTCGGGCAGATGTCGGGGCAGTTGGTGTAGCCGAAGTACACGACGAGCAGGCCGCCCGGCCGGGCCCGGAACGGCAGGTCCTCGGGCGGATCGGTCGAGACGTCGGGCAGGCTGAGCCCACCGACCTCGTACGGGTGCTCGATGCGCACGCCGGGAGGCAGGTCCGACGAGCTCCCACCCTCCCCGGCGGTGGTGGACGCGCCGTTGCCGTCGCCGGCGGCGCCCGCGCAGGCGGCCAGGAGCAGCGCCGCGAGGACCAGCACCAGGGTTCTCCTCACCCCCCGATGTGTACCCCACCGGGGTGGGGCGGCGGCGAAATCTGACCCCTCGAGCGGCCCGGACCGGTGGCCCTCCGGCGGCACCCGGCCCGCGCCGAGCACGAGGCGCCGTGACCCGGCGTTGCCGCGTCGTCCGGATGGTGCCACAATTGCCGTTCCGTCCGTGCTGCATACCAACGGGACGGGCCCGAGTAGAGCAGTGCCGGAGGGCCGACATGTCCGAATACCCGTCGAGGCACGGGTTGGCGGCCGGGGGCTGGGACTCGGCGCCCCGCCGGGCCGCACCACGGGCGTTCGCGGGCGGGGGGATGCAGCCCGCGGGTGCGGGCATCCCCGACTACGGCCTGGCCCCCCGCTTCCCCACCCCGGCGGCCATGCCCGCCGTCGACCGCCGGGTCCCCTGGTACCGCTCGCCGATCGGCCTCATCGTGCTCCTCGTGGTCGCGGCGCTCGTTGGCGGGGTGTTCCTGCTGCGACCGCGGCTCGACCTCCGCGTCGGGCGTACGCCCGACGTCCCGGCCCCGACCCTGCGCTGGGACGCCGTCGAGGCTCCGGCCCGCCTCGCGACGATCACTCCCGGCTTCCGTCGGGTCGCCGAGGCCGGGCTCTCGCTGACCGTCCCGTCGTCGTGGGAGGCGGGCGGACCGACCCCCCAGCAGGCGGCCTTCTTCGAGGCCCAGTTGAACGCCCTGCCCGACGACGTCCTGCCCGACGACGCGCCGGGCGACGTCGAGCTGGTGCTGGTGGGCGTGGCGCCGAACCTGACCGCGGAGGTCAACGTCACCAAGGCCCCGCCCCAGGGCTACGACGCGGAGGCCGAGCACGAAGCGGCCCGGGCCCGGCTCGAGAAGCTCGGTGTCCAGAACGTCACCAGCGGGTCGACCACCGTCGCCGGCCGCCCCGCCCTGTTCCTGCGAGCCGACCGGTACGTCCCCAGCGGTCGGATCATCCGGATCGCCGGCTACGCGTTCTCGAGCGAGGCCGGCACCTACGGGATCACGTTCTTCACCTACGACCAGACCGCGCCCCCGCCCGTCGCGGAGATCATCGGCAGCGTCGTCGTCGACTGACGTCGGCGATCCGCCCCGGAGCGCGGCCAGCACGGCCGAGACAGCCGGGACCCCACCGACCGCGATCTCTCGACGACCGGATGATCGTCTCATCCGTGGTCGGGCGCTCGCGCGCACGCTGGTCAGGCACCGCGCTTGATGAGGCCGTCGGTGAGGGCGTTCGCGGCCTCGGCGAGGCGTAGCCCTACGACGTCGAGGCGGCGAAGCAGCTCGCGGTGCTTGAGCGTCTCCCGGTCGGGCTCGCTCGCCAGGAGCTCCGCCACGGCCTCCTGGTAACGGCGGCGGGTGCGGTTGCATGCCCGGCGGGCCCGGAGCGCCCCGCGCGCGACCGCGCCCAGGTCGCGGGGCAGGTTCGGCAGGCAGGCGCGCAGGGCCTCGAGGCCGTCGATGATCGAGTCGACGGGCTCGGCCAGCCCTTCCGGCCGGGCCGGCCGGTAGAGGGTGAGCTCGACCAGGAAGTCGGCGAGGTTGTCGAGCACGTCGTCGATGGAGCGGGACAGCCGGAAGAGGTCCTCCCGGTCGATGGGGCCCGACAGCACCTCGCCGAGGATCGACACGAGCTCCGAGCGCTCGTCGTCGCCGCGCCGCTCTATCTCGGCCATGCGCGCTGCCGCCGCGACGGCGTCGCCCCCGGTGACGGCGTCGCGGGCGACCGCGGCGCCTTCGAGCGCGGCGTCGAGCTGAGCCAGGAGCTGGGCGACGAGGTCGGCGTCGGTGCGGCCGGCCAGGTCGCGCAGCACCCTCCGCCAGCGTCTCTTCACCCGATCACCGTCCGGGCCAACGCCCCGAGGGCCAGCCCGGCCAGCAGGGCCGCGGGGAGGGTGACGGCCCACGCGGCCACGATCCGGGCGGCCACCCGCCAGCGGACCCGCGCCCACCCGGCCGGCAGGCGCGAACCCGCCAGGCTCCCGCTCACCGCTTGGGTCAGGCTGACGGGCGCACCCACGGCCGACGCCGCGAGCACCACCCCTCCGGCTACGACGATCGCGGCCGTCGACTCGAACGATCGGGCGGGAGCGACCTCACCCGCCAGGGCGCCGGCCGTCGACGGGATGCCCACCAGCACCCCGAGCGCGAACAGGGCGCCGGCAGCGGCGAGCAGCCGCCCGTCGGCGGGCACGGGGTGCAGCGGGCGGCCGAGGGCGACGGCGAGGACCGCCAAGACCTTCTGGCCGCCGTTCGCGCCGTAGGCCAGGCACAGCGTTATGTAGGCACCGACGCCGGCGGCCCCCATACTCCGGCGACCGAGGCGGGGGAGCGTCACGAGTACCGAGGTGGCCACGAAGGCGAGCGCCGCCCCGATCACCGGCGCGACGGCGGCCACGCCCAGGACGAAGCCGACCTCTCCCCACGCCACCGGTAGACCCGCTCCCATGCCCGCACCGGCGAGGCCGCCCACGAAGGCGAGGACCAGACTGGTGGGTGCTCGCATGCGCACGCAGACCGCGACCACCCCCACCGTGGCGACCAGCGCGGCGGCGAGGGCGGCTCCGCCGGCGGGCCGACCGGCGCCGGCCGGTCGGCCGAAACCGACGAGGTCGCCGGCGAGGGTGGTGGCCACGCCGGTTCCGAACACGCGGGGCACGACGACGACCGAGGCGACCAGGAGGCCGACCAGCCACGGGAGCGCGAGGACCCTGAGCCGGACCGCGGCGCCGATCAGTGCCCCGCCGTCGTTGACACCTGTGGCCACGGCGAACCCCGCCCCGGTGGCCACGACGGCCGCGCTCACGCCGGCGCCCGGAGCCCGGCGACCTCAGCGCGGCGGGCGATCACCGCGGCCGCGCCCCGCGACGGCGCCGTACACGAACAGGAGCACGCTCGCGCCGACGACCGCCACCAGGACGCTGTAGAGGCTGAACTCGTTGATCCCCTCGCCGCCGGCGGCCTTGAAGAAGATCCCGCCGAGCAGTCCGCCCAGGATGCCGATGACGATCGTGCCGAGGCAGCCGGCGCCCTTGACCCCGGTGACGGCCCGGGCTACCACCCCGGCGACGAGCCCGACCACCACCCAGCTCAGCCAGCTCACGGTCGTGAGGCTAACCCCGACCGGCCCGCGCCGGAGGCCCCACCGAGCGCGGTTGGGTCGCCCTTCGGAGCCGTCGGTAGCCTGGTTCCAGGCACGGCAAAGGAGCCCGACGCGAAGATGACCACCACCCCTCCCACCCGCCACCAACGCCTCATCGCCTGGGTCGACGACATGGAGGCCCTGTGCCGGCCGGACTCGGTGCACTGGTTCGACGGGTCCGACGAGGAGGCCGAGCTGCTCGCCAAGCAGCTCGTCGACGCCGGGACGCTCGTCCCGCTCGACGGCGCCCGCCGGCCCGACTCGTACTGGGCCGCGTCCGACCCCGCCGACGTGGCCCGGGTGGAGGAGCGCACGTTCATCTGCTCCGAGAGCCCCGACGACGCCGGCCCCACGAACAACTGGAAGGCCCCGGGCGAGATGAAGGGGATCCTCCAGGGCCTCTTCGACGGTTCGATGCGCGGCCGCACGATGTACGTGATCCCGTTCAGCATGGGGCCGCTCGGCTCACCGCTGTCCTACGTGGGGGTCGAGATAACCGACTCCGCCTACGTGGCCCTGAGCATGAGGATCATGACCCGCGCCGGGCGCGCCGTCCTCGACGTCCTCGGCGACGACGGCGACTTCGTGCCGTGCATGCACTCGGTGGGCATGCCCCTCGAGCCGGGCCAGGCCGACGTGCCGTGGCCGTGCAACGCCGAGGAGAAGTGGATCACCCACTTCCCCGAGACGCGCGAGATCTGGTCGTACGGCTCCGGCTACGGGGGCAACGCCCTGCTCGGCAAGAAGTGCTTCGCGCTGCGCATCGCCTCGGTCATCGCCCGCGACGAGGGTTGGCTCGCCGAGCACATGCTGATCCTCAAGCTGACCTCGCCCGAGGGGAAGGTGCACTACGTGACGGGTGCGTTCCCGTCGGCGTGCGGCAAGACCAACCTGGCCATGCTCATCCCCACCGTCCCGGGCTGGAAGGCCGAGACGATCGGCGACGACATCGCCTGGATGAAGTTCGGTGCCGACGGGCGCCTCTACGCGATCAACCCCGAGTTCGGGTTCTTCGGCGTGGCCCCGGGCACCAACATGGAGACCAACCCCAACGCCATGCTGGGCCTCGACGCCAACACCATCTTCACCAACACCGCGCTCACCGACGACGGTGACGTGTGGTGGGAGGGGATGACCCCGGAGCCGCCCGAGCACGCGACGAGCTGGAAGCGCACCGACTGGACCCCCGACTCGGGCGAACCCGCCGCCCACCCGAACGCCCGCTTCTGCGCGCCGGCCGGCCAGTGCCCCGTGATCGCCCCCGAGTGGGAGGACCCCAAGGGCGTCCCGATCTCGGCGATGCTCTTCGGCGGACGGCGCGCCGACACCGTCCCGCTGGTCTACGAAGCCCGCGACTGGGCCCACGGCGTGTTCATGGGCGCCACGATGGGCTCGGAGAAGACCGCCGCCGCGGCCGGCGGCCTGGGCCAGCTCCGCCACGACCCCATGGCGATGCTGCCGTTCTGCGGGTACGACATGGCCGACTACTGGGCCCACTGGCTGTCGATGCGCGACCGGACCGACGAGTCGAACCTGCCCCGCATCTACGGGGTCAACTGGTTCCGCAAGGACGCCGACGGCAAGTTCATCTGGCCCGGCTACGGCGAGAACTCCCGGGTCCTCGAGTGGATCTGCCGGCGCCTCGACGGCGAGGCGGGAGCCACCGACACCCCGATCGGCGCGGTGCCCTCTCCCGCCGACCTGAACCTCGACGGCCTCGACGTCGACCCCGAGCGGATCGCCCAGGCGTTGTACGTCGACCCGGAGCAGTGGCGGGCGGAGTGCGCGAAGACGAAGGAGCACTTCGCCCGCTTCGGCGCCAAGCTCCCCGACGCCCTGCGCGCCGAGCTCGACGCCCTCGAGCAGCGCCTCGGCTGAGCCGCGACCCCGCGGGAGCGGCTCAGGGACGAGGGGCCGGCGCGGCGGGATCCGCACCGGTGGGATCGGCGCCCAGCTCCTCGCGCCGCGCGAGGGCCGCGGCCTCGCCCCGGTTCGACACCCCCAGCTTGCTGAGGATGTTCGAGACGTGGACGCTCGCCGTCTTGGGGCTGATGAACAGCTCCTCGGCGATCTGGCGGTTCGTGCGGCCCTCGCTCACCAGGGCCAGGACCTCCATCTCCCGGCGCGAGAGACCGTGGGCACGCCCGTCGTCACGGCCGCCGGCCGCACCCACGCCGACGCCGGCCCCCGCGAACGCGCCCTTCAGGCGGTGACGCCGGGCGAGGCTCGCCACCTCCTTCGCTAGGCGCACCTCCCCCGTCGACGCCGCGAGGTCGGCGACGCGCTCCAGCGCCACGCGGGCCTCCTCCCGATCCGGGGCCGCGCCCTCCAGGTGGGCTCCGGCCACCCGCAGGCGCGCGTACCCCTCACCGCCACGCTGGCCGAGTGCCGCCCGGGCCGCCGCCAGGGCCGCCCACGCCGCGGGGTCGGCCCGGCCCTCCAGGCGGGCGCGTTCGGCGGCGATCTGGAGCCGCTCCGGCTCGGCCGCTCGCCCGAAGCGTCCCGGCTCCGACCCGACGCGCTCGATCAGGGCATCCAGGCGCTCCGCGCCGGCCCGAGCCTCCTCCTCCCCCGCCGCGTCGCCCGAGGCCCGGGCCGCCTCCAGGTGGTCGGCGGCGGCCCGCATGCCGAGGGCCAGCAGCGGCCAGACCAGGACCCGATCGTCGAGCTCGTCGAGCCGGGCGGCGGCGGCGAGCGCCAGGCGGGCGGCGAGCGCGGGATCGCCGCGGGCGAGGGCGAGCTCGGCCTCGGCCACCGCGGTGGGCGCGACGAAGTCGGGGGTGCCCACCTCCCGGCCCTGTTCCGCCGCCTCACCGATGTCGGCCGCGGCGCCGTCGAGGTCACCCCGGGCCAGCGCCAGCAGGCCCCGGGCGGTCAGGTGCTGGAGCCGGGAGAGCCCCACGAGCTCGTACCGCTCGATCGCCGCCAGCTCAGTCTCCACGGCGGCCCAGTCGGAGAGCCGGGCCCGGGTGAAGAGCGTGTCGAGCCGGAGCCAGAGGCCGTGACTGCGCTCGAGGCCGTTGCGCCGGGCCACCTCCGCGCCCTCCGCGGCGAGGGCCAGCACCTCGTCGTTGCGCCCGTCGATCTCGAGCACGCCGATGAGGTTGGTGTAGTAGCGGCAGAGGTCCTCCACGCTGCCGATCTCGGCCGCGATCCGGCCGGCCTCGCGGAGCAGCGCCTCGGCCTCCTCCCGCCGCCCGAGGAACCCGTGGACCACGCCCAGCGTGTTGCTGGCGTGCCCCTCGACCGTGCGGTCACCCGCGTCGCGGGCCATCGCGATCGCCGACGCGAGCCACGGCACCGCCTCCGTGAGGCGGTGCGCCAGCATCAGGGACTGCCCCAGGGTGGACATGACCCACGCCCGCTCGGACGACGGCGGGCTCGCGGGCACCAGGTCCACCGCGCGCCGGTACTCGGCCAGGGAGTCCTCGGTCCGCCCGACGTGGAAGAGGTACCGCCCGAGGCGGGCCCGCAGGATCCCCGACCGCACCGGCGCCGCCGTCTCGTCGACGCCGGCGACCGCCTCCGATGCGAGGCGGACGGCACGCTCGTACCCACCCGACTGCGAGGCCGTCTCGGCCGCCCGGGCGAGGAGGTGGGGACGGTCGCAGCCGGCGTGGCGGGCCGGGTCGGGAACGCGCTCCCAGAGGCCGAGGGCCCGCTCGTAGTGCGCCAGGGCGTCGCCCGGCGCTCGGACCTCCTCGGCCCGGCGGCCGGCCTCGGTCGACGCGGCCAGGGCGCGGGCCGGATCGTGGGCGGCCGCCCAGTGACAGGCGAGCTCGGCGGCCACCGCCGCCGGGCCACCACCGATCAGCTCCGGGTCCCGCGAGAGGGCCTCGGCCACGGCGGCGTGCATGGCGACCCGCTCGCCCGGGAGCAGGTCCTCGTACACGGCCTCGCAGAGCATGGCGTGACGGAACCGGTACGAGCCGTCGTCGACGCTCAGCACCTGGGCGTCGACCGCCCCGCGCAGCGCGTCGAGCAGGTCGTCCTCGGCGAGCCCGGCCGACGCCGCGAGGAGCCGGTGCTCGGCCCGGCGGCCGATCACCGAGAGCACCCCGAGCACCCGCTGGACCCCCGGGGCGAGCGGCGCGACGCGCACGAGTAGGAGGTCGCGGAGCGTCTCGGGCAGCGCGCCCCCCGACATCCCCTGCGACGCCGCCACGAGCTCCTCGGACAGGAAGGCGTTCCCCTCCGACCGCTCGAACACCCGGTCGACGAGCGCGGCGCCGGGTTCGCGGCCGAGCAGCCCGGCCATCAACTCGGCGGTCGTGGCGCGGTCGAAGCGGTCGAGCTCCATCCGGCGCCCCACCCCGGACCTCTCCACCTCGGCGAGGAAGGCCCGCAGCGGGTGCCGTCGGGGAAGCTCGTCGGAGCGGAACGTGCCCACGATCCCCACCCGGGCCCGGCCCAGGTTCCGCAACAGGAAGGCGAGGAGGTCGCGGGTGGACCGGTCCGACCAGTGGAGGTCCTCCACCACGAGCAGGACGGGGCGGCGATCGCCCAGGCGGGTCAGGAACCCGAGGAGGTGCTCGAAGAGCCGGGCCTGGCCGCCGGTGTCCTCGGAGGCGCTCCCCGGCGCGGCCTCGGGGGCGCCGGGCGAGGCCACGACCGCGACGTCGAGGCCGGGCAGCAGGCGCCCGAGCTCGTCGCCTCCGCCGCCGACGAGCGCCTCGAGCTCGTGGGGGCGCAGGGCGCCCACGAGGCCGCGCAGCGCCTCGGCGACGGGCAGGTAGGGCAGCGCCCGGTCGACCACCCGTACGCAGGCCCCGGTCAGCACGGTGGTGCCCTCCGCCGCGGCGCGGGCCGACACCTCGGCGACGAGACGGCTCTTCCCGACGCCCGACTCCCCTCCCACCAGGACGGCCGAGGGCTCACCCCGGGCCGCGGCGGCGACGACCTCCGACAGGGCGGCGAGCTCGTCGTCGCGTCCGACGAAGGTGAGGCTGGTCAGGCGGGCAGGCACCGCCCCCGATCATCGCAGCCCGCTACGCCCCGCGCTCCGGGAGCGGCCGGACGGTCGCCGGCCCGCCGGATCACCCACGGACCCCGGCGGCGGCCCGCCCGTCCGGACCGGCGGTCCGCGGCCCCGGCCCCCCGCAGGTCGGCCAGCCTCAGGCGTGACTGCTCGGCACTGAACCAGATCGTGCTCATCGTGGCGACCTCCCGTCCGCTGCCGTCCACGATGGGGCTAAGGCCCCCGCCGCGGCATCGGGCGGATGCCCTATTCGCCACCGGGGTCCCACCGGCCTGGTGCGCCGGGGCCGGCGCGGGGGCGACGCGAGCGGCGGCCCGTCGGGGCCGTTACGCTCGCCGGGAAGCGGACCTGGGAAACGGGGCCGGACGGCCGGGGCCGAGCCGCCCCGCTCGACGACGAGGAGCCGGCATGACCGTCAGCGCGTACATCCTCATCCAGACCGAGGTGGGCAAGGCCGCCACCGTGGCCTCGGAGGCCCGCAAGATCCCCGGCGTCGTGTCGGCCGACGACGTGACCGGGCCCTACGACGTGGTGGTCATCGCCGAGTCGGAGAGCATGGACGACCTCGGGCGGATGGTGGTCTCCCAGGTGCAGGCCGTCGACGGCATCGTCCGCACCACCACCTGCCCGGTGGTGAAGCTCTGAGCGGGGCTCAGCGGCGCTGGCGGCCGGCGCGGGCCGCCCGTCGCGCGTGGCGCTCCAGGGCCAGCTCGATCAGGCGATCGACCAGGGCCGCGTAGTCGAGGCCCGACTCGGCCCACAGCCGCGGGTACATCGAGATGGGCGTGAACCCGGGGATCGTGTTCACCTCGTTGACGAGGAACCCGCGCCCGCCGGGCTCGTAGAAGAAGTCGACCCGGGCCATCGCCTCGCACCGGCACGCCTCGAACGCCGCCACGGCCAGGCGGCGCACCTCCGCGGCGGCGGCGTCGTCGAGCGGGGCCGGCGCCAGCAGCCGGGCGCTCCCGTCCTCGTACTTGTCGGCGTAGGAGTAGAAGTCGGCGCCGGGCACGATCTCGCCGGGGACGCTGGCCTCGGCGGGATCGTCACCGAGCACCGCCACCTCTATCTCCCGGCCCGCCACGGCCTCCTCGATCACGACCCACTCGTCGAAGCGGGCCGCGAGCTCCACGGCCGCGGCGAGGCCGTCGCGACCGTCGACCCTGGACACCCCGACCGAGGACCCCATGTTCGAGGGCTTGACGAAGCACGGGTACCCGAGCTCCTCCTCCACCCGCGACGCCAACCCCGAGGTGTCGTGGCCGTCGCGGTGCACGACCGCCCGGGCCGTGCGGAGCCCCGCGGCCGCGAAGGCCCGCTTCGCCATGACCTTGTCCATGGCCACGGCGGACCCGACCACCCCGGACCCGACGTAGGGGACGCCGGCCAGCTCCAGCAGGCCCTGGACCGTGCCGTCCTCGCCGTAGGGCCCGTGGAGCACCGGGAACACCACGTCGACGGGCGCGCCCGCGTCCCCGGGCGGTGCGTCGCCCACCGCCGCGCCCGCCAGGCCGTCGACGACACCGGGAGCGTGATCCTCCGCCGCTCCGCCCCCGCCGGCGTCGAAGGCCTCGGGCAGCGGGCCGCCGGCCTCCCACGCGCGGCGGGCCTCGGTGGCGAACACCCAGCGTCCGGACGTGGTGACGGCCACGGGCAGGAGGTCGTAGCGGGCGGGGTCGAGGGCCCGGGCCACCGATACGGCCGTCGCCCGGGACACGTCGTGCTCGGCGGAGCGACCCCCGAAGAGGAGGGCGATCCGCAGGCGTCCGTCGCGCTCAGACACCGGCGTCGCACGCCCCGCGTGTGCGCTCCCGGCGCATCAGGCCCCCGCCGGACGGTGCGTCACTGGGCCACCTGGAGCACGGCCCGGATCCCGACCCCCATGAGGAACAAACCCACGAACCCGTAGAACATCTCGTGGCGGCCCTTCATGGAGTCGCGGTACTGGTACGCGAGTCCGACGGTCACGAAGGCCACGAAGCCGTAGAACATGTGGAAGCGGGGCACGACCTGGCCGTAGGTGTCGTCGGTGACGAGCACCACACCCAGGACGACCTGGAGGAGCATCGCCGCCTCGGCCACGATCGTCGGCCACCAGACCCAGCGGCCCCGCAGCTTGCGGCGCCAGCGCGCCTTGCGCCACGCCACCAGCGCGATCGCGCCGGCGAGGCCGTTGAGCACGATCGCGACGTAGCCCCACGTGCGGTGGATGTCGAGGACGGTCTCGATGGTCGGCTCCCGAGGTCGGTCAGAGCACCGCGTCGTCGGCGGTCGCGGCGAAGCTGCTCTCATCCCCCCGGAGCAGGTTCTTGAGGATCTTCCCGGCCGGGTTGCGGGGCAGCGGCTCGGCCCGCACCTCGATCTCGGACGGGACCTTGAAGTCGGCGAGGTGGCGGGCGCAGTGCTCTCGCAGCTCGGCGGGGCCGACCCGGGCGCCGTCGCGGAGCTGGACCACCGCCTTGACCTCCTCGCCCAGCGTGCGGTGGGGCACGCCGATGACGGCCGCATCTATCACGTCGGGGTGGCTGTAGAGCGCGTTCTCGACCTCCACGCAGTAGACGTTCTCGCCCCCGCGGATGACCATGTCCTTGGCCCGGTCGACGATGGTGAGGAAGCCGTCGGCGTCGAGGTAGCCGACGTCGCCGCTGCGGAACCAGCCGTCGGGGGAGAGGACCTCGGCGGTGGCGTCGGGGAGCCGCCAGTAGCCGCGCATCATGACCGTCGGACCCTTGATCTCGATCTCGCCCGCCTCCCCCGGCGGCAGGACGCGCCCGTCGTCGGTGACCCGGATCTCGACCGTCGGCACGGCGCGGCCGACCGACCCCGGGTGGTCGAAGTAGTCGTCGCCGCTGTTGATGGTGGCGACGGAGGCCGTCTCGGTGAGGCCGTAGGCGGTGCTGAGCGTCTGGCGGACCTTGGGGAACGCGCCCTCGATCCGTTCCACGAGCTCGGGCGCCGCCGGGGCGCCGCCGTAGCTGCACCGGCTGACCGACGACAGGTCGTAGGAGCCCAGCGCCGGGGACTCGACGATGCGCCACATCACGGTCGGCACGCCGCCGATCGCGGTGATCCGCTCGTCCTGGATGATCCGCAGGGCGGTCTCGGGCTCGAAGCGCCCCGGCGGCATCAGCACCAGCTTCCCGCCCGAGGCGTAGGTCACGACCATCGTCGCCAGGGAGCCGGTCACGTGGAAGAGGGGCACGACCAGGAGGGCGGCGTTCTGCATGTCCCCCGACAGCTCCGGGGCCGCGGCGCCCTTCATGGACCCGGCTACCGCGATGAGGAAGATGTTCTGGAGGTTGGCGACGGCTTGGCGGTGCGTGACGGTCGCGCCCTTGGGCGCGCCGGTGGTGCCCGAGGTGTAGAGGATCCCGAGGATGTCGTCCTCGGCGACCTCGACGCCCGGAAGGGCGTCCGGGGTGTCGCCGGCGAGCAAGTCGGAGAAGGCGATCTCGTCGGGGCCGCCCGACCCGCCGGCGGCGCTCGTTGCCGGCGGAGCCGGCCCGTCCATGACCGCGACGGCCTCGAGCGACGGGATCCGCGACGGCAGGTCGCCGATCGCGGCCCGTCGCTTGGCGTCGCAGACGAGGACGCGGGCGCCGGAGTCGCGCAGCGCGTACTCGAGCTCCTCGGTCTTCCACCACGCGTTGAGCGGAACCAGCGCCGCCCCCACCGCGGCGGCGGCCCAGAAGGTGATCACCCACTCGATCGTGTTGGCCGACAGCAGCGCCACCCGGTCACCGGGCTCCACGCCCTGCTCCAGGAGCGAAGCCGCCAGCCGGCGGACCCGCGCGTTGTGCTCGCCGAAGGTGAGGCGGCGGCCCTCGTGCACGAGGAACTCGACGTCGGCCCGGGCGTCGGCCAGGGCGATCAGGTCGCGCATGGTCCCGAGCCGGTTCTTGTAGACCTGCATCGGGACGCCGAGGACCTCCTCGACGACGATCTCGAACGGGCCGCCCGGGCCGGTGAGCTGTTCGACGACGGGATCGGCGGGTACGGGAGCGACGACCATCTCACCGGAGCCTACCGCCCACCCGTCGACCGCCCGCCCCTCCTCACCGGCCGGCGGCGACCGGCCGGAGCGCGTGCCGAGGTCCGGGGCGGGAGCCGTCCCCGGTTCGTGGGCGCCCGGCCCGGGCCGGGCGACCCGCGACCGGCTCAGGGCCCGCCCGGCTCCTCACGGCTCACGACGTCGAACTCCCACTGCTCGGCCGCCGTCGAGACCGGCGCGGGACGGTCCGCGCCGGGCGGGCCGCCGTGGCCGCGGGCGAAGGAGCCGCTCGCGAGCCAGGCCCGGTAGTCGGCGTCGGAGCGCCAGCGCGTGTAGACGAGGAACGTGTCGCGGCCGTCGGTCGGGCGGAGCAGCTCGAAGGCCTCGAAGCCGGGGGCCTTCCCCACCTCCCCGGCGCGGGCCGCGAAGCGGGCCACGAGCTCGTCGGCCTTCCCGGCCGGCACCGTGATCGCGTTGATCCGGACGACGCTCAACTCCGTACCTCCAGGCGTGGTGCGGCGGGCGGGACGTCAGTGCTGCTCGCGGAGGAACCGCTCGATCTCGGATGCCAGCTCGTCGCCGGTGGGTAGGTGCTCCGGCTCTTGGAGCGCGTCGAGGGTCCGGACGATCTCGGCCACGTCGGGGCGCTCGGCGAGCTCCTCCTCGAGGCGGGCCCGGTAGGCGTCGCCGGCCTCGTCGAGGACCCGGGCGTCGAGGTCGAGCCCGGTGAGCTCCCGCAGGCGCGCGAGCAGCGCCGAGACCGCCACCGGCGACGCATTGGCCGACACGTAGTGCGGAACCTGGGCCCACAGGCCGACCCCGGGAACCCCCATCCGGCCCAACTCGACCTGGAGGACGGTCGCCAGGCCGATCGGCCCGGTGTAGTCGAGGCGGAGCGCGCCGACCTCGCGGGCCCGGTCGGGGTCGCCGGCGGTGGCGAGGACCCTCACCGGCCGGCGGTGCGAGACCGAGGCCGGCATCCCCCCGAGGGTGTACACGCCGGAGACGCCGAGGCGCACCGCGATGTCGACGAGCTCCGAGACCACGGCCTTCCACCGGGCCGCGGGCTCGGGACCGGTCACGAGCACGACGTCACCGCCGAGCCGCCCCGACACCAGGTCGAGCGACGGCCACTCGATCTCCCGCGTCACGCCGTCGACCAGGTGCACCGTCGGGCGCGTCTCGCTCAGGTCGGCGAGGTCGGCCAGGTCGATGCGCCCGAAGGTGCGCCCGTCCTCCAGCTGGGCGTGCAGGGCGGCGAGCGCCCCCGCGCCCGCGATGCCGGCGTCGACCCACCCGGTGAGCGCGACGACCATCACCGGCTCGTGGAGCTCCGGCCACTCCTCGACGTCGATCATCGGCCCCACTGTAGGAGGCTCCGGGCCGGTCGCCACCCTCGCCGTCCGTCCGCCCCGTCGCGAGGTCCGTCGCGACCGGGGCGGCGGGCCCGGCATCGGCGGGATAGGTTCGGGCGATGCGCCTGCGGATCTTCGTGGAGCCCCAGCAGGGAGCCACCTACGAGCAGCAGCTCACCATGGCCCGACTCGCCGAGGAGCTCGGCTTCGACGCGTTCTTCCGCTCCGACCACCTCGTGCGCATCGGCGACGGCGACCCCGGCCCCGGCCCCACCGACTCGTGGGCGACGCTCGCCGCGCTGGCCCGAGAGACCGAGCGCGTCCGGCTGGGAACCCTGCTCACCTCGGCCACGTTCCGCCGGCCGGGCCCCCTGGCCGTCACCGTCGCCCAGGTCGACACCATGAGCGGGGGCCGGGTGGAGCTCGGGCTCGGCGCCGGTTGGTACGACACCGAGCACACCGCCTACGGGATCCCCTTCCCGCCGCTCGGTGAGCGCTTCGAGCGCCTCGGCGAGCAGCTCGCGATCGTCACGGGCCTCTGGACCACGCCGCCCGGTGAGCGCTTCACCTTCGAGGGGCGCCACTACAGCTTGCGCGACTGCCCGGCCCTGCCCCGACCCGTCCAGCGACCGCACCCTCCGATCATCGTGGGCGGGTGGGGCGCCCGGCGCACCCCTGCGCTCGCGGCCCGGTACGCGTCGGAGTACAACGTGCCGTTCCCCCTCCTCGCCGACTTCGGGCCGCAGATCGCCCGGGTGCGCGTGGCCTGCGAGGAGGCGGGGCGTGATCCGTCGTCGATGGTCATGAGCGCGGCGCTGGTGGTGGCCTGCGGCGAGACCGAGGCCGAGTTCACCCGCCGGGCCGGGGCCATCGGCCGGGAGCCGGGTGAGCTGCGCGAGCACGGCCTGGCCGGCACCGTTCCCGAGGTGGTCGACCGGCTCCGGGGGTTCGGCGCCGCCGGCGCCGACGTGGTGTACCTCCAGGTGCTCGACCTCGACGACCTCGACCACCTTCGCCTGCTCGCGTCGGCCGTGATGGCGGAGGTCTCGTGAGGCGCGCCCCCGCCCGGTCGGCGACGGCGACCCGACCGACCTGCGCACCGACGTGCGCACCGATCCACGCACCGACCGACCCACCGCGGAGGAGCACATGGCCATGAGGTTCGGGGTCCACGCCGGCCTGCAGGACACGTCGATCGACGAGCTCCGGGACCTCTGGAGGGGTATCGAGGCGGCCGGCTTCGACTGGATCTCGGTGTGGGACCACTTCTACGCCGCCGACCCGGGCGGCGGGGCGGTGTGCCTGGAGGCGGTCGCCACCCACGCGGCGCTGGCCGCCACCACGTCGCGCGTGCGCTGCGGCAGCCTCGTCTACTCGGTCGGCTACCGGCACCCGGCGGTGCTGGCCAAGGCCGCGGCCACGCTCGACCAGCTCGCCGGGGGCCGGGTCGACCTCGGCCTCGGGGGCGGCTGGTTCCAACCCGAGTACGACGCCTACGGCATCCCGTTCCCCGACCCGCCGACGCGCCTGCGCATGCTCGACGAGGCCGTCCGGTGCGTGCGCAGCCTCCTCACCGAGGAGACCACCGACTTCGAAGGCGAGTTCTTCACCTTCCGCGACGCCCGGTGCGATCCCAAGCCCGTCCAGGAGAGGCTGCCGATCTGGATCGGGGGCGGCGGCGAGAAGGTCACGCTGCGGATCGCCGCGCGCCACGCCGACGGCTGGAACGTGCCCTTCGTGGACCCCGCCGCCTACGGGCACAAGGTCGACGTCCTGCACGGGCACTGCGAGCGCGAGGGGCGCGACCCGGCGTCGATCGTCAAGAGCGTCAACGTGGGCCTGGCGTGGAGCGACGACGACCTCGCGGCCCAGTTCAGCCCCGACATGGTCGAGTGGGTGCGGCCCGGGATCCTGACCGGCAGCCCGGCCGAGATGGTCGACCGGATCGGCGCGTATGTGGACGCGGGCGCCCAGCAGCTCAACATCGCCCGGCGCGCGCCGTTCGACCTCGGGGCCCTGGAGCGCTTCGCGGCCGAGGTCGTGCCCGCCTTCCGGTGACGGGCGGCACCGGCTCCGGCGCGAGCGGCGCTCCTTCGGGAGCGCCGGGGGGACCGGAGGCTCGTGGCCCGTCGGGCCACGAGCTGCGCCTCGACCCGCTCACCGGGGAGTGGGTGGCCATCGTGGCCCGGCGCCAGGACCGGCCCAACCTCCCGTCGGGCGGCTGCCCGTTCTGCGTGGGCGGCCTCGAGGCCCCGGAGCCCTATACCGTCAGGGCGTTCGAGAACCGCTGGCCGGCGTTCCTGCCCGGTCCTCCCGCCGGGGCCGCCGACCGCCGCACCGAGGGCGGTTTCACGTGGTCGCCACCACGCGGGGCAGCGGAGGTGGTCCTCTACTCCCCGGGCCACGACGGCTCACTCGGCACCATCGGCGTCGAGGGCGTGAGGGCCGTGGTCGACCTCTGGGCCGAGCGAACCGAGGCGCTCATGAGCCGCCCCGAGGTCGAGTACGTGCTGGTGTTCGAGAACCGGGGCGAGGAGGTCGGCGCCACCATCGACCACCCGCACGGGCAGATCTACGCGTTCCCCTTCGTGCCGCCCGTCCCGCGCCGGGAGGCCGAGGTCGCCGCGACGGGCGGCTGCCCGCTGTGCCGGACCGTCCCCCACGAGCTCGCGGCCGGGATCCGGGTCGTCGGCCGGGTGGGGAGCTGGGTCTCGTACGTGCCCTTCGCCTCCGGCTACCCCTACGGGATGCTCGTGGCCCCCGAGGACCACCGGCCCTCGCTCACCGACCTCGACGCCACGGCCCGCGACGCCCTGGCGACGCTGCTCCACGACGCCGTCGCCCGCTACGACCGGCTCTTCGACCGACCGATGCCCTACCTCCTGTGGGTGCACCCCGGCGTGCACCTCCACGTCCACCTGGCGCCGCCGATGCGGGCGCCGGGGGTCCAGCGCTTCGTGGCCTCGGGCGAGGTCGGCAGCGGAACGCTCTCCAACCCGGTCGCGCCGGAGGCCGCCGCCGAGGCGCTCCGGCGGGCGTGAGGCCCGGCGCGTCGCCCCAGGGGTGCGCCACTAGCATCGCTCGTTCCCGCCCGCCCCGGCCGGGCCTCCGATCCGCGCCCGGCTCGTGACCGCCCGAACCGAGAAGGGACCCGACGCCATGCCCACGCCGCAGCCCGGCATCTTCGCCCTGGGGACCCGGAGCCACCACCACCTCGAGCTCGACCTCGCACCCGGGGCGGACCGGGCCGCGGTGGTCGCGGCGCTCGGCGCGCTGCGCGAGCCCCGCGTGACCTCCGGCGCCGCGAACCTGGTGATCGGGTTCGGATCCTCCGCGTGGGCGCTCGTGGCCCCGGGGGAACCTCCCGCCGGCAGCGGGCCGTTCACCGAGCTGGTCGGCCGCGACGGCCACCGGGCGCCGGCGACCCAGCACGACGTCTGGGCGTGGATCCACGGCAGCGGTGCCGACACGGTCCTCGACTGCGCCGTCGCGGTGGCGGGCGCCCTCGCCGGCGTCGCCACCGTCGCCGACGAGACGCCGTGCTTCGTGTACCACGACAGCCGCGACCTGACCGGCTTCGTCGACGGCACCGCCAACCCCTCACCGACCGCGGCCCCGGCGGTGGCCTGCGTGCCCGACGGGCAGGCCGGTGCCGGCGGCAGCCACGTGCTCGCCCAGCGGTGGGTCCACGACCTCACCTCGTTCTCCCGCCTACGGGTCGACGACCAGGAGGCGGTCATCGGCCGCACCAAGCCCGATTCCGTCGCTCTGCCCGGCGACTCCCGCCCCTCCGACTCCCACATCTCCCGGGCCGAGGTCCACGACGACCAGGGCCGCGAGCGCCCCGTCTACCGGCGCAGCACGCCCTTCGGAACCGTCGCCGAGCGCGGCCTGTTCTTCCTGGCCTTCAGCGCCGAACGGGACCGGTTCGACCAGATGCTGGGGTCCATGTACGGCACCGAGGGGCGCGAGCAGCGCGACCGCCTCCTCGACTTCTCCCGGCCCGTGACCGGCTCGTACTACTTCGCGCCCAGCGTCGAGGACCTGGTGGCGCTGGGCGCGAACGCGGGCTGAGCCGCCTGAGGCGGGGGTCAGGCCCCGGTCGCCCGGTCGGTCAGCCGGGCGTGGTTGACCCCGCCGTCGCCGCCGCTGACCGCCACGGTCCGGCCGACCCACTCGCCGGCCTCCAGCGCGGCCAGGTCGTCGGCGGCCTCGACTCGCGCGTAGCAGCGGGGGCCCGCGCCGTCGCCGTCGCCCCGGCCCTCGCCCCCGTGGTCCCTCGCGGCGGCACCGGTGAGCACGTCGGCGACGAGCAGGCCCCACTCGGGTGCGCCGTCGCGGCCGTGGACGACCGAGTAACCGGCGACGCGGGCCGGCCCGGAGTACACGTCGACGATCGGGACGGCGCCCGGTCCCGGTCCGCCGGACCCTCCGTGGGATCCCGTGCCCGGTGCTCCGGCCACGACGGTGGGCCCGGGCATGGGGCCGGCCGGCCGGAAGGACCCCGAGGGCGGGGTGGTCGAGAGGGCGGCGGCGGCGTGCTTGGTCATGTGCATCCCCACCCCGGTGACGAGGCCGAACGAGCCCGGGTCGTCGCGCAGCACCCCGACCATCGACGCCAGGGCGTGGGTCACGTAGTTGCTGGCCGGGCCCCCGGCGTAGGGCAGTCCCCCCGTGACCGACAGGCGCCGCCCGTCGGTGAGGGGATCGAGGCCGAGCGCATCGGCCGCGAAGTGCAGCGACGACCCGAAGCACGAGTAGAGGTCGAGGTGCGCCACCTCGCCCGGCTCCCGACCCGCGCCGGCCAGCGCGTCGCCGAGAGCGCGGCGCAGGCCCGGGGAGCGAGCGAGGTCCGGGTGCTCGGCCAGGTAGCGCGGGTCCGACGCCGAGCCGCTCCCGCGCAGGTACACCCGCCGCTCGGAGGGCACGCCGAGGCGATCGGCGGCCTCGTGGGTGGCGACGACCACCGCGGCGGCCATGTCGACGTCCATCACGGCGACCATGTACTTGGTGTACGGGTAGCCGACCATCCGGTTGGATGCGGACGGACGGGCGATCTCGGCCGCCGTCCGGGCGACCGGGAACCACGCGTGCGGGTTGCCCGCCGCCGTCTCGCTGAGCGGGGCGAACATCGCCCCCAGCTCGTCGCGGTAGCGCTCCGGGGCGATGCCCAGCGCGGCCCGCCGGGCCACGTCGCGCACCGCGAACGTCAGCCACGCCTGGAACACCTCGTGCGCCGACTCGGCCGGGTGGAACGGCCACGGGAACGGGAACGGCGGCTCCTCGGTCGCCCGGTGCGACCAGCGCGGCTCCTCCCCCGCCATCAGCGCCCGGCGGCGGGTGTCGAGCGCCTCGGCGCCGCAGAGCACCGCCACGTCGAGGTCACCGGCGAGCATCCGCGCCGCCAGGTCGTCGATCAGCTCCAGCGGGACGGTGCCGCCGATCCCGGAGAGCCGGGCCTCGGCGGGTTCGATTCCGAGCTCGGCGGCGAGGCGCCCCGGCAGGTCGTCGTAGGGCCAGCTCATGCAGTGGACGACCCGGAGGCTCTGCACCGCGCCGAGCAGCCGGCCCGGCCCGGCGCCGCCCGCTCCGCCGTGGCTCCCGGAGTCGGCGACCGCCGCCCTCACCACCTCGGCCGCCATGGCCAGGGGCTCGGGAGCCGGGTCCCCGCCCCGGCGCCAGGTGCGCTGGGCCACCCCGACCAGGCACGGGGTGCGGGGATCGGTCACCACGGCGGCGTCGCGGCTCGGGCGCCGCGCCCTAGCGGCCCGTCCAGCGCGGCGGGCGCTTCTCGGTGAAGGCGGCCGGTCCCTCCTTGGCGTCCTCGGTGGCGAAGACGGCCTGGGAGAGCTCCGACTCGATCCCGTAGGCCTCGGCGAGCGTCACCGAGAGGCCCCGCAGCACCGACTCCTTGGTGGCCCGGACCGCCAGGGGGGCGTTGGCGTTGATGCGGGCCGCCCACTCCAGGGCCCGGTCGAGGAGGCGGTCGGGTTCGACGATCTCGTTGATGAGGCCGAGCTCCAGGGCCCGCGACGCCGGGAACGGCTCGGCGGTGAGGAGGAACTCCATCGCGGCCGGGAAGGCGAGCTGGCGGGGCAGGCGCGCGGTGGTGCCGCCCCCGGCGAACAGGCCCCGCTTGGGTTCGAGGACCCCGAAGGTCGCGCTCGGGGTCGCGATCCGGATGTCGACGCCGCCCAGCATCTCCATCCCGCCGGCGACGCACGGGCCGTCGACGGCGGCGACGATGGGCTTGTAGAGCTCTACGTCGCGCAGCACGGCCTTCAGGGCGTCGTCGACGCGGCAGCCGTCGATCTCGGTGACGTCGCCCTTGCCCAGCTCGGCGATCAGCTCGGTGATCTGGGGGATGTAGGTGCGCAGGTCGGCCCCGGCCATGAACGCGCCCGGGACCCCGGTGACGACCGCCGTCCAGGCGTCGTCGTCGTCGGCGAAGCGGCGCCAGGCGGCGGCGAGGTCGCGGAAGTGGTACAGGTCGAGGGCGTTGCGCCGCTCCGGCCGGTCGATGGTGACCACGACTACGTGGTCGTCGCGGTTCTCGTAGTGGATCGGCACCGCTCTACCCGTCCTCCCGAAGCGTGGCCGCCGGGCCGGATGCGCCGGCCGGGCCGCCGGGGCGCGGCCTCCGGCCCGCCGTCAGCGCGCCGCCGCCACGGCCGTCCCGGCGACCTTCACCTCACCCGCCGCGTTCGCGAGCGAGCACTCGAGGTCGACCAGCCGCTCGCCCCCCTCCTCGCGGGTGCCGGCGACGACGATGCGGGTGCTCAGCTCCTCCTCGGGCCAGGTCTGCTTGGTGAAGCGCACCTGGTAGCTCCGGAGGTTCCCGACGCCCACGTAGTCGGTGAGCGCGGCACCGAGCAGCCCCATCGAGAACATCCCGTGACCGAACACACTGGGCAGGCCGGCGGCCTTGGCCGCCACCTCGTCGGTGTGCATCGGGTTGTAGTCGCCCGACGCTCCGGCGTAGCGCACGAGGTCGGTCCGGGTGAGGGTGTGGGTCCGGACCGGGGCCTCGTCGCCCACCACCACCTCGTCGAACTTCAGTCCGTCGGTCATCGACACCCCTCCGTCGGGAGCCCGGGACGGGCACTGGTCCAGCCGGCCGGGCCGAGACTCTACCGGCGCCGGGCCGGGAAGGCCGCGGCGCACGCCTCGAGCACGCCGGCGAAGAGCTCGTCGAAGGTATCGCCCGCTCCGGACCGGCGCTCCCCTCCCCCCGCGAACCACTCCCGCAGGGCGATGTCGAAGCACGCCCCGACAGCCGCCACCATGGAGCGCAACGGGAGGTCGTCGGGCGTCAGCCCCGCCCGCTGGGCCAGGGCGGCTGTGATCTCCCGCTCGCCGTGCTCGGCGATGGCGGAGCGCTGGTAGGACCGGACCGACGGCCTCTCCTCGACCAGACGCCGGACCAGGGCCCGCTCCTCGGGGGTGGTCTCGAGTTCGGCGACCACCTCGCCCAGGACGTGGACGAGGGCCTCGGCCGCGCCCTCACCGGCCGGGCGGGCCTCGATCCGCTCCCGTATCCGCTCGAGCCGCTCCTCGAAGTCGTGGAACAGGAGGGCGTCCTTCGTGGCGAAGTAGCGGAAGAAGGTGCGCGGCGAGATGTCGGCCGCGGCCGCGATCTCGTCGACGGTCGTGGCGTCGTAGCCCTGCTCCACGAAGAGGTCCCGGGCGGCCTCGACGATCCGCTGACGGGTCCGGTCGGCGTGCCTCTCGCGCAGCGTCCCCCCGGTGGCCATGGACCCACCGTACCCGCCCCGTCGAGAGACGTGGCAGTCCTGTCAGTTGGCAGTCCTGCCACTAGGGTGGCGGGGTCCCGCCGGCCCCTACCCCGGAGCACCCGCATGGCCACCTTCCTCTACCGTCTCGGCCACCTCTGCGTGCGCCGCCGGCGCTGGGTGCTCGCGTCCTGGATCGTCCTCCTCGTGGCGTCGGGCACGGCCTCGGCGCTCGCGGGCGGGCAGACCTCCGACACCTTCACGATGCCGGGCACGGAGTCGCAGCGCGCGACCGACCTCCTCTCGGATCGGTTCCCCGACCAGAGCGGCTCGTCGACCCAGGTCGTGTTCGCGACCGGCGGCGAGGGACGGGTCACCGACGCCCGCCACCGCGCCGCCATCGACCGGACGATCGACGCCCTGGGTGCGATCGACGGCGTGGACAGCGCCCGGGCGCCGTGGGACTCGGAGGCGGTCTCGGCCGACGGCACCGTAGCCCTCGGCACGGTCCACTACCCCGTGTCGGCCATGGAGGTCGGCGAGGCCACCCAGGACCACGTCCTGGAGGCGGTGGCCCCGGCCCGCGACGCGGGGCTCCGGGTGGAGTTCGGGGGCGAGGTGGTGCCGGGCCTGTCGATGGAGCCGCCGTCGTCGGAGGCGCTGGGCCTCGGCGTGGCGGTGCTGGTGCTCCTCGTCTCGTTCGGGTCGGTGCTGGCCATGGGCCTACCGATCGTCACGGCCCTCCTCGGCCTCGGGATCGGGATGAGCGGCATCGGGCTGCTCTCCGCGGTGGTCGACCTGTCGTCGTCGGCCCCGACCCTCGCCGTGATGATCGGCCTGGCGGTCGGCATCGACTACGCGCTCTTCGTCGTGACCCGCCACCGTCAGAACCTCGGCCAGGGCCTCGGCCCCGAGGAGTCGGCGGCCCGGGCCAACGCCACCGCGGGCAGCGCGGTCCTCTTCGCCGGCAGCATCGTGGTGATCGCGATCGCGGGGCTGGCCGTGTTCCGGATCCCCTTCCTCACGATCATGGGGCTGGCCGCGGCCGCGACCGTGGCCATCGCCGTCCTCGTGGCGATCACGCTCCTGCCCGCGCTGCTCGGCTTCGCGGGCCGCAACATCGACCGGTTCCGCGTGCCCGGACTGCGGAACCGCACCGGGGGGACGCACGAGGGCGAGACGCTGGGCACCAAGTGGGCCAAGCGGGTCACCCACCAGCCGTGGCTCGCGCTCGGCGCCGGCCTGGCCGTGATGGGGGTGCTAGCCGTCCCGATGCTCTCGATGCGCCTGGGCCTGCCCGACGCCGGTTCCGAGCCGACCTCGACCACCCAGCGGCGCGCCTACGACCTGGTCTCGGGCGGCTTCGGCCCCGGCTTGAACGGCCAGCTCACGGTGGTCGTCGACCTGGCGGCGTCCCGCGACGACGCCTACGCCCTGGCCCGGGTCTCGTCGACCCTCGAGCGGCTCGACGGCGTGGCCGCCGTGGCCCCGCCGATGCTCAACCGGTCCGGCGACACCGCGGTGGTGACGGTGACGCCCCGCACCGGGCCGGCCGACGCCGCGACCGCCCGGCTCGTCCACGAGATCCGGGGGGACCAGCGCGACCGGGTCGAGGCGACCACCGGCGCCCGCTGGTACGTGACCGGGCGGACCGCGGCGGAGATCGACATGTCGGACCGCCTCGCGGGAGCGCTGCTGCCGTTCATGCTCCTCGTGATCGGCCTCACGGTGGTCCTGCTCACCGCGGTGTTCCGCTCGATCCTCGTACCGATCAAGGCCGCGCTGGCGATCCTCGTCTCGATCGGGTCGTCGTTCGGGGTGGTCACGGCCATGTTCAACTGGGGTTGGCTCTCGGACCTGGTCGGGCTCGAGGCGCCCGTGCCCGTCGCCAGCTTCCTGCCGATGATGATGTTCGCCATCCTCTTCGGGCTGTCGATGGACTACGAGGTGTTCATCCTCAGCCGGATCCACGAGGAGTACCACCGGACGGGCAAGGCGCGCTCCAGCGTGATCGTGGGGCTCAGCCTCTCGGCCCGGGTGATCACCGCCGCGGCCCTCATCATGATCAGCGTCTTCGGCGCCTTCGCGCTGGGCGACAGCACGATCATCAAGATGTTCGGCGTCGGGCTCGCCACCGCCGTGTTCCTCGACGCCACCGTGGTGCGGATGCTCATCGTCCCGGCGGTGATGACGCTCCTCGGCGACCGGGCCTGGCACCTGCCCCGCGCCCTCGACCGGGTCCTGCCCGACCTCGACGTCGAGGGACGGGCCCTCCAGGCCCACCTCGAGGCGACGGACGCGGCCTCGGTGGAGACGGCGGCCCGGCCGCAGGCGGGCGTCGAGCCTCAGCCGGCCGGCATCGGGAGCTCCGGGGCCGGCCCGGCCGGCTGAGCCGGCCGGCCGGCTCCCCCCCGTCGGGACAGTTCCCGCCGCATCACGACGGTCAGAGACCCAACGGTGGAACGTGCGCGGGGCCGGCTCCCCCCGTCGGGACAGTTCCCGCCGCATCACGACGGTCAGAGACCCGACGGTGGAACGTGCGGGGGGCCGGCTCCCCCCGTCGGGACAGTTCCCGCCGCATCACGACGGTCACAGACCCAACGGTGGAACGTGCGGGGGGCCGGCTCCCCCCGTCGGGACAGTTCCCGCCGCATCACGACGGTCAGAGACCCAACGGTGGGACGTGCGGGGGGCTGTCAGCCGGCGAGCTCCCGGTAGCGCCGGTAGCGGGTGGCCACGGCCCCGGCGACGCCGGGGTCGGGATCGGGATCGACCCGGTGCGAGACGGCCGCCCACCTCCGCGCACCGTCGGGCGACTCCTCGAGGCCGGCCGCCACCCGGGCCAGGAACGCCGCGCCGAGCGCGCCCCCCTCGGGCGAGGCGACCACGTCGACCGGTAGGCACGTGGCGTCGGCCAGGGCGCCGACCCAGGCGGCGTCCTGCGACCCCCCACCGGTGCAGACGATGCGTCGCGCCTCGACGCCCGAGAGGTCGAGGAGGTGGCGGGCCGCGAAGCCGGACGCCTCGTAGGCGGCGCGCCGGACGGCCGCGGCGTCGAGGCCGATGTGGAGGTCGTGCAGCGATCCGCGGCGGTCGGGGTCGTGCATCGGCACCCGCTCCCCCCGGAGGTACGGCTGCCACACCGGTACGCCCTCCGGGTCGCCGACCGCGACCCCTCCGGGACCGTTCGGTCCACCCGGTGCGGCGCCCGGCGGCGGGGCTCCGGGCCCGTCGCCGAGCAGCCGGCGGACCCAGCCCACGAACAGGCCGCCCGCGTTCGACGGGCCGCCGACGAGCACCTTGCCGGGCGTGGTGTGGGGCACGGTCCACAAGCCGGGGACCTCGATCCAGTCCGGGACCACGGCCCAGACGATGAGCGTGGAACCGAGGATCACCAGGACGTCGCCGTCGGAGTCGGCGCCGGCCACGAGCTGCTCGGCGAACGCGTCGATCGTCCCCGGACCGAGCGGCGCGCCGCCGGCTGCCGGGACCGTCCCTATCGCGCCGTGACCGGCCGACAGCTCCGGCAGCCGCGCGACGTCGGCGATGCCGTGGGCCGTCGCCACCGAGGCGTCCCAGCCCGTGTAGTCGAACAGGGGCACCATCGTCATCGCCACCACCGTGTCGATCGCTCCGGGACCGCCGAGCGCCCGGTTGGCCACGGCCTGGGCGGGCCAGAAGCCGGCGGCGTCGGGATGGGCGGCCGCCAGCCAGGCCGCGAAGCGGGTCGCCTCTCCCGACTGCGACGGGTCGAGCGACGGGTCGTCTCCTCGCCCGCGCTCGTCGCCGTACAGGAGCCCCGGGGAGAACGGCACCCCGGCGGCGTCGACCGCGCACATCGAGGGCACCATCGCGGCCACGTCGACGCCGCGCACCGCCAGGTCGGGGCGCTCGACCCCGGCCAGGGCCCGCGTCACGCCGTCGTGCCACGCCTCCCGGGCGTCGTGCGCGAGCTCCCCGGCCCGGCGGGCCAGCAGCGTGTGCGGGATCCGGGCCCGGGCCCGGATCCCGCCCTCGGCGTCGACGGCCACGGCCTTCACCGAGGTGGTGCCGATGTCGATGCCCACCGTTACGTCGGTCCGGCCCGCTCCCATCGGCACATCGTCGCCGCCCCGGCCGCCGGCCACAACCACCCCGGACCCGCGGCGACGCCGACGCGCCGTGGGTAGGCTCGGCCGGCAGCCGTGCGCCAGGGGGAACGGCATGCCCCTACAGGTCGATCAGCTCCGCGACATGGCGGCCCAGCTTCCCGACGAGGCCGCGTACGTCCGCCTGCCCGACGGCGACGCGCTGACCTTCGCGGCCTGGGACGACCTCGCCGACCGCATCGCGAGGGGGCTGGTCGAGCGCGGCGTCGGCCGCGGCGACCGGGTGGCGATCCTCCTCGAGAACGACCATCTCCACCGCTGGATCGCCACCTACGCCGCGGTGCACCGCGCCGCGGCCGTGGCCGTACCGCTCAACACCCGCCTCGCGGCGCCGGAGCTGGCGGCCATCACCGCCCACTGCGAACCGGCGCTGGTCGTGACGTCGACGACGCTCGCCGGCCGGATGGAGCGGGCCGACCCCGGGTTGCGACGGGTGACCGCCGACGACGAGACCGGGTGGGCGGCCCTGACCGCCGCCGGCTCGGGCGCCCTCCCCGACCCTCCCGGCGACGACGACCTCGCCGACATCGTCTACACGTCGGGCACCACGGGCCGTCCCAAGGGGATCGCGGTGCGCCACCGCAACACCCACATGGTCCCCAACGGGGAGCCGCACTGGACGGGCGAGGCCTGGCTCCACGCGTCTCCGTTGTTCAGCTTCGCCGGGACGACCTTCACCTACAACCCGATGAAGCTGGGCATGACGGGCCTGTACATCCCCCGCTTCGACGCCGCCACGTGGATCGACGCCGTGGAGACGTACCGGCCCACCTGCACCTTCATCGTCCCGGCGATGGTGGAGCTGCTCCTCGCCTCCGACCGCTTCGAGACCGCCGACCTCTCGAGCCTCCAGCTCGTGGCGATCGGATCGGCTCCCCTGCCGCCCAGCCGGCACCGCGCGGTGGCCGAGCGCCTCCCGGGGGCCAGCGTGAGCAACAGCTACTCGATGACCGAGGCGGGCATGGCCTACACGTTCCTGCCCCCCGGCGAGATCGCGAACCGCCCGGGGTCGGTCGGCATGCCCGTCGCCCCCACCGAGATCCGCATCGCCGATCCCCTCGGCGACCCGCTGCCCCCCGGCGAGGTGGGCGAGGTTCTGATCAAGGTCGGCGAGCACCCCCGCGAGTACTACAACGACCCCGACGCGACCGCCGCGACCTGGGCCGACGGCTGGCTGCACTCGGGCGACCTCGGGCGCCTCGACGCCGACGGCTACCTCTACATCGTCGGCCGGGCCAAGGACGTGATCATCCGCGGCGGCTACAACATCGCCGCCACCGAGGTCGAGGCGGTCCTGTACGAGCACCCCGCCGTGCACGAGGCGGCGGTGGTGGGCGTGGACCACGCCGTGCTCGGCCAGGCCGTGGGGGCCTTCGTGGCGCTCCGCCCGGGCGCGGCGGCCGAGGCCTGCGAGCTGCGCGACTTCTGCGCGGAGAGGCTGGCCGACTACAAGGTCCCCCAGGGCATCTGGTTCGTAGACGCGCTCCCCCGCAACGCGGTGGGCAAGGTGCTCAAGCGGGATCTCCGCCCACCGGCGCGCTGACGCGGAGCGCCCCCGCCCATCGACTCCGGTGGCCCGGTGCGAGGCGTGGCCGACAGGTGTCGTACGTCTTAGCCACAGCTTCACGGACTGCATCTTTTCCACTCCGCGTCGCGTCGCATTGATACCTATTGAGCGTCTTACTTCCGCCTTCACAGGCTCGTAGCATCGAGTCTCGATACGCACAAGCGGCTAGTACCCGAACGGCCGCATTCAGGAGGCAAACATGGCAAGGATAACGAGGGGTACCCTGGGTCTCGTCTTCTCCCTGGCCCTGGTAGTCGCGGGGGCCGGTTTGGCGGGCGCGTCACCCGCCGGACCCAGTCGGCCCGACCCCTGCCCGGGCGGCACGCTCGCCTCGGGCACCTACCCGGGCCTGGTGGTCTCGGGCGACTGCACCATCCCCGACGGGGCCACGGTCACGATCGCGGGCAACCTGATCCTGCTGCCCGGCTCGGCCCTAGACGCCCAGACGCTGGCCGAGGTGCACGTGACCGGCAACGTGGTGGCGATGCGGGACGCCAACTTCGCCCTGGGCTGCGACGCCGAAATCTGCGGGGCCGAGACCCACGACGTCGTCGACGGGAACGTGATCGGGTCCGGCGCGCTGACGCTGCGGATCCTGAGCTCCACCGTCCACGGGAACATCGTCTCCGTCGGCGGCGGCAACATTCCGACCGACGTCAACCTGCCCATCAAGGACAACAAGATCGACGGAAACGTCACCTTGATCGGATGGAACGGCACCTGGCTCGGTTTGATCCGCAACGAGATCGGCGGCAACGCCACGATCATCGGGAATCGCTCCAACCAGAGCAACCCGGTCCAGGGACCCGACTCCAACGAGGTGATCGCCAACAACGTCGCCGGCAACCTCGTGTGCCACGCCAACGACCCGGTCGCCCAGTACGGCGACGGCCTCGAGGGTGCTCCTCCGGGGTACGGGCCGAACACCGTCGGCGGCAACGCCGTCGGCGAGTGCGCCGCCCTGACCTGACCGCGACGCCGCGCCGGCGGCGATCCCCCACCCCACCCCGCGACGCCCGGCCCCCTCCGGGGAGGCCGGACGCCGCGCGTGGTAGGCGGCTCCCGGCGGCGGACCCGCCGGGTGGCCCATAATCCCCTCACGATGCCCGACGTCCCGGTGGAGCCGCGCGCGTGATCGCCGTCGTAGGCGTGTGGGCGGTGGTCGGCGCGGTGCTCATCGCGGCGGGCGGCCGCCTGCGTCACCGGGCCTTCCTTGCCGGGGCCGTCGCCCCGGCGGTGACCCTGGCCTGGCTGGCCCCGCAGGTGGGACGGGTCGTCGACGGCGCGACCCCGGGTGCGCACCGGTCCTGGGTCGGGCTCCTCGACCTGTCGCTCGACCTCCGCCTCGACGGCCTCGGCGCCACGATGGTCCTCGTCGTCGCCGGGATCGGGCTCCTGGTGATGCTCTACTCGGCCGCGTACTTCGAGCACCACGGCCACGACCTGGCCCGCCTCGCCGGCCTCCTGGTGCTCTTCGGGGGGGCCATGGTCGGCCTCGTCCTCGCCGACCACCTCATCGCCCTCTACGCCTTCTGGGAGGCCACCACCGTCACCTCCTACCTGCTGATCGGCCACGACCACCGCGAGCGCGCGGCCCGGCGCGCCGCCCTCCAGGCGGTCCTGGTGACGGGCGCCGGCGGGCTGGCGATGCTCGGCGGGCTCGTGCTGCTCGGTCAGGCCGCGGGCACGTACCGGCTGAGCGAGCTCGGCGCCGCGGACCCGTCGGGCGGCGCCGTGGTCGCGGCGTCGATCCTGATCCTCCTCGGCGCGTTCACGAAGTCCGCGCAGTACCCGTTCCACGCCTGGCTCCCGGCCGCCATGGCCGCGCCCACGCCCGTGAGCACCTACCTCCACGCCGCCACCATGGTGAAGGCGGGCGTGGTCCTGGTGGCCCGGCTGGCCCCGGTCCTCGCCGCCGCGGCGCCCTGGCGACCGCTGGTCCTCGCGGTCGGCGCGGCGACGCTCGTGGGGGGCGGCCTGCGCGCCCTGCGCCAGGACGACCTCAAGCTGCTGCTGGCCCACGGCACCGTCAGCCAGCTCGGCCTCATGATGCTGCTCTTCGGCGCCGGGACCCCCGCCCTCACCGCGGCGGGCTGGGATCTCCTCGTGGCCCACGCGCTGTTCAAGGGCGCGCTCTTCATGGTGGTGGGCGTGATCGACACGGCGACCGGCACCCGCGACGCCCGCCGCATCCCCGTGCTGACCGGGCGTTCGTGGCGCGGGGTGGAGGTCGCGACCGTGGCGGCGGCGGCGTCGATGGCCGGGATCCCCCTCGGCATCGGCTTCGTGGCCAAGGAGGCCGCCTACGACGGCCTCGCGGGTGCGCCGTTCGGGGCCCGGGGGTGGCTCCTCGCGGCGGTGGTGTCGGGGGCGATGCTGACGGTGGCGTACAGCTACCGCTTCTACGACGGCGCGTTCCTCGCCGCCCGACGCCGGCGCGCCGAGGGCGAGCTCACCGAGGACGAGGTCACCGAGGGACGGGCGCGGGCACCGTCCCTCCTGTTCAGCGTCCCGCCCGCGCTCCTCGCCGCCGGCGGGTTGGTGCTGGGCGTGGCGCCGCACCTCGCCGATCCGCTCGTGACCGCGACGATCCGCCGCCTCGGCGCACCCCGGGCCGACGTGCACCTCGCCCTCTGGCACGGACCCACCCTCGCCCTCGCGCTCACCATCCTGACCCTGGCCGGCGGGGCGGCGATCACCTGGGCCCGGGAACCGGTCGGCCGCGCCATCGTGGCGGCCGGTCGATCCGTCCCCGGCGCCGACGCCGCCTTCCGGTCGATCGTCGACGGGCTGGGCCGGGCGTCCCGCCGGGTGACGGGCGTGGTCCAGAACGGGTCGCTGCCGGTCTACGCCGGTGTCGTCCTCGCCACCGCCGCCGCGCTGCCCGGCGCGGTGCTCCTCGCCCGGTGGTCGTGGCCGTCGGGTCTGCGCGTGCTGGGGAGCGCCGCCGAGGTGCCGATCACGGCGATGCTCGCGGTGGCGGCGCTCGGCGCGGCCTCCATCCGTCGCCGGTTCTCGGCCGCCCTGCTGCTCGGCACCGCCGGGTACTCGATGGCCGCCCTCTTCGTGCTCTACGGAGCACCCGACCTCGCCCTGACCCAGGTGGCGATCGAGACCCTCTCCACCGTGCTCTTCGTCCTGGTGCTGCGCCGGCTCCCGGACCGCTTCGAACGCCAGGCGTCGGCCCGGCGCCGGGTCGGTCGCCTCGCCATCGCGGGTGCGGTCGGCGCCATGGTCTTCACCTTCGCCCTGGCCGCGGCCGGAAGCTCGCCGGGACGGCCGTTCGCGGGGGACATCGTGGCGAGGGCCGTCCCCGACGGCGGTGGCCGCAACGTCGTCAACGTCGTCCTGGTCGACTTCCGGGCCCTCGACACGATGGTGGAGATCACGGTGCTCGCGGCGGCGTCGATCGGCGCGGTGGCCCTGGCCCGGGCGGGCCGGGTCCCGCGGGCGCTGAGCGCTCGCCGCAGGCCCACGGCCGCGGCCGGTGGTGCCGGCGGGCCCACACCACCACCGCCGGCCCCCACCCCGGTGACGGTCTCGGCGCCGGTGTCGGCGCCGGCGCGGATCGTGTTCGTCGACGTGACGCTGCGCATCGTGTTCTACGCCGTGCTGATGGTCGCGCTGTGGCTGCTCTTCGCCGGGCACAACCAGCCGGGCGGCGGCTTCGTCGCCGGGCTCCTCGCGGGGGCCGCCGTGGCGCTCCAGTTCATCGCGGGTGGGATGCCTTCGGTCCTCGCGATCTCGCGGTTCAAGCCCTGGACCGTCCTCGGCGCCGGCCTGCTCACGGCCGCCGGCACCGCCGCGCTACCGCTGGCCTTCGGGCACCCGGTGCTCCACTCGGTCAGCCGGACGATCGACCTGCCCGTCGCGGGCCCGGTCAAGCTGGGCAGCGCGCTGATCTTCGACGTCGGCGTGTTCGTGACCGTGGTGGGGATGGTCCTCATGGTGTTCGAGGCCTTCGGCGACGAACCGGCCCCGGAGCGATCGTGACCGTGCTCATGGCGGCCACCGCCGCGCTCCTGTTCTCGGTGGGCACCTACCTGGTGCTGCAGCGGAAGCTGAGCCGGATCATCATCGGCCTCGGGCTGCTGACCCACGGCGCCAACGTGCTGCTGATCACCTCGGGGCGCCGGGGCACCCCGCCGATCGTCGGCACCGGCGACCCGGCCCGGTTCAGCGACCCGCTGCCCCAGGCGCTGGCCCTCACGGCCATCGTGATCACCTTCGCCGTGAGCGCTCTGCTCCTCGCGCTCGCCTACCGGAGCTGGCTCCTCACCCACGACGACGAGGTCGAGGACGACGTGGGCGACCGGGCGATCGCGGCCGCGCGCGGGCCGGAGGGCGACGAATGACGTCGCGGTGCGCTGCAGGAGCCGCACCGTGAGACAGCTCCTCGCCGTGCCGGTGGTCCTGCCCCTGCTCGGGGCCGCGGTGTCGATCCTCTCCGGCCGCAGCCGGGTGGTGCAGAGGGTCGTCGGCGTGACGGTCCTCACCGTGGTGACCGGCGTGGCCGTGGCGATCCTCGTCCACGTCGACGGGCACGGGACGCTCGTGTCGCGCGCCGGCGGCTGGCCGGCGTCGATCGGCATCTCGCTCGTCGTCGACCGCTTCGCGGCCATGATGCTCGTCGTCGGCGAGGTGATGCTGCTCTGCGTGCTGGTCTACGCCATCGGGGAGCCGGGCGCCGAGCGCAACCACGTCGGCTTCCAGTCCGCGTACCTGGTGCTCGCGGCCGGCGTGGCGCTCGCGTTCACCACCGGCGACCTGTTCAACCTCTTCGTCGCCTTCGAGATGATGCTGACGGCCAGCTACGTGCTGCTCACCCTCGGCGGCGAGCGGGAGCAGGTCCGGTCGGGCACCACCTACGTGGTGATCAGCCTCCTCGCGTCGACGCTGTTCGTCGCCACGGTGGCGCTCCTCTACTCCGCGACCGGCACGGTCGACCTCGCCCTCCTGGCGGAGCGGATCCCGTCGCTCGCCCCCGCGGTGCGCAGCGCCTTCGCCGTGCTCTTCGTGGTGGTCTTCGGCATCAAGGCCGCGCTCTTCCCGCTGTTCTTCTGGCTGCCCGACAGCTATCCCAACGCGCCGTCGCCGATCACGGCGGTGTTCGCCGGCCTGCTGACCAAGGTCGGCGTCTACGCCATCATCCGCACCCAGCTCCTGCTGTTCCCCGCCGACGTGCCGGCCCGGCTGCTGCTGGTCCTGGCCGCGGCCACGATGGTCGTCGGGGTGCTCGGCGCGATCGCCCAGGACGACGTGAAGCGGATCCTCTCGTTCGACATCGTCAGCCAGGTCGGCTACATGATCATGGGACTCGGGTTCGTGACCGTGGCCGGGGTCGCGGCCGCCGTGTTCTACGTCGTCCAGCACATCCTGGTGAAGACGACCCTGTTCCTCTCGGGCGGCCTGATCGAGCACGTGGGCGGGTCCAGCCGGCTGAGCCGGATCGGGAACATGGTGCGCAGCGCACCGGGCGTGGCCGCGCTCTTCTTCGTGCCCGCGCTGGCTCTGGTCGGGATCCCTCCGCTCTCGGGGTTCGTGGGCAAGCTGGCCCTCGTCGAGGCCGGCTTCGACGCGGGCGAGCACACCGTCGTCGGCATCAGCCTGGTCGTGAGCCTCCTCACGCTGTACGTGATGGTCAAGATCTGGAACGGCGTGTTCTGGAGCCCGTCCGAGGAGCCGGAGGCACAGGCCGCCGCGGCCCGGCGCGCCGGACGCGCGAACGGGCCGGTGTGGATGGTCGCCCCGACCACGGTGCTCGTCGCCTGCACCCTGGCCGTGGCGGTCGCGGCGGGCCCGCTGTACTCCCTGAGCACGCGCGCCGCGCGCGACCTGGTCGACCCGCACCGATACGTGGAGGCCGTCACCCAACGCGTCGGAGCCGGCGGGGGGTCAGGGCGGTGAACCGCGCGGCGCGGGTCGCGGTGCTGGTGGCCGTGTGGCTGCTCGCCTGGGGCGACTTCTCCGGCCCGCAGATCGCGGCCGGCCTGGTGCTGGCGGCCGCCCTGCTCCTGGTGTTCCCCCCGCCCCGGACCGCGACCCCCACCCGGGCCGGCGTCCGGCCGCTGCGCGTGGTGGCCCTGGTCGGGTACGTCCTCTCGAACCTCGTGATGTCGAACCTGCTCGTCGCCCGCGAGATCCTCAGCCGGGGCAGCCGGGTCCGCACCGGCGTGATCGCCCACCGGCTGGCGGCGCCGTCGGATCTCACCCTCACCCTGGTCGCCAACATCATCGCCCTCACGCCGGGGACCATGACCGTGGAGGTGACGCGCGAGCCGGCCGTCGTCTACGTGCACTTCCTGCTCCTCGCCGACGTCGACGAAGCCCGCCGGGCCATCGCCCGGCTCGAGGAGCTCACGGTGGCGGCGTTCCCGCCCCGCGCGCCCGCCCGGCGACCGGGGACGGCGGCATGATCACGGCCACGTTCGTGATCCTCGGGGCCGCCGGCGCCGGCTTCGCGTACCGGTTGCTGGTCGGGCCGTCGCTCGCCGACCGGACCATGGCCCTCAACGGCCTGGTGGTGACGGGGATGGGCGCCCTCGCGGCCGACGCCGTGCGGACCGGGCGGGGTGCGTTCCTCCCCACGCTGGTCGTCGCGGCGCTGGTGGCGTCGATCGGCACCGGGATGATCGCCCGCTTCATCGAGGGTCGGGGCCGGTGACCGCCGAGGTCCTCGCCCTCCTCGGAGCGCTGTTCGTGCTCCTCGCGGCGATCGGCGTGGTCCGCTTCGACGACGTCCTGGCCCGCATGCACGCGCTCGCCAAGGCCTCGACCCTCGGCGTGCTGCTCCTGCTGGCCGGGGCCGCCGTCGGGCTCAGCACCGTCAACGACGTGACGTCGGTGGGCCTCGCGGCCCTGGCCCAGCTCCTGACCTCGCCGCCCGCCTCCAACATGCTGAGCCGCGCCACCTACCTGGCCGAGGGCATCCCCGAACGCATCGACGTGCTCGACGAGGGTGCCCACCTCCGCGGCGGCCCCTCCGACGCCGTCCGCCCCGGGTAGGCGCTCCCCCACGGGCCCGAACCGGCGGGCGGCCCGGCCGCGGACCTCCGGGAGCGGCGGATCCCCGGCGTGGCTAACGTCCGCGGCGTGAGCCCGCTCGCTTCCCTCGACGGGTCCCGGGTGCTCGTGACCGGAGCGTCGTCGGGCATCGGAGCCGCGACCGCGGTGGCGCTCGCCCGGGAGGGCGCCACGGTGGGCCTCGTCGCCCGGAGGGCCGAACGCCTCGACGCCGTCCGGGAGCTCTGCGAGGGGGCCGCCCCCCGCCGCGGCGCCGCCCACCGCATCTGGGTCGCCGACCTGTCTGATCCCGACCGGGCCGCGGCCCTCGCCGGCGAGGCGTGGGACGCCCTCGGCGGCCTCGACGCCCTCGTCAACAACGCCGCCGTGCCCCGGCGCCGCCGGGTCACCGACCTCACCGTCGCCGAGGTGGAGGAGGTGATGCGCACCAACTTCCTCTCCCCGGTGGCGATGAGCCTCGCCGTCCTGCCCCTGATGCTCGAGCGCGGGCACGGGGTGATCCTGAACGTGGCCAGCATGGCCGGACGCCTCGGGGTCCCCACCGAGGCCGCCTACAGCGCGTCGAAGTTCGCCCTGTGCGGATGGTCGGAGTCGATGGCCCTCGACCTCTGGGAGGCGCCCGTCGAGGTGCGCCTCGTCAACCCCGGCGCCATCGACACCGAGATCTGGGACCGGCCCGGCAACGACCCCCCGGTCTACGACGGCGACAAGGAGCCGCCCGCCACCGTCGCCGCCGCCATCGTCGAGGCGCTCACGACCGGCGGGTTCGAGCGCTACGCGCCCGACCTCAAGGCCATCGTCGAGTTCAAGACGTCCGACATCGAGACATACCTGCAGGGCGCCGCGGAGATGGCGGCGGCCGCCGCCGCCCGGCGAGGGGACGGGGCGGTGCCGGGCGTCGGAGGTACGAGCGACGGAGGTGACCGGTGAGGGCGCTCCAGTTCCTGGCCGATCCGGAACCCTGGCCCGAGCCGATCCCCGAGGATGCGCCCCGCCTGCTGCGCAACCTCGCCACCAGCCCGACCGCCCTGGTGGACCTGCCCGACCCACCCCTCCTGGGCGACGACTGGCTGATCCTGCAGACCCGCCTCACCGGCATCTGCGGATCCGACACCAAGCAGGTCCTCATGGACTTCGACGGCGCCGACGACAACATCATGACCGCGTTCATCTCCTTCCCCCAGGTCCTGGGCCACGAGGTGGTGGCGACGGTCGACACGGTCGGGCCGGCGGTGCGGACCGTGGAGCCCGGGTGGCGCGTGGTGCTCTACCCCAACCTCGGCTGCCGGCCCCGCGGGGTGGCCCCGCTCTGCCCCGCCTGCACGGCGGGCGACTACTCGATCTGCTGGAACTTCCACGCCGGTCCGCTCTCGGCGGGCATCCACACCGGCAACGCCACCGAGGCCACCGGCGGGTTCGCCGAACGGCTGCCCGCGCACACCACGATGGTGTTCCCGGTGCCCGAGGCCGTCCCCGACGAGGTGGCGGTCCTGGCCGACCCGTGGTCGGTCTCCTTCCACGCCGTCACCCGCAACCCGCCGCCGCCACACGGTCGGGCCCTGGTCATCGGTGCCGGCGCGCTCGGCACGACGGCGACCGCGATCCTGCGCCAGCTCTGGCCCGGCGTCGAGGTGGGGACCGTCGCCCGATGGCCGGCCCAGGCGGCGCTGGCCGACCGTCTCGGCGCCACCGTCTTCGGCTCCGAGCCGGCCGGGGAGCTGGTGGAGGCGCTGGCGTCCTGGTCGAGGGCGACGCTGCGGCGGCCCTGGGAGGGCCTGCCGGTGGCCTGGCCCGGCCACGTCGACGTGGTCTACGACACCGTCGGATCGCCCGAGACCACCGAGGTCGCGATCCGGATCCTGCGTGAGCGGGGCACCCTCGTGCAGCTCGGGGTCAGCTCACCGGGCCGGTTCGAGTGGACGCCCTGGTACTTCAAGGAGCTGCGCCTGGTGGGCTCCAACGCGTTCGGGATGGAGACCTTCGAGGATCGCCACCTCCACGCCTACGACCACTTCTTCTCCCTGCTCCTCGACGGCCGCATCGACCTGGCCGGGATGCTCACCCACCGGTTCCGGCTGGAGGAGTGGCGCGACGCGTTCCGCTGCCTCGTGGAGCAGGGCACCACCGGCGCGGTGAAGGTCGCCTTCGACTTCCGCTGAGCGCGGGTGGGCCGGGTTCGCGCCGACGGGTCGGCGCCCTAGGCGTCGGGGAGCGCGTCGAGGGCGGCGAGGATGTCGTCGCCGTAGCGGTCGAGCTTGGTGGGGCCGATGCCCGGGCAGGCGACCAGGTCGGCGGCGGTCGACGGGCGGGCGAGGGCGATGCCCCGCAGGTGGGCGTCGTTGAGCACCACGTACGCGGGCACGCCGTCGGCCTTCGATCGCCGCGACCTCCACGCACGCAGCGCGGCCTCGGCCGCGGCCGGCGCGCCCCACAGCTCGGTGGGCGCGGCCAGCGGGGCGCGGCGCCCGCCGTGCTCGACCCGCTCGCCGTAGCGGACGGAGACCAGCGCGCCCCCGTCGAGGCGCAGCCGCACGCCGCGACCGTCGGCGTCCTCGACCGTGCCCTCGTAGCCGCCGCTGCGGAGCACCTGCCCCGCCCCGGCGCGGATCACGTCGCCCTCCGGTGCCCGCCTCCGCCCGCCACCGCTCTCGGCCCCGCGCCCCGAGCCGCGGCCCGCGCCCTCCGGCCCCCCGCGCGGGCGGCGAACCCCGCCGGTCGCGTCCGGTTCCGCCGGCGAACCGGCCGGGCGCCGCGCCGGCCGGCGGGGCGCCGTGCCGTCGAGCTCGGCGAGGAACGGGGAGCGCCGGCTGCGGTCGGTGAGCACGACGCAGCGGTCACGGGCCCGGGTGATCGCGACGTGCAGGACCCGGCGCTCCTCCTCGACGTCGAAGCTCAGGCGGTGCGGGAGCAGGCCGTCGACCACACCGACCACCAGGACGCGGTCCCACTCGCGTCCCTTGACGCGGTGGACCGTGGAGAGGACCACTCCCTCGGGGTCGGCGTCGCGGGCGAGGACGCCCCGGAGCCAGGCCTCGAAGCCGGCCGGGTCGGGGTGGAGGTCGGCCACCGCGAGCAACCCTTCGAGGTCGTCGAGATGGCTGGAGCCCTGAGCCGCGCCGGTGCCGTCGAGGAGGCCCATGGCGGCTCCCAGGCCGACGTCGTCGCGGACGACCTCGAGCACCCGGCGGGTGGTGCCCGCCCGGGCGGCGGCCGCCACCTCCGCCAGGTCGCGGGCCAGGCGCAGCACCTTGGCACCCTCCTTCTCGGCCAGGTCGCCGGCCAACGCCTCGAGCCCCGCGACGGACCAGGAGCGCCGGCGCGACAACCGGTCCGCGAACCACGGGGGCAGCCCCCTGGTGGGGCGCCGCAGGACCTCCACCACATCGGCCGGATCGATCGCGTCGCCGGCCGTCGCGATGCGCAGGTAGGCCAGCGAGGCGCGGAGCCCCGTCCGCTCCAGCACGTCGCGTCGCAACGCCGAGCGCACCGCCACGCCCGCCTCGACCAGGGCCACCTGCGGGGCGAGGAGCGCGGAGTGCACCCGGGCCAGCACCGCCACGGTGCCGGGAGGGACCTCGGGGTCGGCGAGCCAGCCGCGCACCACGTCCACGGCCGCCGACGCCGCGGCCTGCGGCTCGTGCTCCACCACCCGCAATGCATCGGGGGCCGCGTCGGCGCCGGGTCCGGCGTGGATCTCCTTGGCGACCCGCCGGTCGTTGTAGCCGAGCAGCCGGCGGGCGCCGTCGACGACCGCGACCGGGCACCGGTAGTTGACGGTCAGGGCGTGCTCCCCGGCCTCGGGGAACAGCGACGCGTAGTCGATGAGGAAGCCGGGATCGGCGCCGGCGTGGCCGTAGATCGTCTGGTCGTCGTCGCCGACGCCGAACACGTCGAGGGCCGGGAGCGCCAGGAGCCGCAGGAGGAGCACGTGCGCCGGGGTGAGGTCCTGGAGCTCGTCGACGAGGAGGTGCCGGCACCGCGACTGCAACCGGCGGCGGAACGGACCGTCGGCCAGGAGCGCCTCGAGCGCGGCGTACACCTGGTCGTCGAAGTCGACGGCGCCACGCTCGGCGAGCGCGGCACGGTACGGGGCGAACAGGCCGGCCAAACCGTCGACGTCGTCGCGGGAGGCCTCGACCACGTCGGGGGCGACCAGCCCCAGGCGGATCGTGCCCAGCGCCTCGAGATAAGGGCCGATCGGGTCGGTGTTCGCCCGCCGCGCCCGTCGGCCCGGCAGCAGCGACTCCACCAGCCGCCGGCACTCGCGCTCCTCGAGGAGGTCGGGCGCCGACCCCCGGTGCTCGGCCAGCACCCACCGGCCGAGCGCGTTGAGCGTGCGCACCTGGGGCCGGAAGGCCGAGGTGCGTCGCTCCAGCTCGAGCTGCGCCTCCTTGTTGTAGGCGACGGCCACCACGGCCTCGGTCTCCCAGGCCCGCTCACCCAGCAGGTGGCGCAACCGCTCGGTGAGGACGCGGGTCTTGCCCGATCCGGCGGGGGCGATCACCCGGGCCGGGCCGCTCAGGTGGGACACGGCGGCGAGCTGGTCGGGGGCGAGGCCGACCGCCGCGCCGGACCCGGCCCCGGGCCCCGATCCGAGGTCGGGAGCGGGCGTGAGGGCGGCGCGGCGGGGCGCGGGGGTCAGACGTCCCAGCTCGACCGTCTCGTGGTGCACCACCGCCTCGGCCACCTCGGCCGCCCCGAACGGCCGGCGGGGACCGCCGTCGATCCACGCGTCGGTGCCGTCGGGGAGGCGCACATCGGCCGGGCCGGCAGGCGCCTCGGCGGCCCCGAGGCGGGCCGCCTTCCGGGCCCACCACCACACCGGCGCTCCCGACCGGGCGTCGTAGTTGTTGGCCCAGACCAGGAAGTGCAGCCGGTCGGACCACGGCTCCGCGTGGGGGTCGAGCATCCAGGGCTCGGCGTCGACGGCCGCCGGCTCGCGGAAGCGGGCCGGGTCGACGGCCAGCTCCACCACCACCGGCTCCCGCCGGGCCCAGGCCCGATGGAGGCGCTCCACCGCCCCGGCGGGCGCACCGAGGGCGGCCTCCTCGAGCACCACCACGGGGGCGTCGCGCCACGGCTCGGGCACCCCGGCGGCGCCACCCCGGTCGACGACGACACCCCGTCCGAGTGCGCGCGGTCCGGGGACGGGCATGGCACCAGAACCTAGGCGCGGGGTGTGACCGGACGGACCGCGTCGGGCCCGCCCTCCGTGACCCCGCCGCCGGCCGGGCCGGCGGCGCAGGCCCTGATCGTCGGCTCACAAATCCCTTACCCTCCCGGAACGCGCGGTCGCCATGATCGGGCCCGGCGGCGCCCGGCGGGCGCCGCCGGAGCGGACACGGGGTCCGGAGCGTCCCGGACGAGAGACCATGAAGCCCCAGGTGACCAAGGAGAAGCCATGCGCAGGCTCGCCACGCTGACCGGAGTCCTGGCCGTGATCGCCCTCGTGGCGTCGGCCTGCGTACCCCCACCCGCACCCCCGCCGCCCGCTCCCTATCTCGACCAGGTCTACGGGGCCACCGTCAGCCCCCAGAAGGATCCCAAGATCTGGGGCTACGCACCGCCGATCGACGCCAACTACGGCGGCCTGATCTACGAGGGCACCGCCCTCGAACGCCCAGACCCCCGACCGCCCCTCGAGGACGGGCTGGAGCCGCTGCGGCTGTGGGTCGCGGAGCCCGTGAACGACACGCCCCTGCGCCCGGCCGTCATCTGGGTCCACGGCGGCGGGTTCGCCAAGGGGATCGGGTCGATGTACGGCTTGGCCGCCGACGTGGGGGCCGAGTACGCGAAGCGCGGCTACGTCGGCTTCTCGGTCGAGTACCGCATCGACACCACGCTGGTGGACCCGCCGAGCACCACCAGCCTGTGCCAGTGGGTCCAGGACCACGAGGACCCGAACGATCCCCTCTGGGTCCAGAGGGCCCTCCAGTGCAAGCGCAACGTCCTGACCGCCCAGTACGACGTGCAGGCCGCCGTCCGGTGGGTGCGCGCCCACGCCGCCGAGTACCGCGTCGATCCGAACCGGATCGCCGTGGGCGGCTTCTCGGCCGGCGCCTACACCGCCGCCAACGTCGGCTACCGGACCGACGACATCAGCCCGTACGTGTACTTCACCGGCGACCAGCCCACCGCGGCCGCGTCGAAGCCCCAGGCCGTGTTCGGCGCCTCGGGCTGCCAGGCCCAGACGTCGACCATCGGCGCCGGCGACGCCCCGTCGTCGTGGATCCACGCCCGGTTCGACCCCGCGGCCCCCTACACGTGCATAGCCGAGACCGTGACCACGGCCCGGGGCGCCGGGCTGGTGGCCGAGCTGACCTCGTACTGCGACGAGAGCGGCCACGCCCAGAAGCTCTACCAGGAGCACCTCGCCGATACCGACGCCCAGTGGACGACGTTCCTCGCCCGGGAGCTCGGCCTCTACTCGGGCATGCGGCCGCCCAGCACCGACCCGGTCTGCCCCGGCACCTGAACCGCGCGGCCCGCAAGGCACGGCCCGGATGCGGGATCACCTCCGGCACCCGGGCCGTCGCCGCGCGGCCGCCCGGTCCTGAACGCCCGGCGCGCACGGTGGACGCCTGACGTAGCTGTCGCACGCAGCCCGTAGGGTGGTCGACGTGGAGCGGGTCGACGGCAGGATCATCGTGAGCGCCTCCGACCTGGTGGCGTACCTGGCGTGCCCGCACGTCACCACCCTCGACGCCGAGGCCGCCTCGGGGCTTCGCCCTCGCCCCGCCGGCGACGACCCCGAGCTCGAGGTGCTCCGTCGCCGGGGCTTCGAGCACGAGAAGGCCTACCTCGGCGAACTCGGCGACGCCGGCCTCGCGGTGGTGGAGATCCCCGACGATCACGGCGGCCCGGCCACCGGGAGGATCGAGGCTCTGCACCGCGCCGAGCGCCGGACCGTGGCCGCCATGGAGGCCGCCGCCGACGTCGTGTACCAGGCGACCTTCCTCGACGAGCGCGGCGGGGTCCTGTGGAGAGGCCACGCCGACTTCCTACGTCGGGTCCCCGGGCCGACCGCGCTCGGCGCCTACGGCTACGAGCCCGTCGACACCAAGCTCGCCCGCCACGTGCGCCCGTCGGCCGTCCTCCAGCTCTGCTCCTACGCCGAGCAGGTCGAGCGCCTCCAGGGCGCCGCCCCCGACCGGGTGCACGTGGTGCTCGGCGGGCGCCGCGAGGAGACGATCCGCCTGGCCGAGGTCGCCGCCTACTACCGGGCGAGCCGGGCCCGCTTCCTGGCCGCGCTGGGCGAGCACGCCCCCACCTACCCGGTGCCCGTGGAGCACTGCGCGGTGTGCCCGTGGCTACCGGCCTGCGAGGAGCGCTGGGAGGCCGACGACCACCTCTGCCGGGTCGCCGGCCTGGGGCGCGAGCAGGTCCGCAAGCTGACGGCCGCCGGCATCCCCACCCTCTCCGCCCTGGCCGCCAGCGCACCCGGGCTGCGGGTACCGGGGATGACCGACACCACCGTCGCCCGTCTCCGGACCCAGGCCCGCCTGCAACACGCTCGGCACCCCGGCGAACCCCCACCCTTCGAGCTCGTCGAGGGCGTCGAACCCGGTCGGGGCCTGTCGGCGCTTCCCCCGCCCGATCCGGGCGACGTGTTCTACGACATCGAGGGCGACCCCTTCGTCGGCGACGCGGGCATCGAGTACCTGCACGGCGTGGGCTGGCTCGACGGCGGGTCGTTCACGTTCCGGGCCTTCTGGGGCCACACGCCGGCCGAGGAGCGCCGCGCCTTCGAGGGCCTCATCGATCTGCTCGTCGAGCGACGCCGCCGGTTCCCGGGGATGCACGTCTACCACTACGCCAACTACGAACCGCACGCGCTGGGCAAGCTCATGGGCCGCTACGGCACCCGCGAAGACGAGCTCGACGACCTCCTGCGCGGCCAGGTGTTCGTCGACCTGTACCGGGTGGTGCGCCAAGGCCTGGTGATCGGCTCGTCCTCCTACTCCCTCAAGAAGCTCGAGCCGCTCTACATGCCCGCCCGGTCCGAGGCGATCACCGACGCCGCGTCGAGCATCGTCGAGTACGAGCGATGGCTACAGACCGGCGACGACCGGATCCTCGCCGAGATCGAGGCCTACAACCGCACCGACGTGGAGTCGACCCGGCTCCTGCGCGACTGGCTCGAGGCCCGCCGGGCCGACCTGGTCAGCTCCGGCCGGACCGTCGCCCGCCCCGAGGTCGGGGCCGTCGAACCGTCGCCGGCTCCCTCCTCCGACGAGGCCGACGGCGACCCCGACGGGCTCGTCGCCCGCCTGCTCGACGGGAGGGTCGATCCCCCCGAAGCCGACGCCCCCGCGGGCGAGCGGGCCCGATGGCTCATGGCCCAGCTCCTCGCGTGGCACCAGCGCGAGGCCAAGCCCGAGTGGTGGCGCTACTTCGACCGGGTCCTGCAATGCGACGAGTCCGACCTGCTCAGGGATTCGGAGTGCATAGCCGGGCTCGAGCCCGCCGGGCCCCCGGCCCCCGGTGAGCGCGAGTCGAGGATCTGGACCTACCGCTTCGACCCCGACCAGGAGCACAAGCTCCGCGCCGGCTCACCGGTGCTCGATCCCGCGACCGAACGGGTCCGCCAGACCCGGCCCCCCGACGCCGCGCCCCGCCTCGACGGGCCCGGCCGCCTGGTGGAGCTCGACGCCACCCTCGGGATCCTGAGGCTCCAGCGGCCGGGCAGCTCACGGGCCGTCCACCCCCGGTCGCTCATCCCCGGGAGACCGATCCCGACCCACCTCCAGCGCGACGCCCTGCGCGCCGTCGCGCGGGCCCTCCTCGACCACGGCGTCGACGGGCCCGGGCCGTTCGCCGCGGCCCGGCTGCTCCTGGGCCGCTTCCCGCCCCGGGTCCGCGGATCGGCGGAGGGAAGCGCGCTCCGGTGCCCCGGGGAGGAGGCCCCCGCCGCCGCGGTGCGGATCGCGTCCGCCCTCGACCGGTCGTACCTGGCGGTGCAGGGGCCGCCCGGCGCGGGCAAGACCTGGACCGCGGCGCGCATGGTCGTCGCCCTGGTCCGCGCCGGCTCCAAGGTGGGGATCACCGCCAGCAGCCACGCCGTGATCTCGCACCTCCTCGAGCGGGTGGTGGACGCCGGCGAGGAGCAGGGCGTGCGGATCCTGGCCGTCCAGAAGGTGTCGAACCCCGACGAGGGCTACCGCGGTCACCCCCACGTCGAGGTCACCGAGGACAACGCCAAGGTCGCGGCGAGGCTGAGGGACGGCGGCTTCGACGTCGTGGCCGGGACATCGTGGCTCTTCGCACGCGAAGCGATGCGCGGGGCGGTCGACACCCTGGTCGTCGACGAAGCCGGCCAGCTCTCGCTGGCCAACGTGCTCTCGGTGACTCCGGCCGCCTCCGGGAACCTGATCCTCGTCGGCGATCCCCGCCAACTCGCGCAACCCTCCAAGGGACACCACCCCGAGGGTGCCGAGGTGTCGGCCCTCGAGCACGTCCTCGGCCGTCACGCCACGGTCCCCGAGCACCTGGGCCTCTTCCTCGACCGCACGTGGCGGCTCCATCCCGCCATCTGCGCCTTCGTCTCCGAGCAGGTCTACGACGGTCGGCTCCAGGCCCGGTCCGAGTGCGCCCATCAGGCCGTCGACGACGGCCCCGTGCTGGGCGGCTCCGGTCTGCGATGGGTGCCCGTCGAGCACCACGGCAACCGGACGTCCTCCGACGAGGAGGCCGTGGCGGTGCACCACCTGGTGACCGCACTGGTGGGGAGGACCTGGACCGACCACGACGGAGTCCGCCGGCCGCTCGGCCTCGACGACATCCTCGTCGTGGCCCCCTACAACGCGCAGGTGAACCGGCTCACCGCCACGCTGCCCCGAGGGGCGCGGATCGGGACCGTCGACAAGTTCCAGGGTCAGGAGGCGGCGGTCGTGATCGTGTCGCTGGCGTCCTCCACCGCCGACGACGCGCCTCGGGGGATGGAGTTCCTCTACTCGCGCAACCGGCTCAACGTGGCCGTGTCGCGGGCCCGCGCCCTGGCGGTGATGGTCGGGAGCCCGGCGCTGCTGGCCGTCCGTTGCCGAACCGTCGAGCAGATGCGCCTGGCCAACGTTCTGTGCCGCTTCGTGGAGATGGCCATGCCGGTCGATCTCTGACCGGGCGCGGCCCCTCTGGCGGGCGCGACCCCGGCGACCACCGGGCGCGTCGGCGGGCGCCGCGTCGGCGGGCGTCGCGTCACGGGCGATAGCGGAGGTCGACGGCGAGGCGGCGCGCCGCGGCGTACGACCGGTTCAGGTAGCGCTGGTAGCGGTGATCCCGGTTCAGCGTCCGCTCGAGGAACGACGTCACGTACAAGTTGGTCAGGCGGTGCGCCTCGGCGATCGGGATCAGGTCCGGGCTGCACCCCTCCTCGGCCTGCTCGAGAAGGAACCCGAGCAGGTCGGGCGGCAGGCCGGCCGCCGCGACCGCGTCGCGGATCGCGCAGATGTCGGTGAACGACGCGTGGCCGGCTCCACGCACGTCGACCCGGTACAGCGGACGCGCCGGGATCAGATCCCAGGCCCGGACCGTCTGCGTGGCGATCGGGGTCGTGACGTCCGCGGTGCCGCCGACCAGCATCGTGGGCACCTCGATCGACTCCAACTGGGCGTCGGTGAACGGGTCGGACGCCGGGGAGATGGGCACGATCGCCCGCACCCGGGAGTCCGGGGGGACGGTGGCGAAGCCGGCGGCCGCGGCCAGGGCGGTGAAGCCCCCGAAGGAGTGACCGGCCACCGCGACCCGGTCGGGGTCGAGGCGGCCGGCGAACCGGTCGCCGGGGGTGGCGTCACGTTCGAGCATCCGGGTGATGACGAGCGAGATGTCGAGGGGCCGGTTCACGGCCACCACGCCGAACGGCTCAGAGGTTCCGAACAGGAGGTCGTAGGCCGTGTTGCCGTCGTGGTCCGGGGCCACGACCACGAAGCCGTGGCTGGCCAGGTGCTCGGTGAGGAACCACGACTGGAACCGGATCCCCCCGCTGCCGTGGGAGAACGCCACCAGCGGGAACGGCCCCCGCCGGGACACCGGCGGCCCGTCGAGCGCCCGCGGCGACTCCACCCGCGCCACGAGGAGGTCGTAGAAGGAGGGTGGGTACCCCTCGGCGTCGGCCGGGTCGACCGGGTACCAGGCGTCGACCGTCAGGGTGCGGCCGTCCCGCGTCGGGTCGGTCACCTCGAAGGTCGTCCGGCCGACCGCGAACGGGCCGGCGGTGTCGGGTGCCGCCACCCGACCGCGGGGCTCCCACCTGCCTCCCTCGGCCCCCGGCCCGGTGCGGGCCAGCGGGCCGATCGGCCCGCACCCGGCGCTCAGCACCAGGGCGGCCGCCACGAGAACCGCCGCGGCCAGCCGTGAGCGGGTGGGGCGGCGTCGCGCCGCCGGGGGGCGGGCCCACCGCGGGGCCGTCGCCGCGCTCGGCCCCGCCCTCCGGCCCCGGTGCCCGTCGTGATGAGGTCCTTCGAGATGGCGCATAACGCCCGAAGCTACCGGGTGCCACCCCGCCTGTCAGGCGTGGGACCCGGCCGGCGACCGCCGGCGGCCGCGTTCCCGCCCGGGTCGGCGAGTCAGGCCCGGTGGATGAGGTTCATGGTGGAGGTCACCACCGGCTCCCCGGCCGCGTCGCGGAAGGTGTCCTCGACCACGATGAAGGTCATCAGGCGGTCCTTGGATGTCTTCTCGTAGACGTCGCGCACCACGCCCTCGTAGTGGAGCTCCTCGCCGGCGGTGAGCGGCCGGTGGTAGGTGAACGCCTGCTCGCCGTGGAGGATCAGGCCGCCGCCGGCCATCAGCCGGCCCATGATCGCGGAGACGGGGTGATCGGTGACCGAGCCGTCGGAGGGCTGGAGCTCCTGCCACTTGCCCCAGTTCTGCGCCGCGAACGCGTACGTGGGCGGGGCCGGGACCCCGGCGAAGCCGGCGGCCTCCGCGGCGTCGGCGTCGTGGTAGAGGGGGTTCTCGTCGTGCAGCGCCCGGGCGAAGTTCTCCAGCGCGGACCGCTCGACCACGACCGTCCCCCGGCCGGTCGGCCGCCCGATGTACTCGCTCCAGTCCGCCATCGTCGTGGTCCCTCCTCCGAACCCGGGCCGTCGCGGCGCGCGTCGCCGACCGTGCGTGATCTCACCGACCCGTGGGCACCCATTCCAGCACGCGGCCACCCGCCGGGGCGAGGAGGCGGCGGCGACGCTGGCCGCTCCGCCGCCGGTGGCGGTACCGTCCGGCGATGGCCGAACTCGACGACGTCAGGCACGAGGTGCTCGAGACCGCCCGGACCATGCACGCCCGGGGGCTGGTGGAGGGCACGGCCGGCAACGTGTCGGGGCGGGTCGACGACGGCACGATCGTGATGACGCCGTCGTCGGTTCCCTACCCCGCCATGACCCTCGACGACCTGGTCGTGGTCGACTCCGGTGGCACCGTCGTGTCGGGCGAGCGCTCCCCCACCTCGGAGAAGGCCGTCCACCTGGCCACTCTCGCCCGCTACCCCGAGGTGGGTGGGGTGGTGCACTGCCACGCCCGCTGGGCGTCGACCTTCGCGGTGGCGCGCAAGCCGATCCCCGCCGCCATCGACGAGTTCGTGATCTACATCGGCGGCGACGTTCCCGTCTGCGACTACCACGCGTCGGGGACCGACGAGCTCGGCGCCGCCGTGGCCGCCGCCTTCGCGGGGCGCTCGGCCGTCCTGATGGCCAACCACGGGATGGTCACCATCGGCCGCTCCCCCGACGACGCCCTCCACGCCGCCCTGGTCGTCGAGCACAACGCCCACATCGTGTGGGGCGCCGAGGCCCTGGGCGGTGCCGCGCCCCTCCCCGAGAAGGCCCGCACCGACTTCGCCGGCGTCTACGACTTCGTCCGCCACCAGACCTGGTGACCCGACCCCTCCAGCATGTTGCGATCGACCACACCTCACGTGGGTCGATCGCAACACGTTCGGGTCAGTGGTCGACGACGGTGGCCACGAAGCGCTGGAGCTGGCGGAGGTTGCGGCACTCGTAGGCGCCGTCGCAGTACGCGGCGTACTCACCCATCACGGAGTCGCCGCTGTCCCAGTAGCCCTTCGGCTCGGGGTTGAGCCAGTAGAGGTGGCGGCCCCGGCGGCGCAGGTCGCCGAGCAGCGCCGCCTGGGTGGCGTGGTAGTTGTTGCGGGCGTCGCCGAGCAGGATGATCGACGTCTTGGGCGTCACCTCGTGGGCGTGGCGCTGGTGGAACACCTCGATGGCGTGCCCGTAGTCGGAGTGGCCGTCGACCCAGACCACGTCGGCCTCGGTGTTGACCTTGTGGATCGCCTCGACCAGGTCGCCCGACTCGGTGAAGTACGACGTGACCTCGTCGATGCCGTCGATGAACACCCACGACCGGACCTTCGAGAACTGGCTCGCCATCGCGTACACGAACTGGAGCGTGAACCGGGCGAAGCTGGCCACCGATCCGGAGATGTCGGCGATCACCATGATCTCCGGCTTCGACGGGCGCGGGTGGCGGAACTTGGGTTCGGCCGGTACCCCGCCGTAGGAGAGCGAGTGGCGGACCGTGGCCCGGAAGTCGAGGTGGCCGCGGCGCCGGCGCCGGCGGCGCTGGGCCAGGCGCGCCGCGAGCGCCCGCGTGAGCGGATAGATGGCCCGCTGGAGCTCCCGCATCTCCTCCCGGGAGGCGTGCATGAAGTCGACGTCCTCGGGCAGGGGGCGGCGCAGGGTGCGGGCCATCGCCTCCACCCCCCGGTCGGCGACCAGGCGGCGGCGGATCTCCGACTCCACCATGTCGCGCAGCTTCCGCAGGCGCTCCCCCATCTCCTCACGGGCGAAGCGCTGCTCGAGGTCGTCGTCGCCGAGCTGACCGGCGTCGACGGCCCGCGACAGCATCCGCTCGAGCAGGCCGTCGTAGTCGAGGCGGCGCAGGGTCCGGTACAGGTAGTAGGTGCCGCCCACCGGGCGTCCCGGCTCCATGCCCGCGAAGCGGGTGACGGCCTCGGCGGCCAGGCGCCGCATCGCGTCGGCGTCCATCGACATGAGCGCCGCCAGGAGCATCTCGGCCAGCTCCTCGGGGGTGAGCTCCCCCATCGCCCCGCCCCCCGGGGCGCCCGGTGCGCCCGGTCCGGGCTCGACGGCGTCGTCGTCGCCGACGTCGGGACCCGCGGGGCCGCCGTCGATCCCGGTCGAGAACGGCGAGAAGTACACGTCGAAGACGACGTCGAAGACCGGGCGGTGCCGCTCCTGCTTGATGAGCGTCGCGGCCAGCGCCTCCCGCAGCAGGGCGCGGTCGGAGAGCCCGACCTCCTCCACGGCCCGCATGGCGTCGAGGTTCTCGGTCATCGAGACGGGCAGGTTCGCGGCCCGGAGCTCGTGGACGAAGCCCTGGAGGACGTCGAGCAGCGACTCCGGATCGGGCCGCGGCGGTTCGTCCGGTGGGCGCCCGGTGCCGTAGCGGGCCAGCGCGTCGGGGATCTTGGCCCAGTTCGTCAACGGTCCGCCCGGACCTCGCTCATCCCCGCCGGCCATGCCTGCGATCGCCGCCCGCCCCTCCGACCCGTCTCCCGCCGGCGGCCATCGGCGATCAGCGCTTCAGCGGCACCGCGGGCGGGCCGTCGACGCCCAGGTCCTTGCGGGCCCGCGTGATGTCGGACTGGTACTTGAGCAGCACGTGCAGCGTGTCGCCGATCGTCCGGGAGTCGACCTCGTGGCGGCCCAGGTGCAGGAGGGTGCGGGCCCAGTCGATGGTCTCGGAGATCGACGGGGCCTTCTTCACGTCGAGGGCCCGGACCGAGCGCACGACCTGGGCCACCTGCTCGGCCAGGGCGGCGTCGATCTCGGGGACCCGCACCCGCACGATCTCCCGCTCCCGTTCCAGGGTCGGGTAGTCGATGTGGAGGAAGAGGCAGCGCCGCTTGAGCGCCTCGGAGAGCTCACGGGTGTTGTTGGAGGTGAGGATCACGATCGGCCGCTGCGCCCCGGTGATGGTGCCGAGCTCGGGTATCGAGACCTGGAAGTCGGAGAGCACCTCGAGCAGGAGCGCCTCGGTCTCGATCTCCACCCGGTCGACCTCGTCGATGAGCAGCACCACCGGCTCGGTGGCCCGGATGGCCTCGAGGAGCGGCCGGGTGAGCAGGAACGGCTCGGAGAAGATGTCGGCCTCGACCTCGGCCCAGTCGGACTCGTGCTCGCGGTCGGCCTGGATCCGCAGGAGCTGCTTCTTGTAGTTCCACTCGTAGAGGGCCTTCGACTCATCCAGGCCCTCGTAGCACTGGAGGCGGATCAGCCGGGCGCCGGTGGCGGCGGCGACCGACTTGGCCAGCTCGGTCTTGCCCACCCCGGCCGGGCCCTCCACCAGGATCGGCTTCTCCAGGCGGTCGGCCAGGTACACGACCCCGGCGATCGACGGGTCGGCCAGGTAGTCGACCTTGCGGAGGCGCTCGATCACGTCGTCGACCGACGCGAACCGTTCCGCCATCTACTCGACCACCTGGCCGTCGCCCCAGACCAGGTACTTGTAGGTGGTCAGCTCCCGCAGGCCCATCGGCCCGCGGGCGTGGAGCTTCTGGGTGGAGATCCCGATCTCGGCCCCGAACCCGAAGCGCTCGCCGTCGGTGAAGCGGGTGGACGCGTTGACGATCACCGCCGCGGCGTCGACCTCGCGGGTGAAGCGCCGGGCGGCCGCGAGGTCGCGAGTGAGGATCGACTCGGTGTGACCGCTGCCGTAGCGGTTGACGTGGGCGATGGCGGCGTCGAGGTCGGGGACGACCGCCACCGACATGCGCAGGTCGAGGAACTCGGTGGCGAAGTCGGCCTCGGTGGCGGCCTCCATCGCCGGCCAGCGGCGCCGGGCGCCCTCGTCGCCGACCAGGCTCACCCCGGCCGCGGCGAGCTGCTCGCACACCCGGGGCAGGAACTCGTCGGCGACGGCCTCGTGCACCACCAGCGACTCCGCCGCGTTGCAGACGCTGCAGCGCTGGATCTTGCTGTTGACGGCCAGCTCGACGGCCTCGTCGAGCCGGGCGGCGGCGTCGACGTAGACGTGGCAGTTGCCGTCGCCGTCGATGATGACGGGCACGGTGGCGTTCTCGCGGATGCTCCGGATCAGCGACGGCCCGCCGCGGGGTATGAGGCAGTCGACGTACTCCGTGAGCTGCATCACCTGCGTGGCCGTCTCGTAGGAGGGGTCGTCGACCAGGACCAGGGCGTCGTCGGGGAGGCCCGCCTTGGCGAAGCCCTCCCGCAGCGCGGCGGCGACGGCCAGGTTGGAGCGGAGCGCGCTCGAAGAGCCGCGCAGCAGCGCGGCGTTGCCCGCCTTGAGGCAGAGGCCGGCGGCGTCGCTGGTCACGTTGGGGCGGTTCTCGTAGATGATCGCCACCACCCCGAGCGGGACCCGCACCCGCTCGATCTCGAGGCCGTTGGGCCGGCGCCACCCGTCGAGCACCTCACCCACCGGGTCGGCGAGGCCCGCGACGGTTCGCAGCCCGGCGGCCATGCCGTCGAGGCGGGCGTCGGTGAGGCGCAGCCGGTCGAGGGGGCCGGCCTCCATCCCGTCGGCGGCGGCGGCCTCGACGTCGGCGGCGTTGGCGGCGAGGATCTCGGCCCGGTGCTCGGCGAGCAGGTCGGCGGCGGCGAGGAGGGCGGCGTCCTTGGCCGCGGTCGATGCGGTGGCGAGGTGCCGGGACGCGGCCCGGGCGCGCCGGCCGAGGTCGTCGACCGGGGAGACCGGCGAGCCGGCAGGCGAGGAGGGCGCCGGGGCGGGCATCACCGGGGAGTCTAGTTCTTGACTCCCCGGTCAAGTACCGGGCTGACCGGGCCCCGGCGCGATTACCGGCGGTGGATGCGCGAGCGCCCCTAGGCTGGCCGTTCGTGGCCCGCACCCGCGACGGCGTTCGCCTCGACGACCGGCTGGCCGAGGTGGTCGCGTCCGTAGGCATCCCGCCCGGGGGGCTCGTGGAGCGGCGCGAACCGCTCGACGAACCGATCGCGGCGCTGCACCGGCTGGTCCTGGACGGCTTCCTCACCCTGGGCGGGCCCCCGGACCGGTCGTGGCTGGCCGACGCCGCCGGCCGGGCGGGTGTCGCCGTCGACGTCGGTACCGGCCTGGAGCGCCTGGCCGAGGTCGACCTGATCGGTCTCGACGAGCGGGCGGCGATCGCCGCGGCCTACCCGTTCTCGGGCGTCGCCACCCGCCACTGGGTGACCCTCGACGGCTGTCCCGCCGTTGCCGCGATGTGCGTGATCGACGCCATCGCGATCCCCCTGGTGACCGGTCGCATCGGCCTCGTGATGAGCGAGGAGCCCGGGAGCGCGCTCCCGGTGCGCATCGCGGTAGTGGAGGGCGAGGCGCGGTGGGATCCACCGGAGGCGGTGACGGTCTTCGGCGTGATCGGGACGTCGGGCCCGCTCGCGGCGTCGTGCTGCCCCGCCATGGACGCCTTCACGAGCCGCGGCGCCGCCGAGCGCCACCTCGCGGAGCACCCCGAGATCGGCGGCGAGATCCTCGACCAGGCCGAGTCCGAGGCCGTGGCCCACTTCATCTTCGACGGCCTGTTCTGACCGGCCGCCGGCACCACCCGCCGGGCCGCCGAACCGGCCCACCCGCACCGCACCCGGGCGCGACGAGGGGCCGCTCGCTGCGGGTGGTCGCGCGGCGGCCCCTCGTTCCGCCGGCGCCTCGGGTGCGGTCCCCGGGCCGCGGCCCGCGCGTGCGGGTCGGTACGAGGATCGGACCCTCCCCCCAATCCGGGCCGACGTGACCGCAAGTGTGACCGATATCACAGCCCGTGGCAAGGGACGGCCGCGATCAGGGCAGGACCACGAGGTCGTCGCGGTGGACCACCTCGTGGGGGGCGCCCTCCGGGAGCTCGTCGCTGCGGCGGCCGGTGACGGCCCGGAGGGCCTCGGCCGAGTACCGGGTGAGCCCCTTGGCGAACGCCACGCCGTCGGGCCCGAGCACCTCGACGGCGTCGTCGGCCTCGAAGTCGCCGTCGGCCCCCACCACGCCCGCGGCGAGGAGCGACCGGCCGTCGTCGAGGAGCGCCCGCCGGGCGCCCTCGTCGACGATCACCCGACCCGACGACGGCCGCGCGAAGGCGATCCACACCTTGCGGCTCGGCAGGCGGGTCGAGCGGGGGCGGACCCGGGTGCCGACCGACCGGCCGGCCACCGTCTCGCGCAGGACCCGAGGTGTCCGGGCGTCGGCGATGACCACCGACACCCCCGACCAGGCGGCGATCTTCGCCGCCGCCAGCTTCGACGCCATCCCCCCGCTCCCCCGAGCCGTGCCCGCCGAGCCGGCCAGGGTCTCGAGGGCGGCGTCGACCTCCTGGATCTCCTCGATCAGCGATGCCTCGGCGTCGAGGCGCGGATCGGCCGTGTGGAGCCCGGCCTGGTCGGTGAGCATCACGAGGAGCTCCGCGCCGACCATCTGGGCTACGAGCGCGGCCATCCGGTCGTTGTCGCCGAAGCGGATCTCGTCGTCGGCGACGGTGTCGTTCTCGTTGACCACCGGCAGCACCCCGAGGTCGAGGAGGCGCCGCAGGGTCGAGCGCGCGTGCAGGTACCGGGACCGGACGCCGAAGTCGCCCGGCGTGAGGAGCACCTGCCCGGCGACGATGCCGTAGCTGCCCAGGACACCGGAGAAGCGCTCCATGAGCCGGGGCTGCCCGACGGCCGCCACGGCCTGGAGCAGCCCCACGTCGGCGGGCCGGTGCGTGATCCCCAGCGCGGGCATCCCCGCCGCGATCGCGCCCGAGCTGACGAGGACGGGCTCGTGGCCGTCTGATCGCAGGGCCGCCAGGCCCTCGCCCAGGCGGTGCACGGCGTCGTCGTCGATCTCGCCCGTCTCTCGGGTTATCGACGACGTCCCGACCTTCACCACCACGATCATCGGTTCAGCACCTCCGGACCTCCTCCACGCCTTCCCCCGGCCGCTCGCGAGGTCACGGTCCCTCCGCGTACTCGAACTCCATCGGACCGATCCGCACCGGATCGCCCTCCCGGACCCCGGCACGGCGCAGCGCCCGGTCGACGCCCATCCGCCGGAACCGGTCGTGTACGTAGGCGAGCGCCTCCGGGTTCGTGAGGTCGGCCATGGCCACCACCCGCTCGGCGCCCCTACCGGCCACCCGCCAGGTGCCGTCGTCGTCGCGGCGGACGCTGAACCCCTGCTCGGCCGGGCGGTGCACCACCACCGGGGCCGCGGCGGGCGCGGCCGAACGGGCGGCCTCCACCAGTTCGGCCAGCCGCCCCAGGAAGGGCTCCAGGCCCCGGCGGGTGACCGCGGAGAGGACGAACCGGTCGGGCCCGGGGGCCAGGTCGCGGGTGGCGACGTCGGCCTTGGCCCCGATCACCAGCCGCGGCCGTTCCAGCAGATCCGGGCGGTACCGCTCGAGCTCGGCGAGGAGGGTCCGCTCCTGCTCGGCCGGCTCCAGGCCGTCGACGGGCGCCAGATCGAGAACCAGGACCAGCGCGCGGGCCCGCTCCACGTGGCGCAGGAAGCGGTGGCCGAGGCCCCGACCCTCGGCCGCGCCCTCCACCAGGCCGGGGATGTCGGCCAGGACGAGCTCGTGCTCGCCGAAGCGGACCACCCCCAGGTGCGGTTCGAGCGTCGTGAAGGGGTAGTCGGCGATCTTGGGCTTGGCCGCGCTCACCACCGAGATGAGGGTCGACTTGCCGGCGTTGGGGAACCCGACGAGGGCGGCGTCGGCGAAGAGCTTCAACTCCAGGCGCAGCCAGCGCTCCTCGCCGTACTCACCCTGCTCGGCGAAGCTCGGCGCCCGGCGGGCGTTGGTGAGGAACCGGGCGTTGCCGCGGCCGCCCCGGCCGCCCGTAGCTCCCACCCACGTATCGCCGTGCCGGGCGAGGTCGGCCAGCAGCTCACCCGACTCGTGGTCGCGCACGACGGTCCCCTCCGGCACCGCCACCACCAGGTCGGCTCCCGCCGCGCCGTGACGGCGGCCGCCCTGGCCGTGGACCCCGCGGCCGGCGCGGCGGTGCGGGTGGTCGCGGAACGCCAGGAGCGAGGCCACGTTGTGGTCGGCCCGCAGGATCACGTCGCCCCCCCGGCCTCCGTCGCCGCCGTCGGGCCCACCCTTGGGGACGTGGGCCTCGCGACGGAACGAGATCGCACCGGCACCGCCGTCGCCACCCTTGACGTTGAGCTGCGCCTCGTCGACGAAACCGCTCATGCGATCAGGATACGGAGGTCCGTCCGGCGACCGGCCGGGCGTTCGCGTGGGGACGCGCCGCCGGCCGGCGGGCCCGGGCGCCGCGGCGCCCTAGGCGTCGGTGACGACGTCGACGAGCTTGCGGCCCTTGCGGTAGCCGAAGCGGACGGTTCCGTCGGCGGTGGCGAACAGCGTGTCGTCGTTGCCCCGGCCCACGTTGTGACCCGGATGGAACCGCGTGCCCCGCTGGCGGACGATGATCGACCCGGCCGTGACGCTGGTGCCGCTGAACACCTTGACCCCGAGGCGCTGGGCCGCGGAGTCACGGCCGTTGCGCGACGACGAGGCACCCTTCTTCTTCGACATCAGCCCTCATCTCCTGCGGCGTCATCGGCGCCCTTGGCCGTGCCCTTGGCCGTGCCCTTGGCGCCGTCCTTGGTGGCCGCCTTGGCCGTGCTCTTCCTCCCGCCGGCCACGATCGAGGTGATCTCGATGGTGGAGAGCTTCTGGCGGTGGCCCCAGCGGGTCCGCTGGTTCGACTTGTTCTTGTAGGTGAAGCCGTCGATCTTGGGGCCCTTGGCCGCCCCGACCAGCCGGGCCGTGACCCGGGCGCTGCCGAGGTCGCCCGGCGTGGCGAGCACGCGGGACCCGTCGACCACGAGCACCGGCGCGAGCTCGAGGTCGGCGCCGTCGTCGAGGCCGAGGCGCTCGACGTCGAGCCGCTGGCCTTCCTCCACCCGGTACTGCTTGCCCCCGGTCCTGATCACTGCGTACATGGCCACACCCGCGCGAGACGTGAGAAACCCTGCTGGGAACCTGGAGATGTTACTCCACCCGGGCGCCCGGGCTCAGCTCAGCATCGACTCGTCGACCACGAACCCCCGACCCTTGCAGACCTCGCACTTCTCGCTGAAGGCCTCGACCAGGCCCTCGGAGATGCGCTTGCGGGTCATCTCGACCAACCCCAGCTCCGAGATGTCGAACACCTGGGTCCGGGTCTTGTCGCGGGCCAGGGCGGCCTTGAAGGCGGCCAGGACGTCGTCACGGTTCTTCTGGACCTCCATGTCGATGAAGTCGATCACGATGATCCCGCCGATGTCGCGCAACCGGAGCTGGCGGGCCACCTCGTCGGCGGCCTCCAGGTTGTTGGCGAACACCGTCTCCTCGAGGTTGCTCTTGCCGACGTTCTTGCCCGTGTTCACGTCGATGACGGTCAGCGCCTCGGTCCGTTCGATGATCAGCGAACCGCCCGACGGCAACCACACCTTCCGGTCGAGGGCCTTGTGGAGCTGCTCGTGGACGTGGAAGCGCTCGAAGATCGGGAGCTGCTCGGCCTCGGGGTCGTAGTGCTCGATGCGCTCGGCCAGCTCGGGGGCGATGGCGGACACGTAGCCGTGGACCCGTTCGTAGAGCTCCCGGTCGTCGATGACCACCGCCCGGTACTCCTTGGTGAACTCCTCCCGGATCCGCCGCACCACCAGCGGGGGCTCCTTGTAGAGCAGGGTTCCCGGTCGCGAGCGGGCCGCGAGGTCCTCGATCTGCGACCACTGCGCCATGAGGCGCGAGAAGTCGGCGACCAGCTCGTCGGCGGTGGCGCCTTCGGCCGCGGTCCGCACGATGACCCCGGCGCCGCCGCCCCGCACCTGGTCGAGGATCTGGCGCAGCCGGCGGCGCTCGTCGTCGGGGAGCCGCTTGGAGATCCCGTAGGTGTCGGGCTGGTTCGGCACCAGGACGAGGAACCGCCCGGCCAGGCTGACCTCCTGGGTGAGGCGGGCGCCCTTGTGCCCGATCGGGTTCTTGGTGACCTGCACCAGGACCGACTGCCCGTTCCTGAGCAGCGTCTCGATGCGAGGCTGCTTCTCGTCGATCTCGGACTCGTCGAAGACGACGTCGCCGCGGTAGAGGACCGCGTTCTTGGCCGTCCCGATGTCGACGAAGGCGGCTTCCATCCCCGGCAGGACGTTCTGGACCCGGCCCAGGTAGATGTTGCCGTCGATGGAGGCGGCGTCGTCCTCGGGCCGCGCCACGGAGTGCTCGACCAGGTTGCGACCCTCGAGGACGGCGATCTGCGTCGAGGAGCCGGGGCCGGCGTGCACGCACATCATGTAGCGGCCGGCCGGGCGACCCTTCCGGGTCCGCCCGCGGCGCCGGGCGATCACGGCCTCGTCGAGCTCGACGGCGGCGTCGAGGCCGAGGTCGGCCTCCACGGGCGTGACCGCCGGCCGGTCGGGGCCCGCGCCGCCACCTCCGCCGGAGCGCGAGCGCCCCTTGCCGCCGCGGCGGCGCCGCCGTGAGGTCCCGGTCCCCGTACCCGCCCCGCCTCCCGGACCGCCCCGCGGGCCGCCGCCTCCGTCGCCCCCGTCGCGTCCGTTCCCGCTCTCGCCTCCGCTCGCGGGAGCGGCCGGGCGACGGTCGCCGACCTTGGGAGCCCCGCCCGCCGAGGCGGCAGAGGGAGCCGGCCGCGAGTCGCCGATCCGCGGCCGGGCCGGAGCCGAGACGGCCGGGGCGGGGCGGGAGTCGCCGATCCGGGGGCGGGAGATCCCGGCGTCGATGGCCGCCTTCTCGGCCACGTCGTCGGCGGTCATGCCCCGGTCGGCGGCCGGGTCCGTGTAGTCCTCGGCCCGGCTGCCGGGACGCCGATCGGCGGCGTCGTCGGCCGAGACGGCCGGCGGCTTCCGCTTCCGGTTGCGACCCCCACGCGACCCCCGGCGGCGCCGCTTGCGCGGCGCGTCGCCGGATCCCCCGCCCGGGGCCTGCGCGCCGCCCCCGGTCGCCTCGCCGGTGGGTTCGGCCCCGGTGGCACCGGGGGCACCGTCCCCACCCGAGGATGCGGGAGAGGTCCGGGTGGTGGCGCCGGCGGGACTGCTCCGACCGGCGTTGCCCTCAGGGGACCCGGGGGTGGCGTGCTCCCCGGGGGCGGCCCCGGCACCCGAGCGGGGGCCGGGAGCCGGTTCGGTGGAGGCCGGAGCGGCCTCCCGGGTCGTGTCGTCGGACATCGGTTCCTTCTCTCACGACGCGCGCACCTCCGGTGCACGCGGGCGCGGATCGGCTTCGAGCGGCTCCAGCCGCGCGCCGCCGCGCTCCATCCACTGGCGGGTGCGCAGCACCCGCCCTTCGCAGAACTCGATCCCGGCCGCCGGGCCGGGGACGGAGCCGAGCGCCTCCAACAGCTCCGAAGGGCGCAGGCCCCGGGGCCGGGTGGCGACCTCGGCGTGCAGCTCCGACCACCCTTCGCCGTGCCCCACGACGGAGAGGTGGCGGACGAGCGGGCGAACGTCCTCGACGCTGCGGCGGCCCTTGCGGGACCGGGCCACCTCCACCTCACCGGCCGCGAGGAGCGCGGCCACGCCGTCGGCGGCCACCTCGGCAGCCACTCCGGTCACCATCAGGTATTCGACCGACGTGACGGCCTCCTGGAGCGCGGGCGCCCCGGGGGCGAGCTCGACGGCGGCGTCCGGGGTGAGGCCGTCGGGCAGGACGGCGGCCAGGCCCTCGACCACCGACGAGGGCTCGACGGCGTGGTCGAGGCCGACGTCGAGGTACTCGGCGTCGCTCTCGTGGCCGACGGCCAGGGCCAGCCCGAACCCGATCCGGGGGTGGGGGGTGAACCCACGGGTCACGGCCACGGGCAGGCCGGCCACTCGCAGCGCCCGCTCGAAGGCCCGGGCCACGTCGCGGTGCGAGATGAACCGGACCCGCCCGCGCTTGGCGAAGCGGATCCGCACCACGCGGCCCTCGCCGAGATCACCGGGATCGCCGGCCCCGGCGACCTCCGCGACCTCGCCCGTCGCCGGAACGGTGGCGGGGTCGGAGGCGGAGGACACGGCGGGCGCGCTCACCCCGCACCCCCTCGGACGGTCGCCAGCTCGACGGGCACCACCGCGCCCCGGCTCGGGTCCTGGCCCGTGCCCTGGCTGCCTCCGGCCGGCGGCACGCTCGACCCCACGACGTGCTCGAGCGCGTAGCCGGTGCAGACCCCGCAGTCGTAGCACGGCGTCCAGCGGCAGTCGGGCAGGCCGTGCTCGGCGAGGGCGTCGTGCCAGTCCTGGCGGAGGAAGTCCTTGTGGAGCCCGGCCGAGACGTGGTCCCAGGGCAGCACCTCGTCGTCGGCCCGGTGACGGGTCACGTACCAGTCGGGATCGAGGCCCTCGGCCGCCATGGCGTCGAGCCACCGCGCGAGCGAGAAGTGCTCGCTCCACTCCTGGAACCGGCCTCCTGCCCTCCAGACGGCCTCGATCACGGGGCCGATCCGACGGTCACCCCGGCTGACGATGCCCTCGGCGAAGGTGGCTTCCGGGTCGTGCCAGCGGAGCTGGGCACCGCTGCGGTGCAGGGCGTCCCGGACCAGCCCGATCTTGCGGCGCAGCTCCCCGACGCCGTTCTGGCCGAACCACTGGAACGGGGTGTGGGCCTTGGGCACGAAGCCGCCGAGGGAGACGGTGCAGGTGGCCCGGCTGGTGTGCCGGCGGCCGACGGCCACGACGTCGCGCGCCAGCTCCGCGACCCCGAGGGTGTCGGTGTCGGTCTCGGTGGGGAGGCCGGTGAGGAAGTAGAGCTTGATCCGCCTCCATCCCTGCGAGTAGGCGGCGTCGACGGCCCGGTACAGGTCCTCCTCGGAGATCATCTTGTTGATCACCTGGCGCATCCGCCAGGTTCCGGCCTCGGGGGCGAAGGTCAGACCCGTCCGCCGGCCCTTCTGGAGGTCGCTCGCGATCCCCACGGTGAAGGCGTCGACGCGCAGCGACGGCAGCGAGACGCTCACGTTCCCGCAGCCCATCGAGCCGTCGACGATGCCGGCCACCACGTCGTCGATGCCCGAGAAGTCGGCGGTCGACAACGACGTGAGCGCGACCTCGTCGTGCCCGGTCCGGCGCAGCCCGCCGGCGACCATGGTGCGGACCTGCTCCTCGGGCCGCTCGCGCACGGGGCGGGTGACCATTCCCGCCTGGCAGAACCGGCACCCTCGGGTGCAGCCGCGGAACACCTCGACGTTGAGGCGGTCGTGGACCACGTCGATGAGGGGCACGAGCGGCGTGCTCGGGTGCGGCCAGGCGGCGAGGTCGGCGATCGTGCGCTTGTCGACCACGGCCGGGACGTCGGGGTGGTGGGGCCGGACCTCACGCAGGGCGGGACCGTCGTAGAAGACGTCGTACATCGACGGCACGTACACGCCGGGCAGCAGGGCGAGGTCGTGGAGCACGTCGTCGCGGCTCCGCCGGCCGGCCGCCTTCCACGACGCCACCACCTCGGTCACCTCACCCGCGGCCTCCTCGCCGTCGCCGATCACGAAGGCGTCGACGAAGCAGGCCATCGGCTCCGGGTTGAACGCGCCGTGCCCGCCGGCCACCACGAGCGGGTCGTCGGGGCCGCGGTCGGTGGACCGGAGGGGGACCCCGGCCAGGTCGAGGCACTCCAGGACGTTCGTGTAGACGAGCTCCGTCGACAGGTTGAAGGCCAGGAGATCGAAGTCGCGTGCCGCCCGGTGGTCGTCGACGGAGAAGAACGGCACCCCGGCGGCGCGCATCTCGGCCGCGAGGTCGGTCCAGGGCGCGTAGGCCCGCTCGGCGACCGAGTCCGCCCTCTCGTTGAGGATCTCGTAGAGGATCTGGAGGCCCTGGTTGGGGAGGCCGATCTCGTAGGTGTCGGGGTAGACGAGGAGCCAGGACACCCGCCCGGGGCCGTGCACCGGGCGCCGGCGTCCCCCCTCCATCCCGATGTACCGACCGGGTTTCTCGACCCTGGCCAGGAGCGGTTCGATCCGCGGCCAGAGGCTTGACATCGGCGGCAGTCTACCCGCCGCCCCTCGACGGCCGGGGCCCCGGCCGGGTCACGGACCGGGGGGCACCGTGGTCGTCGTCGTGGTCGTCGTCGTCGTGGTGCTCGTGGTGGTGGTG
>Ga0226835_1000276_pt1 | contig 75345 bp, 82 predicted proteins | sample LAC_MetaG_1_FD_163627 | JGI IMG/M metagenome (GOLD analysis project Ga0226835, IMG submission 163627) | Anaerobic ammonium oxidizing microbial communities from anammox membrane bioreactor (MBR) in UC Berkley, California, United States -... | ecosystem: Engineered > Bioreactor > Anaerobic >... | reverse complement strand
CCGAAGGCCTTCTTCACCGATTCCATCCAGGGGCCGGTGTGCGGCAGCAGCGAGCGCGTCGACACGCCGACGATCACCAGCGGCACGCCCTTGCCGAGCGCCATGGCGAACAGCGCCGCGCCGCCGAGCACCGCGTCGCGCGTCTGCGCGATGTAGAGCAGGGCGCCGGCCAGCGGCGCCGCCACGCAGGGGCCGACGATCAGCGCCGAGAGCGCGCCCATGGCGGCGACGCCGTGCAGCGAGCCGCCCTTGAGGTGACCCGACTCCTCCGACAGCTTGCTTTGCAGGAAGGCCGGCAGCTGCAGCTCGTAGAAGCCGAACATGGAGAGCGACAACACGACGAACAACGCCGCGAAGCCGCCCAGCACCCAGGCGTTCTGCAGGGCCGCCGAGAGCATCGAGCCGGACAGGCCGGCGGCGACGCCGGCGGCGGCGTAGGCGACCGCCATCCCCAGCACGTAGGCCATCGACAGGATGAAGGCGCGCCCCTTGGTGATCTTGTGGCCGTGGCCGACGATGATGCCCGACAGGATCGGGTACATCGGAAAGACGCAGGGCGTGAACGCCAGCAGCACGCCGGCGCCGAAGAAGGTGGTGAGGACCAGCCAGAAGCCGGCGTTCTTCAGCAGCCCGGCCAGTTGCGAGGACTCGTCCTCGTCCGCGTCGGCGCCTGCGGAAGCCGTCGCACCGGGCGCCGCGCCCGTCGCGGTCAGGCTCACCTGCAGCGTCTGCGGGTTGGGCGGATAGCACACGCCGAGGTCGGCGCAGCCCTGCGAACTGGCCTTCAGGGTGACGCTGTCCGTCCCGGCCGGCGCCGTGAACGGCAGCAGGATGACGATTTCCTTGCGGTAGGTCTCGACGTCGCCGAAGAACTCGTCCTGCTTGATCTTGCCGGGCGGTAACTGCGGCGTGCCGGCCTTGGCCGCGGCGGGCTCCAGCGCGAACTGGAACTTGTCGCGGTACATGTAATAGCCCTTGGCGATGTCGTAGCGCACTTCCAGGGTGTTGGCGTCGAAGGCGCGGGCGGACAGGCGGAAGGCCTGGTCTACCTCCAGCAATTCCTGGGCGGCGGCGACCGGCGGCAGGCACAGCGACAGCAGCAGGAGCAGGCGTCGGATCATGAAGCGCTTACTGGGCGGAGGTTTCCTTGGCCAGCCAGGCCAGGTAGCCGGGCAATCCCTTCTCGATAGAGACCGCGACGATCTCCGGAAGTTCGTAGGGATGGTAGGCGCGGATCGCCTCCTCCAGCGCGGCATAGCGCGACGCGCTGGTCTTGATCAGCAGCGGCACTTCCTCGGCCTCGTCCACCTTGCCTTCCCAGCGGAAGATGGAATGGCAGGGCGACATGATGTTCACGCAGGCGGCGACGCGCTGCTCGACGAGCTGCACGGCGAGCGCCCGCGCGCTTTCCGCGTCGGGCAGGTTGGTGATCACCAGGAGGGCTTCCATCGCCGGGGATTTTACCTGCTATTTCAGCAGCCGCCGACGCGCCAGGCCCAATGCCAGCCAGAAGGCGGTGACGGCGTAGCCGGCCAGCACCGCGATGTGCAGCGCGGCCGCAGGCGGCGCCTCGCCGAGCAGCAGCGGCCGCGCCAGCTTCACGGCGTGCGACAGCGGCAGCAGCGACGACAGCGCCTGGAAGGCGGCAGGCAATTGCTCGACCGGGAAGAACACGCCGGAGATCAGGGTCATCGGCGTGACGATCAGGGTGAAGTAGTACATGAAGAAGTCGTAGCTCGGCGCCAGTGCCGTGACGATCAAGCCCAGCGCGGCGAAGGCCAAACCGGCGAGGAACACCACCGGCAGCGCCCACAGCGCGAGCGGCGAGCTGACCAGGCCCAGCGCCGCCACCACGGCCAGGATGGCCGCGCCGGAGAGCGAGGCCTTGGAAGCGGCCCAGACCAGTTCGGCCAGCACCAGGTCGTCGAGCGCCACCGGTGCGTTGAGGATGGCCTCCCAGGTCTTCTGCACCTGCATGCGCGAGAAGGCCGAGTAGAGCGCCTCGAAGGTGGCGGCGTTCATGGTCGAGAAGCACACCGTGCCGGCGGCGAGGAAGGCGAGGTAGGAGACGCCGCCGACCTCCGGCAGCAGCGCGCCGAGGCCGTAGCCGAGGCCGAGCATGTAGATCATCGGGTCGGCCAGGTTGCCGAGGACCGACGGGATCGCCAGCTTGCGCCAGACGAGGAAATTGCGCCGCCACACCGGAATGAAGCGCAGGCTGGGCGAGGGCGGGCGGAAGGCGTTCATCGGCGGAAGGGACGGATTTTCCTGGCGGTCGTGGCCTTGGCTAGTCGCGCAGGTCGCGGCCGGTGAGCTTCAGGAAGACATCCTCGAGGTTCGCCGGGCGATGCAGGTAGCGCAGACCCTGCCGGCCGGCGAGGTGGCGCAGCAGGGGGGCCGATTCCGTCAGGTAGCAGAAGGCCGTCTCGCCGGTGACTTCGACGCGCGTGGCGAACTGCGCCGCCTCGGCCCTGGCCCAATCCGCCGCACTCATCAAACTGCCATCCCCCCGCCCCCTTTCCCGAGGAAGGGGGTGATGTTCGTTCGCAGGCTGCGCCTGCTCCATGTCCTTGGCTGCGCCCCCTTGGGGCGGCCCGGCGGGAGCGCCGCCCGGCTCGCCGTAGACCTCCACCACCTCCGGCTCGATGTGCGCGGCGATCACTTCGCGCGGGCTGCCCTCGGCGATGAAGCGGCCGCGGTCCATGATGGCGAGGCGGTGGCAGAGGCGCTCGGCCTCGTCCATGAAGTGCGTCGTGAGCAGCACCGTCTTGCCCTGCGCCAGGAGCTGCTTGAGGCGCTCCCAGATCAGGTGGCGCGCCTGCGGGTCGAGGCCGGTGGTCGGCTCGTCGAGGAACAGGATGTCCGGGTCGTTCACCAGCGCGCGCGCCAGCGTCAGGCGCCGTTTCATGCCGCCGGAGAGCGTGTTGATCTTCGCCTCGGCGCGGCCGCCGAGGCCGGCGAATTCGAGCAGGCGCGGGATGCGCTCGTGCACCGCGCGGTCGGGCAGGCCGAAGTAGCGGCCGTACACCAGCAGGTTCTCCGCCGCCGTGAAATCGGGGTCGAGGTTGTCCATCTGCGGCACGATGCCGACGCGGCTGCGCGCCTCGCGCGCGCGTTCGGGCACCGGCAGGCCGGCGAGGCGGATCGTGCCGGCGTCCGGCGCGGTGAGGCCGAGCGCGCAGCGCAGCGTGGTGGTCTTGCCGGCGCCGTTCGGTCCGAGCAGTCCGTAGCACTCGCCCGGGCGCAGCTCGAAAGTCAGTCCCTGCAGCACGGCGGTGCTGCCGTAGGATTTGGCGAGGCCGCTGACGCTCAGGGTGTCCACTGCGCTGCGATGACGCGGCGGATGAGGTGCAGCTTGCGGTGGAAGAAGTGGTCGGCGCCGGGCACCACGCTCACCGGCAGTTCGAGCGGCTCGGCCCAGGCCAGCACGTTGGCGAGCGGCACCGTCTCGTCGCGGTCGCCGTGGATGACGATCGTGTCGGGCGCCACCGCCTCGGTGACGTAGCTGCGCGCGCCCTCGACGTAGCCGGCGGCGGTGCCGACCAGCACCAGGCGCCGCGCCGGGTCGCCGGCCTCGGCCAGCCGCTTCGCCAGCCGCGTCACGACGTAGGCGCCGAAGGAAAAGCCGCCGAGGTAGAAGGGCAGCGCCGCGCCGAAGCGGGCGCGGGCCCAGGCATGCGCGGCGGCGAGGTCGTCGGTCTCGCCGATGCCGTGGTCGTGTTCTCCCGCGCTGGCGCCGACGCCGCGGAAATTCGGCCGCAGCGTGGCGCAGCCGAGGTCGCGGAAGGCGCGCGCCAGGGTCGTCACCACCTTGTTGTCGGCGGTGCCGCCGAAGAGCGGATGGGGGTGGGCAATCAGCGCCAGGCCAGTCGGCGAAGCGGGCGCCTCGACGAAGACCTCGACGGCGCCCGCCGGCCCGTCGATGAGCAGGCGCTCGTGTTTCGGCATCAGTCGATGAGCAGGCGCTCGACGACCTTGCCCTGGGCCAGGTGCGACTCGACGATCTCGTCGATGTCTTCCTGGTCGACGTAGGTGTACCAGACCGCCTCGGGGTAGACCACGATCACCGGCCCCTGGGCGCAGCGGTCGAGGCAGCCGGCGCTGTTGATGCGCACCTTGCCGGCGATCTTGTCGCCCATCGCCTTGACCTTGTTCTTGCAGTAGTCGCGCATGGCCTGGGCGCCGTGGCTGTTGCAGCACATCTCGCCGGGCGCGCGCTGGTTGGTGCAGAAAAACACGTGATACTTGAAGTGGCTCATTGGGTTCTCCTTGGGGACGCGGCCATTATAGTTCGTCGTATTTCTTCGCGTTGCCGCGCGCCTTGTCCACCGGGTACTTCAGCGCGTTCTTGGCGATCTTGGCGCGCGCCGCGGCGGCGAGGTCGACGCCCAGCGTGTCGGCCAGCTCGACGAGGTAGATCAGCACGTCGGCCAGTTCGTCGTGCACCGCTTCGCGCTTGTCGCCGTCCCGCAGCGACTGACTTTCCTCGGCGGTGAGCCACTGGAAGTGCTCGGCCAGCTCGGCCGCTTCGACGATCAGCGCCATCGCCAGGTTCTTCGGCGTGTGGTAGCGATCCCACTCGCGCTCGCGCGCGAAGGCGCGCAGCGTGTCGCGCAGCTCGATCAGCGGGTCGCTCATGGGTGTTCTCCGGTTCTCGGCCGCGGCAGCATCAGGTAGGGCAGCGCGGCGAAGGGCCACAGGCTGGAGACCAGCCGGGTCAGCCCGTTGAAGTTGAGGAAATGCCCCTGCTGCCAGACGGCCAGCGAGGCGGTGAGGTAGGGGTTCTCCGGCGCCAGGTTCACCAGCGCCGTGGCGAACAGCAGCGCCAGCGCCGCCAGCGTGCGCTGCGCCAGCGCCGGCAGCCAGGTCGCGGCGAGCAGCGCCAGCGCGCCGACGGCCAGCCCGGCCAGGTTGCCCGGCGTGATCCATTGCGCGAATTGCGCCGCATTCACCAGCACGGCGTTGGCGAAGGCCTTGATGGCCAGCGGCGCCAGCAGCAGCGCCGCCAGCAGCCAGCGGCTGCGCCGGCGCAGCAGCGACCAGGCGACCAGGCCGGCCGCCAGCGTGCCGGCGGCGGCCACGCCGGCCTCGACGACGGCGAAGCGCCGCGCCGAATACGGCAGCGGCGGCAGATCCAACAGGGCGCGCAGGTCGCCGGTGCCGAACAGCAGCAGTTCCGGGTTGAGCTGGGCGAGCAGCCACAGGCCGAGCAGCACCAGGCCGAAGTCGGCGGCATGGCCGGGCACCACCAGCTGCGTGCGCAGGCGGTGCAGGCGGCCGCCGTCGACCTGTTCGCGCCCCCAGTTCATGCCGGCTGCGGCGCCGATCATGGCGCCGATGGCGTTGCAGGCGAGGTCGATGTTGGAGGGCACGCGGCTGGGCAGGAAGTTCTGCAGCGTCTCCATGGCGAAGCTGAGGCCGCCGCCGGCCAGCGCGGCGAGCAGGGCCGCCGCGGCGATGCCCAGCCGCGGCTGCAGCGCCGGCACGATCAGGAAGCCGAGCGGCACGTAGGCCAGGACGTTGATCGCCAGATCGAAGCCGGTGTAGTAACGCGGCCAGGCCGCCGCGAGATAGGCGAAGGGCGGGGCGCCGTTGTCGCGCCAGCCGGAGAACGGATGCAGGCTGGCATAGGCGATCAGCAGCGCATAGGCGACGGCAAGGTAGCGGGCGAGGGGCGAATGCGGGCTTTTCATGGCTTCACAGCATAGCCCGGCCGCGGCCCAGCACGTTCAGCTCGATGGCGAAGAAGGCCGCCAGCCAGAGCGTCGCGTCCCAGGCGTCGAGCCATTCGCCCCGCCAGAGCCAGGCCGGCACCAAGAAGAACAGCGCCGAATACAGCACCACGGCGGCGATCAGGAAGGATTCGCGCCGCCGCTCCACCGCCTGCGGTGCGCGCACCTCGATCTCGAGCAGGATGACCACGGCGATCCACAGCCAGGCGTTGGCCGCGTCCAGCCATTCCGCTTCCAGGAGGTAGTCGACGGCGGCTACCGGCACGGCGGCCGCGGCGACGGGGCGCAGGAGGTGGATGAGGCGCCGCTGCCGCGCCGACAGCCGCGCGCCGTGCGCCGTCTCGATCTCGAACAACACCAGCAGCACCAGCCAGGCCATGGTATCGAGAATCTCGCTGGGCCGGCCGGCAAGGGCGTAGACGGCGAGGCTGGCGGCGAGCAGCGCGAAGACCGCGGACTTGAAGAGGCGGAAACCGGTCGGCGCCGGCATGGACCGTGCTCAATGCGGCTTGTGGTGATGCTCGCCGTCGTGCGGCACGTGATGCGTTCGTGCCGCGGCATGGTGGGCATGAAGGGGCGAGGCGGGCGACGGATGGGCGATCCACTGCGGCAGCAGCGAGCCGGCGAACATGCCGAGGGCGGAGACGGCCAGGCCGACGAGCTGCGGCGGGACGCCTTCGTCGCCGACCAGCGCATAGCCGTAAACACCGGCGGCTTCGCCGCCGCCGGCCACCAGAACCTCGACCAGCAGCCACGACAGCAGGCCGCCGAAGATCGCCGCCAGCGCGCCCTGGGAGGTGGCGCGCTTCCAGAAGATGCCGGCGACGAGCGGCACGAAGGCGCCGGCCAGCGTCACCTTGTAGGCGCTTTCGACCATCTTCAGGATGGAGGACTGGGAGTTCAGGGCGAAGGCCAGCACCAGGCTGGCGAAACCGACCAAAGTGGCGCGCATCACCCAGAGGAACTGGCGGTCGCCCAGTTTCGGGTAGAAGCCCTTGATGACGTTCTCGGCGAAGGTGACCGAGGGCGCGAGCAGCGTCGCCGAGGAGCAGCTCATGATCGCCGAGAGCACGGCGCCGAAGAACAGCACCTGGGCGGCGAGCGGCATGTGCTGCAGCACCAGCGTCGGCAGCACCAGCTGCGAGTCTTCCTCGATGAGCTTGCCGAAATGGGCCGGGTCGATCAGCGTCGCCGAATAGGCGATGAACATCGGCACGAAGGTGAAGCAGAAGTAGATCGAGGCGCCGAGGATGGAGCCCCACAGCGCGACGCGGGCGCTTTTCGCCGAGGTGACGCGCTGGAAGACGTCCTGCTGCGGGATCGAGCCGAGCATCATGGTGACCCAGGCGCCGAGGAAGGCGATCCACTTGAGCGGCTCCGCCGCCGGGAAGAATTCCAGCTTGCCGGCTTCGGCGGCATGGGCGACGATCGCCGCCGTGCCGCCGCCCACCTTGCCGCTCGCCACCCAGGCGATGAAGAGCAGGCCGCCCATCGAGACGGCCATCTGCACGAAGTCGAGGATGGCCACCGAGAACATGCCGCCGAAGGTGGTGTAGGTGACGACGATCGCCGCGCCGATGATCATGCCGGCCTGCTGGCTGACGGCGCCGTCGGTGACGACGAAGAAGATCAGGCCGAGCGCCTTGATCTGCGCCGCCACCCAGCCGAGGTAGGACGTGACGATGCACAGCGCCGTCAGCACCTCGGCCGCGCGGTTGTAGCGCATGCGGTAGAAGTCGCCGAGGGTGAGGATGTTCAGCTTGTACAGGTAGCGCGAGAAGAGGATGCCGGCGATGACCAGGCACAGCGAGGAGCCGAAGGGATCGGCGACCACGCCGGTCAGCCCGTCCTTGACGAAGGTGGCCGAAACGCCGAACACCGCCTCGGCGCCGAACCAGGTGGCGAACACCGTGGCGGTGACCACCGGCAGCGGTAGCGAGCGGCCGGCGACGGCGAAATCCTTGGCGCTGTGCACGCGGGTGGCGGCGAGCAGGCCGATGCCGACGGAAACCATCAGATACAGGATGACGAACCAGAGCAGCATGACGGCGGGAAAGGCAAAAGTCAGTCCATGGAAGACGGCGGATTATAGCCAAAGGAACTGCACGGCGAGGAGCGCGGCGAGAAGCGCGGTTGCCGCCCGCAGCCAGAACGTCTGCCGGCGCTGCTCCGCCTGCAGCCGCGCCAGCTCCGCGCGCAGCGCCTCGAGCGGCCGGCAGTCGAGCGCCTGGTGCAGCAGGCGCGGCAGCTGCGGCAGCAGCGCCGCCCACTGCGGCGCCTCGCGCCTGAGGTTGTTGGCGAGCCCCTTCAGGCCGACGCGCTCGGCCATCCAGCGTTCGAGGAAGGGCTTCGCCGTGGTCCACAGGTCGAGTTCCGGGTCGAGCTGGCGGCCGAGGCCCTCGATGTTGAGCAGGGTCTTCTGCAGCATGACGAGCTGCGGCTGGATCTCGACGTTGAAGCGCCGTCCCGTCTGGAACAGCCGCAGCAGCGTCTTGCCGAAGGAGATGTCCTTCAGCGGCCGGTCGAACACCGGCTCGCAGACGGCGCGGATGCCGGCCTCGAACTCGTCGAGGCGCGTGCCGGCCGGCACCCAGCCGGCGTCGATGTGCGCCTGCGCCACCGCCTTGTAGTCGCGGCGGAAGAAACCGAGGAAGTTCTGCGCCAGGTAGTTCTGGTCGACCTCGGTGAGCGTGCCCATGATGCCGAAGTCGAGGGCGACGTACTGGCCGGCGGGCGTGACGAGGATGTTGCCCGGGTGCATGTCGGCGTGGAAGAAGCCGTCGCGGAACACCTGGGTGAAGAAGATCTCGACGCCGGCGCGCGACAGGGCCTTGAGGTCCACGCCGCCGGCGCGCAGCGCCTCGATCTGGCCGACCGGCGTGCCGTGCATGCGCTCCATCACCATCACCTGCGACGAGCAGCCGTCCCAATGCACCTCCGGCACGGCGAGCAGCGGCGAGTGCAGGAAGTTGCGCCGCAGCTGGGCGCAGTTGGCCGCCTCGCGCATCAGGTCCAGCTCGTCCTCGAGGTGCTTGGCGAACTCCGCCACCACCTCGCGCGGCTTCAGGCGGCGGCCGTCCGGCCAGAGCATTTCGATCAGGCCGGCGCCGGCCTCCAGCAGGGCGACGTCGTGGGCGATGACGCGCTCGATGCCCGGACGCAGGATCTTCACCGCCACCTCGCGCCCGTCCGGCAGGACGGCGAAGTGCACCTGCGCCACCGAGGCGCTGGCTTCCGGCTGCGCCGCGAAGTCTGCGAATACCTCGCCGACCGGCTTGCCGAAGGCGTGTTCGAGCACCGCCAGCGCCTGCGCCGAGGGGAAGGGCGGCACCTGGTCCTGCAGCTTCGCCAGCTCGTCGGCGAGGTCGACCGGCAGCAGGTCGCGCCGCGTCGACAGCACCTGGCCGAACTTGACGAAGATCGGCCCGAGCGCCTCCAGCGCCAGGCGCAGCCGCACCGCGCGCGGCGCCGACAGATCGCGCCAGAACAGCAGGCTGCGCAGCGCGCGCGCCAGACGTTCGGTGCGCGGCTGCTCGAGCACCAGCTGGTCGAGGCCGAAGCGCAGGCCGACGCCGACGATTTTCAGGAGGCGGAAGAGGCGCAAGATGCGGGCGTATTCGGGAAAACGCCGATTTTACCCACATTTAGACGCGTGCCGCGCTCAGGAAAAAGGGTGCGACGGGTATAATCCGCCCTTTCCGGAATAAGCCCATGGCAGCAGACATCCGAACCGAACTGACGGCCCTTTTGCGCGCGGCGCTCGAGGTTGTGGCGCCGGACAGCCGCGCTGCCGCCATCCTGCTCGAGCGTCCCAAGCAGGCCGCCCACGGCGATTTCGCCAGCAACCTCGCCCTGCAGCTGGCCAAGCCGCTCAAGCGCAACCCGCGCGACATCGCCGGCCGGCTGCTGGCCGCGCTGCCGAAGTCGCCGCTCGTTGCGAAAGCCGAAGTCGCCGGTGCCGGCTTCATCAACTTCACCCTCGCCCCGGCGGCCAAGCTGCAGGTGGTGCATGCGGTGCTGGCGCAGGGCGCGGATTTCGGCCGCAGCGCACTCGGCGCCGGCCGCAAGGTGCAGGTCGAGTTCGTCTCCGCCAATCCCACCGGCCCGCTGCACGTCGGCCACGGCCGCGGCGCCGCCTACGGCGCCAGCCTCGCCAGCCTGCTCGACTTCGCCGGCTACAAGGTGACGCGCGAGTTCTACGTGAACGACGCCGGCCGCCAGATGGACATCCTGGCGCTGTCGACCTGGCTGCGCTACCTCGAGCTGCACGGCGCGACCGTGCCCTTCCCGCAGAACGCCTACCAGGGCGACTACGTGCGCGACATGGCCGCCGCCATTCAGAAGGCGCACGGCGCGCGCTACCGGCGCGAGGCCGGCCACCTCCTCGACGGCGCGCCGGATGCGGCCGCCGACGCCGAGGCCCACCTCGACGCGCTGATCGCCAACGCCAAGCGCCTGCTCGGCGACGACTACGCCTATGTGCATAGTTACGCCCTGACCGAGCAGCTCGGCGACGCGCGCGACGACCTCGCCGAGTTCGGCGTGCATTTCGACCACTGGTTCTCGGAGAAATCGCTGTTCGACACCGGCCTGGTGGACAAGGCGGTGTCCCGCCTCGAGGCGAACGGCCACGTCTACCTGCAGGACGGCGCCAGGTGGTTCCGCTCCACCGCCTTCGGCGACGAGAAGGACCGCGTCGTGCAGCGCGAGAACGGGCTGTATACCTACTTCGCCTCGGACATCGCCTATCACCTGAACAAGTACGAGCGCGGCTTCGAGAAGATCATCGACATCTGGGGCGCCGACCACCACGGCTACATCCCGCGCGTGAAGGGCGCCGTCCGGGCGCTCGGCCTCGACGACGGCCGGCTGGAAGTGGCGCTGGTGCAGTTCGCCGTGCTCTACCGCGACGGGCAGAAGACTTCGATGAGCACGCGCGCCGGCGAGTTCGTCACCCTGCGCGAGCTGCGCCAGGAGGTGGGCAACGACGCCTGCCGCTTCTTCTACGTGCTGAGGAAGTCCGACCAGCACCTCGACTTCGACCTCGACCTGGCCAAGTCGCAGAGCAACGAGAACCCGGTGTACTACATCCAGTACGCCCACGCCCGCGTGTCCTCGGTGCTGGCGCAGTGGGGCGGCGACGCTGCCGAGCTCGCCGCCGCCGAGCTCGCGCCGCTCGCGGGAGAGCGGGAATTGGCGCTGTGCGCCCGCCTGGCCGAGTTTCCCGAGGTGGTGGAGAACGCCGCGTGCGACTACGCGCCGCACCTGGTCGCCTTCTACCTGAAGGAGTTGGCCGGCGAATTCCACAGTTACTATAATGCCGAGCGCTTCCTCGTCGAGGACGCCGGGCTGCGCGAGGCGCGCTTGGCCTTGTGCCTGGCGGTGCGCCAGACGCTGCGCAACGGGCTGGCCATCATCGGCGTCGGCGCGCCGGACACCATGTGAGGGACAAGATGCGGATCGACTCACCCAAATCCAGGCAGGGCGGCGGCACATTCCTCGGCCTCTTCATCGGTCTGGTCATCGGCGTCGTCATCGCCGCCGGCGTGGTCTGGTACCTCAACAAGACGCCGCTGCCGTTCCATCTCAAGGGCAACAAGCCGGCGGCCGAAAAGGCCGCCGAGCCCAGGCCGGATGCGGGCAAGCCGGCCGCCGTGCCGGCGGTGCCGGAGCCCCTGCCGGGCAAGCCCGGCGACAAGGTGCCGGAGAAGCCGCGCTTCGAGTTCTACAAGATCCTGCCCGGCAGCGAGGAAGCCGTGCCGCAGGCAGCTCCCAAGCCGCCCGCCGCCGCGCCCGCCCCGGCCGGCGAAGCCCTGTTTCTGCAGGTCGGCGCCTTCCAGAAACCGGCCGATGCCGACAACCTGAAGGCCCGGTTGGCGTTAATGGGGGTGGAGGCCAGCGTGCAGCAGGTGACCCTGCCCGAGAAGGGCGTCCTGCACCGGGTGCGCATTGGCCCCTTCGCCAGCCCGGACGAAATGGCCAGGACGCGAAGCCTGCTGGCGCAGAACGGAATCGAGGCCAGCGTGGTCAGAGTCAAGGACGGCAAGGACACCAGGGAAGCCGCCAACTGAAATCACCCAAGGAGAAAAGCATGCAGCTGAAAAAATGGCTGGGCCTGATCGGGCTCTCCCTCGCGCTGGCCGCCGGCGCCGCCGCCCAGGGCACGCCCGCCTTCAAGAAACTGCCGTCCGTGCAGCCCGTCGAGACCGGCGACAGGATCGAAGTCATCGAGTTCTTCTGGTACGGCTGCCCGCACTGCTACGACCTCGAGCCCTTCCTCAAGAAGTGGACGGCGAAATTGCCGAAGGACGTCGAGTTCCGCCGCATCCCGGCGGTGCCCACCGAGCGCTGGATGCCGAATGCGCGCACCTACTACACGCTGGAATCCCTCGGCCTGCTCGACAAGCTGCACGGCGAGGTGTTCGACGCCATCCACCTCGATCGCGTGAACCTCAACGACGAGCGCACCCAGCTCGACTGGATGGCGAAGAAAGGCGTCGACCGCGCCAAGTTCAGCGAGGCCTGGAAGTCCTTCTCCGTGCAGAGCAAGACCAAGCGCGCCGTCCAGCAGACCCAGGCCTACGACATCACCGGCGTGCCGACGCTGGTGGTCGACGGCAAATACTTCACCTCCGTTTCCATGACCGGCAGCCCGGAAGGACTGATGAAGACCCTCGACGAGCTGATCGGCAAGGCGCGCGCCGAGCGGCCGAAGAAGAAGTAAGCCGCGCTTGCGCGTCTTTATCACCGGCGCATCCTCCGGCATCGGCGCGGCGCTCGCCGCGCACTATGCCGCGCGCGGCGCTCGGCTCGGCCTGGTGGCGCGCCGCGCCGAAACCCTTGCCGAGGTTGGGCGCAAGCTGCCGGGCGAGCCCGTGCTGTATGCCGCCGACGTCGCCGACGCCAGGGCGATGCAGGACGCGGCGCAGGACTTCATGGCCCGCTTCGGCGTGCCCGACATCGTCATCGCCAACGCCGGCGTCTCCGTCGGCACCCTCACCGAGCACGCCGAGGACATCGCGGTCTTTGGCAGCGTCCTGCAGACCAACGTGGTGGGGCTGGCCGCCACCTTCCATCCCTTCGTCGCGCCGATGCGCGCAGCCGGCCGCGGGCGGCTCGCCGGCATCGCCTCGGTGGCCGGCGTGCGCGGCATCCCCGGCGCCGGCGCCTACAGCGCCTCGAAGGCCGCCGCCATCGCCTATCTGGAAGCGCTGCGCGTCGAGCTGCGCCCGAGCGGCGTCAGGGTCGTCACCGTCTGCCCCGGCTACGTCACCACGCCGATGACGGCGGTGAACCGCTATCGCATGCCCTTCATCCTTCCCGCCGACGTCGCCGCGCGGCGCATTGCCCGCGTCATCGACGCCGGCCGCGCCTATGCCGTCGTGCCCTGGCAGATGGCGCTGGTCGCCCGCACCATGCGCCTGCTGCCCAACGCGGTGTACGACCGGCTTTTCAGGTGCGCCGGCCGCAAGCCGCGCGGGCTGAAGCTGTAGGACGGGAAAAGTCAGTCCCCGCGAGACGGCGGTCGCGCCGGCGCGGAGGTTCTCCGCACGCCGCTACTTCACCAGCGTGACCGGAATCGGGGCGAGCTGTATGACCTTCATGGCAACCGAGCCGAGCACCAGGCCGGCAAGGGCGCCCATCCCGCGCGTGCCCATGACGATCGCGCCGCAATGCCTTTCCCGCGCGAATTTCAGGATGACATCCGCCGGCGCGCCGGTGCGGCTGTAGCTTTTGAAGGGCACGCCGGCGCGCTCCAGCAGCGTGAGGGCCGGGCGCATGGCCTTTTCCCCCGCTTCCAGCTGCCGCAGCATTTCGGCGCGCCGCCTGGATTTTGGGCTCGAGCGGGGCGGGAGCGCCGGCTGGACATTGAGCAGCAGAAAATCGGCCTCGAGCCCGCCCGCGGCGAGTGCAAGCGCGTGCCGCAGCGCCCGCTCGGAATGTTTCGAGCCGTCCAGTGGCAAGAGCAATTTCAGCATCGGTTTGCCTCCCTGCGTCGATTCGGACAGCCGGCCCGCCGATTCCGGCGGGCCGGAACAGACTATAATGAATGCGCGTTCTTTTGTCCTGCGGCATTTCCCGCACAGGCTACCGCATTGAGCGAAAGCGGCGCCGCGGCGTCCGGCGTGTGCGTTTGTCCCTTCCCCAACCTGGCCACTCCCGAGGAGCAGACATGTCGAAACTCGATCAGCAGCAGATCGACCACTTGAGCGGCCTGATGGCCGAGCGCTGGACGCGCGAATTCAGCGAAATCCGTTCCCTGCTTTCCGAACTGGGCGAGGAGCGGGAGCGGGCCACCCTCGGCAGGCGCGAAGCCGATTCTTCCGACGAGGCCTTGCTGAACACGCTGGCCGAGATCGACGAAGTGCTCGTTCGCCAGAACCTGCAGGACGTGCGCGACATCGCCGCGGCCCGCGAGCGGATCGCGGCGGGAACCTATGGGGATTGCATCGACTGCGGCGAGGCGATCGCCTACGAGCGCCTGCTGGCCTATCCGACGGCGAAGCGCTGCATCGGCTGCCAGCGCGAGCACGAACGCCGCAAGGCCGCCCGCGAGGGGCGCGCCATGCCGTGACGGCAAGGACGGCTTGCGTGCGATAAGTCAGTCCCCGCGGCACGGCGGGGTCGGCGTGCCCGCCGCCCTCAGGCGGCCGCCAGCGCCTGCCGCAAGTCGTCGAGCAGGTCCTCGGCGTCCTCGAGGCCGGCGGAGAGCCGCACCATGCCTTCGCCGATGAGGTGCGCGCGGCGTTCTTCCGGCGTGTAGAAGGAGTGGGTCATGCTGGCCGGGTGTTGCGCCAGGCTCTCGGCGTCGCCGAGGCTGACGGCGCGGGTGATCAGCCGCAGCGCGTTCATGAAGCGGCGGCCCGCCTCGATGCCGCCCTTCAGTTCGAAGGCGACCATGCCGCCGGGCAGCTTCATCTGCCGGCGCGCCAGCTCGCGCTGCGGGAAGGCGGCCAGTCCCGGGTAGTGGCAGACCTCGACCTTTTCGTGGGCGGCCAGGCATTCGGCGATGGCCTGGGCGTTGCTGCTGTGGCGCTCCATGCGTAGCGCCAGCGTCTTCAGGCCGCGCAGGACGAGGAAGGCGTCCTGCGCGGAGAGCACGGCGCCGGTCATGTCCTTGATGCCGTAGAAGCGCACCTGGTTGAGCGATTCCTGCGGGCCGACGATGGCGCCGGCGATCAGGTCGCCGTGGCCGCCGAGGTATTTCGTCGCCGAGTGCACGACGTAGTCGGCGCCGAGTTCGATGGGGCGCTGCAGGTAGGGCGTGCAGTAGGTGTTGTCCACCACCACCTTGGCGCCGTGGCGATGGGCGATGGCGGCGATCGCCGCGATGTCCACCAGCCGCATGTTGGGGTTGGCCGGCGACTCGAAGAACACCACCTTGGTCTGCGCGCCGATGGCGGCCTCCAGGTTGGCCGGCTGCGTCAGGTCGACGTGGGTGATCTTTACGCCGAACTTGGCCAGGCCGTGGTTGAAGAAGCCGAAGGTGCAGCCGTAGAGCGTCTTGTCGGCGATGACCTCGTCGCCCGGCGACAGCAGCGTCCACATCAGCGAGGTGGTGGCGCCCATGCCGGAGGCGGTGACCAGCGCCGCCTCGCCGCCCTCGAGGTCGGCGAGGCGGTCCTCCAGCAGGCAGGTGGTCGGGTTGCCGACGCGCGAGTAGACGAAGCCGGCCTGCTCGCCGGCGAAGCGCGCGCTGCCGTCCTCCACCGTCGGGAAAGCGTAGGTCGAACTCAGGTAGATCGGCGGGTTGACCGAGCCGTGGCCTTCATAGGGATCGTAGCCGTGGTGGATGGCGCGGGTGGTGAAGCCCTTGCCGGGAGTCTTGGATTGCGTCATGGAGGGTTTCCTTGGTCGAGGGGCAAATGTTCGCGATGCGCGAAGCCCAGCGTGTTGTCGACGAGATGGATGTCGGAGGGCACGAAGGCGTACCAGCGGACCCTGTCGAGCGCCTCGAGGAGCTTGCGCGGCACGCCGGCGCCGCCGCCGATCAGCGGATAGCGCTCCCGATAGAGGGCGCGCACGCGCGCCTCGTCTTCGCGCGCGACTTCGCGCACCGTGCCTGCCAGCTGCAGGCCGCGGATGCCGGGCCAGTCGTCGTAGTCGCGCTGGATGGTGGCGGCGGCGCGCGCGTCGTGCGCGAGGTTTTGCGCGTGGCGGGTGTTCGGCGCGGAAAGGAAATGGAGTTTCAGGCCGTCGTGGGCGTAGAACACCGCCGCTGCCCACGGGCCGCCGGCGCCGACGGTGGCGAGCGTCATGACGTGGTGCTCGCCGAGGAAGGCGAGCACGCGCTCGCGCAATGGCGCGCTCATGTCTCGGCCGGTGTGCCGGCCTTCGCCCGCGCGGCTTTTTTCTCCGGCGCCTTGTCCGGCCTGTCGCCTTCCTGCTTCTCCTGCGGCGCCTTATCCGCTTCCTGCATGCGCTTCAGCCGGTAGGCGAGCTGCGGGCGGGTGATGCCGAGCAGGCGCGCCGCCGAGGAGAGGTTGCCGCGCGCCTTGGCCACCGCCGCCTCCAGCAGCATCGACTCCACCTCGTCGAGGGTGAACACGCCGTTGAGCACCGACTCGCACAGCTTGGCGCCCGGCTGCCAGCCCTGGGCGTTGAGCGATCCGTCGGCGTCGAGCCCCAGCTCGGCCGGCTGGCCTTCGCGTTCGGCGAGGAACAGGTGCTCGGCCTCGACGCGCGTGCCGTGCGGGGCGAGGATGACGCTGCGCTCGATGACGTTCTGCAGCTCGCGGATGTTGCCCGGCCAGTTGTAGGAAAGCAGCGCGCGCTTGGCCTTGTCGGTGAAGCCGCGCAGCTTCTTGCCGTGGAGGGTGGCGTACTTCTCCATGAAGGCCTTCGACAGCGGCGAGATGTCCTCCTTGCGCTCGCGCAGCGGCGGGATGTGGATCTGGAAGGCGTTGAGGCGGTAGTAGAGGTCGAGGCGGAACTTGCCTTCCTTCACCAGCCGGGAGAGGTCGGCGTTGGTCGCCGCCACCACGCGCACGTCGACCTTGCGCGGCTTTGAGTCGCCGAGGCGCTCGATCTCGCGCTCCTGCAGCACGCGCAGCAGCTTGGCCTGCGCCGAGAGCGGCAGGTCGCCGACTTCGTCGAGGAACAGCGTGCCGCCGCTGGCGCGCTCGAAGCGCCCCGGGCGCGAGGACTGCGCGCCGGTATAGGCGCCCTTCTCGACGCCGAACAGCTCGGACTCCACCAGTTCCTGCGGGATCGCCGCGCAGTTCACCGCGACGAAGGCCTCGTCGGCGCGCGGACCCATCTCGTGCAGGCAGCGCGCGAAGACCTCCTTGCCGACGCCGGTTTCGCCGAGCAGCAGCACCGGGATCTGGCTGTCGGCGGCCTGCTTGAGCAGGCCGTAGGCGGCGCGGAAGCCGGGCGAGACGCCGATCATGTGCTCGGGCAGCGATTCCTTCTCGCCGATCGACGAGCGCAGGTGCGTCACCTGCGTCTGCAGGTCGATGAGCTGGTCGGCGATGGATTCCGGGTTGTAGTAGCGCATGTGCTCGTCGGCGTTGTCCCATTCCTCGACCGGCTTGCCGATGATGCGGCAGTTGGCGTCGCCGGCGCCGACGCACTCCACCTCCTGGTAGAGGATGCGCCGGCCCATGAAGGCCGAGGTGTAGCCCGAGGCGTAGCCGATCTGCGTCCAGCACACCGGTTCGTGGTGGATGCCGAAGTACTGGCGGTGCCACTGTCCTTCCCAGGAGTTTTCCCAGAGGAACTCGCCGTAGAACTGGCCGCGCGGGCGATCCAGCTCGAGGCGGATCGGCGTCACGCGGACGATGCCTTCCAGCGTGTGCAGCTTCGGCCCGGTCATGAAGGCCTCCATGTCGCTCGCGCCCTGCGCCTGCTTGCGCGCCAGCTCGGCGTCGCGCATGCCCGAGGCGTAGCCCATGCGCGTCAGCAGCCCGCGCGCGCGCGACATGCCGAGGGTGTCGATGAGCTCCTTGCGCAGCAGCGCCTGCGCCTCCGCATGCACCAGCAGCATGCGGTGCTCGTGCAGCCAGATCTGGCCGGTCTCGGCGCAGAAATGGATGTGCGAGCGCATGTCGTCGGCCGCCTTGGCGACCGAGGTCAGTTTGCGCATTTCTGTCTCCTCCAGTGAGCCGACGGTGATTTTTTATCAAATGGTGAAGCGTCGCCGGGCGGCTCTTGCTACGGCCAACATGAAACTGCAGGGGGTAAGGCCCTAAATGTACCAAATGATCAAACCATACTCCAGCCTTGCTTTCGAATTCATCAAATCGTCAAGCGCCGAATGCCGATGGCGAGTGCTCCGGCATGCTGCATCGCAAAGCCGAGTCACCGGCGGCAATCGCCCCGAGGGCCTACTTCCCCCTATCGGAGGAGCGGCCGCCGTCGCAACGCAAACGGCATGTTGCGACGCACATGGCACATCCCTTGCAATAAGCCTTCCACGCATAACCGGTGCACCAAGCATGCCCGGAAACCTAATTCAACCAAAAACCGCATGGAGGAGTAGCCGAAATGAAATTTCCTGTTCCGCATGACGTGAAAGCCGCCACCATTCCCGGCACCGAAGGCTGGGAGCGCATGTATCCGTACCAGTACCAGTTCGTCACCGACGACCCGGTGCGCAACCAGTACGAGAAGGAGATGTTCTGGTTCTACGACGGCCTGCATTATCCCGAGCCGCTGTATCCCTTCGACACCATCTGGGACGAGGCCTGGTTCCTGGCGCTGTCGCAGTACAACAACCGCATCTTCATGGTGCCGCCGGTGCGCGGCGTCGACCACCGCATGATCAACGGCTACGTCTACATCTCGCCGGTGCCGGTGAAGAACCCCGACGAGATCGGCAGCCGCGTGCCGCACTTCATGGAGCGCGCCGGCCACTACTACAAGAACTGGGACGATCTCGAGAAGAAGTGGAAGGTGAAGATGGAGGCCACCATCCGCGAGCTCGAGAAGCTGGAGATCCCGCGCCTGGCCGACATGGAAGACCTCTCCGTCGTCACCGACGCCGTCGGCGAGTCGAAGGGCTACCACCTGCTGAAGAACTACGACGACCTCATCAACCTCGGCATCAAGTGCTGGCAGTACCACTTCGAGTTCCTCAACCTCGGCTATGCCGCCTACGTCTTCTTCCTCGATTTCGTGCAGAAGCTCTTCCCGAGCATCCCGGCGCAGCGCGTGACGCAGATGATCTCCGGCATCGACGTCATCATGTACCAGCCCGACGAGGAGCTGAAGAAGCTCGCCAAGAAGGCCATCGAGCTGGGCGTCGACAACGCCGTCACCTTCAGCCAGGAGTGGACCGAGGTCGAGGCGGCGCTGAAAAAATTGCCGAAGGGCGTCGAGTGGCTGACCTCGCTCAACCTCTCGCGCGAGCCCTGGTTCAACGTGTCGACGGGCACCGGCTGGTTCCACCACGACCGTTCCTGGAACGACGCCATGAACATCCCGCTGAACGGCATCCAGACCTACATCCAGAAGGTCAAGGCGGGCGTGAACATCGAGCGTCCGATGGAGCAGGTGCGCGCCGAGCGCGACCGCATCACCGCCGAGTACCGCGGCCTGATCGAGAAGGAGGAGGACCGCAAGCAGTTCGACGAGCTGCTCGGCTGCGCCAAGACGGTGTTCCCCTACGTCGAGAACCACCTGTTCTACGTCGAGCACTGGTTCCACTCGGTGTTCTGGAACAAGATGCGCGAGGTCGCCGCCATCCTCGTCGAGCACGGCATCATCAAGGACGTCGAGGACGTCTGGCTGCTGCGCCGCGACGAGATCAAGCAGGCGCTGTGGGACGTCGTCACCGCCTGGGCCACCGGCGTCACGCCGCGCGGCACGCAGACCTGGCCGAAGGAGGTCGAGTGGCGCAAGGGCGTCATGCAGAAGTTCAAGGAGTGGAGCCCGCCGCCGGCCATCGGCACCGCGCCGGAAGTGATCCAGGAGCCGTTCACCATCGTGCTGTGGGGCGTGACGAACAGCTCGCTCGCCGACTGGGCCAAGGTGTCCGAGGTCAAGGACCTGTCCAGCGTCAAGGAGTTCAAGGGCTTCGCCGGCAGCCCCGGCATCGTCGAGGGCAAGGCGCGCGTCTGCCGCACGGTGGAGGACATCCGCTCGCTGCAGGAAGGCGAGATCCTCGTCGCGCCGACCACCTCGCCCTCGTGGGCGCCTGCCTTCGCCAAGATCAAGGCCTGCGTCACCGACGTCGGCGGCGTCATGAGCCACGCGGCGATCGTCTGCCGCGAGTACGGCATGCCGGCGGTGGTCGGCACCGGCCACGCCACCAAGATCATCCAGACGGGCATGATGATCCGCGTTGATGGCTCGAGCGGGGCGATCACGGTCGCGCGCTGAAGCAATGGGAGTTGATGCAAGAATGGCAACAAATCTCAACACGGCTGCCGGGGCCGGGTCGTCCGCGGCCCCGGAGCTGTGCTGGTTGGAGGAAGTGCGCAAGGACGATGTCGCGCTGGTCGGCGGCAAGTGTTCCTCGCTCGGCGAGCTGATCAACGCCGGCGTGCGCGTGCCGCCCGGCTTCGCCCTGACTACCCACGGCTTCGCGCGCTTCATGCGCGACGCCGGGGTGAGCGGCGAGATCCCCTTCATGCTCAACGGCCTGGTGCACGACGATCTCGAGCAGATCGAGCTGGTCAGCCGCGACATCCGCAGCATGATCGAGGAGCATCCCTTCTCCTGGGAAATGGAGGATGCCATCGCCGAGTACTACCGCAGGCTTTCCGTGCGCTGCATGGTGCCGGCGGTTCCGGTGGCGGTGCGCTCCAGCGCCACCGCCGAGGACCTGCCCGGCGCCAGCTTCGCCGGCCAGCAGGACACCTACCTGTGGATCCGCGGCGTGGACGACGTGCTGCACCACGCCCGCCGCTGCATCTCCAGCCTGTTCACCGCGCGGGCCATTTCCTACCGCATCCGGATGGGCTTCCCGCACGAGGAGGTGGCGCTCTCCGTCGGCTTCCAGAAGATGGCCAACGCCTACACCGCCGGCGTGATGTTCACCTGCAACCCGGGCAACGGCGACCGCTCGGTGATCGCCATCGACGCCAATTTCGGTTTCGGCGAATCGGTCGTCTCGGGCGAGGTCACGCCCGACCATTTCGTGGTGAACAAGATCACCCTCGACATCCTCGAGCGCACCATCAGCTGCAAGGAGATCACCTACACGGTCGACTTCGAGACGCAGAAGTCGGTGCGAACGGAGACGCCCTTCGAACGGCAGAACGTGCAGTCCGTCATCGACGAGGAAATCATCGAACTGGCGCGCATGGGCAAGGCCATCGAGAAGCACTACGGCCGCCAGATGGACATCGAGTGGGCGGTGGACAAGGATCTGCCCGCCGGCGGCAACATCTTCATCCTGCAGGCGCGGCCCGAGACGGTATGGAGCGAGAAGCGCGACAAGGAGGCGGCCGTCGCCGGCAAGGCCACCTCGGCGATGGACTTCATCCTCTCCAGCCTGATGACCGGGAAGAAAGTCTCATGATCATACGCAACTGGATGCAGCGGAACCCGACGCTGGTCGAAGGCGACACCCTGGTCGCCGAGGCCAAGCGCATCCTCACCGAGCTCAACCTGCAGGCACTGCCGGTCATCGAAAACGGCCGCCTGCGCGGCCTGGTGACGCGGCAGCACTGCCTGCGCGCCGCCCATTTCATCGCCCGCACGCAGAGTTCGAACGAATACGCCTTCTTCGCCAACCGACTCAAGGTGAAGGACATCATGGTGCGCAACCCGGCCACGCTGAACGCGAGCGACACCATGGAGGAATGCCTGCGCCGCGGCCAGGAGCTCGGCGTCGGCCAGTTCCCGGTGCTGGACGACGGCAAGGTGGTCGGCGTCATCTCCTCGAAGGAGATTTTCTCGCTGGCCGCCCACTTCCTCGGCGCCTGGGAGAAGCGCTGCGGCGTGACCATCGGCCCGATGGAGCTGAAGCCCGGCGCCATCGGCCGCATTACCGACCTGGTTGAAGGCGCCGGCGCCGAGGTGCTGGCCATCTATCCGATCACGCGCGGCGAGGATGGCGGCAACGGCCAGCCGCACGAGCGCAAGGTCATCGTCCGCTTCCATTCGGCCGAATTGAAGAAGGTCGAGGCGGCGCTGGAGGCGGCGGGCTTCAGCGTCATCGAATCGGTCGATGCCCAATGTGAAGGAAAACCCTGAAGGAGAAGACACGACATGGATCTGAGGTACTTCATCAATCAATGCGACGCCGCCGGCGAGCTGCACCGCGTCAAGGCGGAGGTGGACTGGAACATGGAGATTTCGCACATCTCCAAGCTGACCGAGGAGCAGAAGGGGCCGGCCCTGCTGTTCGAAAAAGTCAGTGGCTACAGCACGCCGGTGTTCACCGGCGCCTTCGCCACCACCAAGCGCCTGGCCATCATGCTCGGGCTGCCGCACGACAATACCCTGTGCCAGTCGGCGCAGGCCTGGATGAAGAAGTCGATCACCGCCGAGGGCCTGATCAAGGCCAAGGAGGTGAAGGACGGCCCGGTGCTGGAGAACGTCATTTCCGGCGACAAGGTCGACCTCAACATGTTCCCGGTGCCGAAATTCTTCCCGCTCGACGGCGGGCGCTACATCGGCACCACCGTCTTCGTCGTGCTGAAGGACCCCGAGACCGGCGAGACCAACCTCGGCACCTATCGCATGCAGATGCTCGACAACAAGACCTGCGGCGTGCAGATCCTGCCGGGCAAGCGCGGCGAGCGCATCATGAAGAAGTACGCCAAGATGGGCAAGAAGATGCCGGCCGCCGCCGTCATCGGCTGCGATCCGCTGCTGTTCATGGCCGGCACGCTGATGCACAAGGGCGCCAGCGACTTCGACATCACCGGCACGGTGCGCGGCCAGCAGGCCGAGTACCTGATGGCGCCGCTGACCGGCCTGCCGATCCCGGCCGGCGCCGAGATCGTGTTGGAGGGTGAGATCGACCCGCAGAACTTCCGCCCCGAGGGCCCCTTCGCCGAGTACACCGGCTACTACACCGACGAGCTGTACAAGCAGATCAGCAAGCCGGCGCTGGAGGTGAAGCAGATCCTCCACCGCAACAATCCCGTCCTCTGGGCCACCGGCCAGGGCCGCCCGGTCACCGACGTGCACATGCTGCTCGCCTTCACCCGCACCGCCACGCTGTGGACCGAGCTGGAGAAGATGAAGATCCCCGGTATCCAGTCGGTCTGCGTGATGCCCGAGTCGGCCGGCCGCTTCTGGACGGTGGTGTCGGTCAAGCAGGCCTATCCGGGCCATTCGCGCCAGGTCGCCGACGCGGTGATCGCCAGCAACACCGGCTCCTACGGCATGAAGGGCGTCATCACGGTGGACGAGGACATCCAGGCCGACGACCTGCAGCGCGTCATCTGGGCGCTGTCGTGCCGCTACGACCCGATGCGCGGCACGGAAATCATCAAGCGCGGCCGCTCGACGCCGCTCGACCCGGCGCTCGACCCGAACTCCGACAAGCTCACCACCTCGCGCATCCTGATGGATGCCTGCATCCCCTACGAGTGGAAGGAAAAGCCGGTCGAGGTGAAGTTCGACGAGGCGACGCTGGCGAAGGTCAAGAGCCGCTGGGCCGAGTACGGCATCGGTTAAAGGACGAAACATGGAAAGAGCCAAGGACATCAAGCTGGTCATCCTCGACGTCGATGGCGTCATGACCGACGGGCGCATCGTCATCGACGACAACGGCCTCGAGCAGCGCAACTTCGACATCAAGGACGGCTTCGGCGTGGTCGCGCTGCAGATGACAGGCGTCGACGTCGCCATCATCACCTCGAAGAAATCCGGCGCCGTGCGCCATCGCGCCGAGGAGCTGAAGATCAAGCACTTCCACGAGGGCATCAAGAAAAAGACCGAGCCCTACGAGGCGATGATCAGGGAAATGGGCATCACCGACGCCCAGGTGGCCTATGTCGGCGACGACCTGGTCGACCTGTCGATGATGAAGCGCGTCGGCCTGCCCATCGCCGTGGCCGACGCCGTGCAGGAGGTGAAGGACGCCGCCGAGTACGTGACGCAGGCGCGCGGCGGCCATGGCGCGGTGCGCGAGGCGGCCGAGCTGATCCTCAAGGCGCAGGGCAAGTGGGACAAGATCCTTTCCAAGATTTGATACAAGGAGACGAGACGTGGCGGCACCGAGGAGCAACCGGGAGTTCATCGAGGCCTGCGTGAAGAGCGGCGACGCCGTTCGCATCAAGCAGGAAGTGGATTGGGAAAACGAGGCCGGCGCCATCGTGCGGCGCGCCTGCGAGCTGGCGGCGCCGGCGCCCTTCATGGAGAAGATCAAGGATTACCCCGGCTTTTCCTATTTCGGCGCGCCGCTGTCGACCTACCGGCGCATGGCCATCTCGATGGGCATGGATCCGGCGTCCTCCCTGCCGGAGATCGGCAAGGAATACGTCAAGCGCACCAACGGCGAGGTGGTGCCGCCGGTGCTGGTCGACAGGAAGGACGCCCCCTGCAAGGAGAACATCCTGAAGGGCGCCGACGTCGACCTGTGCAAGCTGCCGGTGCCGCTGGTGCACGAGGGCGACGGCGGCCGCTACGTTGGCACCTGGCACGCGGTGGTGACCAAGCACCCGGTGCGCGGCGACGTGAACTGGGGCATGTACCGGCAGATGATGTTCGACTCGCGCACCATGAGTGGCGCGGTGTTCCCCTTCTCCGATCTCGGCAAGGCGCTCACCGACTACTACCTGCCGCGCGGCGAGACCTGTCCCTTCGCCACCGCCATCGGCCTCTCGCCGCTCGCCGCCATGGCGGCCTGTGCGCCCTCGCCGATTCCGGAGCCGGAACTGACCGGCATGCTCGCCGGCGAGCCGGTCAGGCTGGTGAAGTGCGAGACCAACGACCTGGAAGTGCCGGCCGATGCCGAGATCATCCTCGAGGGCGAGATCTGCCCCGACTACAAGGTCGAGGAGGGTCCCTTCGGCGAGTACACCGGCTACCGCACCAGCCCGCGCGACTTCCGCGTCACCTTCCGCGTGAACTGCATCACCTATCGCAACAACGCGACGATGACCATCTCCAACATGGGCGTGCCGCAGGACGAGGGCCAGCTGCTGCGCTCGTTCTCGCTCGGCCTCGAGCTGGAGAAGCTGCTGAAGAGCCAGGGCATTCCGGTCACCGGCGTGTACATGCATCCGCGCTCGACGCACCACATGATGATCGTCGGCGTCAAGCCGACCTACGCCGGCGTGGCGCAGCAGATCGGCCAGCTCGCCTTCGGCTCCAAGCTCGGCCCCTGGTTCCACATGGTGATGGTGGTCGACGACAAGACCGACATCTACAACTGGGACGAGGTCTACCACGCCTTCTGCACGCGCTGCCACCCGGCCAACGGCATCCACATCTACAGGAACTCCCCGGGCACGCCGCTGTATCCCTTCGCCACGCCGCACGAGCGCAAGTACTCGATCGGCTCGAAGGTGGTGTTCGACTGCCTCTGGCCGGTCGACTGGGATCCGGTCAACGACGTGCCGACGGTGGTGTCGTTCAAGAACGTCTATCCGAAGGAAGTCCAGGAGAAGGTCATGAACAACTGGACGGCCTACGGCTATCCGCCCGTGAAGTGAGGAGACAGGACAATGAACCAGTGGGAAGTCTATGTGAACGACGTCAAGGAGCTGGCCGAGGATGCGGAAATCGAGCTGACCATCCGCACGCTGAATCCCGGCATCCACAAGTTCACCTACAAGCGCGTGCGGGCGCAGCTCTCCAGCGACCTGAAGAAGCACGCCGACCAGCTGCAGGTGCGGCTCGGCCGCGGCCAGCTCAGCCCGAGCCGCTTCTCCATCAAGGTGCTCGGCGAAATCCAGCGCATGCCGGCGAAATATCTTTGAAGTGCCATGAGCCGTCGCGATCTCCGCAGCTTTCTCGATGATCTCGATGGCGACCTGATCCGCGTCCGCGAGCCGCTCGATCCGAAATTCGAGATCGCCGCGCTGCTGAAGGAGGCGCAGGGCCGCGGCCGCGCCGTGCTGTTCGAGCAGGTGCCGGGCTTTCCCGGCGTGCGCATCGCCGGCAACCTGCTCTCCAGCCGGCGCCTGGCGGCGCGCGCGCTCGGCACCAGCGAGGAGCGCCTCATCGACACCTACGTCGCGCGCAGCACGCAGGGCGTGCCGCCGGTGCGCGCGCAGGAAGTGCCGGCGCAGGAAGTGGTGCATCGCGACCCGGGCGACGTCGGCGCGCTGCTGCCGCTGATGACCCACCACGAGAAGGATGCCGCGCCCTACCTCACCTGCGGCATGGTGCTGGCGCGCGATCCGGCCAGCGGCATGCGCGGCATGGGCGTGCACCGCATGATGTACAAGGGCAACAGCGGGGGCGGCAAGCGCTTCGGCATCCTGCTCGCCAACCCGCCGCTGTCGCTGTATCTCGCCAACGCCGAGGCGCAGGGCAAGCCGCTGGAAGTCGCGGTGGCCCTCGGCGTCGATCCGGCCATGCTGATCGCCTCCGTCGTCAAGACCGGCCCGCTCGGCCCGGACAAGATGGAGATCGCCGGCGCCCTCGCCGGCGCCCCGGTCGAGCTGGCCCGCGCCCTGACGGTGGACGTGGACATCCCGGCGCGCGCCGAGGTGATACTCGAAGGCCGCATCCTGCCCGGCGTGCGCGAGCCGGAAGGCCCCTTCGGCGAGAACACCGGCGCCTACTTCACCAACCGGTGCCCGGTGGTCGAGGTGAGCGCCGTCACCCACCGCAGGGACTTCATCTTCCCGGCGCTGATGCCGTGGACCGCCGACGTCGACACCCTGCTTTCGCTCGCCGGCGGCGCCGAGCTGCTCGGCCAGCTGAAGGGCCTGGTGCGCGGCGTGGTCGATCTGGAGCTGGTGCCCGGCACCAGCAGCTTCGCCGCCGTCATCGCCGTGCGCGACTGTCCGCGCCACGAGGTGCGGCGGCTGATCCACCTGGCGCTGAACATCGACCGGCGCCTGAAGGTGCTGACGGTGGTGGACGACGACGTCGACCCGCGCGATCCGCGCGAGGTGGCCTGGGCCATGTCGACCCGCTTCCTGCCCGAGCGCGACACGGTGATCATCAACGGCCTGGAAGGCTATATCATCGACCCCTCCTCCGCCGGGGACAGCGGCTCGCGCATCGGCTTCGACGCCACGCGCGGCGCCGGGGCGCAGTTCGACAAGATCGCCCTGCCCCCCGAGGCGGCGGCCCGGGCACGGGCGGTGCTCTCGGCAATCGACAAGGGCTAGCATGAAGACCGGCATGAAACTGGTGGTGGGCATCTCGGGCGCCAGCGGCGCCATCTACGGCATCCGCATCCTGGAGGTGCTGCAAAAGGCGGGCGTGGAGACGCACGCCGTCTTGTCCGACTCGGCCAAGCGCACCATCGTGTACGAGACCGATTACACGATGGACGACGTCAAGCGCCTCGCCACGCACATCCACGACATCAACGACGTCGGCGCCTGCATCTCCTCGGGCTCCTTCCGCCACGCCGGCATGGTCATCGCGCCGTGCTCGATCAAGACGCTGTCGGCCATCGCCAATTCCTTCAACACCAACCTGCTGATCCGCGCGGCGGACGTCTGCCTGAAGGAGCGGCGCCGGCTGGTGCTGATGCTGCGCGAGACGCCGCTGCACCTCGGCCACCTGCGCCTGATGACGCAGGTCACCGAGGCGGGCGCGGTGCTGGTGCCGCCGCTGCCGGCCTTCTACCACAAGCCGAAGACGCTGGAAGACGTGATCATGCAGTCGGTGAACAAGGCGCTCGACCAGTTCGACCTCGAACTCGACCTGTTCCAGCGCTGGACCGGCAACGAGGAGCGGGAGGCCTTGAAGAAGCGCTAGGAATTCTCATGGGAGGGAGGCCATGGCGGTAACGGAGAGGGCAACGGAAGCGCAGACCCTGCTGCTCGTGGGCGAGGCCTGTTCCGGCCTCGGCGAGGGCGCGAGTTTTACCGGCCTGGAATGGGTGCGGCGCGAATTCCTCGCCAAGCTCGGCTTCGAGCCTTATCCGGGCACCTTCAACCTGCGCATGGAAGGGCCGGCCTGGCAAGCGGCGCGAAACGTCATGGCGCGCGAGCCCGGCATCGCCATCACGCCCGAGGCCGGCTTCTGCGCCGCCAGGTGTTTTCATGTCGTGGTCGGCGGTTGCATCACCGGCGCGGTGGTTTTTCCGGAGGTGGCGGGCTATCCGCCGGACAAGTTCGAGGTCATCTCCGCCGTGCCGGTGCGCCAGGCGCTCGGCGTCGCCGACGGCGACAGGATCGCCGTGAGCGTGGTCTGCTGACATCGGCGCCGTCCCGGCGGGACTGACTTTTGCACAAGGAGGCCGCATCATGATCGGCAACATCACCCCGCACATGCCCGAACAGCTGGCGGACTACCTGCGCCCGGGCGCCCCCGGCCTGCTGCTCACCGCCGGCGCCGACGGCTATGCCACCTCGGCCTTCACCTGGATCGTCGCGCTCGACGCCGGGCGGCTGCGCTTCGCCGTCGACGAAGGCGGCTCGACCTCGGCCAACCTGCAAAGGAGCGGCCAGGCCGCGCTGCAGGTGATCGGCCAGGGCGACATGACCTTCCTGGTGAAGGGCCGCGCGCGCCAGCTCAGGCCGCGCCTCGAAGCCGCCCTGCCCTATGTCATCCAGCTCTACGAGATGGAGGTGGTCGGCGCCAAGGACCAGTCCTGGCCCGGCGTCGAGACCAGCGCCCTCAGCTACCAGTGGCCGGCCGCACAGCGTGAAGCCATGCTGGCCATGGAGCAGGCCGTGTACCGCGAGATGCGCGAGGCCAAGTAGCACGGAACAAAGCGGAGAGGCTTTTTTCGAGTTTCCTCATGACCTATTTCGACAGGAGCACCGAAACCCTGCCGCGCGGCGAGCTGGCCGCGCTGCAGCTCGACAAGTTCAAGGCCATGGCCGGCGAGCTGTGGGGACGCAACCGGTTCTACACCGAGAAGTGGAAAAGGGCCGGCGCCGCGCCGGAGGACATCCGCTCGCTCGACGACCTCGCCCGCCTGCCGCTCACCACCAAGCACGAGCTGATGGAAGACCAGGCCGCGCACGGCCCCTTCGGCAACAACCTGACGTATCCGATCGAGCGCTACGTGCGCTTCCACCAGACCTCCGGCACCACCGGCGTGCCGCTCAAGGTGCCCGACACCGAGGACGCCTGGCAGTGGTGGGGCCGCTGCTGGGGCCACGTGCTGGCCGGCGCCGGCGTCACCGCCGCCGACCGCATCTTCATGGCCTTTTCCTTCGGCCCCTTCGTCGGCTTCTGGGCCGCCACCGAGGGCGCGCGCCAGCTGGGCGCGCTGATGATCCCCGGCGGCGGTCGCGACTCGCCGCAGCGGCTGGAACTGATGCGCGAGGTCGGCGCCAGCGTGCTCTGCTGCACGCCGACCTACGCCCTGCGCCTGGCCGAGGTGGCGCGCGAGACCGGCTTCGACCTGTCGACGATCCCGATGAAGGCGACGGTGCACGCCGGCGAGCCCGGCGCCAACGTGCCGGCCACCAAGGCGCGCATCCAGGACGTCTGGAGCGCCAAGTGCTTCGACCACGCCGGCGCCACCGAGGTCGGTGCGCACTCCTTCGAGTGCCAGGCCCAGCCCGGCGGCACCCACCTCATCGAAAGCGAGTACATCGCCGAGATCCTCGATCCGGCCAGCGGCAAGCCGGTCGCCGAGGGCGAGAAGGGCGAACTGGTCATCACCAACCTCGGCCGCTGGGGCTTCCCCATCATCCGCTACAAGACCGGCGACATCGTGCGCACCACCACGCGGCGCTGCGACTGTGGCCGCACTTCTCTCAGGTTCGAGGGCGGCATCATCGGCCGCGCCGACGACATGGTGACGGTGCGCGGCGTCAACGTCTTCCCGGCCGGCGTCGAGAACATCCTGCGCAAGTTCGCCGAGGTCGACGAATTCCGCATCACCGTCAACAAGGTGCGCCAGATGGACGAGATGGACGTCGAGGTCGAGCTGTGCGAAGGCGCCGACCCCAACGTCGTGCACGCCATCGCCGAGCGCCTCGACAGCATGCTCTCCTTCCGTCCCCGCGTGCACCACCTGCCGAGGAACGCGCTGCCGCGCTTCGAGCTGAAGGCCAAGCGCTTCCACGTCCAGCGCTGAACGGCATGGCCGTCTGGCGCAACTGCGAACCGCCGCCGGGGGAGCCGGCGCCGCGCGCCGCCGTGCCCGCGGGCACGCGGGTCTACGCGATCGGCGACATCCACGGCCGCGCCGACCTGCTGGCCGAGCTGCTCGATGGCATCCGCGAGGACGCCGGCCGGCGCCAGGCGCGCCGGCGCGTGCTCGTTTTCCTCGGCGACTACGTCAATCGCGGGCCGCAATGCCGTGCCACGATCGATCTGCTGCTGGCGCCGGATCTCGACGGCTTCGAGACGATCCATCTGATGGGCAACGTCGAGCACGCCATGCTGCGCTTCCTCGACGGCGAGATGGCGATCGCCATCAACTGGCTGGAGTACGGCGGCATCGAGACCGCCGCGTCGTATGGCGTCCCCTGCCCGCTGCCGCGGCGCAACGACGAGGGCAAGCTGGAAGCCATGCGCTGGCAGGACAGCTACCAGGATGTCTATGGCGCTTACATGCTGCCGCAGCCCGAGGAGATCCCGCCGCTGGAGGCGATGCGGCGCGCGCTGCAGGCGGCCCTGCCGTCCGCGCATCTCGCCTTCTTCCGCGGCCTGCGCACCCTGCACCGCGAGGGCGGTTACTGCTTCGTCCATGCCGGCATCGTGCCCGGCGTGCCCATCGAAGCGCAGGCCGCGCGCGACTGCATGTGGATCCGCCGCCGCTTCCTCGACTCGACGCTCGACCACGGCGCCGTCGTCGTGCACGGCCACAGCATCAGCGCCGAGCCGGAGCTGCGCCGCAACCGCATCGGCATCGACACCGGCGCCTACAGGAGCGGCATCCTCACCTGCCTCGTCCTCGACGGCGAGGCGCGCGGCTTCCTGCAGACGCAGTAGCGCCATTCCCGCGGAAGCGGGAATCCATCGAAGTAAAATTCCCGCATGAACGACCTCCGCGACGCCCTCGGCACGCTTCACTCGCCCTGCGAGGGCGAGCCACGCATCGTCAGCCTCGTCCCCAGCCTCACCGAACTGCTCTGCCAGCTCGGCCTCGCCGCGAACCTCGTCGGCCGCAGCGGCTTCTGCATCCATCCGCGCGAAATCGTGCAGGGCATCCCCAAGATGGGCGGCACCAAGGATGCCGACATCGCCGTCATCCGCGCCGCCGCGCCGACCCATCTCGTCGTCAACATCGACGAGAACCGCCGCGAGCAGGTGGACGAAATCGCCCGCTTCGTGCCGCACGTCGTCGTTACGCACCCGAACACGCCGGCAGACAACCTCGCGCTCTTCCGCCTCCTCGGCGGCCTTTTCCGGCGCGAGGCGCGGGCCGAAGCGCTCGCCGCCGACTTCCGCGCCGCGCGCGAGGCGCTGCGCCGCGCGACGGAACGCCTGCCGCGGGAGCGCGTGCTCTACCTGATCTGGAAGGATCCCTGGATGAGCGTTTCGCGCCAGACCTACATCTCCGCCATGCTCGCCGCCGCCGGCTGGGACACCCTGCCGGAAGACAGCGAAATCCGCTACCCGCAAATCGACGCCGTGTCGCAGGGACTGACTTTTGCCGATCGCGTGCTGCTCTCCACCGAGCCCTACCGTTTCGCCGAGCAGCACGTTGCCGAAGCCGAATCGCGCTTTGGCGTGCCAGCGCAGCTCATCGACGGGGAAATGGTGTCCTGGTACGGCAGCCGGGCGGCGGCGGGGCTGCGCTATCTGGCGCGGCTGCGGCAGGCGCGGCCCGGGCAGTCCCGAGGCTGAAAGAAAAAGTCAGTCGCCGCGGCACGGCGTCGCGGCATGCATGCGCGCACGATGCCACGGACCACGCTGCATTCCTGGCTTGCGGTTCCCAGGAAGTCGTTTTCGGCGCAAAATCCGATTCGTATGCCCATCGCCCCCGACACTCTTCAAATCGTCACGCATCTGGTTGCCGCGCTGCTCGCCGGCGGCATCATCGGGCTCGAGCGCAGCTACCACGGCCGGCCGGCCGGCTTTCGCACCCATGCCCTGGTCTGCCTCGCCTCGAGCCTGCTCATGCTGGTCACGCTGTACCAGGAGAAATGGCTGCCCGGCATTCCGCTCGAGGCGGTTCGCACCGATCCCACGCGCATGGCCCAAGGCATCATGACCGGCATCGGTTTCCTCGGCGCCGGCGTCATCTTCAAGGAAGGCCTGTCGGTGCGCGGCCTGACCACGGCGGCCTCGATCTGGATCACCGCCGCGATCGGCATCCTGCTGGGCATCGGCTTCTATCTGCCCGCGGTCCTCGCCACCCTGATCACCGTGGCCACGCTGTCGATCTTTCGCTGGATCGAGTCCAGGATTCCCTCCCATTCCTACGCCCACCACTTCGTCCGCTTCGACCGCGACAATGTCATGCCGGAGCAGGAGCTGAAGGACTATCTGGAGAACCTCGGCTTCAAGGTTGCCAACATGAGCCATCGCCTCTCCGACGACGGCCTTCATTTCGAATACCGCATGGTGATCTGGACCACCAATCCCCAAAACCTGTCCGAACTGGCCTCCGCGCTGCGGGAATTGAAAGCCGTGCGGGCCTTCCGCATCTCGCCGACCGGGGACTGAGGCACAGCAGGCGCCGGAGGCATGCCGGACGGGCGCTCGCCGGGATGCGGCGGAGGGCAGGAGCCGGGATGGTAGAATTCCACTTTCTGCAATCCGTATGCCGCGCGCCTTGCGGCGACGAGCGGCGGCACGATGGACATCGCCTTACTCCTGCTCCTCATCCTCATCAACGGTTTCTTCTCCATGGCGGAGATGGCCCTGGTGTCTTCCCGCAAGGCGCGCCTGCAGCGCCTGGCCGATGAGGGCGGCCCCGGCGCGCAGACCGCGCTGTCCCTGCACAACGAGCCTTCCAGTTTTCTCTCCGCGATCCAGGTCGGCATCACCTCGATCGGCATCCTCAGCGGCGCCATCGGCGAGACGGCGCTCGCCGATCCGCTGGCCGAGTGGCTGAGGCAGATCGCGCCGATCGACCCCTACGCCCGCGGCATCGCGCTGACGATCGTGGTGGTGGGGCTGACTTATGTCTCCGTGGTGGTCGGCGAGCTGGTGCCCAAGCGCCTCGCCTTGCTGGCGCCCGAGGGCATCGCCTCGCTGATCGCGCGGCCGATGCTCTGGTTCGCCGGCTCGGTGCGCCCGCTGGTGTGGCTGTTCACCGCCTCCTCCGGCCTGCTGCTGCGCCTGTTCGGCGCCCGCCGCAAGGACGAGCCGCCGGTCACCGACGAGGAGATCAACGTGCTGATGGGGCAGGGCGCCGAGGCCGGCGTCTTCCACGAAAGCGAGCAGGAAATCGTTTCCAACGTGCTGCGCCTCGACGAGCAGCGCATCGCGGCGATCATGACGCATCGCAACGACATCTACCAGATCGACCTGGCGGACGCGGAGACGGAGATCCGGCGCCGCATCGCCGAGAGTCCGTATACGCGCATCGTCGTCTGCCGCGGCGGGCTGGAGCACATCGTCGGCCTGCTGCGCACTTCCGACCTGCTCAAGTCCGCCCTCGAGGGCGCGCCGCTCGACGTCGAGGCCCATTTGCGCCCGCCGCTCTACGTGCCGGAGGGCGTCACCACGACGCGCCTGCTGGAGAACTTTCGCAATACGCGCGCGCAATGCGCGCTGATCGTGGACGAGTACGGCGAGCTGGAGGGGCTGGTGACGCTGACCGACGTGCTGACCGCCATCGTCGGCGAACTGCCGTCGTCGGATGTCGCCGAAGAGGCGGACGTGGTGATGCGCGAGGACGGCTCCTGGCTGATGGACGGCAGCGTGTCCGTCGAGCGCTTCAAGTCGGTGCTGCAGATCGAGGAGGAGCTGCCGGGCGAGGAGGAATTCAACACGCTCGGCGGTTTCGTCATGCATGCGCTCGGCCGCGTGCCGGCCGCCGCCGACCATTTCGAATGGAACGGCTGGCGCCTGGAGGTCGTCGACATGGACAGGAAGCGCGTCGACAAGGTGCTGGTGGCGCGCGCGGCGCCCGATGAAACTGCCGAAACGCCGCCTTGACCGGGGAGATTGCCGCATGAAATTCGCCGCCCCCTTGCTGCTGGCCTGCCTGCTGACCACCGCCGGATGCGTGGCCAACTCGCCGTTCGGCCTGACCCGCCCCGCGGCAGAGGACCCGCCGCAGGCCGCGGCCGCCGCGCCGGCAGCGGCACCGGCTGCCGCTTCCGCCGTGCCGGCCAGGCCCGCCGCCGTCGAATCGCAGGCCGGCGCGGCGCCGCAGGACACGCCGCCGGATGCCGTCATCAAGCTGGCACCCGGCAGCCGAAGGCTGACGCAGGAAATGGAAGCGCGCCTGGCGGCGATCGCAGCCAGGGCGCGCGAGGACGATCGCATCATCGTGCGCCTGGAGAGCTACGTTCCCGGCGGCGGCAGCCCCTCGCTGAACCTGCTCAGGTCGGAACAGTCGCTGCAGCTGGTGAAGCAGCGCCTGCTGGATCTGGACGTCAATCCGCGGCGCATTCTCCTGGCGCCGTTCGGCGAGGCATACGACACGGCGCGTGACGAGCGCCGGCACTGGGTGGAAATCTACCTGGTCAGGCCGCGGCTGTAGCCGAGCCCCGGAATTCCGGAATCCCTTTTCAGAATTCGTTTGCTTTTGTCGGCAATAGCGTGCATAGTGCGCGCCAGCGATCTTCAAGTAGCGCTGTTGTTGTCTGGTTCAGTACCCGCGGTTCCCGCGGTATTTCTCCCTTCACCACCCTGCCGTCTTGAGCTTCGCCCTCCCCGGGGGCAACCCCCATTTTTGGTTTTTAAAGGAATTCAAGTTATGGCAACAGGCACCGTGAAGTGGTTCAACGATTCGAAGGGCTTCGGTTTCATCACCCCGGAAGCGGGCGGCGAGGATCTCTTCGCCCATTTCTCCGCGATCCAGGGCAACGGCTTCAAGACCCTCAAGGAAGGCCAGAAGGTCAGCTTCGACATCACCACCGGCCCGAAAGGCCAGCAGGCGTCGAACATCCGCGCGGCCGACTGAGCTGGCAGGCGGCAAAGCGGCAGGGCGCCTGCGTCCTGCCGCCACCCCACCGGAAGCGCCCGGCACATGCCGGGCTTTTTCTTTCCGCCCATTCTGGAGGTACGCGCATGGCCAAGGAAGAACTCATCGAAATGAACGGGGTGGTGATGGAAGTGCTGCCCGACTCCCGTTTCCGCGTCACCCTCGACAACGGCCACGACCTCGTGGCCTACACCGCGGGCAAGATGCGCAAGCACCACATCCGCATCATCGCCGGCGACAAGGTGTCGCTGGAAATCTCGCCCTACGATCTGAGCAAGGGCCGCATCTGCTTCCGCCACATCGAGGGCCGCACCCCGGTCGCGCCGGCACGGCGCAGGTACTGAGCTAGCCGGCGGCAGGGCGCGGCTGCCGTGCAAGCTTGCGCGCGCGCAGCTGGCCGCAGCCGCCGTCGACGTCCTGCCCGGCGGACTGGCGCAGCTTGGTGAGGATGCCGCGCCGGTACAGCGCCAGCGACATCGCCTCGGCGCGCGCGCGCGTGGGGCGCCGGAAGCCGAGGCCGTCCACCGCGTTCCAGGGAATCAGGTTCATCACCGCGTACTTGCCGGCGAGCAGCCGGGCGAGGGCGTCCACTTCGGCCTGCGTATCGTTCACGCCTTCGAGCAGGGTCCACTGGTACTGGATCGGGTAACCGGTCTCGCGCGCGTAGGCTTCGCCGAGCTCGACCAGCTCGGCCGGCGCGATGCGCGGCGCCCGCGGCAGCAGCCGCGCCCGCAGTTCGGCGTCGGTGGTGTGCAGCGACAGCGCCAGCGCCGGCTTCACGGCGCACTGCGGCAGCCGCGCGAAGACGCGGCGGTCGCCGACCGTGGAGAAGACCAGGTTCTTGTGGCCGATGTCGCCCAGCGCCCCGAGCAGGTCGATGGCCTCGAGCACGTTGTCCAGGTTGTGCGCCGGCTCGCCCATGCCCATGAACACCACCTTCCTCACCGCGCGCCGGCGGCGGGCGAGCGCCACCTGGGCGACGATCTCGGCGCTGCCGAGCTGGCGCAGCAGGCCGTCGCGCCCGGTCATGCAGAAAGTGCAGCCCACCGCGCAGCCGACCTGCGTCGACACGCAGAGGCCGCCGCGCGGCAGCAGCACGCTCTCCACCGTCTGGCCGTCGGCCAGTTCGAGCAGCAGGCGGGTGCCGTCCTCGCCGGCGTGCTCGGCGCGCAGCCGCGTCAGCGCCCGCCATTCCTCCGCCAGCGCGGGCAGGGCGCGGCGCAGTTCGAGCGGAAAGAAATTCTCCGGCCGGCTGCGGCCGTCGTCGAGCGGCAGCGCCCGTGTCCAGTTGCGCAGCACGAGCTCCTCGTGGCCCGGCTTGGCGCCGTGCGCGCGCAGTCGCTGTCGGAGGTGTTCGATCTTCATGGCGCCGCAATGCTAGCATTGACATTCGACGGACGGGAGCACGCCATGGGCAATCGCATCGCTGCGGTGGTATTCGATTTCGAAGGCACGCTGGTGGATTTTCAGTGGCGTCTGGGGCAGGCCGAGGACGAGCTGCGCGCCGCCTTCGCCGCGCAGGGCTATGCCACCCGCGGCAACTACGCCGAGCTGTGGAACGCCGCGGCCGACAGCGCCTTGCCGCAGGGGCGGCTGGCCGAACTGCGCCGTGCGCTGGCGCCGGTCTATGACCGCTGGGATGCCGATGCGGCGACGCGCTGGTCGCCGCGCCCCGGCGCGGCGGCGCTGCTGGAAGCGCTGGCCGGGCAAGGCATCGGCACGGCGCTGGTCAGCAACTGCGGCCGCGCGGCGATTGCCGCCGTCCTCGGCCGCTTCGGCCTCGACCGCCGGCTGGCGCCGGTGGTGTGCCGCGACGACGTCGTCTATATGAAACCGCACGCGGAGGGCGCGCTGCGTGCCCTGGCGGAACTGCGCGCGGCGCCGGAGGAGGCGCTGTTCGTCGGCGACAGCCGCGCCGACGTGCTCGCCGCGCGCGCCGCCGGGCTGCGCGTGGCCGTCATCCGCGGCGGCGAATGCGACGAAGCCGCCTTCGCCGCGCTGCAGCCGGATTACTGGGTGTCGCGGCTCGACGAGGTCGCGGCGCTGCTCGGCGGCGAGTAAAAAGTCAGTCGCCCCGGGACGGCGGTCGGGGCGGGCCGGAGGCGCCGCCCGCCTCGCCGCCGCGCACGTAGGGCTCGTGCAGGCGCACCGGCTGGGCGGCGCGGCGGCGCAGGCGCAGATTGAGCATTTCCACCGCCACCGAGAAGGCCATGGCGAAGTAGACGTAGCCCTTCGGCACGTGATTGCCGAAGCCTTCGGCGATCAGCACCACACCGATGACGACGAGGAAGGACAGGGCGAGCATCTTCAGCGTCGGGCGTGCCGAGACGAACTGGCCGATCGGTCCGGCGAAAGCCATCATCAGCAGGACGGCGGCGATCACCGCCGCCACCATCACGGCGATCTCGTCGACCATGCCGACCGCGGTGATGATCGAGTCGAGCGAGAAGACGATGTCGATCACCATGATCTGCAGGATCACCGCCGCGAAGGTCGCCTTGACGGCGCCGGACGCGCCGCCCTCCTCGCCCTCGAGCAGCTGGTGGATCTCGCTCACGCTCTTCCAGAGCAGGAACAGGCCGCCGCCGATCAGGATCAGGTCGCGACCCGAGATGTCCTTGCCCAGCACGGCGAACAGCGGCTGCGTGAGGCCGACCAGCCAGGACAGCACCAGCAGCAGGCCGATGCGCATGAACATCGCCATGAAGAGGCCGAGCCGGCGCGCCAGGGGCTGCTGCGCGGGCGGCAGTCGGTCAATCAGGATCGAGATGAAGATGATGTTGTCGATGCCCAGCACCAGTTCCAGCGCGGTGAGGGTGGCGAAGGCGATCCAGGCATTCGGGTCGGCGAGCAGTTCGAGCATGGCGCGCTAATTCTTCTTCTGCAGATCCAGCCGGAACTTGACGAAGGAGCCCGGCGCGTCCTCGATGGCTTTCAGCTTGCCCTTGGCCGGGTCGCGCGCCGGCACCCGGTCGTCGCCGTTCAGGCCGCCGATCCACTGCTGCCAGTCGGCCCACCACGAGCCGGGGTGCTGCGTGGCGCCGTCGAACCACTCTTCCGGCGTGGCCGGCAGCGTCTTCGCCTCGTTGGTCCAGAAGTGGTACTTGTTGGCCGCCGGCGGATTGACGATGCCGGCGATGTGGCCGGAGCCGCCGAGCACGAAGCGCACCGGGCCGGAAAGGCGGGTGGCGCCGAGGTAGGTGCCCTTCCACGGCGCGATGTGGTCCTCGACGGTGGAGATGAAGTAGGCCGGCACCTTCGCCTTGGCGAGGTCGATCGGCACGCCGTTCAGCTCGATGCCGCCCGGCTCCCTGAGCAGGTTCTTCATGTACATGTTGCGCAGATAGAAGCTGTGCATCTTGTACGGCATGCGCGTGGCGTCCGAGTTCCAGAAGAGCAGGTCGAAGGGCATCGGCTCCCGGCCCATCAGGTAGTTGTTCACCACGAAGGACCAGATCAGGTCGTTCGAGCGCAGCATGTTGAAAGTGGTGGCCATCTCGCTGCCCTCGAGGTAGCCGCGCTCGGCCATCTTCTTCTCGAGGCTGGCGACCTGCTGCTCGTCGATGAACACGCCCAGCTCGCCGGGGATGGAGAAGTCGAGCAGCGAGACGAAGAAGGTCGCCGAGACGATGCGCTTGTCCTTCTTCACGGCGTTGTAGCCCAGCGTCGCGCCGAGCAGCGTGCCGCCGAGGCAGTAGCCGATCAGGTTTACCTCGTTCTCGCCGGTCTGCCTGCAGACGGCGTCGAGGGCGGCGAGCGAGCCCCCGCTGAGGTAGTCCTCGAAGTCCTTCTCGGCGAGGCGCTTGTCCGGATTCACCCAGGAGATGACGAAGACGGTGTGGCCCTGGTCGGTGGCGTACTTGATGAAGGAGTTCGACTGGCGCAGGTCGAGGATGTAGTACTTGTTGATCCAGGGCGGGATGATCAGCAGCGGCCGCCGGTACTGCTGCTCGGTGGTCGGGTTGAACTGCAGCAGCTGGATCAGCTCGTTCTGGAACACCACCTTGCCCGGCGTGACGGCGACATTCCTGCCCAGCTCGAAGGCGGAGGGGTCGGTCATCTTGACGCGCAGCTGGCCGTCGCCCTCCTCGATGTCGCGCAGCAGGTTGTTGAAGCCCTTGAGCAGGTTCTGGCCGTGGCTCTTCACCGTCTCGCGGAACACCTCCGGGTTGGTCAGCGCGAAATTGGAGGGGGACAGCGCATAGATGAACTTGCGCAGGAAGAAGTGCGCCTTCTTCGCGGTCTCCGGCGGGAGGCCGTCCACCCCGGCCATGGCGTCGTTGATGTGGCGCGCGGTGATGAGGTAGGACTGCTTGATGAAGTCGAACAGGAAGTGCTCTTCCCACTGCTCGTCCTTGAAGCGGTTGTCGCCTTTCTTCGGCACCGCCACCGGCGGCGTCTCCATGCCGGCGAAGCGCAGCATGGCGTGCTGCCACAGCGAGAAGTAGTCCCACACCAGGTTCATCTGCGCTTGCGCCAGCTTGTAGGGGTTGGCGAGCAGCTTGGCCATCATGTCCATGAAGGCCTGGGCGATGCCCAGCTCGTCGGAAGGCGCCGCGATGCCGTGCTTCATCTGCCGCTGCGCGTGCTCGGCGATCAGTTTCGAGGCGCGGCTGGCGACTTCGCCGTAGATCCGGGCGATCTCCTTCGGGTCGGGCAGGGCGGGCGGGTGGGATGGTTGCTCGGACATCGATCCTCTCCTGATGGCTAGGTGGCGGTGAAACGGAACACCCCGTCGGGGCCGGGCAGGCGGCGCACGCGGCCGGCGTGTTCCAGGTAGTTCAGGTGGGCGATCGCCTCGCCCATGGCGAACATCGTCTGGTGCGCGTCGAGCGCGCGGCTGAACAGCGTCGGGATCAGCTCGCAGGCGCTCTTCGGCGTGTCGAGCGCGGCCAGCAGCGCCGCGAAGCGCTCCTCGTGGTGGGCGGCGAGCTGGGCGGCGCGGGCCTGGATGCCGCGGAAGGGCTTGCCGTGCGAGGGCAGCACCAGGGTGTCCTCGGGCAGCTCGGTGAAGCGCTCGACCGAGTCGAGGAACCAGCCGAGCGGATCGCCGTCCGGGTTCGACGACATCGCGCTGACGTTGGTCGAGATGCGCGGCAGCAGCATGTCGCCGGAGATCAGCACGTTCAATGCGTCGCAGTGGAGCGAGGCGTGCTCGGGCGAGTGGCCGTAGCCGACGATGACGCGCCAGTCGTTGCCGCCGATGCGCAGCAGGTCGCCCTCCATGAGGCGGCGGTATTCCGTCGGCAGGCCATCGACGCGGCCGCGGTAGGTCGGGCCGCGATCGAAGAACATGGCGGCGCGCGTCTCGTCCAGGCCGTGGCGGCGGAAGAAGCCGACCATGCCGTCGACGTCGTAGTTGGGCAGCTGGTGGAACCAGGCGCAGGCATTCAGCATCTCGCCCTGGGTGATCCAGGTGCCGGCGCCGGTCTTCTCGCCGAGCCAGCGCGCCAGGCCGAGGTGGTCGGGGTGGCAGTGCGTGACGACGATGCGACTGACCGGTTTCGTGCGGCAGTGCGCGGCCAGCACGGACTCCCAGTGGCGCTTGATGTCGTCGAGGTTGAGGCCGGTGTCGACGAGGGTCCAGCCGTCGTCCTCCTCGATCAGCCACAGGTTGATGTGGTTCAGCTCGAAGGGCAGCGGCATGCGCACCCAGAAGATGCCCGGGGCGAGTTCCCGCGCCTCGCCCGGTGCGGGCTGCTGCTCGAAGGGGTAGGTGATCGGCTCGAACGGCTTCAATTGATTAAACGCCGGAAAAGTGATTAACTCGGCACGTCCTTGCGGCACCATGCTGCGGCGCACAACATTTTATACCTGAACATGCCCCGGGAACAGACTTTCACGATCACCGAGCTGGCGCGGGAATTCGACATCACCCCGCGCGCCATCCGCTATTACGAGGACCAGGGCCTGATTTCCCCCGAGCGCGCCGGCCAGAACCGCGTCTATTCGAAGCGCGACCGCACCCGCCTGAAGCTCACTTTGCGCGGTCGCCGGCTCGGCCTGTCTCTCGCCGAGATCCGCGAACTCATTGATATGTATGATGTTGGCCGAGACCAGCGGTCCCAGTTGTCGAAGTTTCTGGCCGTGCTGGCGCGTCAGCGCGCCGCCCTGGAGCGGCAGCGCGAGGACATCGAGGCGGTGCTGGCGGAGATCGTCTCGCTGGAGCGCCGTGCCGACGAACTGCTCGGCGAAGGAGTCGCCCCGCGGAAAAAAAATTTGGCAAAGACCTGACGTTGACGTCAACGTCAAAGGCCCCTAAGATAGGTTGACGTTAACGTCAACGTCAACGTCAACTTGCGATAGCCCGCACCGGAGGAAGCATGCCCCATCGCGCACGTCCCGAGAACAAACCCCACGCGCCGCGCAACCCGGACTGGGAAGCCACCGTGCGCGCCAGTTTCGCCCGCCAGGGCGTGATGGGCTTGATCGGCGCCGAGCTGGGCGTGCTGGCGCCCGGCCACTGTGAAATCCGCCTGCCCTTCCGCACCGACCTGACGCAGCAGCACGGCTACTTTCACGCCGGCGTCACCAGTACCATCGTCGACAGCGCCGGCGGCTACGCCGGCCTGACGCTGATGCCGGCCGGCGCCGAGGTGCTCACCGTCGAATTCAAGCTCAACCTGCTGGCGCCGGCCGACGGCGACCTGCTCGTCGCCGAGGGCCAGGTGCTGAAGTCCGGCCGCAACCTCGTCATCACCCGCGGCGAGGTGTATGCCATCAAGGGTGGCCGCGCCACCCATTGCGCCACCATGCAGCAGACCCTCATGACCATGCACGGCAAGGCCTGAGCGGCCCGCCATATTTCCTGGAGACACCCATGCTCGGCATCAATTTCGACCTTGGCGAAGACATCGACCTGCTGCGCGACGCCGTCTGGGATTTCGCCAAGAACGAAATCCTGCCGCGCGCCGCCGACATCGACCGCGACAACCTGTTCCCCGCCGACCTGTGGCGGAAGTTCGGCGAGATGGGCCTGCTCGGCATGACTGCCGAGGAGGAATACGGCGGCACGAAGATGGGCTACCTGGCCCACATCGTCGCCATGGAGGAAATCTCCCGCGCCTCGGCCTCGGTCGGCCTCTCCTACGGCGCCCACTCAAACCTGTGCGTGAACCAGATCCGCCGCAATGGCACCGCCGCGCAGAAGGCGAAATACCTGCCGAAACTCATCTCCGGCGAGCACGTCGGCGCGCTGGCGATGTCCGAGCCCGGCGCCGGTTCCGATGTGGTGTCGATGAAGCTGCGCGCCGACCTGAAGGGCGACCGCTATGTGCTGAACGGCTCGAAGATGTGGATCACCAACGGCGGCGACGCCGACACGCTCGTCGTTTATGCCAAGACCAACAGCGAGGCCGGCGCCAAGGGCATGACCGCCTTCCTCGTCGAGAGGGGCTTCAAGGGCTTCTCCAAGGGCCAGCACCTCGACAAGCTCGGCATGCGCGGCTCCAACACCTACCCGCTGTTCTTCGACGACTGCGAGGTGCCGGTGGAGAACGTCCTCGGCGGCGAGGGGAACGGCGCCCGCGTGCTGATGAGCGGCCTCGACTACGAGCGCGCCGTGCTCTCCGGCGGGCCGCTCGGCATCATGGCCGCCTGCATGGACACGGTGATTCCCTTCGTGCACGAGCGCAAGCAGTTCGGCCAGGCCATCGGCGAGTTCCAGCTGATGCAGGGCAAGCTGGCCGACATGTACTCCACCTGGCAGGCCTGCCGCGCCTATGTTTACGCCGTGGGCAAGGCCTGTGACCGCGGCGACCATGCGCGCACCCTGCGCAAGGACGCCGCCGGCGCCATCCTCTATTCCGCCGAAAAGGCGACCTGGATGGCCGGCGAGGCGATCCAGGCGCTCGGCGGCGTCGGCTACACCAACGAGTTCCCGGCGGGGCGCCTCTGGCGCGATGCCAAGCTCTACGAGATTGGCGCCGGCACCAGCGAAATCCGCCGCATGCTGATCGGCCGCGAGCTCTACAGCGAGACGATGCCGTGATCGAAACCGCCCGCGGCACCGTCCATGAATGGCAGCGCGACCACATGGGCCACATCAACGTGCGCGCCTATCTGGAATTCTTCGACCACGCCGCCTGGCAGACCTATGCCGCGCTCGGCCTCACCGCCTCGCTGCTGAGGCGCGGCGCGGTGAACCTGGCCGCCGTGCAGCAGAACGTCAGCTACCTGAAGGAGCTCTACCCGGGCGACACCATCGCCGTGCGCACCGGCGTGCTGGAACTGCGCGAGAAAGTCGTGCGCTTCCGCCACGAGCTCAGCAACACCGAGACCGGCGAACTGGCCGCCACCTGCGAGTTCACCATCGTCTGCCTCGATGCGAAGACGCGCAAGTCCTGCCCTTTCCCGCCCGTCGTGGCGGAACGTGCGCGCGGCCTGATGATCGCGGAGGCATGATGGCGCAGATGGTCGAAACCTACCGCGGCACCGTGTATCCCTGGCATTGCGACCACATGGATCACATGAACGTCATGTGGTACGTCGGCAAGTTCGACGAAGGCACCTGGAACTTCTTCGCCATGCTCGGCGTGACGCCGAGCTACCTGCGCGACAACGGCCGCGGCATGGCGGCGGTCGAGCAGCGCATCGCCTACAAGCGCGAGCTGCACGCCGGCGACACCGTGGCGATCCGCAGCGGCGCCATCGAGGTGAAGGAGAAATCGGTGCGCTTCGTGCACGAGATGCGCAACGCCGAGAGCGGCGAGGTTTCGGCCATCACCTTGCTCACTGGCGTCTTCATCGACACCGCGGCGCGCAAGGCCTGCGCCTTTCCGGAGCACTTCCGCGAGCGCATGGAAAAGTTCAGAATCGACTACGACCTCCCCTGGAAGGATTAGCACATGAGCAACGACCCGATCGTCATCGTTTCCGCCGCCCGCACGCCGATGGGAGGCTTCCAGGGCGATTTTGCCTCGCTGACCTGCGCCCAGCTCGGCGCCAGCGCCATTCGTGCCGCCGTCGAACGCGCCGGCCTCAAGCCGGAGCAGGTCGAGGAGGTGATCATGGGCTGCGTGCTGCCCGCCGGCCAGGGCCAGGCGCCGGCGCGCCAGGCTTCCCTCGGCGCCGGCCTGCCGCTCGGCGCCGGCTGCACCACGGTGAACAAGATGTGCGGCTCGGGCATGCGCGCGGCGATGTTCGCCCACGACATGCTGGCGGCGGGCAGCAACGACATCCTCGTCGCCGGCGGCATGGAGTCGATGACGAATGCCCCCTACCTGCTGCCCAAGGCGCGCGGCGGCATGCGCCTCGGCCACGGCCAGGTCTGCGACCACATGTTCCTCGACGGCCTCGAGGACGCCTACCAGAAGGGCCGCCTGATGGGCACCTTCGCCGAGGAATGCGCCGAGAAGTACGGCTTCACGCGCCAGGCGCAGGACGACTTCGCCATCCGCTCGACGACGCGCGCGCAGAAGGCCATCAACGACGGCAGCTTCGCCTGGGAGGTCGCGCCGGTGACGGTGGCCGGCCGCAAGGGCGATGTCGTCATCGACAAGGACGAACAGCCGCTGAAGGCCCAGCTCGACAAGATCCCCTCGCTCAAGCCGGCCTTCAGGAAGGACGGCACGGTGACCGCCGCCAACTCCAGCTCGATCTCCGACGGCGCCGCCGCCCTCGTGCTGATGCGCCGCTCGACGGCCGAGAAGCTCGGCCTGAAGCCGCTCGCCGTCGTCGTCGGCCAGTCCACCCACGCGCAGGAGCCGGGCTGGTTCACCACCGCGCCGGTCGGCGCCATGCAGAAGCTCTTCGCCAGGACGGGCTGGAGCGCGGACAAGGTCGACTTCTTCGAGATCAACGAGGCCTTCGCCGTGGTGACCATGGCGGCCATGCACGACCTGAAACTCCCGGCGGAGAAGGTGAACATCCACGGCGGCGCCTGCGCGCTGGGCCACCCCATCGGCGCCTCCGGCGCGCGCATCCTCGTCACGCTGATCGGCGCGCTGAGAAAGTACGGCGGCAAGCGCGGCGTCGCCAGCCTGTGCATCGGCGGCGGCGAAGCCACCGCCATGGCCATCGAACTGCTTTGAAAACCATTCACCATAGAGGCACAGAGAATTTCTTGCATGGTTCTTCGTTTTCCTCTGTGCCTCTGTGTCTCTGTGGTTAAAGGTCTTATATGTTGCTAACCCAGGAACAGGAAATGATCCGCGACGCCATGCGCGAGTTCGCGCGCGAGCGTCTGGCGCCCTTCGCCGCGGAATGGGACCGCAAGGCCACCTTCCCGAAGGAGGCCTTGCAGGAACTCGCCGGCCTCGGCGCCTTCGGCATGGCGGTGCCCGAGCGCTGGGGCGGGGCGGGCATGGACTACGTCTCGCTGGCGCTCGCCCTGGAGGAGATCGCCGCCGGCGACGGCGCCACGTCGACCATCATCAGCGTGAACAACTCGGTGGTGTGCGGACCCATCCTCGCCTTCGGCACGGACGCGCAGAAGGAGCGGTTCCTCAAGCCGCTCGCCAGCGGCGCGCAGCTCGGCTGCTTCTGCCTGACCGAGCCGCATGTCGGCTCCGACGCCGCCGCCATCCGCACCAGCGCCGTGAAAGACGGCAACGAATGGGTGCTCAACGGCGTCAAGCAGTTCATTACCTCGGGCAAGCACGCCCAGGTCGCCATCGTCTTCGCCGTCACCGACAAGACGGCCGGCAAGAAGGGCATCTCGGCCTTCATCGTGCCGACCGACGCGCCCGGCTACATCGTCGCCCGCGTCGAGGAGAAGATGGGCCAGCACGCCTCCGACACGGCGCAGATCCTCTTCGAGAACTGCCGCATCCCGGCCGCCAACCTGCTCGGCGCCGAGGGCGAGGGCTACCGCATCGCGCTTGCCAACCTGGAGGCCGGCCGCATCGGCATCGCCGCCCAGTCGGTCGGCATGGCGCGCGCGGCGTTCGAGGCGGCGCTGAAGTACGCCCAGGAACGCGAATCGTTCGGCAAGCCGATCATCGAGCACCAGGCGGTGAACTTCCGCCTCGCCGACATGGCCACGCGCATCGAGGCGGCGCGCCAGCTGGTGCTGCACGCCGCGAGCCTGCGCGACGCCGGCAAGCCCTGCCTGAAGGAGGCCTCGATGGCCAAGCTGTTCGCCTCGGAGATGGCCGAGGCGGTCTGCTCCGACGCCATCCAGATCCATGGCGGCTACGGCTATGTGGCAGACTTCCCGGTCGAGCGCATCTACCGCGACGTGCGCGTGACGCAGATCTACGAGGGCGCCAGCGACATCCAGCGCCTGGTCATCGGCCGCAACCTGGCCTAGCAGGGGGAACCATGGCTGAACCGATCGAGTTCTACTTCGACTTCTCCTCGCCGTATTCCTACATTGCCAGCGAGGTGATCGACGGCCTGGCGGAAAGATACGGTCGCAAGGTGAAGTGGCGGCCGATGCTGCTCGGCGTGGTGTTCCAGAAGACCGGGCAGCCGCTGCTGGTGAACGTGCCGCTGAAGGGCGAGTACTCGCTGCGCGATTTCGCGCGTTCGGCGCGCTACCACGGCGTGCCATTCAAATTCCCGGCCAAGTTCCCGCTGTCCACCGTCTCGGCGGCGCGCGCCTACTACTGGCTGCACGGGCAGGATTGCGCGAAAGCGCGGCAGTTCGCCCGCGCCGCGTTTCGCGCCTACTGGGTGGACGGGCGCGACATCTCGGACCTCGCCGTGCTGCAGGAGATCGCCGCCGGCCTCGGCGTCGATCCCGCGGCGCTCGCCGCCGGCGTCGCGACGCCGGAGATCAAGGAGCGCCTGCGGGCCGAGACCGAGGCCGCGTTGGCCAAGGGCATGTGCGGCGCGCCCTGGTTCGTCGTCGACGGCGAGCCCTTCTGGGGCGCCGACCGCCTGCCGCAGATCGAGAAGTGGCTGCAGACCGGAGGCTTCTGAGGTAAACCAATGACCATTATTAAATCGCAACTCAACCCGCGCTCCGACGAGTTCCGCGCCAACGCCGCCGCCATGCGCGCGCTGGTCGACGACCTGCGCGCCAAGACCGCGGAAGTCAGTCTCGGCGGACCGGCGGAGCATCGCAAGAAGCACGTCGCCCGCGGCAAGCTGCTGGTGCGCGACCGCATCGACGCGCTGCTCGATCCGGGCACGCCCTTCCTCGAGCTTTCGCCGATGGCCGGCTGGGGCATGTTCAAGAACGAGGTCGCCTCGGGCGGCGTCGTCACCGGCATCGGCCGCGTGCAGGGCGTCGAGTGCATGATCATCGCCAACGACGCCACGGTGAAGGGCGGCAGCTATTTCCCCATCACCGTGAAGAAGCACCTGCGCGCGCAGGAGATCGCCGCGCAGAACCGCCTGCCCTGCATCTATCTGGTGGATTCGGGCGGCGCCAACCTGCCGACGCAGGACGAGGTCTTCCCCGACCGCGACCACTTCGGCCGCATCTTCTTCAACCAGGCCAACATGTCGGCCGCGCGCATCCCGCAGGTGGCGGTGGTGATGGGCTCGTGCACCGCCGGCGGCGCCTACGTGCCGGCGATGTCGGACGAGGCGGTGATCGTCAGGAACCAGGGCACCATCTTCCTCGGCGGCCCGCCGCTGGTGAAGGCCGCCACCGGCGAGGTGGTCAGCGCCGAGGACCTCGGCGGCGCCGACGTGCACACGCGCATCTCCGGCGTCGCCGACCACTTCGCCGAGAACGACCACCACGCCCTGCACATCTGCCGCAGCATCGTCGGCCACCTCAACTGGAAGAAGCCCGTCACGCTGGAACTGGCGACGCCGGAGGAGCCGCTCTACGACCCGGCGGAGATCTACGGCGCCGTGCCGGTCGACACGAGGAAGCCGCTCGAGGTGCGCGAGATCCTCGCCCGCATCGTGGACGGCTCGCGCCTCGACGAGTTCAAGGCGCGCTACGGCACCACGCTGGTGACCGGCTTCGCCCGCATCCACGGCTATCCGGTGGGCATCGTCGCCAACAACGGCATCCTCTTCGGCGAATCGGCGCAGAAGGGCGCGCACTTCGTCGAGCTGTGCGCGCAGCGCGGCATCCCGCTGCTGTTCGTGCAGAACATCACCGGCTTCATGGTCGGCAGGAAGTACGAGAACCAGGGCATCGCCAAGGACGGCGCCAAGATGGTCACCGCGGTGGCCTGCGCCAAGGTGCCGAAGTTCACGATGATCATCGGCGGCAGTCACGGCGCCGGCAACTACGGCATGTGCGGCCGCGCCTACAGCCCGCGCCTGCTGTGGATGTGGCCCAACGGCCGCGTCTCGGTGATGGGCGGCGAGCAGGCCGCCAACGTGCTGTCGCAGATCCGCCGCGACGCCATGGAGGCGCAGGGCAAGACCTGGCCGGCCGAGGAAGAAGACAAGTTCAAGGCGCCGGTGCGCGCGCAGTACGAGACGCAGGGCCACCCCTACTACGCCACGGCGCGGCTGTGGGACGACGGCATCGTCGACCCGGCGCAGTCGCGCCGCGTGCTGGCGCTGGGCCTCTCCGCCTCGCTCAACGCGCCGATCGAGCCGACGCCGTTCGGCGTATTCCGCATGTAAGGGAGAAAGCAGCAATGAGCGAAACCATCCTCACCGAAATCGACAACGGCCTCGGCATCATCACGCTGAACCGCCCGGAGCGGCACAACGCCTTCGACGACGCGCTGATCCGCGAGCTGTCCGAGTCGCTGGTCAAGATGGACACCGACGCCGACGTGCGCGTCGTCGTGCTCTCCAGCACGGGAAAAAGCTTCTGCGCCGGCGCCGACCTCAACTGGATGAAGAAGGCGGCCGGCTACAGCGCCGAGGAGACCCAGCGCGATGCCGTCGAGCTGGCCGGCATGCTGCGCCTGCTCAACGACATGAAGAAGCCGACGGTGGCGCGCGTGCAGGGCCCGGCCTACGGCGGCGGCGTCGGCCTGGTGGCGGCCTGCGACATCGCCATCGCCGCCTTCGACGCGCAGTTCGCGCTGACCGAGGTCAAGCTCGGCATCATTCCGGCGGTGATCAGCCCCTACGTCATCGGCGCCATCGGCGAGCGCAAGGCGCGCCGCTACATGCTCACCGCCGAGCGCTTCTCGGCGGCGGAGGCCTACCGCATCGGCCTGGTGCACGAGATCGTGCCGGGCGAGGCCGAGCTCGACGAGGCCGTCGGCGAGATCGTCGATGCCCTGCTCGCCAACGGCCCGGCGGCGCTGGGCGAATGCAAGGCGCTGATCAAGGCCGTCGCCAACCGGCCGATCACCTCCGACATCATCGTCGACACGGCGAAGCGCATCGCCCGCGTGCGCGCCTCGGCCGAAGGGCGCGAGGGCATGGCCGCCTTCCTCGAGAAGCGCAAGCCGTCGTGGATGAGCAAAACCAATTAACCACAGAGGCACAGAGACACAGAGAACTTCTTGCATATAGGGTTCTTCGTCTTCCTCTGTGCCTCTGTGTCTCTGTGGCGAGGGGTTTTCATGTTTTCTAAGATTCTCATAGCCAACCGCGGCGAGATCGCCTGCCGCGTCATCAAGACGGCGCGCCGTCTCGGCATCCGCACCGTCGCCGTGTACTCCGCCGCCGATGCGGCCGCGCGCCACGTGCGCCTCGCCGACGAGGCGGTGCTGATCGGCCCGGCGGCGGCGCGAGAAAGTTATCTCGTCGCCGAGCGTATCCTCGACGCCGCGAAAAAGACCGGCGCCCAGGCCGTGCATCCCGGCTACGGCTTCCTCTCCGAGAACGAGGCCTTCGCCGAGGCCTGCGCCGCGGCCGGCATCGCCTTCATCGGCCCGCCGGTGGCGGCCATCAGCGCCATGGGCTCGAAGAGCGCCGCCAAGGCGCTCATGGAAAAGGCCGGCGTGCCGCTGGTGCCCGGCTACCATGGAGAAAACCAGGACGCCGCCTTCCTCCAACAGGAAGCGACCCGCATCGGCTACCCGGTGCTCATCAAGGCCAGCGCCGGCGGCGGCGGCAAGGGCATGCGCATCGTCGAGAGCGCCGCCGACTTCGCCGCCGCGCTTGCCTCCTGCCAGCGCGAGGCGGCGTCCAGCTTTGGCGACGACCGCGTGCTGGTGGAGAAATACCTGATGCGCCCGCGCCACATCGAGATCCAGGTCTTCGGCGACACGCAGGGCGATTGCGTCTACCTCTTCGAGCGCGACTGCTCGGTGCAGCGCCGCCACCAGAAGGTGCTGGAGGAGGCGCCGGCGCCCGGCATGACGCCGGAGCGCCGCGCCGCCATGGGACGCGCGGCGGTGGATGCGGCGAAGGCCGTCGGCTACGTCGGCGCCGGCACGGTGGAGTTCATCGCGGAGCAGGACGGAAAGTTCTACTTCATGGAGATGAACACGCGCCTGCAGGTCGAGCACCCGGTCACCGAGATGATCACCGGGCTCGACCTGGTCGAGTGGCAGCTGCGCGTCGCCGCCGGCGAGCCGCTTCCCCTCGAGCAGGAGCAAGTCAGCCTGCGCGGCCATGCTTTGGAGGCGCGTGTCTATGCCGAAGATCCTGGCAAGGGTTTCCTGCCCTCGACCGGTCGGCTGATCCACCTGGCGCCACCGGCCGAGTCGCTCAACGTGCGCATCGACAGCGGCGTCGAGGAGGGCGACGAGATCACCCCTCACTACGATCCGATGATCGCCAAGCTGATCGTCTGGGACGTCGATCGGGACAGGGCGCTGGCGCGCATGCTGCAGTCGCTGGCGCAGTACCGCGTCGTCGGTGTCGCCAGCAACGTCGATTTCCTCTCGCGCCTGATCGCCTGCCCGGCCTTCGCCAACGCCGACCTCGACACCGGCCTCATCGAGCGCGAACGCGCTTTCCTGTTTCCCGAGGGCGTCGAAACGCCGCGCGAAGTGTTCCTCGTCGCCGCGCTGGCCGAACTGCTGCGCGAGGAAGAAATCGCCCAGGCCGCCGCCGTGCGCGACAGCGACCCGCATTCGCCCTGGCACCTGCGCGACGGCTGGCGGCTGAACGCCTCCTATCATCGGCCGCTGCTGTTCCGCCATGGCGAGGCGGAGAAGAGCGTCCAGGTCGGCTATGCGAACGGCGGCTACGCGTTGACCATCGATAGCGTCGAGACGAGGGCGCGCGGCGAGCGTCTGGGCCACAGCATGCTGCGCATCGAGCTCGACGGCATACGCCTGCCGGCGACGGTGATCGCCGCCGGCGAGAAGCGCCACGTCTTCCTGCACGGCCGTGCCTGGCAGCTCGCCTGCGTCGACCCGCTCTACCACGCCGGCGAGGGCGAGGGCGCCGGCGGCGGGCTGGCCGCGCCGATGCCGGGCAAGGTGATCGCGCTGATCGCCCAGCCGGGTGCCGAACTGGAACAGGGCGCGCCGCTGCTGATCCTCGAGGCGATGAAGATGGAGCACACCATCGCCGCGCCGGCCAAGGGCAGGCTGAAGGCCTTCCGCTTCGGCGTCGGCGACTCGGTCGCCGAAGGCGCCGAGCTGGTGGATTTCGAGCCGGCGAAGTGAGCGGTATCCAGATCATGCCGGCCCACGGAGCGGAAGCCATTCCGGTCGCGCGCGAACTGTTCGTGGAATACGCCGAACAGCTCGGCGTCGACCTCTGTTTCCAGAATTTCGCCGAAGAGCTGGCGACGCTGCCCGGCGCCTACGCGCCGCCGCGCGGCGGCGTCTGGCTCGCCCGCGTCGACGGCCACGATGCCGGTTGCGTCGCCCTGCGTCCGCTCGATGCGCAAGCCGCCGAGCTCAAGCGCATGTACGTGCGGCGCGCCTGGCGCGGCCGCGGCCTCGGCCGCCGCCTCGGCGAGACGGCCATCGGTTTCGCCCGCGCGGCCGGCTACCGGGCCGTCTGCCTCGACACGCTGGCCGGCATGACGGAGGCGCTGGCGCTCTACCGCAGCCTCGGCTTCCGGCCGACCCGCGCCTACTGCCACAACCCGCTGCCGGACACGGTCTGGATGGAACTCGAACTCGATCGGCAGGACAAACGGGCATGACGCTTCCCAACAAGGTCAAGATCGTCGAGGTCGGCCCGCGCGACGGCCTGCAGAACGAAAGTCGGCTCGTGCCGAGCGCCGTCAAGATCGAGCTGATCGACCGCCTCGGCATGGCCGGCCTGAAAACCATCGAGGCCGCCGCCTTCGTCTCGCCGAAGTGGGTGCCGCAGATGGCCGACGCCGCCGAAGTGATGACGAGCCTGCCGCGCCGCGCCGGCGTCAGCTACCCGGTGCTGGTGCCCAACCTGAAGGGCTTCGAGCAGGCGCTCGCTGCGGGCGCCGAGGAGATCGCCGTCTTCGGCGCCGCCTCCGAGGCCTTCTCGCAGAAGAACATCAACTGCTCCATCGCCGAGAGCCTGGAGCGCTTCCGCCCCGTCGCCGAGGCGGCGCAGAAGAACGGCATCCGCGTGCGCGGCTATGTCTCCTGCGTCGTCGGCTGCCCCTACCAGGGCGCGGTGCTGCCCGCCGCCGTGGCCGAAGTGGCGGCGCGCCTTGTCGAGATGGGCTGCTACGAGATTTCCCTCGGCGACACGATCGGCGTCGGCACGCCGGCTGCCGTGCAGCGCATGCTCGAGGAGGTGGCGCTGCTGGTGCCGGTCGAGCGCCTCGCCGGCCATTACCACGACACTTGGGGCATGGCGCTGGCCAACATCTATGCCTCGCTCGAAATGGGCGTTGCCGTCTTCGACGCCTCGGTCGCCGGTCTCGGCGGCTGCCCCTACGCTGCCGGCGCCTCGGGCAACGTCGCCAGCGAGGACGTGGTGTACCTCATGAACGGGCTGGGCATCGAGACCGGCATCGACCTCGACCGCCTGGTCGACGCCGGTGCGTACATCTGCGCCGAACTGGGTCGCGCGCCGGCCTCGAAGGTGGCGCGCGCCGTGCTGGCGAAGCGAGGCAAGGCATGAAGGACAGCCTGCAGCCTGGTCTCGAGCACGAACTGCAATTCGCGATTTCGCCGGGCAAGACCGTGCCGCAGCTCTATCCGGAATCGGAAGAGTTCCGCGCCATGCCGGAAGTGCTCGCCACCGGCTACCTCGTCGGCCTCATGGAATGGGCCTGCATGGAGCTGATCCGCCCGCACATCGACTGGCCGCGCGAGCAGAGCGTCGGCACGCATTTCGAGTTCTCCCACATCGCCGCCACTCCGGCCGGGCTCACCGTCACGGTGAAGGCGCGCCTGGAGTCGGTGGACGGCCGCAAGCTGGCCTTCTCGGTGTGGGCGCACGACGGCGTGGACCTGATCTCCACCGGGCGCTTCGAGCGCTTCATCGTCGACGAGGCGCGCTTCTTCGAGCGCGCCCGCTACAAGCGCGCCAAGGCGGCCTGATGCTCGACTCGCCCCGCATCGACGTCTGCCGCATGGACCCGCAGAGCGGAATATGATCCGACTGCCCGAAACGATGCGCTTCATCGCGCGCGACTGGCTCAACGCCAACAACATCGTCTTCCACGAAGGCGCCGAGGCGACGCTGGTCGACTCCGGCTATGTCACCCATGCCGACGAGACGCTGGCGCGCGTCGTTGTTGCGCTGGAAGGTCGCCGACTCGTGCGCCTCATCAACACCCACTCGCACTCCGACCACATCGGCGGCAACGCCGCGGTGCGCCGCGCCCACGGCTGCCGCATCCTCGTGCCCGAGGGCATGGCGCCGGCGGTCGAGGACTGGGACGAGGACGCGCTGCTGCTCTCCTCCGCCCACCAGCAGGCCGAGCCCTTCGGGTTCGACGCGACGATCGTGCCGGACGACGAGCTGGAAATGGGCGGCCTCCGCTGGAAGGCCCTGCACGTGCCCGGCCACGACATGCACGCGCTGGCGTACTACGCGCCGAGGGAGCGCATCCTGATCTCCGGCGACGCGCTGTGGCAGGACGGCTTCGGCGTCATGTTCGCCGAGCTGCACGGCGACCCGAGCGGCCTGCCGGCGCAGCGGCGCACGCTGGAAATGCTGCGCGAGCTCGACGTGGACACCGTGATTCCCGGCCATGGCGCGCCCTTCGGCGATTATCCGGCGGCGGTGGCGCGGGCGCTGGCGCGCCTCGCCGCCTTCGAGCAGAGCCCCGAGCGCATGGCGAAGAGCGCCATGAAGGCGCTGTTCACCTTCACCCTGCTGGAGAAGCGGCGCATGCCGCGCGCCGGCATCGGCGACTACTTCGGCCGGGTCGCCATCTTCCGCGACGTCTCGAAAACCTTCTTCCGCAAGGAGCCGGCCGCCGTCGCCGCGCTGGTCATCGACGAGCTGCTCAAGGCCGGCGTGCTGATCGAGCAGGATGGCGACCTCGTCTCGCGCGGCTGAGCGGGCCGCATCATGAGTCAACAGTCGCCCACCCGCGCCGGCTGGATCGCGGTGCTCGCCACCATCTGCATCTGGACCGGCTTCATCCTCGTCAGCCGCCACGGCGGCAGGAGCCCGCTCACCGGCTGGGACGTCACGGCGCTGCGCTTCGGCGTCGGCGGACTGCTTGCCCTCTGCTTCCTGCCGCGCGTCGCGCTGCCGCCGCTGCGCGTCATCGCGCAGTTCACCGTCTTCGGCGGCATCGGCTATGCCATCGCGGTGTACTCCGGCTTTCGCCTGGCGCCGGCGGCGCACGCCTCGGTGCTGCTGCCCGGATCGCTGCCCTTCGCCACCGCCGTCATCGCCTGGCTGTGGCTCGGCCAGAAACCCTCGCGGCCGCAGCGCATCGCGCTGGCCCTCGTCTTCGCCGGCATCCTGCTCACCGCCGCCGACACCTTCTCGCACGGCCCGCGCCTGACCGGCCTGCAGCTCGCGGGCGACGCGCTGTTCCTGTGCGGCTCTTCTTCGTGGGCGGTGTTCACCCTGCTGCTGCGCCGCCATCCGATGGCGCCGCTGGCGGCGACGGTGGCCACCACGCTCGGCAGCGCCGCCGCCTACCTCCCGGTGTGGTACTTCTTCCTGCCGAGCACCCTGGCGCAGGCGCCCGTCGGCGAAATCGCCATGCAGGCGGTCTACCAGGGCGTGCTGGTGGTCTTCGTCGCCATGCTGCTCTACGTCTTCGCCGTGCGCCAGCTCGGCGCGCAGACCGTCGCCCTGCTGATGGCCTTCGTGCCCGGCCTATCGGCGCTGGCCGCCGTGCCCGTCCTCGGCGAGCCGCTGTCGCTGCTGACGCTGGCGGGGCTGGGCGCGGTGACGCTCGGCGCGGTGCTGGGCGCGCGTGCCGTGCCCGGCGGCCCGCCGCGCTGAGAACAAATTCAGCCGCCGTGCCACGGCGGCTGACTATTGCTTCGGCACCGGCCTTCCGCAAACTTCGTTCCGATTCCGCCGAAAGCGGCATAATCCCTCCGGGAGCGTTCCCAGCCATACAGAGGCGGTGCCCTTGTCCGGTACCAGCAGCAGCGCGGCCAGTGCGCAGAACCGCACCGACACCATGGTCGGGGCCGGCATGCGCGTCGACGGCCATATCGCCTTCACGGGCGTCCTCCGCATTCAGGGCGATGTCCTCGGCGACGTGGCCTGCCAGGGCGATGCCGGCGGCACGGTGGTGGTGGATGCGACGGGCAGCGTGACCGGCGCGGTCGGCGCCCCGCGCATCGTCGTCCGGGGCCGCGTCCTCGGCCCCCTGCATTCCGCGCAGTCGATCGACATCCAGCAGGGCGGCAGCGTCGTCGGCGACGCCTTTTACAGGCAAATCGCCATCCATGCCGGCGGCGTCGTCGAGGGCGTGCTGATGCCGGCGCTGCCGATCGACGCGATCCGAGAGGTTCACGCCGGGCAGGCGCCGCAGGCGAGCGCAACGCCGGCTGCCGGCGGCGAAAGCCGCGTCCGGCGCTTCGGCGGCCGGGGCGCGCTGGGCGGGGCCGCCGTGCTCGCCGCGGCCGTCGCCGCCGGCGTGTGGATGAGCCGGCCGCCGGCAAAGCCCGCACCTGCCGCGGCCGAAGCCGCCGCGAAGGACGTTGCCGCGCCCCTGTCCGTCGCCAAACCTGCCGCAACCCCAGAGCCCGCCGTGTCTGCCGACGCCCGCGCGTCAGACCGGCCGGCAACCCCTGCGCCGCCCGCAGCGGACGCGGAAGAAGCGGTCTCCGTGCATGGCGTGAACCCGGCCAAGCCGGCGGGAGCTTTCCTGCTGATCGGCAGGGAGCCGGTGGTCCTCTACAGGAAGAAGCGTGGCGAGGCGGGCGAAGGCACGCGCTTCGTCGTGCAGCAGGGCAAGACGATCAGCGTCGCGATCGGCAGGAACGAACTGTTCCGCGTCGCCGAAGGGCGGGACCTCGAAATCTTCTACCAGGGCCGCAAGGTGACGCCGAAGACCATCGAGCGCGGCGCCTGGATGAGCTTCGTGCCGCAGGGCGCCCGCGCGGCCGGCGAGGAGCGGCCGGCGGAAAGCGAAGACGGCGCGGCGCGCTGAAAACGAAAGTCAGTCGCCGTGGTGCGGCGGCTGACTATCTGGATGCATTGCGGTTGGCGGGGAAAGTCAGTCTCGCCAGTACGGCGAAGACAGGCCGGGTGATCAGCAACGGTTGATCTTCGGCCTGGATGTGCGTCGCCTGGTATTCGAGGATTTCCGCGCGCAGCGCGACGGGGTGCGGCAGCAGGAAGAGGACGGGTTCGAGCAGCAGCAGCGTTGTTGTGGGTCGCGGCGAAAAGGCCGCCATTATTCATGCTTTCGGCAAACCCCTGAACGCCCCGGCAAATGAACGCCCCGGCAAATTGACAAGCCCGATCCGTCAAGGTAACTTTGCCTCACAGCGCCGATTTGACCGTCAGCTTGCGGGCGCTTAACAAATACGGCTAAAGCGAGGGCGCCCCAGTCCAGCTTGAAGCCGACTGGGTTTTTATTGCATGGACGACACGACCGACAGCGTAGGCGCGGCGCAGCCGCGGTGCGCGCAATTCGACTCTCCCCTGATTCTGGCGGGCGGCGGCATGCTGCCGGCCTTCGACCTGGTGTATGAGACCTACGGCGAACTGAACGCGGCGCGCAGCAACGCGGTGCTGGTCTGCCATGCCCTGTCGGGCAACCACCATGTCGCCGGCTGCCATGCCGGCAATCCGAAGGACATCGGCTGGTGGGACAACCTGGTCGGGCCGGGCAAGCCGCTGGATACGCGCAAGTTCTTCGTCGTCGGCGTGAACAACCTCGGCGGCTGCTACGGCTCGACCGGCCCGATGACCGTCAATCCGGCCACCGGCAAACCCTGGGGCGCGGATTTCCCGGTGGTGGTGGTCGAGGATTGGGTGGCGGCACAGGCCCGGCTGGCCGACCGCCTCGGCATCGAATCCTGGGCGGCGGTGATCGGCGGCAGCCTGGGCGGCATGCAGGCCATGCAGTGGGCGCTGGAATATCCCGAACGCATCCGCCACGCCCTGGTGATCGCCTCGGCGCCGAAGCTGACGGCGCAGAACATCGCCTTCAACGAGGTGGCGCGCCAGGCCATCCTCACCGACCCGGATTTTCACGGCGGCCACTATTACGGGCACGGCGTCGTGCCGGCGCGCGGCCTGCGGCTGGCGCGCATGATCGGCCACATCACCTACCTTTCCGACGACCAGATGGCCGAGAAGTTCGGCCGCAGGTTGCGCCAGGGCGACCTGCGGTTCAGCTACGACGTCGATTTCGAGATCGAGTCCTATCTGCGCTACCAGGGCGACAAGTTCGCCGGCTATTTCGACGCCAACACCTACCTCATCACCACCAAGGCGCTCGACTACTTCGATCCGGCGCGCGACTACGGCGGCAATCTGACCGCGGCGCTGGCGCGCGCCCGCGCCCGGTTTCTCGTCGTGTCGTTTTCCACCGACTGGCGCTTTGCGCCGGAGCGCTCGCGCGAGATCGTCTACGGCCTGGTGCACAACGGCCTCGGCGTCAGCTACGCCGAGATCGAGTGCAGCGCCGGCCACGATTCCTTCCTGCTCGACGACCCGCGCTATCACGCCGTGATGCGGGCGTATTTCGAGGGCATCCGCACATGACGAACGTCCTCGGCCGCTTCGACTTCGACGTCATCGCCAAGTGGATCAGGCCGGGCGAGAAGGTGCTCGACCTCGGCTGCGGCGACGGCAGCCTGCTGCGCTACCTGAAGGACGAGAAGGGCGTGCTCGGCTACGGCGCCGAGAACGATCCCGAAAAGGTGCTGGCCTGCGTCAAGAACGGCGTGAACGTCATCCAGATCGACCTCGAGGCCGGACTGTCCGGCTTCGAGGACGGCTTCTTCGACCATGTCGTGATGTCGCTCTCGCTGCAGACGGTGCGCCACACCGAGCGACTGCTCGACGAGATGCTGCGCGTCGGCCGCGAGGCGGTGGTGAGCTTCCCGAACTTCGGCCACCGGAGCCACCGCGAGGCGATCGCCCGGGGCCGCATGCCGGTGTCGAAGAGCCTGCCCTACCAGTGGTACAACTCGCCCAACGTGCGCTTTTTCACCATGGCCGACTTCGAGGCGTTGTGTGCCGAACGCGGCATCGTGTTGCGCGAGCGCCTCGGCTTCGACGGCGAAGCCACCGTCACCGAAGACCTGAACCTGAACGCCAGCATCGCGGTGTACCGGCTGGGCAGGGCGCCGCAGTAAGCGTCCGGCCGGCTGCTAGAATCCCGCCGGATGAACGAAACCCGGAAACCGTCGGTGCTCGCCGCGCTGCTCAACCGGCGCATGCTGATCTGCGTGTTTACCGGCTTTTCCTCCGGCCTGCCGCTGTTCATCCTCCTCAACCTCCTGCCGGCCTGGCTGAAGACCGAGGGGATGAGCCTCACCGCCATCGGCGCCATGACGCTGGTGCAGATGCCCTACACCTGGAAGTTCCTCTGGTCGCCGCTGCTCGACCGCTACGCCCTGCCCTTGCTGGGACGGCGGCGCGGCTGGATGCTGGCAACGCAGATCGGCCTGCTCGTTTCGGTGGCGGCCTTCGGTCTGCTCTCGCCGCAGGCCGACCTCGGCCTGGTGGTGTTGTTCTCGGTGGCGGTGGCCTTTCTTTCGGCGACCCAGGACATCGTGCTCGACGCCTACCGCCGCGAGCTGCTGCCGGAAGTCGAACTGGGGCTCGGCAATGCGGTGCATGTGAACGCCTACAGGATCGCGGGGCTGGTGCCGGGTTCTCTCTCGCTGATCCTCGCCGACCACCTGCCCTGGTTGCAGGTGTTCGCTGTCACCGCCCTGTTCATGCTGCCGGGCATGGCGATGACCCTGCTGGTGCGCGAGCCGGCAGCGGCACGGGCCGCGCCGAAGACCCTGCGCGAAGCGGTGGTGGAACCCTTCCATGAATTCACCTCGCGCAAGGGCTGGCGCGAGGCGCTCTATGTGCTGGCCTTCGTCTTCCTCTACAAGCTGGGCGATTCGATGTGCACGGCGCTGGCCACGCCCTTCTATCTCGAGATGGGGTTTTCCAAGTCGGACATCGGCCTGGTGGCGAAGCACGCCGGCCTCTGGCCGAGCGTCATCGGCGGCCTGCTGGGCGGGCTGTGGATGGTGCGCCTCGGCATCAACCGGGCGCTGTGGGTGTTCGGCGTGGTGCAGCTGGTGGCGATCCTCGGTTTCGCCTGGCTGGCCTGGCTGGGGCCGCAGGCCAGCATCGGGGCGAACGAGCGGGTGACCCTGGCCATCGTCATCGGCATCGAGGCGCTGGGCGTCGGGCTCGGCACGGCGGCCTTCGTCGCCTTCATCGCCCGCGCCACCCATCCGGCGTATACGGCGACGCAGTTTGCGCTGTTCACCAGCCTGATGGCGGTGCCGCGCACCTTCATCAACGCGACGACCGGCTGGCTGGTCGGCCAGATGGGCTGGTTCAACTTTTTCCTGCTGTGCACCGTGCTGGCGCTGCCGGGCATGCTGCTCTTGCTGCGCGTGGCGCCCTGGAACGAGCGGCCGGAAGCGAATTAGGAACGCCGGCCGCGGCGGCGGTCCAGCCACCAGGCGAGCACCGGCAGCATCAGCATGGATCCGGGCACGGCCATGGCGACCAGATAAGGCGAGATTTGCGACAGGGCGTTCAGCCGCACTTTCAGGTCCCGGCGGTCCTCGGCGGTCCAGTGCACGCCGTTGCGCTGCTTCATCAGCAGCGGCATCAGGCCTTTCGCCTGGAGCACTTCCCGCAGGATGCGTTCGCGCTCCCGCGTTTGTGCATCGAGCATGTTGCGGAAGATTCCGGCGGGATGCCGATGCCCTGCGGCAACGGCGGCTGCCTTGATCGTGCGACGATCGTCGTGCGGAAGTTGCGACATGGCGTTCAGCGGGCGGGCAGGATCGACTCGACGGCGCTGCGCAGGCGGCGCAAGGATCGCCAGACGAAAAAGCCGCGCCGGGCCCAGCGGAAAAAGGCGCGCGGCCGGGCGACGAGGAGGGCGATGCCGATGCCGGCCAGCCACTCCGGATGGGACTTCGCCCAGCGCAGCCCGGAACGCACTTTCTCGGCGGCGCCGAAGGCGGGAGAGGCCGATTCGAGCGCCTGCAGGATCATGACGCGCTGGGCGGCCGCCTGCAGTTGCAGGCGCTGCTTCTTCAGGGCGAGCTCAACGGCCTTCGGATTCACGGTCCGGCCGAATCATGTCGCGATCCTGCGCCAGCTCGGCGATGCTGGCCGCGAACAGGCGCGAGCCCTGGCGCCCGAGGCGGACGGCGGCCAGCGCCGCAAGAAGGCCGACGACGAGGAAGACGGCGGTGAACACCCCCAGCGCCAGCAGGCGGTGGCTGTCCCACCACAGCACGGTCAGCAATAGCGCCAGCAGGACGATGCCGAAGCCGAGGAAGAAAAACGCGGCGGCGGCATAGCCGAGCAGCGAGCCGAGGCGGAGCTTTTCCTCCTGGAACTCGGTGGCAAGCAGCTCCAGCCGCGTCTGCAGGATGCCGAGCGCGCCGGCGGCATAGCCGCGCAGGCGCGAACCCAGGCTGCCCGGTGCGGGCGCCATGATTCAGCAGGGGTTCAGCGGCGGCCGATGAGCAGGCCGACGATGAAGCCGATGCCGGCAGCGATGCCGATCGAGCGCCACGGATTGTCGTGAACGTAGTCGTCGGTGGCGCGGGCGACCTGCTTGGTCCGTTCGACGACCGCGGCCTGTGCTTCGGCCAGGCTCTGGCGGGCGTTGTAGAGGTGGTCCTGCAGCTTGGCGCGCAGGTCGGCCATTTTCTCGCCGGCCTGCCCGGCGGTGGCTTTGAGGATTTCCTCGGCATCGGCGACGACGACCTTTAAATCCGAAATGATTTTTTCGCTGGTGACATCGGTCATGGCAACACTCCAAAAAAGGACGAAAATTCAAACGAAAGGCTACCGATTATAGCGTGTCATGGCAATGCTGCCGGCCAGCCGGGGTCATAATCGTAGTCGATGCTCAGCGGGGCATGGTCGGAGAACCGGGAATCCTTGTAAACGGCCGCCCGGCGGGCGGTTGCCGCCAGCGCCGGCGTGGCGACGTGGTAGTCGATGCGCCAGCCGACGTTCCGGGCGCGGGCCTGGCCGCGGTTCGACCACCAGGTATAGGCCTCGCCTTCTGCCTCCGGGTGCAGAAGCCGGTAGGCGTCGGTGAAGCCGAGCGGACCGAACACCTCGCCCATCCAGGCGCGTTCCTCGGGCAGAAAACCCGAATTTTTCAGGTTGCCTTTCCAGTTCTTCAGGTCGATTTCCCGGTGGGCGATGTTCCAGTCGCCGCAGAGCAGGATTTCCCGGCCCGAGCGCCGAAGTTGCTCGAGATGGGGCCGGAACTGCGCGAGGAAACGGAATTTCGCCTCCTGCCGTTCGGGCGACGAAGAGCCGGAAGGCAGGTAGATTGAAATGACCGACAGCTTGCCGAACACCGCCTCGATGTAGCGCCCCTCGGCATCGAATTCGGGTACGCCGAAGCCCTCGATGACCCGTTCGGGCTGGCGCCGGCTGTAGAGGCCGACTCCGCTGTAGCCCTTTTTCTCGGCGTAGTGGAAGTAGCCATGGAAACCCGAGGGGTCGATGAACTCGCGGCGCATGTCGCCGGCCTGGGCCTTGAGTTCCTGCAGGCAGACGATATCGGCCGCCTGCAGCCGCAACCAGTCGAAGAAACCCTTGCGGGCCGCCGAGCGGATGCCGTTCAGGTTCAGGGTTATGATGCGAAGCATGTTTCAGTTTCCGGGTGGAGATCATGGATTGTAACGGCGAGTTCATAGCCTTTGCGGTCGAAACCGGCGTGCTGCGCTTCGGCGAGTTCAAGACCAAGGCGGGGCGGCTGAGCCCGTATTTCTTCAATGCCGGGCTGTTCAACGACGGCGCCTCGCTCAACCGGCTGACCGACTTCTATGCCCGTACTCTCCTCGCCTCGCAGCTGCCCTGCGACATGCTGTTCGGCCCGGCCTACAAGGGCATTCCCCTGGTCGCCGGCACCGCCATCGCCCTGGCCCAAAAAGGGCGCAATCTGCCGTATTGCTTCAACCGCAAGGAAGCCAAGGACCATGGCGAAGGCGGCACGCTGATCGGTGCTCCGCTCGCCGGGCGGGTGCTCATCGTCGATGACGTGATCTCCGCCGGCACGTCGGTGCGCGAGTCGGTGGAGTTGATCCGCGCCGCCGGCGCCACCCCCGGCGGGGTCATCATTGCGCTCGACCGCATGGAGCGCGGACAGGGGTCGCTCTCCGCGGTGCAGGAGGTGCAGCAGGACTACGGCATGCCGGTCGTGGCGGTGGCGACCCTGGATGACCTCCTGTCCTATCTTGGCGGGCGGCCCGAACTGGCGCAGAATTTGCAAGCGGTCATTCGGTATCGACAAGAATACGGGATAAGAACATGATCCAAAGGCTCGGCTTGGCCTTGATACTTGTAACGGCTTCACTGTTGCCGGCGGCCGTCGCGGCACAGGGGCGAACCACCTATTGCTGCACGGACGATAGCGGCAGGCAAGTGTGCTCTGATGTCCTGCCGCAAGAGTGTTATGGGAAGGCCTATCGTGAGATCAGCCCGCAAGGCAGGACGCTCAGGCGCATTGACGCGCCACTAAATGCGGAACAGCGCGTCGCCAGGGAGGCTAAGGACAGGAAAGCCAGGGAAGAAGAACTCAAGCGGCTGGAGCAAGAGCGCAGAAACCGTGCCCTGCTGGCCACCTATGCTAGCGAACAGGATATCGATTACGTGCGCGATCGCACTATCGGCGACGTCCAGAAGTCTATTCAGGCCTCTCAGGAAAAGTTGGTCGAACTGGCCGATAAACAGAAAAAACTCGACGCCGAGGCGGAGTTCTACAAGAAAAGACCTATGCCGCCGGCGCTGGGCACGCAAATACGCGACAATCAAACCGAAATGAAGGCGTTGCAGACCGCCATCGATGGCAGGAAGAATGACATCGAGTCGCTCAAGGCCAAGTATGAAGAAGAGAAACTACGTTACCGCGAGTTAACACAGAAGAAGACGACTGTACAAGGCGGGACAGCGACGCCGGCCGGACCGGATTCCCGGCCGCGCTGAGACCGGCAAGATGTCGACAGCGCAACTGGTTCTCGCCGCAGCCGCCGTGGCCGCCGCCGTTCTGGCGATTCGCGCCCACTATCTCGACGAATCCCGGCGCTGGCAGGTCTTCACCTTCAAGCCGCTCGCCACGCTGTTGATCCTGGCGCTGGCGCTGGCCTTTCCGCCCGTGTCGCCCGCCTATCAATGGACGATCGCGGCCGGCCTGCTGTTTTCCACTGCCGGCGACGTCTTCCTCATGCTGCCGCGCGACCGCTTCGTGGCCGGCCTGGCGAGCTTTCTCGTCGCCCACCTCTGCTACATCGGGGCCTTTGCCATCGGCGTGCCGTTCGCCGCCGCGCCGTTGCTGTGGCTGCCCTTCTTCGCGGCGGGAGGCGTGGTGCTGGCGCTGATCTGGCCCGGGCTGAAGCCGGCGCTGCGCGTGCCGGTGGCCGTCTATGTCGTCGTGATCGCGGCGATGGCCGGGCAGGCGACCGGTCGCTGGTCGCTTGCCGGCGACGGCGCGGCGCTCGCGGCGGTGATCGGCGCCAGCCTGTTCATGGTGTCCGATGCGGTGCTGGCGATCAATCGCTTCCGCTGGCCCTTTCGTGCCGGGCGCGCGATAAATCTGGCTACCTACTGGGCGGCGCAGCTGCTGATCGCGCTATCGGTTTCAGGCGCCTAATTTTGTTCGCAGCAGATCGTTGACCTGCTGCGGATTGGCCTTGCCCTTGGTCGCCTTCATGGCCTGGCCGACCAGGGCATTGAAGGCCTTTTCCTTGCCGGCGCGGAATTCCTCCACCGACTTCGGGTTGGCGGCGAGCACATCGTCGATGATCTTCTCCAGGGCGCCGCTGTCGGAGATCTGCTTCAGGCCCTTGGCCTCGATGACCGCATCGGCCGCATTGGCGCCGCCTCCGCCCTCGCCGTTCCAGAGGGCGTCGAAGACCTCCTTGGCGATCTTGCCCGAGATCGTATTGTCGGCGATGCGCGCCACCAGGCCGGCGAGCTGTTCCGGCCCGACCGGGGCGGCGGCGATGTCCTTCTCCTCGCGGTTCAGGCGCGCGGCCAGCTCGCCCATCACCCAGTTGGCGCAGAGCTTGGCATTGCCGGTACCGGCGGCCGTTACCGCCTGCTCGAAATAGGCCGCCGTTTCGCGGGCGGCCGTCAGCGTGCCGGCGTCGTAGGCGGAGAGCCCATAGTCGCGCTCGAAGCGCGCCTGCATGGCTTCCGGCAGCTCCGGCATGGCGGCCTTCACTGCATCGATCCAGGCGGCGGAAATCTCCAGCGGCAGCAGATCCGGATCGGGGAAATAGCGGTAGTCATGCGCCTCCTCCTTCGAGCGCATGGCGCGCGTCTCTCCGGTGGCCGGGTCGAACAGCACGGTGGCCTGATGGATGCGGCCGCCGTCCTCCAGCGTCTCGACCTGCCAGCGCGCCTCGTATTCGATCGCCTGCTGCAGGAAGCGGAAGGAGTTGAGGTTCTTGATCTCGCGCCGCGTGCCGAGCGTGTCGGAGCCCCTCGGCCGCACCGAGACGTTGGCGTCGCAGCGGAAGGAGCCCTCCTGCATGTTGCCGTCGCAGATGTCGATCCAGCGCACCAGGGCGTGCAGCGCCTTGGCGTAGGCGACGGCCTCCTCGGCGCTGCGCATGTCCGGCTCGGTGACGATCTCCAGCAGCGGCGTGCCGGCGCGGTTGAGGTCGATACCGGACTTGCCGTGGAAGTCCTCGTGCAGCGACTTGCCGGCGTCCTCCTCGAGGTGGGCACGGGTGAGGCGGACGAACTTCTCGCGCGCCGTGTCGCCGGCACTGACTCTTATCGTCAGGCCGCCGCCGGCGACCACCGGCAGCTCGTACTGGCTGATCTGGTAGCCCTTGGGCAGGTCCGGGTAGAAGTAGTTCTTGCGCGCGAAGATCGAGCGCGGCGCGACTTTCCCGCCCACGGCGAGGCCGAAGCGGATGGCGCGCTCCACCGCGCCGCGGTTGAGCACCGGCAGCACGCCGGGCAGGGCGATGTCCACCGCGCAGGCCTGCGTGTTCGGCGCGGCACCGAAGGCGGTCGAGGCGCCGGAAAAGATCTTCGAGGCGGTGTTGAGCTGGGCGTGGGTTTCCAGCCCGATGACGATTTCCCAGTTGGCCATGCTCATAAGAAAATTCCGTTTCAAGTCAGGCGCAGGTGCCGTCGCGCCGGTCGTAGATCATCGGCAGCAGCTGGTCCCAGGCGCTGCCCGAGCACATCTTCTCGCACTGCTGGAAGGCGACGGTGACGCGCGTGCCCTGTTCCCACATGCGGACGATGCAGCTGCCGTTCGGCTGGCTCAGCTCGATGGCGGGCATTTCCCTGGTCTGGCGGAAATCCTTCAGCTCAAAGTGGCAGCTGCCGTGCTGCGGGAAATTCGCCTTTGCCTCGAAGGCGCGCACCCGGGCCGCCGCCACGTCGAGCCTGAGCAGGCCGCTGCCGCCGGTTTCGTCGCGGTAGCTGCAGTCCGCCTTGACGGTGAGCGGGCGCACCGGGATCGGCGTTGGCCGTTCGACGATGGCGCAGGCGCCGAGGAAGGCAACGAGGGCGATGAGCAGCAGTTCGCGCAGCATGGTCAGGCCTTTCGCTCAGGCGCAGGAGCCCTTGTCCCGGTCATTGAGGATCGGCCAGAGGTAGCTGTGGGCGTTTCCCGAGCACATCTTTTCGCACTGCTGGAAGGCCACCGTGACGCGCTCGCCCTGTTCCCACACGCGCACGATGCAGCGGCCCCGCTGCTGGCTGAGCTCGATGGCGGGCAGCTCCCGGGTCTGGCGGAAATCCTTAAGATCGAAGCGGCAGACGCCGTGCTTCGGGATATGCACCTTCACCGCGAAGGCATGCACTTTCGCTTCCGCCACCTCCAGCTTGAGCAAGCCGTTGTAGCCGGTCTCGTCGCGGAAGCTGCATTCGGTCCTGACGTTGAGCGGGCGCACCGGGATCGGTCCCGGCCGCGCCGGTTTCGCCGTGGCCGGCGGCGCCTTGGCGAGGGCAGGAGCCTGCCGGGTTTCCGTTGTCGGCGGCGCCTGCTCCGGCGTGGCGCAGGCGCCGAGCAGCAGGGTGGCCAATGCCGCGACGGGACGCAGACGCATGTTCACAGTTCCGGGCGGCGTATGTGCCAGTCGGTGGCGAGCTGGTACTGGTGCGCCGCATTCAGCATGCGCGTCTCGCCGAAATAGTCGCCGATGATCTGCAGGCCGACCGGCAGCCCTCCCGCGAAACCGCAGGGAAGCGACATGCCGGGCAGCCCCGCCAGGTTGACGGCGATGGTGTAAATGTCCGAGAGATACATCTGCACCGGGTCGGCGGCCTTCTCGCCGAGACGGAAGGCGGTGGTCGGGCTGGTCGGCCCCATGATCAGGTCGCAGGACTTGAACGCCGCCGAAAAGTCAGTCGCGATGAGACGGCGGATGCGCTGAGCCTGCAGGTAGTAGGCGTCGTAATAGCCGTGCGAGAGCACGTAGGTGCCGATGAGTATCCGACGCTTCACCTCCGCGCCGAAGCCCTGGGCGCGGCTCTTGCAGTACATGTCGATGAGGTCGCCGTACTGCGGCGCGCGGTGCCCGTAGCGCACGCCGTCGAAGCGCGACAGGTTGCTGGAGGCTTCCGCCGGCGCGATGACGTAATAGGCCGGCACCGACAGCTTCATGTTGGGCAGCGAGACCTCCACCGTCGTGGCGCCGAGCCGGCGGTATTCGACCAGCGCCGCCTCGACCGCCTGAGCCACGTCGGCCGAGAGGCCCTCGGCGAAGAATTCCCTGGGCAGGCCGATCCGCAGGCCGGCGAGCGGCTTGCCAAGGTCGCGGGCGTAATCCTCGGCCGGCCGGTCCAGGCTGGTGGAGTCGCGCGCATCGAAGCCGGCCATGGCGTTGAGGAGCAGGGCGCAGTCCTCGGCGCTCTTCGCCATCGGTCCGGCCTGGTCGAGCGAAGAGGCGAAGGCGATCATGCCCCAGCGCGAAACGACGCCGTAGGTCGGCTTCAGGCCGGTCAGGCCGCACAGGGCCGCCGGCTGGCGGATCGAGCCGCCGGTGTCGGTGCCGGTTGCCGCAGGAGTCAGTCGCGCCGACACGGCGGCGGCCGAGCCGCCCGAGGAGCCGCCCGGCACGGCGGCCTGGTCCCAGGGATTTCTCACTGGGCCGTAGAAGGAGGTTTCGTTCGACGAGCCCATGGCGAACTCGTCCATGTTGGTCTTGCCCAGCGTGACGGTGCCGGCGGCCTTGCAGCGCTCGATTACCGTGGCGTCGTAGGGGCTGACGAAGTTCGACAGCATCTTCGAGCCGCAGGTGGTGAGCCAGCCCTCGGCGCAGAAGATGTCCTTGTGGGCGAGCGGGATGCCGGTGAGCGGACCACCCTCGCCGCGCGCCAGGCGTTCGTCGGCGGCGCGCGCCATGGCCAGGCTCTTCTCGCGATCGAGGGTGATGAAGGCGTTCAGGGCCGGATTCAGCCGCTCGATGCGGTCGAGGAACAGCGTCGCCAGCTCGACGCTGGAGATTTTCTTGCCCGCCAGTGCGGCGGCGAGCTGTTTCAGGCTGGCGTTGATCATGGACGGGCCGGTCATTCGATGACTTTCGGCACCAGGTACAGCCCGGTCTCGACTTCCGGCGCGACCTTCTGAAAATCGGCGTGGCGGTCTGCCTCGGTGACGCCATCCTCGCGCAGGCGCTGGGCGACGTGCTGGGCATGGGCCATCGGCTCGACACCGGCGGTATTCGCCGCCTGCATGTCCTCGATCAGGGCGAAGATGCCGTTCAGCTGGTCGCGGGTCTGCTCGGCCTCGCCGGGCGCGAGTTCGATGCGGGCGAGGTCGGCGATGCGCCGGACCTGGTCGAGGCTGAGGGACATGGCGGTGCGGAGGGCTGATATTACGAAGCGCAATAGAGTATCATAGGCAATTGACTTTTCGCATTCGGCAGAGGCTTTCCCGATGTTTGGTTTCTTGCGTTCCTATTTTTCCAACGACCTGGCGATCGACCTCGGCACCGCCAATACGCTGATCTACGTGCGCGACAAGGGCATCGTGCTGAACGAGCCCTCGGTGGTGGCGATCCGCACCGAGGGCGGCCCCAACGCCAAGAAGACGATCATGGCGGTCGGCCACTCCGCCAAGCAGATGCTGGGCAAGACGCCCGGCACCATCACCGCCATCCGTCCGATGAAGGACGGCGTCATCGCCGACTTCACGGTCACCGAGCAGATGCTCAAGCAGTTCATCAAGAAGGTGCACGACTCGCGCCTGTTCTCGCCCAGCCCGCGCATCATCATTTGCGTGCCCTGCGGCTCGACCCAGGTCGAGCGCCGCGCCATCCGCGAATCGGCGCTCGGCGCCGGCGCCTCCCAGGTCTATCTGATCGAGGAGCCGATGGCGGCCGCCATCGGCGCCGGCCTGCCGGTGTCGGACGCCACCGGCTCGATGGTGGTGGACATCGGCGGCGGCACCACCGAGGTGGGCGTCATTTCGCTCGGCGGCATGGTGTATGCCGGCTCGGTGCGCGTCGGCGGCGACAAGTTCGACGAGGCCATCATCAACTACATCCGCCGCAATTACGGCATGCTGATCGGCGAAACCACCGCCGAGTCGATCAAGAAGGAGATCGGCTCCGCCTTCCCCGGCTCGGAAGTGAAGGAGATGGAGGTCAAGGGCCGCAACCTGGCCGAGGGCATCCCGCGCAGCTTCACCATTTCCAGCAACGAGATACTCGAGGCGCTCACCGAGCCGCTGAATGCCATCGTCGGCGCCGTCAAGCAGGCGCTCGAGCAGACCCCGCCGGAGCTCGGTGCCGACATCGCCGAAAAGGGCATGGTGTGCACCGGCGGCGGCGCGCTGCTGCGCGACCTCGACCGTCTGCTGATGGAAGAAACCGGCCTGCCGGTGATCGTGGCGGACGACCCGCTGACCTGCGTGGTGCGCGGCTCCGGCATCGCGCTGGAGAAAGTCGACACCCTCGGGAGCATCTTCGCGAATGAGTAAGGCCGTGCGGCACGGGCGAGAGCTTCTGCCGCATTGCCGTTTCTAGCCGCCGATGCCGGTCGCCGGTCACCAGCCGCCTCCCTTCTTCAAGCGCGGTCCCGCGCCCCTGGCGCGACTCGCCTTCTTCGTCATTCTGTCGCTGGCGCTGCTGGTGCTCGACCTCAAGTATCGCTACCTCGATCTGGGCCGCCAGGCCGTGGCGGTGGTGCTCTATCCCCTGCAGCGCGCCGCCTACACGCCGGTCGATCTCTACGAACAGCTCGGCGGGTATTTCACCAGCCTCGCCGTTCTGCAGCGGGAAAACGTCCATCTCAAGCGCAAGGAGCTGGAGTCGGCCAACTGGCTGATGCGCCAGCAGCACCTGGAGCTGGAGAATCAGCGCCTGCGCGAACTGCTCGACATGAAGGTGCGGCAGCCGGTATCGGGCACCCTGGCGGAAATCCTCTACGCGGCGCGCGATCCCTTCTCCCGCCGCATCATCGTGGACAAGGGATCCCAGGACGGCATTGCCCCCGGCCAGGCGGTGGTCGACGAGGTCGGGGTGCTCGGCCAGGTGACGCGCGTCTTCCCCCTGCAGAGCGAAGTGACGCTGGTGACCGACAAGAACCAGGCGGTGCCGGTGAAGATCGTCCGCAATGGCCTGCGCACGGTGCTGTTCGGCGCCTCCGGCGGGCAGCTCGAGCTGCGCTTTCTGGCCGCCAACGCCGACGTGCAGACGGGCGACCTGCTCGTCACCTCTGGCCTCGACGGCGTCTACCTGCCCGGCCTGCCGGTGGCGAAGGTGGCCCGGGTCGACCGCGATGCCGCCTATTCGTTTGCGCGAATCCTCTGCGAGCCGGTCGGCGGTGTCGAGAAGCACGGCCAGGTCCTGATCCTCGGCGTGCGGGATTCCGCGCCGCTGCCGCGGCTCGAGGAAACCGAACCCCGCGACAAGCCGTCCAAGGGACGCCGGATCAGGAAAAAGGAATAATGGCCATCCAGCCCACCCACAGTTCTCGCCGCATCCTGCTGCCCGTCAAGCAGTGGTTCATCCTGCTGTCCCTGGCGGCGGCCTTCTTCCTCAACATCATCCCGCTCGGCGATGCCATCGGCGTCCCCGACTGGGTGGCGCTGGCGCTGGCCTTCTGGAGCGTGCGCGAACCGCAGCGCCTCGGCATGGGCACCGCCTTCGTGGCCGGCCTCCTGATGGACGTCGCCGGCGGCAGCGTCATGGGCCAGCACCCGCTTGCCTACATTCTGCTGGCGTTCGCCGCCGGCGGGCTGTCGCGCCGCATCCTCTGGTTCCCGCTCGCCCAGCAGGCGCTGCACATCCTGCCGCTGCTGCTCGCCACTCAAGGCGTGATGGTCGTCACGCGGCTGATCGGCGGCGCGGACTTCCCCGGCTGGGGCTATTTCCTCGGCAGCCTGACCGGCACCCTGCTCTGGTTCCCGCTCACTTTCGTCCTCCTGTTGCCGCAGTACCAGCCGATCGATAAGGACGAGAACCGTCCGATATGAGGCCAACCTGATCGTGCGACTGGCGGAGTTCAGGAATCCGGAACAGGAGCTCGAGCGCTTCCAGCGGCGCCTGGCCGTGGCGGGCGGATTCGTCCTGCTGGCCTTCTTCCTGCTCTTCCTTCGCTTCTCCTGGCTGCAGGTGGTGCAGCACGAGCATTACCGGACGCGCGCCGAGGACAACCGCATTTCACTGGTGCCGATCGTGCCCAACCGCGGGGTCATCGCCGACCGCAACGGGCTCGTCCTGGCGCGCAACTATTCCGCCTACACCCTGGAAATCACGCCGGGCAAGGTGGCCGACCTGGAGGCCGTCATCAACGCGCTGGCCGCCATCGTGGACATCCAGCCGAAGGACCGCAAGCGCTTCCGCAAGCTGCTCGAGGAAAGCAAGAACTTCGAATCGCTGCCGATCCGCACGCGGCTCTCCGACGAGGAGGTGGCGCGCTTCATCGCCCAGCGCTTCCGCTTTCCCGGGGTGGAGATCAAGGCGCGCCTGTTCCGCCAGTATCCCCAGGGCGAGCTGGCCTCGCATGCGCTGGGCTACATCGGCCGCGTGAACGACCGCGACCTGGAAAAGATCGGCGACCGCGAGCAGGAGAACAACTATCGCGGCACGGAACACTTCGGCAAGACCGGGCTGGAACAGAAATACGAGTTCGAGCTGCACGGGCAGACCGGCTTCGAGCAGGTCGAGGTCGATGCCGGCGGGCACGCCGTGCGCGTGCTGGAGCGCACGCCGCCGGTGTCCGGCAACAACCTGACGCTGACGCTCGACGCGAAACTGCAGCAGGTGGTGGAAAAGGCCTTCGGCAAGCGCCGCGGCGCGCTGGTGGCGATCGAGCCGTCGACGGGCGGCATTCTCGCGCTGGTGTCGATGCCCGGCTACGATCCCAACCTGTTCGTCGACGGCATCAATCCGCAGGACTGGGAGTGGCTGAATACCTCCGAGGACAAGCCGATGGTGAACCGGGCGCTCAACGGCGCCTATCCGCCCGGCTCGACCTTCAAGCCCTTCATGGCGCTGGCGGCGCTGGAGACGGGCAAGCGCACGCCACAGCAGACGATTGCCGATCCCGGCTTCTTCAATTTCGGCGGCCACACCTTCCGCGACGACAAGAAGGGCGGGCACGGCCTCGTCGACATGTACAAGTCGATCGTGCATTCCTGCGATACTTATTACTACCTGCTCGCCAACGACATGGGCATCGACGCCATCGCCAATTTCATGCGCCAGCTCGGCCTCGGCAGCCGCACCGGCATCGACATCGAGGGCGAATCCGAGGGCGTGCTGCCATCGCAGGAATGGAAGCGCAAGCGCTTTCGCAAGCCCGAGCAGCAGAAGTGGTATGCCGGCGAAACCATTTCCATCGGCATCGGCCAGGGCTACAACGCCTACACGCCGATTCAGCTGGCGCAAGCCACCGCGGCCCTGGCCAACAACGGCGTGATGTACCGGCCGCATCTGGTGAAATTCATCGAGAACATCAACACCGGCGAGCGCACCCCGATCGAACCCGAGCCCATGCGCACCGTCCCGCTCAAGCCGGCCAACCTCGAGGTCATCCGGCAGGCCATGGTCGGCGTCAATAAGGAAGGCACCGGCGCGCGCGCCTTCGCCGGCGCCGAATACGTCTCCGCCGGCAAGACCGGCACGGCGCAGGTGTTCAGCCTGAAAGGCGGCAAGTACGAGCACGGCAAGGTGCACGAACGCCTGCGCGACCATGCGCTGTTCATCGCCTTCGCCCCGGCCGACCAGCCGAAGATCGCCCTGGCGGTGCTGGTGGAAAACGGCGGCTTCGGCGCGCAGTCGGCCGCGCCGATCGCGCGTCAGGTGCTGGACTATTACCTGCTCGGCAAGCTGCCGAAGGAAGCTGCCGCCGAGGACGAGGAGAGCGGCGAGGATGACTGAGTTCGCCTTCCGGCCGCGTGAATGGGGACGGCGCCTCGTGGCGCCCATCGATCCGACCCTCATGGTGCTGCTGGGCCTGATGCTCGGCTACGCCCTGCTGGTGCTGGGCAGCGCTTCCCCGGAACGCCTGGTCAACCAGACCGTAAACCTGGCCGTGGCGCTGGTGGTGATGCGGGTGGCCGCGCAGATTCCGCCGCAGCGGTTGATGCACCTGGCCCTGCCGCTGTACCTGGGCGGCGTGCTGCTGCTGCTGGCGGTGGCCCTGTTCGGCGACGTTTCCAAGGGGGCGCGGCGCTGGCTCAATCTCGGCTTCATGCGCATCCAGCCGTCCGAGATCATGAAGATCGCCATGCCGCTCATGCTGGCCTGGTTTTTCCAGAAGCACGAAGCCATGCTGCGCCTGCGCGACTGGCTGACGGCCGCCTGCATCCTGCTGCTGCCGGTCGCCCTCATCGTCAGGCAGCCTGATCTCGGCACGGCGGTCCTCGTCCTGTCGGCGGGCTTCTTCGTGATCTTCCTGGCCGGGCTGTCGTGGAAGGTGCTGGCGCTGCTGTTCTTCGGCGGCCTCGCCAGCCTGCCGCTGGCTTGGACAGTCCTGCACGACTATCAACGGCAGCGCATCCTGACCCTGCTCAACCCGGAAGCCGATCCGCTCGGCAAGGGCTTCCACATCATCCAGTCGACCATCGCCGTCGGCTCCGGCGGCATCCTCGGCAAGGGCTGGGGCAACGGCACGCAGACGCACCTGGAATTCATCCCGGAGCGGCATACGGACTTCATCTTCGCCGTGCTGTCCGAGGAATTCGGCCTGCTCGGCAATACCTTCCTGCTGGTGCTCTACGCGCTCATCATCGGCCGCTGCCTGATGATCGCCGCCAACGCGCCGACCCTGTTCTCGCGGCTGCTGGCCGGCAGCATCACCCTGATTTTCTTCACCTACGCCTTCGTGAACATGGGCATGGTCAGCGGCATCCTGCCGGTGGTGGGCGTGCCGCTGCCTTTCGTCAGCTACGGCGGCACGGCGCTGGTGACGCTGTTCCTCGGCGTCGGCATACTGATGTCCATCCACAAACACCGCATGCTGGTGCAGAAATGACCCCCCATCCCCCGACCTCTGCCCCAGGGCAGGGGAGCCTGCAAGCTCGCTGCGCGCGATTGTTACGGGTAGCGGCAAACGGGCGCGAGTACGCATGTTCGCTCCGCGAACGTGCCGTCTCGCCTTGGGGCGGCCCGGCGGCGAGACTGCGCCTTTCCTGTCTGACGGCCATGGTCGTTTTGCTGGCCGGTTGCGGTTCACAGCCGCCGCGAACCATTGAGCGCGACGGGGCCAGTGCGCCGCCGGCCGCGGCGAAGTCGGCGCCGCAGAAGCCCGCCTACGTGCTCAAGCGCGGCGGCGGCTTCTACCAGGACGACGGCCCGGGGGACGCCGTGCCGGGCAACCTCGATGCGCTGCCGGATGCCGAACCGCGCCTCGAGCCGCTGCACCGCTTCGCCAACAACCCCTATTCCGTGCTCGGCCGGGATTACGTGCCGGCGAAGGAACTGAAACCCTACAAGGCGCGCGGCGTCGGCAGCTGGTACGGTCGCAAGTTCCATGGCCAGCGCACTTCCAGCGGCGAGCCCTACGACATGTTCGCCATGACGGCGGCGCACCCGACGCTGCCGATCCCCAGCTATGTCCGGGTGACGAACCTCGCCAGCGGCAAGTCGGTGGTGGTGCGGGTGAACGACCGCGGCCCCTTCCTGCACGAGCGCCTGATCGACCTGTCCTACGCCGCGGCGTGGAAACTCGGTTATGTCGGCAGCGGCAGCGCCATGGTCGAGGTCGAGAGCGTGCTGCCGGGAGAAGCGCCCCGCCCGCTGGCGTCGGTGGCCGCGACGGCGGAGCCGGCGGACACAACGGCCGCGGCGGACCCGATCGCCGGACTTGCCGCCGCGCCGCTGCCGGCGCCGGCGAACCTTCCCGCCGTGCAGGAGCTGCGCGGCACTTTCCTGCAATTGGGTGCCTTCGGCAACCCGGACAACGCCGAAAGCTTCCGCGCGCACCTCGCCCGGCAGCTCGACTGGCTGGCCGAGCCGATCCACATCCAGCTCAAGGAAGGCATGTACCGCTTGCATCTCGGCCCCTACCGGGATGCGCAGGAAGCCGGCCGCGTCGCCGAGCGCATCCGCGAGGCGCTGGCCCTCAAGCCTTTCGTCGTGCAGCGCTGACGGTATAATTTCCCCTTTCCCGCGCTTTCCCCCCGATGAAAGTCCTCGCCCTCGTTTTCGGCCTTTGCCTTTCCATGTCGGTGCAGTCGCAAATCCGGCCGCAGGCGCCGACCATCGCGGCGAAATCCTGGCTGCTGCTGGACTATTCGACCGGCCAGGCATTGGCCTCCTACAACCCGGACGAGCGCGTCGAGCCGGCCTCGCTGACCAAGATGATGACGGCGTATGTCGTCCTTGCCGCGCTGAAGGAGGGCCGCCTCAAGCCCGACCAGGCCGTGGCGGTGTCGGAGCGCGCCTGGAAGGCGCAGGGCTCGCGCATGTTCATCGAGCCGAAGCGCCCCGTCAGCGTCGACGAGCTGCTGCACGGACTGATCGTGCAGTCGGGCAACGACGCCTGCATCGCCCTGGCCGAGGCCGTCGCTGGCAGCGAGGAAGCCTTCGTGCAGGCGATGAACCGCGAGGCGCAGCGGCTCGGCCTGAAAGCCACCCGCTTCGCCAATTCCACCGGCCTGTCGGATCCGCAGCATTATTCGACGGCGCGCGACCTGGGCGCGCTGGCGGCGGCGCTGATCCGCGACCATCCCGAGCACTATCCGCTCCATGCCTTGCGCGAGTACACCTACAACCGCATCAGCCAGGCCAACCGCAACCGCCTGCTTTGGCTCGACCCGGCGGTGGATGGCGTCAAGACCGGCCACACCGAGAACGCCGGCTATTGCCTGGTCGCTTCGGCCAGGCGCGGGCCGCG